>Ga0194039_1000189_pt1 | contig 39555 bp, 35 predicted proteins | sample JunL228m_MetaG_FD_148679 | JGI IMG/M metagenome (GOLD analysis project Ga0194039, IMG submission 148679) | Anoxic zone freshwater microbial communities from boreal shield lake in IISD Experimental Lakes Area, Ontario, Canada - Jun2016-L227-8m | ecosystem: Environmental > Aquatic > Freshwater >...
CTCCTAAGTAAGTATGATAAGAATAAATAAATTCTCCGCAGCGCTTTTGATTCTGAAGAGACAGTGAAATTCATTGTATTTTGTACTTAAAAAAACACAATAGCCAAATAATTAAAAATAGACTAATAGCTTTATCGCTGAGACTGAGCCGCTAAAACAAAAGGTTTGATATTTCGCATAAGTGAAGCAAATTGTTCAGGGAACAGCGACTGGTGTCCATCTGAAAGGGCATTTTTAGGGTCATTGTGAACTTCGATAATTACTCCGTCAGCTCCACAAGCTATTGAGGCTTTCGTCATAGGTTCGACAAAATCTCTTACCCCAGTGCCGTGCGAAGGATCAACAATGACAGGCAGATGGCTATTTTTCTTCAGGAATGGTATGGCATTTAAATCAAGCGTGTTTCTTGTGGCTGTCTCGAATGTACGAATTCCTCTTTCGCACAATATTACATTCGGGTTGCCTTCAGAGACGATGTATTCAGCGGCGAGGAGAAGATCGCTGACTGTAGCAGCAAGACCGCGCTTAAGAATAACCGGCTTTCTGCTTTGGCCTACGCTTTTAAGTAGTCTGAAATTCTGCATATTCCTTGCGCCTATCTGGAAAGCCGAGGCATACTCTTCCACAGCAGCAACATCATGGACTTCAACAACTTCAGTGACAGTAGGTAACCCTGTGATTTTAGAAACTTTATTGAGTATTTTTAAGCCTTCGATTCCTAGCCCCTGAAAACTGTACGGGCTGCTTCTGGGTTTGAATGCTCCGCCTCTCAAGGCATGGCCACCGTTTTCCTTTACTATTTCAGCTACTTTGAGCATTTGTTCTTCGGACTCGACTGCGCAAGGACCAGCTATGACTATAAAGTTACCTCCACCGATTAAAACCCCATCCATCGAAACAATCGTATCTACAGGGTGGAGATCTCTGCAGACGAGTTTGTATGGTGTAAGGATTTTATCGACTCTGTCAACTGCAGGGTGGTTTTCCAAGTGGAGTTTTTCCAGAACCCGTTCATCTCCGATTGCGCCAATAACGGTTCTCTCCACTCCAGGCATATAGAGGGGTTTGAGTCCCATTGAAGATATTTGGCCTACAATTTCATCTGCATCTTGTTTAGATGCGCCGTATTTGAGCAGTATTATCATGAGGTTTTAATTTTTGAATTATTTAAGTTATTAAGTTTTTTTTGATTATATTTTGTCAGCATATAGGCGTGAGCAAGGTTCCAGATTCCAAGCAGCATAATTAACGAGAAAATTATTATTGAACCTAGAGATTTGAAAGCTGAACTTGCCATAACGAAGGGGAAAAATGTAAAGATTACGCCTTTTAATAAGAAAGAACGAATACTTCCACAACATTTTTTTGGCGTATTTGAGGTTAAATTGCGATAGTCGGCTCTTGTCTTATAGAATAAGTAAAGAACGATTAAGAGAAGAACTCCTTCTACAAAGTAATCAGTATAATTGGTCATCAATATCCTTATTTCTCAAATTTTAGGGCAGGAAATATATTTCATCTGTCTTTAATAATGTTACATACGGCTATATAATCTTTTTTATATTTATATCCAACAAAAACGATAAGTTAAATCAAAGTTCGATGTCCGGAATACATCTTTTTAAAAATTTTATCAAATCACCCCATGCCACAGGCTCAATTTGGCCTAGCTCGCGCTTTTTATCTGCTGCCATGACTTCTTCGATAGGAATAGATAAAGCTGATTCAATAGTGGAGCTTGGACCAGGGACAGGTGTGATAACTGGCGAAATCATCAAAAGAATCAAGCATAACTCTAAATTTTTTGTCGTTGAACTAAACAAAGATTTATGTGACATCGTAAAAGACAAATATCCGTCTATCAAGATTTACAATGAAGATGCTGCCAATCTTGAAAACCTGAAAGCTGAAGAAGAAATTGAACATATAGATATAGTTATTTCGAGTCTGCCCTGGGCTGCATTCTCAGAAAATCTCCAGAGAAGCATACTTGATGCAGTTCACGCCTCTTTGAAAGACGGTGGAGTTTTTACGACTTTTGCTTATTTGCAGGGGGCTCTTCTTCCCACTGGATTAAAATTCAGAAAACTGCTCAGGAGTTACTTCAAGACAGTTAAAACTTCCAATGTAATCTGGCGAAACCTTCCGCCTGCTTTCATTTACCGATGCACTAAGTAATTACGAATTACGAAACTGTCAGACGCCGCGTTCTATGTCGGGCCAGATAACTCTATGCAGTTGAACTTGCAGTATTGCCTGAAGTTTGTCCCGTACCATCCAGTTAGCCAGAATTCTTGGAGCAAGTCGATCCATGATCGGGCTTAAGAGGATATTTTTAGTTTGCTTAAGCAATTCGAGAGAGGAAATTGTATTCACGGCATATTTATAGTCTTCCTCGTCGGCAATGACAAATTTTACCTCATCATACTTTTCAAGTATCTGAAAGTTCTCGATAAGCATCTTGTCGGTCTGACCGGATGAAGGACATTTGAAATCAACAATTTTTATCACTTTTTTTTGGACATTTAATATTGGAAGCGATCCATTAGTTTCCAATATTACTGTGAAGTCTTTTTTTATAAGCTGTTTCAAAAGATCAATCGTGTTTTTCTGCAGGAGCGGTTCGCCGCCTGTTACTACAACTAGTTTAAGCCCTGATGATAGAGCCATCTGAACTAGTTCTTCGACTTGTATCTCTTTTGAGTCAAGGTCTGATAAGGCATATTTAGAATCGCACCACGGACAGTTAAGATTGCACTTGGAAAGTCTGATAAAAAAGCAGGGCCGACCTATATTGGTAGTTTCCCCCTGTATGCTTGTAAAAGTCTCGCAAACTAATAATGTTTTCATAAAACTTCAATGTTATAATATTCGTATTTGAACTTTGCTTATATTATATATCAAACAGTCAATAAGAAAAGAATTAAAATTTAAGAGCTTGATTAGGAGAAATTTGCATGAATAAAATATTGGTATTGCTTGCAGAAGGATTCGAAGAAGTTGAGGCGCTTCTTGTAGTGGATTTCCTTAGAAGATTAAACTTTGAAGTTGATCTTGTCAGTGTGGGAAATAGCAGAGATGTTGCAGGCTCGCATGGAATAAAAGTTATAGCTGATTTAAAACTTGTGGAAACGGATGAGGTTTATGATGGGATAGTTCTGCCTGGGGGAATGCCTGGTTCAGCAAACTTAAGAGATAACAATCTGGTCATTATGCTAATAAAGAAGTTCTATAACGAAAGTAAACTTGTAGCGGCAATCTGCGCGGCACCGATAGCTCTTTATAAGGCAGGAGTCCTTAAGGGTAAAAAGCATACAGCGCATCCATCAGTGAAGGATACTTTTGTTGGCTCTATTTATACTGGAGCAAGAGTCGAAATATGCGGTAATATCATCACTGGGAAAGGACCGGGAGCTTCAGCGGAGTTCGCAATGGAAATAGCCAGATATTTCGGGTCGGTAGATGAAGCTGAAAAGCTTTACTATGATATGATGTTTAATTAGAAATTTTTGCTGGTTCAACATTGATGAACTTAGAAACAGCGATAGCCAATACCCAGCAGACAATGAAGATTCCTACGATATAGAATCCCATATAGTCAAGGCTGTTATTTACTCTATTGATATAAGCCCAGATTCCGTTATTGAGTTCAAATTTTTCCGATATTATAGAGAGAGCCTCAAGCGAACCAATGAATAAAGCTACGCAGAAAGATAGAAGTGTAATAGCCATATTGTAAAAAAGTTTTCTTGCGGGTTTAACCATTGCCCAGCCGTAAACATTTATCATAAGTATTCCGTCTAAAGTATCAATCAATGACATGCCGGACATAAAAAGAATCGGAAAAACCATTATTGCCCAAACGGACATATTTGTAGCGGCCTGGGTAGCCGAAATGCCAAGCAACGCTACTTCGGTTGATGTATCAAAACCCAGCCCGAAAAGAAAACCTACTATATACATGTGCCACGATTTTGTGACGAATCTGAAGAGCGGTCTGAAGAGAGAGGTCATTACTCCCTTCTGCGCAAGAATTTGCTGTATATCCTCTCCTTGAGCCCCGCTTCTTCTATAGACTAGAAACGATCTGTAAGTATCTATAAATATCATAAAATTGACGAGAGCAATAACGAGAAGAAAAACCGATGAAATCATTGTTCCGATAAGTCCGCCGATACGCTGGAAGTCCACCAGATGTGTCCTCATATATATTGTCCCGAGAGCCACTAAGAAAGACATGATAAACACTATTGAAGAGTGTCCTATAGAAAAGAAAAAACCTACGCCTATAGGGCGCTGTTTATTGTAGAGAAATTTTCTGGTGACATTGTCAATTGCGGCGATGTGATCCGCGTCAACGGCGTGTCTTAAACCAAAACCGTAAGCTATCAGGCATAGGATTAGGAGTTTCGGGGAGTCATAGAATGCAGCATACGCAAGAATCCATGCGGCAATATTGAATGCAATCAAAAGTCCGATTGCCAAAGATGCTCTACTTTTAATGTCCTGAATTTCTGCCATTATATTTGATTATAAGTAGTTACAATTAAGTGTCATTGAATTAACGAATTGGAGGGACGAACTTTGTTGCGTCCGCAAATTTACGGTCTTGACGAAGCAAGACTCTCCACAAGTTTTTATAATTCTTAATTCAACAGCATTGATTTACAATTAAATTAAACTAAAACCAAGAAATTTACTCAACCCAGGCTTTTTTTCAACTGAGTCTTTGCAATCAGTTTGTCTTGTTTTCGTTTTCCTTCTGCTTTTTGAAGGCGGCTTCGGAAAGTTCATTAGCTACAGGCTCAATTTTATCGAATAGTTCGTTAAAGCGTTTTTTAGTTCCTTTCAAGTCATAACCGATGAATTTTCGGTTGAGCATAACAAGTTTACCATTAACTATAACTGTTCTGACATCATCAGGATTTGCCTGATAAACCATTGCTGCGTACAGATCCTGATGAGGAAGCATATTGGGTTTGTCTGTGTCAACTATGATTATGTCTGCTCGTTTGCCGACCTCAATTGAGCCTGTGATATCGTCTATATGAAGTGCTTTGGCTCCGCCGAGAGTCGCCATATAGAGAATCGTCTCAGGAGTCATGATGGTTCTATCCATGTGAAGGAGTCTTTGCATATTTGCCGCATGACTTAGTACTGGAATCATAGAGAGTTGATTTGAGCTCATCGGACCATCAGTACCAAGTCCGACTCCGATCCCGAGTTTCAGCATCTCATACGCATCGGCAATACCTGTTGCTCCTTTGGCGTTTGCCAGAGGGTTGTATGAGACGCCTACACCATTTTGGGCAAGGAGTTTGAGCTGTGCATTATCCAGATGGATAGCATGAGCCAGAGTAACTCTGTCATTCAACAATCCAACTTTTTGCAGGAAATAAACATTGTCCTTATCTAGATGTGTATTCTGGTCTTTAGGCATTTCAGCAATGTGGAGCATTACTCTGATATTGTACTTTTGGGAAGTTTCTGCCACGCTTTTGAGAGTCTCTTCTGGAACTGTGTAGAGCGTATGAGGTGCGATAGCAGGAACGACCAGAGGATCATTCATAAATTTACTATTGAAATCTATTGCTATTTTTAGGGCCTCATCAGGCGTTTTTGCATCCGGGGCAGGGAATCCGATAATTGTTTCTCCAAGCACGCATCGCATTCCGATTTCCTTAGCGGCTTTTGCTTCCTGATCCATATAATAGTACATGTCGGCAAAAGTCGTGGTTCCTCCCATAATCATCTCAGCGCAGGCCAGTGATGAAGCTGTATAAACCATTTCAGGCGTGACAAATTGCTTTTCCAGCGGAAAGAATAATCCGAAAAGGCGGTCTTTGATTCCTTCTTCTCCAAGTCCTCTGAAGGCGACCATCGGGATATGCGTATGAGCATTAATCATTCCCGGCATGACGATGTTATTTTTTGCATCGATATTAAGCGGAGCAGAGTATTTATCTTTAAGCTCTTTGCCTCCAATATCTAAAATTTTGTCTTCTTTTATGACGATAGTTCCATCTGAAATAACTCCTTTATCAGACATCGTTATAATCTGGCCGTTGTAGATAATCGCAGTCGCCGTGTATGAGTAGGTGTTGTATCCGATAGTAAATAGAGCCAGGAAGACCAATAACTTCATGGGAAACTCCTAATAGGTTGCAGAGCGTTTACTTTTTAAGCTTGTCGTTTTCTATAGTCTTGCACTCGATATCTACTACAGTATCTGAAGCCGACTGACCTGAAGATTTAGTGAATTTGGATTTTATTTTAGATAGATAGGATTTATCAAACTCTTGATAATGACGATTTTTGAGGTATTTCCTTTTCATAATATAGGAGTAGCAAAAAACAATAGTTACAAAGAACAACAATACCGGTACGACCAAGAAAAGAAAAATCATTACGAGAGGAATCATTATTGCGATCGTAATAGGCTTCGGAAGAGTTTTAGTGTATTGCTGATAATAATCCATTCAGGCAAATCCCTTGATTCTTTGAAATATATGTTACATTGTAAAACTATAGGTTTATAATTTGAAGTCAAGTGTACTATAATTCTTAAAAATTTTGCAATAAAAAATAAACTTTTTCAAACTATTTAGGTCTTTTTATGTATTCTGGAAATATTCCGAAGAAAAATCTTATTGCTGTTGGCGTCATTGGTATGAGTGTTTTGGTACTGATTGACCAAATAACTAAATATCTGGTCGTAATAAACAAAGAAAGCCTTCATTCTAATCCTATTGAACTCATTACCGGCTTTTTTAACCTTGTCTATGTAAGAAATACCGGAGCGGCCTGGGGAATGTTTCACGGGAATAACCTAATCCTTTTAATTATTGCGGTTTTAGCGCTTGTGATATTCAGCATATTTTTCAAGGCTATTACTGAATGGTATCCCGAGAGAGTTATGGGTTTCTTTATGATTATAAGCGGGATAATCGGCAATTCGATAGACCGTGTATTCAGGGGTTCAGTCGTGGATTTTCTTGATTTTTTTTACAATACTTACCATTGGCCTTCCTTTAATGTAGCAGACAGCGCTATTTGCGTAGGAGTTTTTCTGATAATCATTTCCTCTCTTTTCAGAAAATCAAAGGTTACAGAAGCAGTTAATGAAGTCTGAAGCCATTATTGTTCTTATGGGCCCGACATCTTCAGGGAAGAGCGAACTTGCTTTTGAGCTGGCTAAAATTATTCCGTCTGAAATTATTTCAGCTGATTCTATGCAGTTATACAGAGCAATGGACATCGGCACTGCTAAACCCTCTCTCGAAGAAAGAAAAGCTGTCCCTCACCATCTTATTGATCTCTTTGACATATCACAGAGAGTAGAAGTTTTTACCTATGTGAAGCTTGCTGAAGAAGCAATCGAGTCAATAAGAAGCAGAAATAAGATTCCGATAATCGTCGGTGGTTCAGGGATGTATATCAAAGCTCTGCTGTACGGACTTGATCCATTGCCTTCTGATACAGAACTCTCCAAAAGCCTCTATGAAAAATATGAGAATGATACGCCAAATCTTATAGATGAACTCAAAAAAGTTGATCCTGTTGCCGCAGAGCGCTTATACGAAAAACCACGAAAAATGATTCGCGCACTCGAAGTTTTTATGCTGACAGGAAAGTCAATTATGGCGCAAAATATGCAATGGTCTGCAGAAAAGCTCAAATATCTGGCGCTTGTGTATAAAATCAAAAGAGAAAGGGCCAATTTATACGCTAGAATAGCACAAAGAACTGATAAAATGCTTGCTTCAGGCTGGGTTGAAGAGACTGAAAGGTTATTGGAAAACGGTCTCTCTTCCACTCCGACGGCGCGGCAGGCAATTGGCTATCCTCTGATCGGTAAGTATTTGGAAGGGATAATTTCTTACGAAGAGATGAGGATGAGAATCGTCTCATCCACTAAAAAATATGCCAGGAGACAGGAAACATGGTTTAATAACCAGCATCCAGAAGCTCAGGAAGTGTTTTTGCCGGACGAAAAAAATAAATTTATAGAGAGTCTTTTAAGCGCCATTGCATAAGGATAAAATTTAGTGGAAAAAGAAGAAGTAAAAAACTATGACCAGACAGAGAAGGTTTACAAAAATTCTGAATTGCCCCTCTGGAGAATGGGACTTCTAAGTATTGCGCTCGGGTTTATTATCGGGTTAGCAACTATAGCTTTCCGTTATGTGATCGCGGTTATCTTTAATATTTCGTTTTTTGGCAAATTCTCCTTCATTTATAGTCCTGAACACGATACGCCTGCTAGCCCCTATGGCATCTTTGTTATCTTTATCCCAGTGGTTGGAGCCGCTCTTCTTGTCTGGTTGATAACGAGTTTTGTAAAAAACTCTGAAGGGCATGGAGTCCCTGAAGTAATAAGCAGGCTCTATCATGCAAAAGAAAAGAAGAGAACCATAAGCGGTATTATTATGGGTTTTTCTGCAGCCCTCACAATCGGTACTGGTGGTTCTACAGGTAATGAATCGCCATACATACAAGTAGGCACAAGCGTCGCCGAAGGCATGAGCAATAAAGTATCTTTGTCAAAGAAGCAGCGCAATATTCTAATAGCCGCAAGCGCTTCTGCGGCGCTCGCTACATGTCTTAATGCGCCACTGACGGGAATAGTATTTGCTATTGAACTCATTCTTGTTACTGTCAATATATCAAGCTTGTTTCCAGTCACAATTTGTACTGTTGTAGCTATTTATATTTACAGGCTTGTTTTTGGAGTAGCCCCCGCCTTTTTCCTTACTGATTTTGCCGGTTTTAAATACGAAATAATGCATATCCCAGGGTTTTTCCTTTTTATCATCTTCGGGATAGCAACTGGATTTCTGTCAGTTTTGTATATAAAGAGTTACAAGTATATCGAAAGATTTTTTCACAGAGTTAAGAATAAATACATCAGGCACATGTCAGGAATGCTCATTGTGGGAGTTATTCTTTATCTGATGATGTCTTATACAGGAAGATATTATGTGGACGGACTGGGAGAATACGCAGTTTTGGATATGCTAAGTGACAATATCCTTAATCCATGGTTTCTGCTTTTGCTCGTGGGACTCAAAATTTTAGCCACTTCCATTACTGTCGGATCGGGTTCGTCAGGAGGAATTTTCACTCCGCTGATCTTTATCGGCGCTGTTTTCGGCAGTTTCTGCTGTCAGATCATCAACACTCTTGCGCCAGGACTGAATATCAAACCTCTCGTATTTGTAATGGCTGGCATAGCCGGAATAATATCCTCGACAATCGGGGCTTTCCTGACAGGCATCATTGTCGTTTTCGAGATGTTCGGTAATTTGCACTACATTACTCCTATAATAATCACAGCATCCGTAGCATTTGCCGTAAGAAAAATGATGAAAACGGAAAATGTTTACGCTATGTCATTAAAAGAAAAAGGGCTGATTGTTCCAGAAGGTCTGCAAGCTGCAATTATTCCTGCTATCAATGCCCATAATATAATGTCGGACTCATTTAGTATAAAGAGTCTCGAAAATGCATATGAACACAGCTCAGACAAAGAGAGAACTATATCCAAACACTTTATTGTCATAACTGAAAAAGGCCACATTATCGGCGTGATAAGAAGTCCTATTGTTAATGAAAGTACGATAGAAGTGTTTAAGGAACATGTTTGTCAGAAAGTAATGTTATTCACAAGGGAAACAAGCTTTCTTGAAATTATCAAAGTAATGCAGGATAAAGAATTAGAGTATGCCATAATATCAAAACGCGCCAGGATAGATAAGCCATATTCTATTCAAGGTATCATAACAAGAAGAGAAATAGAAAGCTTGGCAATGCAGGAATATAAGTGGCTAAATTGAGCAGATAATTGTTCTCAGTCATCATGCGGATGATGTTTATGAATTTTCCTTTTAGATGGATTCCTCTTGATTAATTTTTCGCCTTTTTCCCTGGCAATACGAAGAGTTCTTATAAGCAATGATTCGTATATCGGAGTTCCTCCAAGCAGATAAGTAACGACTGTGGCGCTGAAACAAGTCAGAATCAGAGGAAGCAGAAGTTCATAATTCAATGTCATTTCAGCTACCAGCACAATCCCGGTAAGAGGAGCTCCGACAGTTGCCGCGAAAAGCGCGCTCATCCCTGCAACAGCGAAAATTCCAGGATCATTTACTAGACCTGGGAATAATAACTGGGCATAGTGACCGAACCACATCCCGAATACGGTACCGAGCGCAAGCATAGGCGCAAAAATACCTCCAGGAATTCCTGAACCATAGCATGTCCATGTAGTAGCCATTCTAATGACAAATATGAGAAGGAGTGACATCACAGGCAGCTGCATTTTCAGAGCCTGAGGAATGACTTCATATCCGCCGCCTACTGCTTCAGGATAGATCTTTGTTAAGATGCCTACTCCGATACCAATTAATATTATATTTGTCCAGTATGTTTTGGGTTTCAAATATGTAAAATAGTCCATAGTCTTTAGAAGATATTTATTGAAGATTACGCCCATTATCCCAAAAATGCAGCCAAAAGCAATAAAGAGCCAGATCGAAGCAATTGGAGGCTGGCTGAAAATTGCCATTGGGATGGCCTGCTCCTGTCCAATTATCATTCTCATGACGACAGTGCTTGCGACAGAAGCTAGAATAACGCATTGCATGGACATAAAACTGTATTTGAAATGAGGTCTCATTTCTTCTATGACGAATAATATCCCTGCAATCGGCGCATTAAAAGCACATGATAATCCTGCTGCAGCTCCGGCCGCTATGAATGTATGGGTGAAACCAGGTTCTATTTTAAATTTTTTGCTCATCATCTCTCCGATAGCGCCGCCCATGTGGATAGTCGGACCTTCTCTTCCTGTTACCATGCCTGCGCTGAGAGTTAGAATGCCTCCGAAAAATTTAACAGGTAGCACTCTATACCACCTGAGTGTTCTCTTTTCGCTGAGGACGCCTTCAATTTCCTGTACGCCGCTTCCCGATGCTTCAGGAGCAAATCGCCTTACAATAAGCAATGAAGCTATTAAACATATAAGTGTGAAAACTATAGGAAAGCTCCACTGCCATATTTCGTTCTGTGCTCCGAATGAGAGTAGATAGTGTCTAAGTTTTCCCATACTGACTATTGCAAGCTGGAAGTAACTTCCAATAAGTCCGGTAAGCCCGCCAACTACAATTCCAGAAAAAAGAAGGATATAAACTTGTTTAGGCTTTTGGAGGATTAGAAAAGTTAAGCTTCTGAATTTAGTCATAACTCCTGCGCTTTTAATAATTGATTTGTGCATATTTAAGAGGGAAAAACGATTAATGTTTTCTGTTCAGCAGAGACTTCATCTGTTATTTGCCTGATAATGTCGGCTGGGATATTGTGCTTTTTCATACTCTTGATAAAGAGCTCTTTTTGAGCTTCGAGCTTTTTGGGATATAGAAGCTCGAAAGCGAAACCGAAATACAATTCTCTCTTTCTGTCATGTCCGATGAGTTCTCTTATATCGTATAGAATATTAGAGTCAAATGGATCTCTCAGCTTATATTCTAATACAGAGACAGGGCAATCTTCATTAGATTTTGAAAAATCAGGGAATTTTGGCTTTTCAATTATTAGAGACACCAGAAAGTTTCGATTATCATTAATAGAAAAATGCTCTCTTCCCTTTAATAAATACTTCGTTGATTTTGATTCCATTCTATAAAGCATATTTTTAATATTAAATTCGTTTTTGTTGTTTTTCCCCAGTCCTTTTCCAATCCAAAATTGAATATCCTGATGAATCATACATTTCTCAATTATTTTTCTGAAGATTTCTCCTTTCCTTCTCTCCGTAATGTCCACAAACATGCCTATGAGTCCTTCAATATTCCCTTGGGCATCCAGAATAAGCGTTTTTGATATGATTCCCCATTTCTTGCGTCTGCTTCCGGGAATATAATCTTCTCTATCAAGAATTTCTTTTCCTGATGAGATAACAAGTCTATCCTCTTCATCATTGCGCAACGCTTCATCTTTGGAGAAAAATTCGAAGTCAGTCTTATCTAAAACTACACACTTTTCATTGAGCGATAAGTTCTGCAGGAAGCTTTTATTGGCTATTACATATTTCGAATCGCAATTTTTTATATAGTAGATAGCGCTGATGGATGAAATAAGAGCTTCGATAATCAAACTGGCGTTATTAAATTCCTTGTCCAGTTTTGTTAGTTCAGATATTAGAGCAGAAATCCGGCTATTTTTAGATTTCTTTTCTTTATTAATTAAATTGCTTAAAGTGCTACTGGCAGGAGATATATCTATAGGTGATCTTGATTTATCAGGTGTCAGGTCGGAAATTTCTTCGACAGAAACATCCAATGATTTGGCAATAGAGCGAACTTTAACTTCAGATGGAGTAACTTTGTTCCTCTCCCATGAACTCAAAGTAGTTCTATGTATTCCCATTTTAAGAGCAAGTTCTTCCGAAGAAATTTTAAGTTTTTTTCTGACCTGTTTAAGCTTGTCGCTGTAGAATTTCATATTTGCAATTTCGTCCTTTGCCATATTTTTACATTAATAATCTACTAAGCTATGTAGTGTTATCTGCATTATATGTGAATAATAAAGTTTCTGCAACATATTCCCTCTTTTTCTCTGACATGGAAATATTTTAATAATACTTATAGATCCATTAACGCACTAGATAGCCAGGAGAAGTCATCATGAAAATAGCAGGGGCAAAAGAATCGGATATAAAACTTTTTCGGGACAAATTGATAACTTTCCGCAAAAAAAAGAAAATTACATCTGAAGAATTATCAAAGCACATGAGAGTTGCCAGATCAACTATCAGTAGATGGGAAAACAACAAAACAACTCCATCTGAAACGCAGATACGGGCGATATCAAAATACCTGAAAGTAAGAGTAGATGAGATTTCCAATTTGTCATTAGGAGCTCCCGCCTCAGAGATCAAATATTCTGAAAATATCAAATTCGTTAAGAATTTTATTTCAGCAGAAAATTCACTTAATATGACGGACCAGAGTAAATCTCTCATTGAATTGGCAACTCAATTATCTGAAAAAATATCAAGCTGCAACCTTATTATCAATGCTCTGTTGTCTTCACTTCCATTTATGCTTTATATCAAAAATACAGATTTGAAATATGCTTTTGCAAATGAGCATTTTATGAAGGGTTTTTCATTAGATAAAGATTTTTCAATACTAAATAAAACAGACCACGATTTCTTCCCGAAAAACGAGTATGCAATAAACGAAATGCAGGACAAACAGGTACTTATTTCCGGCAAAAGTATCCTAAGCGAAGAGGGCTTTATACCGGGAAGCCGGAAACAAAAATGGGGTTTGATATCCAAAGTTCCAATATATGACTCAGCAGGCAATATCGAAGGCATTATGGGGTATTTTATAGATATTACTTCCTTCAAGGAGAAAGAGTTATTAGAAGCCTGAAATTAATTGTTTAATGCTACAACAATTGTATTTGAATAGCGCAAGCGTTGTAGCAATCGCAAGTTTATCAAAATTTCAAATGAGTTCCAATGGCGACCCAATAAGAAACCGTTAGACTTCTAAAATTGCTCAAACAAACAACTAATTCAAAAAGGACTTTTGCAATGAACCCAATGAAAAAATTAAGGTTAGGACTTCTGGGCACAGTATGGATGTTCAGTATGTTCGCTAGTGTATTATCGACATTTATCATGCAGGCAGTATCTTACTATCATGCAACGACGACATCCGCAGGGACCCTTGAGTCTTTTCAGAATGTTACAATAATCATTGTAACATTTGTGGCTTTTTCATTTATCCTGAAAGTTGGATATAAGAAAGCATTGATGTCCATAATAGCGCTGATGATAGTAGTTTCTATTCTAATGCCTATTATCAATAACTATTGGATGATAAAAATCTATCTCATTTGCTGCGGGGTGGTGCTTGTCGGAATGAAGATCGGCATTTATTCATCAGTATCAATTGCTACAGAAAACGAATCCAAGCAGGCATCATTCCTTTCGCTTCTTGAAGCTACATGGATGCTTGCATCAATGGCCGGAATGTGGGTTCTTTCATATTTTATAAAAGCCTTTCCTGAAAACTGGCTCTATTCAATGTGGGTATTTGCGGCTCTTGGAATTGCAGTGCTTGTAATGTGGGTATTCATTCCGTTTGACGAATCAGCCATAGCCAAAGAAAAGGATCTTCCATTTACTCAGCAGATAAAAGACCTTATTGCTATATGCAAGAACAAACTTGTAATGGCTATTATCATAATAATGTTCACAGCTAGCATAGTTGAGATGGGAGTAGGCGCATGGCTCCCTGGATTCTATCAGCATGCAATGTCTATTTCAGGTTCACTGAGTGTACAGTTAGCAAGCTTTTCATTGATTCTCTGTTTTGCAGGAAGAATAGTAGTAATATTCCTACTCAGGTTTATGAAATGGAACCATATCCTTTTCATGTACTATTCAATTGGTTTTGTAATACTTGCAATAGTGCTTTTCACTGTCGAGCCATCTACGCATACAATTGAACATTTCAAGGATGTGCCTTTCATGGCATTACTTCTGCCTCTTATAGGTTTCATACTTGCGCCTAACGCTCCGCTTCTGAATTCATCAATATTGGCTAGGACTTCCAAAGAAAAACAGGCGCTTCTTATGACTGTTCTTGCAATAACTTTTGCTGTAGCATCCAGCATCGGCGCAAGACTGGTAGGTCAGTTAATGGAGAGTCTGGGAGGAATTACGGGCTTCAAGATCACAACTCTCATACCAATGCTTCTTCTTGTAATTATGATACTTCCTTACAGCAAGTTTATACAGAAAGGAAGAATCGAATAAAGTTAATAACAATTTTGTATAAGGAGCATTAATCATGCTAAAACCCAAAGAAATAATGGATATGATGGCAAAAGGACGCCCTACAAAAAGAGCGTTCACATCTGAAGCCGTCGAATCTGTAATAAGCGAAATAAAATCAAAGGCAAAAGACAGAGAGCTTGCTCTCCTTTTTGAAAGATGTTTTCCGAATACTCTTGATACCACAATCAGGTATGAAGAGACAAACGGCAAACCTGACACCTATGTAATAACCGGTGACATTGATGCTATGTGGCTGAGAGACTCTACTGCACAGGTATTTCCGTATATCAGGCTTGTCAATAAAGACGAAGCTCTCAAGAAACTTGTGGCAGGAGTGGTTAATAGACAGGCTAACTACATAAGAATAGACCCTTATGCCAATGCCTTCAATGACACACCAATTGGTTCAATATGGGAAAGCGACCATACCAAAATGATTCCTGAGCTACATGAGAGAAAATGGGAAATAGACTCCCTTTGCTATCATGTAAGACTTGCTTATACATACTGGAAGCAGACAAGCGACAGTTCCTGTTTTGATACAGAATGGAAGAAAACGGCTGAGCAAATATACGGTACCTTCAAAGACCAGCAGAGAAAAGAAAGAGAAGATTTCTACACATTCCAGAGAGCTGCTCTTCAGGCGACTGATACATTAGCAGACAATGGTTTGGGATACCCAGTTAATCCTGTCGGTCTTATCGCTTCTTCATTTCGCCCGTCGGATGATGCGACCGTACTGCCATTTCTGATTCCGGCTAACTTCTTCGCTGTAACTTCTTTGAAACAAATAGCAGAGATTCTAAACTCTGTTTATAAAACCAACGACTTGGCTGATAAATGCCTTGAACTAGCTAAGGAAGTTGAAGAAGCCATACTAAAATATGCCGTTGTAGAGCATAAAGAGTTTGGCAAAATATATGCCTACGAGGTGGACGGTTTCGGCGGTCAGCTTCTTATGGACGATGCAAATGTACCAAGTCTCCTTTCTCTGCCTTATCTGGGATGCGTCAATAAAGACGATGCAGTTTATATCAATACCCGCAAGTTTGTTCTTTCAAAGAGCAATCCGTGGTATTTCTCAGGGAAGGTTTTAAGTGGAGTAGGAAGTATTCACACCGGGCGCAAAAAAGTTTGGCCTATATCAATAGTGATGCAGGCACTGACAAGTTCATCATTTGATGAAATAGAAAAATGCCTAGAGACGATTAAAAACTCTCACGCCGGTACATACTTCATCCACGAAGGCGTGGATATGGATAACCCGAAAGACTTCTCAAGAGTATGGTTTGCATGGGCAAACACGCTCGTCGGCGAACTCCTTCTCAATACATGGGAGAAAAAAGGTTTCTAATATCAAGTTTCAAACAAATAATTTAATTAAAAGGGAGAGAGAAGAATGAAAGGGAAGAAAGACGGGAAAATAATATTAATGCTGGGATGTCTAGCGTTTATGTTTGTTAGCCATGCTTATGGAATAGCATGGACAAATACAGGGTATGAGTTCGGAGTTTATAATCCTGAGGGGGTATCTTATAATGTTGATACACAGGATTTGGATTGGGGCTTTACCAACCATGATCTAAAAACTTACTCAACGGATATTTTGCGTATTATGTCTGGAACCAGCGGTAATTTCATAGGATCTGGTGGTTGGTGTACGCATCAAAAGTTTAATTTTAATGACGGAGCGATGGTGTGCGAATACACTATCGAAGATAATCCGACAGTTAATACGCACAATCAGAGCAATGCGACTAACTCGCGGTCTGGCGGATTAGCCGCTAACCCATCAATACTAACCACTCCTTTACCGGCTGGAAAGCCCGGAGAGATGGAAATTTATCCCATTGCATCCGTGGATTGTAACAAAGCTTGGGTATTAGGAGTTCGGTATGGAAATAAAGGCGGCGGGTTCTTTTATCTTAGAACGCCTAAACCTTATACAAATCTATGTGATTGGATGGCGGCTCTACCTGAAGATGCCACACTGAAAGAGTTATATCTTCCAGGCGCACATGACGCGGCGACTGAATATAATGGCGGACGGTTTATTCCAATTGCACCATTACTTCTTCTTGATGTTGTTAATCCAGTTGTCCAGATCGCGGATTTCTTAGTTAATTACTATGAGTTTATGGCAGAAGGCAAAGATGCTACGGCATCCTGCCAGAAATATAATTTCCTTGACATGTTAAATCAAGGAACAAGATATTTCGACATGAGGGTTGTTAAAAGGACAAGTATGGTGACCCTCAGTTCGCTTGGAACTGAGACCAAAACTGCTGATCTAAGTGATGCCGATAAATACATAACGAAAAATACATCGAGATCAAATTCAGATCTCCTATTATTCAAAAATATTGTAACATACGGTGTGGATGTACCTCATGTTACGGATAGTTCTGGTGCTGTCATGATGTCAGTGCACGGAAATCCATGCATAACTTACGATACAATGGACGATCTAATGAGGCAGGTGGAGACATTCTCACTAAACCACCCTTCTGAAATCATAGTATTAGGCTTCCAACAGATAGATGTACAAAGTGGATCCTCCCCGTTGGCTCTGCCTTTAGATGCCGAAGGTGATGCCACTCCCAACGATCCTCCGTTGTGGGCTAAGACGCTATATGATACATTAGAAAAAGATCATCATCTTTTAATAAGACCTAGTGATAAGGTGACACATAATTCTACTTTGCAGCAACTACGAGCCTCAAATAGCGGTACTGGACGGATTTTTGTGGTTGTGCGTGATAAAGTATACGCCGCTTATAAAGATTCGACTATTGAAGGCACAAATTATAAAGTTAGCGACCTCTTTTTCGATATGGGGGCCGTTATTCAATCGCCATACGGTGATCAACAAAGCTCTTACACTGACCAAGCTAAGTCTATGGCAGGATTTATAGATACCAATAAAGGTAAGGATACTATTTTTGTAAACCAAGCGCAGATGACTGCCACTAACGTGAATTATGCAGGAGATCTTTTATTAGGGAAGACTCTTTATGACTTCACAGGCACTTATTATCTAGATATGATTAAAACACTTATAAGCGAAAGGCATACGATGGGTTCCTACCCTAGTGTTATTTTGTATGATTTCGTGAATGCCAATGTAAATAGGTTTATCATTGATTGGAACTTTGCAAATATGGCTATACAACCACCGCCTTTGCCTGGGTTTAACGCAGGTCAATTATATGCCTACGCAGAAGCATACGATTATTCAGCTGATGTAGCTCAAGGGCAGGATGTCAGCAATGCTAAACTTTGCTTTGCGGCAATAGGTGACACTCTGTTTCGTACGCAGCAAAAATATGATCCGCTTACTGCCCAGAATAATACGGCAATATTTTCCTCTCCGCCTAATACCTATATGGGTGCGCTATCTGCGGATGCAGTATTTATTGAAGATAATGCAGATGCGATGAGTGCAAACCTATCAGCAGAACAAGGAAGCGGAGGAAGCTATAATAATCCTAAAGTTTTACTGAGCTTTATTGCTAAGGATCCGAATAGCGGAGTAAGAACCTTATATGGCGCTATTGGCTACAATTATATACCGGCTGGTACAAATGATCCGACTTTTACTTATGCTTTCAAAGCGCTACTCTCAGATCCGAATTTAATTGCTACTGCATGTGACGGAACTAATGGAAGAGTATATTGTGCGACAAGCACTGGTCAGCTACATAAATTTGTAACTAATTATGGTGCTAATGCGTCGTCAACGACATTTAACAATCCACCATACTTCTATACCGACTTTCCTATAGTGACACAAGGCATCACAGCTCCAACGCCAAGTGATAATCCAGATATAACAGTTCAAATTCCACCATGTGTAGATTTGACTGCAGTAGGTGAAGAAGTACTAGGTATTGCCTGCACTAACTCCAATTATAACCTAAAGGTTTTAACTAATAAAAGCCTATGGGATTTCACTATTCCGGATGAACAGCATGTCACAAGTAAAACTAAAATTTATGATTTTCCTACTGGAATATTACCAATGGGTATAGCTATGGATAGAACTGACGGTCAGAGACTTTGGGTAGTGGATCAGCAAGGAGATGTTTTGCCTTTAGTTTACAGTGGATCATGGTGTTCCACAAGTAATTGGGCATTCTTAACAATGTTCGGTGGTAAGCTTCTAGATAAAGTCAAAGGCAATCCTATATCATTTACTTCGAGTTTAAATAAACTGGACAATAGTACACCGGGCAACGGCGGTGCGCTATTTTTAGTAACTGATAAAGGTGACAAGCTTTGGGCAGAAGTGCCATTAGACAATAATTGTGTCCAAACATACCTAGTTCAATAAAAGACTAAAGACTAATGGGCTACATAGCTCATTAGTCTATTTTTTACCTTAGATATTCTAGGAAAATTTAATATCAGGGAGGATAGAAACTATGCACATAGTAGAACATAAATTTTACGAACGGCGGATCAAAAACTTTGTTGACACTTTATCTGAATTGTTCTATGAAAATGAAGAGGATATTTCGATAAGCTACGCAAAGTTTGATTCGCTGACTGTGTTTGGTGAACATACCAAAGCTCAATACCAAGCTATCAATTCTGGAGAGGAATGGGGGCAGAACTGGCAAAATGTCTGGTTCAAGCTTGAAGGGAAGATGCCGTCAGGATTTAGAGAGCGTGAAGTGGTACTGCATGTTGACCTGGGCGGCGAAGGCTGTCTTTATTCAAATAGCGGTGCAGCTCTGGATGCCTTTAGCTGTCATTCGGTATTTGCCCCAACTTATTTTCGTGACCGTTACATCATTGACAAGCAAACGCTTGCAGACGGTAAATTTACATATTGGATCGATGGGAGCGCTTCCTGGATTTTTGGCGGACAGGTTCCTAAAAATCCTAACCTCAATGATCCTCTGCGTTTTGGGGATTACCGCGCGAAATTCAATTATGCAAAACTTGCCATTTTCCGGACAGACATCTGGCAGCTGCATCTTGATTTAGTCATCCTAAGCGAGCTAATGTTCGACCTGCCTGAAAAAAGTGTTAGGCGTTCACGCATCCGCTATCAGATAAATGAAGCGATTCACAGTTTCAATTCCAGCGCCAAACAAGTTGAGGTAACTCGTCAAAAGTTGCAGGCATTATTAAAAGACACAAATTCCCCTTCTTCGCTGACGACTGTAGCAATTGGTCATGCGCATATTGATACTGCTTGGTTATGGCCTTATCGGGAAGGCATTAAAAAATGCGCACGGACTTTTAGCGCACAGCTCAATTTATTAGAGCAATATCCAAGTTATCGCTTTGGCGCATCTCAAGCTCAGCATTTTGCTTTTGTGAAAAAACATTATCCTGAGTTATACGAAAGAGTTAAAGAAAAAGTAACAGAGAAGAAATTTGAAATTCAAGGAGCAATGTGGGTAGAGGCTGATTGTAATTTAATCAGCGGTGAATCTTTGGTGCGCCAGCTAATTCACGGCAAAAAATTCTTTGCTGATGAGTTTGGGATTAATGTCAGGAATTTATGGCTGCCTGATGTCTTTGGCTATTCCGCAGCATTGCCGCAAATTTTATCGTTGGCAGAAGTTGACTATATGGTTACCCAAAAGCTCTCATGGAACCGCTATAACAAATTTCCTTATCATAGTTTTGTCTGGCGCGGTATTGACGGCAGTGAAGTAATTACTCATTTCCCTCCAGAAGATCAATATGACAGCGAGCTTGCGCCTGTTAATTTGCGCTACGCTGAAAATAACTTTAATGAGAAACACATCCTTGATGAGTATCTCACTCTTTTTGGGGTGGGAGACGGCGGCGGAGGCCCTAAGGCTGAAGTCATAGAAAAAGGATTACGACAGGCAAATTTAGAAGGTGTCCCACGGGTCAAGTTTGAATTTGCCCAGAATTTTCTTGATAGGCTTGGCACGAAAAAAAGCGTGCTTCCGGAATGGATTGGTGAACTCTATCTGGAGCTTCACAGCGGGACATTGACCAGCCAGGCGGCAATCAAGCGCGCAAATCGCAAAGCTGAATTAGGCTTGCGTGAGATTGAAATTCTATACAGCAATCTAAGTTTGGAGGACTACCCTCAAGCTCAGCTGGACTACTTATGGAAAAAACTTCTTCTTAATCAATTCCATGACATTATTCCGGGTTCAAGCATAAATTGTGTTTATAAAGACGCCCACTCTGATTATCTGGAAATCTTTGAAGGATTAGCCACCTTGAAGCAAAAATTCTGTGCTAAGATGCCTCAAAAACAAAATAGTGTCACGCTCTTTAACAGCCTTAGCGTGACAACAAATTCGCTAATTGAATTACAAGATTCATTGAACGAATATACTTTAAGCTATAACGGCGTCGTATTAGAAAAGCAGACTATTGCTAATAAGAATTATATTCAGTTAGAACTTGCTCCATTTTCTTCACAGATTTTACAGTTGTGCAAATCTGAAAAAGAGCCTGATATTATCTCTACTCAAGAAGAAAACAACTTGGTACTTTCTAACGAGTTAATCACTTACCACTTTAATTCACAAGGACAGCTGATTCGCATCTATGACAAAGAAGCTTCCCGCGATGTAATGAGAACTGGCGAAATCGGAAACTGTCTGAGTTTGTATCACGACCTGCCTGCAGATTTTGAAGCCTGGGATATTGATTTGTGTTACGAACAGCAATTACTAGAAACAGCCAAACTTATTAAGAATCGCTACGAAAATGGAGCGCTTGCTCAAGTTGTTTACTGCAGTTACAGCATCGGCGAAAGCTCACTAATTGAACAGCAAATTATACTTCCTCACAATAGCAAAGAGTTACAATTTATAACGCAGGTAAAATGGCAGGAAAGGCGCAAAATGCTGAGGGTAGCATTTGCCGTAGATGTTCAAGCTCCGACTGCAAGTTATGAAATCCAATATGGCATAGTGGAGCGCCCTACTCACCGCAACACCAGCTGGCAAATGGCGCAATATGAAGTTGTAGGACATCGTTTTGCCGACTTGTCAGACAAACAATACGGTGTCGCATTGCTTAATGACTGTAAATACGGCTACAAAATCCATGGCAATTCCATAGACTTGAATCTATTGCGTAGCCCGATGTACCCGGACGCAGAAGCTGATTTGGGGAATCATGAGTTTTGCTACAGCCTGCTTCCTCACCAGGAGAGTTTAGCTTTTTCTAATGTCCTACCTCAAGCATTAGCACTTAATCAACCGCCAGTTATTCTGTCGGATATTGTAGCTGATTTGAAAGTTCCATTGGTTTTTGATAATAAAAAAGTCATAATAGAAGTTTGCAAAAGAAGCGAATCAGAAAATGCCTGGATTGTCCGAGCTTATGAACCGCTTGGATTGCGCCAGGCTACAGTATGGAAACTATCATCTGAATACAAAATCAGTGAAGTTAACCTTATGGAGAGAAACGACCGCGAAGTTGATGCGATAATCACTTTCCGCCCGTTTGAAATTAAAACATTTAAATTAAGCCTTTAATAAAAATAAATTAATTAGGAGAATTCAATGAAATTAGAAAAATGGTATCCGGTATTGATCTCATTACCATCGCTAGGGATCGGGGTTTACTGGTCGCTGGCAGGAACTTTTGCCCCATGGTTAATCTATAACCATACCGAGTCGGCCGGCAAAGTGCTTCTGCTGGTGGCTATGGGACCGTTTACAGGGATTTTTGTTCAATATTTATCCGGGATTATTTCGGATAGAACCACTTCGCGCTTTGGCAAACGAACCCCCTGGATTCTGGCGGGGCTTTTTGTGGCTTGCGTTTCGCAAATTATGTGGGCCTTTGCTCCTAACTATACAGTTTTGTTTATAGTTGGATTTATCACATATTTCGCCGTTAATTTTTATCAGGGACCATACTACACGATGATTTATGAAGTAGTGCCCAAAGATAAAATTGGCTTTGTTACATTCTTTTCGCGTTTTATGTGCAGTGTAGGCGGGATTTTGATTGCTTTCCTGAGCGCAAGAATCTGGGAAGCAGGCGGTCCGATGTGGGCGTGTATCGCTGTAGCTGTATTGCTTGCTGCTCCAACTTTAATCGTGATTCCTTTTTTGGTTAAAGAAAAACCTAACAATTACACCACATCAGAAAAGTTCGTTTTTAAATTTGACCTCTTTAAGCACAAAAGCGCTACTCAGCTCTTTGTAGCTGTGCTGTTTTTATATTTGGCTATGGGACCTGTACAGGCAATAATGACTCCCTACTTTGTTAAACTAAAAGGCTTCGATATAAAAACCCTTTCCAATGCCTTAACAATCGGTGGGATTATCGGTGTGATTGCAGTAGGACTATTGTCAAAAGTAATTGACCGTTTTAATCCGAAACGCTTTTTTCAGGGCGTAATTATCTTTGATGTTCTGGTATTTGGTTTTGGCTCTTTAATTGAGAGTTCGGTTCCTGCTTTTTATGTATATAATGTCTTAATTGGAATCATGGCACTTAGCTATCCTATTATGTACACTCTTCTGCCGCGAGTTGCTCCGCATGAGCGCTTAGGAGAGTTTCAAGGACTTCTAAATTCGTTTTTATCTCTAGGCGATTTTACAATGACAGTTTCCAATGGCTATTTGATCAGTACTGGCCATCCAGGAGTCGTGTTTAAGCTTCAGATTCTATTTGTAATTATTGCCTTCTTGATTATGCTGCCAAATTATGGCACCCCGTATCATAACCAACCAGAGGTAGCGACCAATAATTAGAAGAAGATTTATAATGATTAGTTAGTAAATACGGGGAATTTTAATGAAACACATAAGAATAATACCTATTTTAGTGGCCATGCTTATTTCTTTGGCTACTTATGCCGACTCGATGAAAGGCGGTATCATGCCAACTCCTGTTACTGCATATCCGGTTCTGAATTTTAGACCAGACGGAACTTTCAAGATAGTTCAGCTCACAGACATCCACTGGCGCCCTGAAGAAGTTTATGAGATGGAAGTTAACTACAACAAGATGATCGGCGATATTCTTGAAATAGAAAAACCTGATCTTGTAGTTATCACAGGCGACATACTTTTCCGTCACGGCAAAGTAAACTATGACCTTCAGAAAGCTATCGCGCCGATAGTCCAAAGGCATATTCCATGGGCTTTCATTATGGGTAACCACGACTACGAATACGGCGAAAATGGCGCTAATTTAGTCGCCTTTATGTCAAAGCAGCCTTATTCACTTACGCAGCCTGGTCCTGAAGATTTAGGAAGCGCCGGAAACTACATACTTAAGATATTTTCGCCCAAAACCCAGAAAGTAGGCGCTCTTTTGTATATGATTGACTCTCACGGAAATGACGCGCCGGTTGAATTAAAAGGAACTGACGGTTCATATGACTGGATACACCTGAACCAAATAGAATGGTACAAGAATCAGAGTAGTCAATATACCAAAGCCAATGGATCTACTCCTATTCCCTCGCTTATGTTCTTCCATATCCCGATTCCTGAATTCAAAGAAGTTTGGGATAAAGGAATAGTTACTGGTACAAAAATTGAAGGTGTAGCTTGTCCGAAAGTCAATTCAGGAATGTTCACTGCCATACTCGAGTGCCAGGATGTATCAGGGGTATTTGTCGGTCATGACCATGTAAATGATTATGTCGGATATCTTTACGGTATTACTTTGGCATACGGAAGAAAAACAGGGTTGGCTTGCTACGGGCCTGCACCGTTGGAGAATGGTGCAAGAGTCATACTAATGCATGAAGGAGTTCAGAGTTTTGATACATGGGTACGGACTAAATCAGGCAAACAGGAAAACTCATTAAAATCACCTGAATATTTTCTGCCACAATAAATGTTAAAAAATATATATTGTAATTAAAGGAATTAGACGAAAATGAAACTTGCAGTATTAGGCGGCGGCGGAGTAAGATCTCCGTTCCTGGCAAAATCAATAATAGCAGGCGCTGATAAAATAGGCCTGAAGAAAGTTGTCTTCATGGACATCAACGAAACAAAACTTCGTACATTCGGAGTAATTGCAAAAAACATAGCTAAGAAGCTCAATCCAGCTATAGAGTTTGAATTGACAAGCGATGCAGTTGCGGCTGTGAAGGATGCTGACTTTGTAATTACTACGCTCAGAGTAGGTGAAGACGAAGGCAGAGTCAAGGACGAAAGAGTTGCCCTGGATCTTGGAATTTTAGGACAGGAAACTACAGGAGCTGGCGGTTTTGCTATGGCTCTGCGCTCTATTCCGGCGCTTAAAGGTTATTGTGAACTTGTTAAGAAGCACAGCAAGAAAGGCGCTTTTATTTTTAACTTCACAAATCCGTCCGGTCTTGTTACTCAAGCACTTCGCTCTGAAGGATATGACAATGTTTACGGTATCTGCGATGCACCTAGCGGATTTAAGATGCAGCTGGAAGAACTGTACAATGTCAAACCATCTGAACTTTCAATGACATGCTTCGGGCTAAACCATTTATCATGGTTCAAAGACATTAAAGTCAAAGGCAAAGATGTCAGTCAGGAACTTGCCAATGATCCAAAATTATACAAGAATACAGAGATGCATATATTCGACAAGGATATAGTCAGGCTTTCGGGCAATATGCTGTTAAATGAATATCTCTATTTCTATTACTACAGAGAGCAGGCAGTCAGCTCTATTCTCGCCGCAGGAAAAACCAGAGGCGAAACGATTCTTGAGATAAACAAACACATGATGAGCGAACTTGAAAAAATAGATGTGGAAAAAGAAGGTGAAAAAGCTTTTGATATATTTATCTCTCACTATCTGCAAAGAGAAAACAGCTATATGTCTATTGAATCCAATCATGGTAGAGCTTATGTGAAGACAGCTCCTTCAATGAAAGAATTTCTGGACACTCCAGACGCTGGCGGATATGCAGGCGTCGCGCTTAGTTTCATTAAAGCCTATCACACAGGTGAGAAGGTGGAAATGGTTCTTTCAATTCCAAATGCAGGTGCTATTGACGGACTCGAAGACGATGATGTAGTCGAAATTAGCTGCATTATAGACAAGAATGGCGCCAATCCTGTGAAAATAGGAAAAGTTCCAGATATGCAGATGAACCTGATAAGAGCAGTCAAATTCTATGAAAGAAATGCGTTCCTTGCTATCAAGGACAAGAGCATGGACAAAGCAATAGTGGCTCTTACAGCCCATCCGCTTGTTAATTCTTATTCTTTAGCTAAAAAACTTGTTGACGGCTATTTGAAAGTACATAAAGAATATACAGGAGCATGGAAACAATGAGTGTAGCCACATTCGGATCGCTGAATGTGGATATTATTTATTCGGGTATTGATCGTCTGCCTAATCCGGGCGAGGAGATCTATTACCCGAATTTCGATATTCAGCTCGGTGGCGGTTCAGTACTTATTCCTATTGTGATGAGTCATTTTGGCATAGAGTCAAAACTCGGCACTTATTTGTCTAATGATTTTCAAAGCACTATTGCGAAAGGTCTTCTGGATAAACTTGAGTTTAAAAATTATCATAATTTTTATACAAAGAAAGACCGGAGCCCGGTCATCGTCACAAGCGCTATCTCTCTAAAAAGCGACAGGTGCTTTGTTTCGTATTGTGATGACATGACAGATGTACTACCTTCTCCTGAAGAAGTATATGGATTCCTTCATGGGGCGAAAATATGCTTTGCAATTCCTAAATACCCTGAATTAATGAAAAAGCTCAGGAATGAAGGAACCACAGTAATCTATGACTTTGGCTGGAAGGACAATATGCGTATTTCTGACTATGAGGAAATACTCAGCTGCTCTGATATATATTCTCCCAATGACAAAGAGGCGATGCAGCTTACCGGAACAAGTTCTCCGGAAGAGGCGATAAAATGCCTGAGCAAGTATGTGAAATGCCCCATTGTCAAAATCGGCAAAGAAGGCTGCCTGACTATAAAAGACGGCAGGATAATTCATGTAGGAATGCCATGCAGTTTTAATGCTATTGACACGACCGGAGCAGGAGATAATTTCCTTGCTGGTGTGGTATATGGACTTTGCATGGACTGGGAAATTGCTGACTGCATGAAAATGGGTAATATCTTCGGAGGAATTTCCACAACATGCCTTGGATGCTACAGAGGGATAATGTACAAAACTGAAACTGACCTCTCAAACTATATGAAAATGTATTAGGGATTATATGAAAAATTCTTTTCCATCGAAAATTTTATTTCTTTTTTTGTCGGTTATTCTGGGTTTTGGGACTTTCTATGCAAATGCACAGGAAACAAATATCAAAATAGCTACATGGAATTACATGTGCCAGGAAGATGCTTTTGCTGATGGCTATGGATGCCCGGAAGAGATTATTTTGTGCATGGAAAAGAATCATCTGTCTGATACAGCAAAACTCACAGACAAAGATAAGCTTGAAGCCAATCTTAATAGATTTGGAAGAATAGCAAAATTTCTGAACAATCAGGATTTTGACATTCTGCTTCTGCAGGAAACAGAAAAAATCAGTAGGGACATCATTGAGAAGAATTCAAAGTTCAAAGTCATTTCGCTTTCAAATGAAGAAGCAGTAATGATGAACACGAAAAGTTCTCTATGGAAAAATCCTGAAATTGAAGTCAAACCATACGCTTTAGACCTTTCTTCATACCCTGAATTTAAGGATAAAGTCGATGGAATAGCATGCGCCGTTGTCAGCATCAAAAAAGAAGACGGAAATACACTGCAAATATATCTGATTTCCACACATGCCAGAGCAAGTCGCGTAAAAGGTATCGATAAGATAGAATCTTTTGAAAAAAGTCTTACTTCTGCAATAAAGAAATCATTCCCGGACTCTGAAGTAATTATCGGAGGAGATTACAATATGGATTTCCACAGAAAAGATGTTCAGAAGGTTTTTGCAGATGCTTGGAGAATTATTGTGCCTGATGGAAGTGACTGGTTTGACGGATTCACCACACAGCACGAAACTAATTTTTACGGAGCTTTTGATGGCTTTTTAGTTACGCCCAAGAATTCGGCATCAGTAAAATTTACTGAGGTGAAAAGGTTCTTTGTCGGCTTTATGCCCAAGTATCTGGGAAATGGACCAATAAAAGGAAACGGCAATGACTGCGGCGAATCTATTTTGCAGTACAATTCTGACTATGATTTAGTTAGGACTGACACAAATAAAATTATTCCCGATTGCAATGCCAGGACTGATGCCATGAGCGATCACACGCTTGTTCAAGTTTCAATTCAAATCAACCCATAAAAGAAAGAGAGATTTTATGTTCAATTCAAAAGCAAAGATTTTATTAACTTTTGTCGTCTTGGCGCTTACCGTGCTTGTATTTGCACAGGAAAAGCTGGTATATGCCGTTTCCTATATCAGGCACGCAGACAGAACTCCATACGATATAGTCGATGCTATTAATCACAAATGGCAGGAAGGAGAAGGAAGCCTTACAGCATTGGGAATGCATCAGCAATATGAGCTAGGAAAGCAGATGAGACAGAGATATATCAATGATTTTCAACTGCTATCTTCAGAATATCAGAAAGGGAAGCTTATGGTTTATTCTACTAGTTATGATAGGACTACCATGAGCGCTGAATCATTCCTTTACGGTTTTTATCCACTCAAAACAGGTCCAAAACTAGATGATGGTAACTTCGCACTTCCGGAAGGTTTCCAGCCAATTCCGATAAGAACTATGTCTGCAAATGATAATAATTTAATCAACCCTGAGATATCAGACCCTGCCGGAAGCGACATAGTTGTGGGAAAATATTCTTTCAGCAGTCAGGAATGGTTAGATTTAAATAATGCGCATTCCGAAGATTTTAAAGAATGGAGCAAAATACTGGGAGTTAAAATTGACAATCTCAGATCACTGCTGGTGCCGGCTGATAACATCAACTGTTTATTAAAACACGGCTATTCTTTACCAGAAGGATTAACTAAAGCAGAGGCCGAAAAAATGACAGCTCTTGCCTTGAAAGCATGCTCACTGCGTTTTAAGCCAAAAGAAGTTGCTGCTTTTTACGCTTCTCCTTTTCTGACAGAAGTAAGCGATTCGTTGCAAAAAGCCGCAAAGGGAGATTCAAAAGCCCAATACACAATTTACTTCGGGCATGATGATCCTCTTGATGGGATTATGACAGCTTTGAATAATCCTCCCGACCAGAATGTTCCATACGCAGCACATCTTGATATAGAACTTTACAAAAATTCTGATGTTTATACTGTAAAACTCTTTTTTAACTATAAACCAGTTTATCTGACTGATGATAAAACCAAAGATAGTTACTCATTGAGTGAATTTCTGGATCTCCTAAAACCTTATCACAAAAAATAATAAAAGGATCTAATTGATGAGAGAGATAATCAAAAGTGCAGGTGCCTTAATCAGTTTTGGTGTAATGGCTATTTCTGCTTTTGCAGGAACTCAAACTGATCAAACTGTATTCGGCGAGAAACAGGCAAAAGCGGCTATCGAAGCTTTAAACAAGAACTGGTATTCACCATGCTATAGGCAATGGATGGAGGCTGATGAGGATAAACCACTGAGTGCCTGGCATGGGTGGAATATGCTCGAACAGTTTATAAACTACACAAAACTCACAGGTGATAATTCCTATATTCCGATCATCAATACAGTAGCTTCTAACCCCCAGCTCAATGCGCAGGGTGTGGCTAACGGCAATGACGACTGCGAATGGCAGGCTATTGCCCAGCTTCTTTACTACTCGGAAATAATCAAAGATCCAATCTATCTTTTTGAAGTCAATGAGATATTTAAACTCATGAAGGGCGATTATTGGGACGACACAATGGGTGGCGGCATTTACTGGGATCACAACAAGTCATATAAGAATGCTATCACAAATGAACTGTTTCTTGTTATTGTTACTAAACTCTATCTTGTTACCGGCGATCAGATATATCTTGATTGGGCAAACAAGGAATGGGATTGGTTTGAAAAGTCAGGAATGATCAATTCAGACTTTCTCGTTAATGACGGTCTTGATAACAAGACAGGAAAAAACAATGGCGAAACAACTTGGACATACAACCAGGGAGTTATTCTTGGCGGACTAACTAATCTTTATCTGATTTCCAAGGATGAAAAGTACCTGACACTAGCTAATAAGATAGCTGATTCAACTATTAAGAAATTGACAACTAATGGCATATTGGTTGAGCCTGGAACTGTAGATGATTCAAGAAAACAGTTTAAGGGAATATTCATGAGATACCTTGCATATCTTGCAGTAAATGAGAAGGATAAAACTAAGGCTGTTGAATACAAAAAGTTCATCAATGCAAATGGACAGTTTGTCTGGGAGAAGAGAGGGGAAGGAGATAAGTTCTCTTATTACTGGGAATCTCCTGATAAAGAATACGATGCAGTAAAGCAGTCATCTGCTATTGACCTTTTCAATGCATGTATTGCTGTAAATAAACTTATCACAGAATAGAAAAAGGCTACAGTTCAGTTAAATTAAAAATTGAAAGTCTCGAGCGAAGAATTAATTTGCTCGAGACTTTTTTGCACTGCCATCAAAAAATTGTCCAAGCAAAAGGGCTACTTTACCTAGATTGTAAACGATTATTTATTTTTCTCGGAATTGCGAGAAGAACAGGATTTGCTTGAGCAGCTGCATCCACATCCGCCACACGAACTATTCTTGCCGGAAAAAGCTTTATAAATGATTCGACCTAGATAGAGAATAGCAAAAAGAACTATCAACGCTGTGACGATATATCCAATCATAATGAAGCCAACTTGCGATATTTATTATTAAGATACAAAAACTTTGTGGATTTATACAGCTTCAAGTATAGAATTCCAACTTATACGAAGAAAAGACTTCCAAACAATATAGTTTTATTTTATTTCGAGAGGTTCACATAATGCTTTCTGTTAAAAATGACATAAGCACTTTGATTATTTCTATTTGCAGCGAATATGGAAATGACAAGACTAGGCTTCTGGACATTCTAAGGAAAGTTCAAGATTCCTTTGGATACATTCCTGATGAGTCTTTTGCTATTATCGCAAGAGAAGTTTCTTCATACAGAGTAGAAGTTCAAAGCGTAGCTTCATTTTATTCCTTTATTACGAAAGAAAAGAAGGGAAAGTTTACGATAAAGCTATGCAATGACATAATCGACCAGTTTTTGGGCGTAGCTAAAATAGCCAAAATCTTTGAAGACGAACTAGGGATAAAGTTTGGTGAAACAACTCCTGACGAGATATTTTCCCTGGAGTATGTGGCCTGCATAGGTATGTCAGACCAATCACCTGCGGCTATTATAAATGATCTGATATTCACTAAACTTTCGTCAGACCAGGCAAGAGAGATAATCAGTGGTTTGAAGCAGACTCATGACCTTTCACAAATTGCTCATCACCTTGGTGACGGCAATAATGCCCATCCGCTGATAAAGTCCATGGTTAATAACCAGATCAGAAAGACAGGCGAAGTAGTTCTTGGGAAGTACCATAAATCTGCGGCTCTTAATAATGTCATATCCCTTAGTCCTGCGGAAGTCATCAGAGAAATTAAGGCATCCAGATTGCGTGGCCGCGGCGGAGCAGGGTTCCCGACAGGAATGAAATGGGAGTTTGCCAGAAATGCTCCAGGCGACAGGAAAACTATCATCTGCAATGCCGATGAAGGCGAACCAGGGACATTTAAAGATAGAGTTATACTGACTGAAAGAGCAGATATGGTGTTCGAGGGAATGACCATCGGAGCTTATGCGGTCGGAGCTGAAACAGGCATTTTATATCTGAGAGCTGAATATTCGTATCTGAAAAATTATCTTGAAGCAGTTTTGACATCGAGGCGCGAAGCTAATCTTCTTGGCAATGATATTATCGGCAAGAAGGGTTTCAATTTTGATATAAGAATCCAGATGGGTGCCGGATCCTATGTCTGTGGAGAAGAAACTTCGCTTATTAGTTCCTGCGAGGGTTTTCGAGGCGACCCGAAAAACCGTCCGCCTTTCCCGGCGCAGAAAGGGTATCTCGGTACACCTACTTCAGTAAATAATGTAGAAACATTCTGCTGTGTAGTCCAGATAATCAATAGAGGCCCTGCATGGTTTGCTTCAATAGGAACAAAAGGCAGCCCCGGGACTAAACTTCTAAGCGTCTGCGGAGACTGTTCAACCCCGGGAATATATGAAGTCCCATTTGGTATAACAATAGAAGAACTCCTCAAATTTTCAGGAGCGGCTGACACTCAGGCAGTTCAGGTAGGAGGACCGTCCGGATTCCTGATTGCGCCTGCTGAATTCAAACGCAAAGTGTGTTACGACGATCTTGTTACGGGCGGTTCGATAATGATTTTTAATAAGACTCGAAGCATCCTTGAGATAGTCGAATATTTCGTTGACTTCTTCATTGATGAAAGCTGTGGATACTGCACGCCATGCAGAGTAGGCAATGTTCTTCTCAAAGACAAACTAAAGAAAATAATGAATGGGTTCGGGGAAAAAGGCGACATTGAGTATTTGCAGAAATTAGGGAACAATATTCAGACATCTAGCCGTTGCGGACTTGGACAGACCTCGCCAAGGCCTATTCTCTCTTCCATTGATGGATTTAGGAGCGAATACGAGAAACTTCTCAAGGTCAGAAAAGATGGTTTTGCCCCGTCATTTGACATAAACGCCGCATTGGGTTTGAGTGAGAAAATCATTGGCCGCAAATCTGTTATCTTCGAAGAATAAGGACGACTAAATTATGTCAGATACAATCACGCTTACTATTGACGATATAGACATCAAAGGGAAACCCGGGCAAACAATTATGCAGGCTGCAGATGATAATGGTATCTACATTCCGAGGCTTTGCGCTCATAAAGATTTAACTCCCTACGGTTCATGCAGAGTTTGCACAGTAATAGTCAATGGGAGACCGCAATCAGCTTGTACACAGCCAATAGCTGAAGGAATGATTATCGAGAATGATTCAGATAGAGTCAAAGATATACGAAGAGACATTATTGATATGCTCTTTGTAGAAGGAAACCATTACTGCATGTTCTGCGAAAGGAGCGGGAGCTGCGAGCTTCAGGCGATTGCTTACAGACTTGGAATTACAGCGCCAAGGTTTCCGTATATGTTCAATAAAAAAGAAGTTGATGCATCTCATCACGACATTATGATTGATCATAATCGCTGTATCCTTTGTGCCAGATGCATAAGAGCATCAAGAGATATAGACGACAAGAACATATTCCAGTTTACAGGCAGAGGTCCGCATAGAAAACTTGCAGTTAATTCTGAAGCTAATCTTAAAGACACAGATGCCCAGGTGACGGACCGAGCATTTTCTATTTGCCCGGTCGGGTCGCTTTTGAGAAAAAGAAGAGGTTTCAATATACCAATCGGGCAGAGATTGTATGATCATAAACCTATTGGGTCTGATATCGAAGAAAATAGTAAGGATAGCCTCTTTTCATCCAACAACCCCAAAGAACAAAGAGAGACACATTGATGAGTAAAATATATCTGGTTTCAGGACAGATTGGTTCAGGAAAAACTACCTATTCCAAGCTTCTTGAAGAGAATACTGGAGCTATTCGTTTTTCGCCTGATGAATGGATGCTTAAACTTTATCCTCACCAAATAAGCAATGAAGAGTTTGACTACTATTTCTTTAAATGCTGTGAAATCGCATGGAGCGTGGCAAAAAAACTTATAAAAAAAGATCTGGATATTATTCTCGATTTTGGTTTCTGGACTAAAACAGGGCGTGGGAATTACATAGACAAAATCAAAAAAATGGGGCTGGAATACAAGCTCTTCTACATCTACTGCCCGGAAGAAACAATCCGGGAGCGAATCAAAAAGAGAAATGAACACAAACCCGATGACTGTTTTTATATCAGCGATGAGTCCTTTAATTACTTCTCACCCGGATTCGAGCCTCCTGCACAAGACGAAACTTTCGAGCTTATTGACAATAGCTGAAAATTAATTACGAATTAGAAATTACGAAACTAGAAAGCTCTTACTACTTGACGAACCTGACAACTTGATAACTTTTATCTTTTAACCTGATAACCTTCAACCTTGATGAACCTATGAAACTTCAATTATCTTCTCATAACAGACAAAGAATCTTCGAAGTTCTGAAAGTTTACAGAGAGATAGAAAAGAAATCTCTGGCGTTCGCTAAGAATTCGGGTATTCACTGCCCTGAAGGTTGCGGGGCGTGCTGTAATAATCCAAATGTCGAAGTCAGCACTTTAGAGGCTCTTCCATTAGCAATGCATCTGTGGAAAACTAACAGAGCTTTAGAAAGTCTTGAACTTCTGAATACTCTTACTGAGAAAAGAGGCATTTGCCTCTTCTTTAGGAAAGACGAACATATTTCATGGAAGGGCAGGTGTACTATTTACAAATACAGGTTTTTAGTCTGCCGCTTGTTTGGTTATTACAGAACAAAAGACAAAAACGGGAACTACATCTGGGGAGCATGTAGGATACTTAAGGAGAGTTACCCTAGCCTTGATTTAAATAAATTCGAAACTCCTGCCATTGACGAATACTTTATGAGGATTGCTTCTCCAGAAACTGATTTTGAAGGTAAATTATTGCCAGTAAACGACGCTATCAGAAATGCTCTTGAATACATCGGTTTTGACATCCAAAAGCAATCATGGCGCAAAATGTAAAATTCCTAACTTTGCCGCTTTAGCATTAAATAGCCTTGAATAAATAAAAAGCGTACGCTATTATGTGCATAAAAGGGAGACTGATTTATGAATACACTTACAGCTACTGAGGCTAGAAAACATTTCTTTGATGTCATTAAAGGTACGGTTAAAAAGCATGAACCTCATTATATACAGCATAAGGATGGGGATGTGGTTATGCTATCTGCCGATGATTATGAAAGCCTTCAGGAGACTTTGGATCTGCTATCTATTCCAGGTTTTAGGAATAAGATAAAAACTTCTTATGAAGATATAGAAAAAGGCGACACTGTTTCTTTTGATACTGTCTTCAAAGGCATCTAAATGCATAAAATTGAATTCACTAGAACCGCCTATAGGGACTTTGAAAAATTAGATCAGAAAGAGAAGGTCAAACTCAAAGAAATTCTGCTTAATAAAGTCCAGCCTGACCCGTTTTCCGGAAAAAAACTTATTGGAGACTTGAAAGGGCTGTTTTCTGTAAGGCTTTCCTATAAGGATCGGATTGTTTACTCTATTGATCAAGCTAACAATATTATTTATATTCATAGGGTTAAAACTCATTATGGGGATTAGCTCTCCGAAACTTAAGTTATCAGGTTTATAAAGTTTCCAGTTTCGTAATTCTGACGACTATTAGCTATTAACTTACGGCTTAATGATATAAGCTTGCTGTCTTTATGTTTTTTTAAAGTATTTTCTACCCCCCCCCCTCTTGAAAATCAGAAAAAACAAGATAGAGATGCTGAATAGTTGGTATTCGTTTTGGACAAATTTAAAACAAGGGGATTATGAAGTACGAGAAGCCAAAAATATTTCTGATAGAAAGTAATTCAAAAGCTAATTGCCATAATGGATCGTCACCAGGTGGCGTAGGTGGAGTAGTTTGCGATTCTGGAATTACAGCTATAACTACACTACCTGTGAGAGGATGTTTCGGCGGAAATGCGGCAATTGCTAAAGGTTACTGCGCTTACGGAACTGCAGATTCAAGCACTACATCAACGGGCTGTTTGCAAGGAAATTCAGTTGAAAATACTGCAAATACCTCGAGTACATGTAATAGTGGCAACATTGTCAATTAATAAAATCTAGTTGTAAAAATTGGCATTTTATAATACAAATAAATGATAGGGAGAATACAAATGAGAAATATTATAACCAGATTATTATTAAGTATATCTCTAAGCTGTTGTATTTCTGCATACTCTAATACTTTTACGGTTACATCAACAACAGATTACACTCCAGGCAAGTATCAAGCAGGAAAAATATCAGGGATGTGCCTCCGCAAAGCAATAGAGCAAGCAAAGGATGGAGATGTTATTTTATTCGATTTACCGAAAACAAATCTAAATGAGCCGCAAACGATTACTATAACTTCCGAACAAGATATAACACAAGGGTTTACTCTTGATGGTGGAGTTGAAGGAATTATAATTCAGGTCGAAAATCAGGTAACATCAAATCATCGTGTCTTCAATGTCGATTTATCAAGTTCGCAACATCCATTCACATTGATAAATATGACTCTTAAGGGCGGAAATATATCGGCTACTTTTGATAGCGGAGGCAGTATTTTTATAATTGGAACCTCAATAGTTAATATGACTAATGTGACAGTACAGGGTTCGACGGCAGAGAATGGCGGTGGAATCTATATAGGCGCCGAATCTACTGCTAATATTAATGGTGGAATGGTAGATAGCTGTACAGCTACTGGCGTTTACCCTGGCGCTGCAGGTGGAATTCGTTGCGACGGAAATCTGACAATCGCTAAAAATGGCCTTACTGGAACTATTATAAGCAACAATAAAGGATCTGGTATTACATTCTCTTATGATAATGTACATTCTGTTGATTCAGCTAGAATCACAGGAGCTACAATAAGTGAAAACACTCTAGGATCAGATGGAGGAGGAATCCATATAGAAGGAAGGGATTCGTTTATTGCAGACTGTATAATTGAAAACAATACAGCCGCATGGGGCGGAGGAATCCAAAATACCGATGGTCAATACCACATACTTGGGACTTTAACCGTGACTAATTCAATTATCCGAGCTAATACAGCTACCGGCGGCAACCCCGGCCAGCCTTCTATGGGCGGAGGGATTTTTAATTTATGCATAGCCAACATAGACGGATGCACAATCGGTGGAACTACAGTCGCAGACAGTAACAGAGTAGTCGAAGGGTATGGAGGAGGAATTGGTAATATTGGAACCATGACCATCTCAAACAGCACTATCAGCAATAATAGCGTTACAGGGACTCCATTTGATATTGGCAAAGGCGGCGGGATAGCAAATGCTTCTGCTACCGGAACGGATCCTGCTTATATAGGCAGTTTAACTGTTACAAATTGCACGATCAGTTCTAACACAGCCGAATTTGAGGGTGGAGGTATTGGGAGTACGCGCTGGAATGGCGGAACTCCTATTCTTAATGTAACAAATAGCACGATCAGTGAAAATAAGACTACAGGGGCTGAGGGGGTCGGAGCTGGCATACAGTCCGATATGACTAATACGACGATTAACAGTTGCACCATAATTAAAAACCAAAATGAATTAACATTTTATATAGCTGGGTTAGACGATAGTTACGGCGATCCAGATGGAAGCCTCACCATATCTAATACAATAATTGCAGGAAATCTTAATACTGATTTAGGCGGCTGGGTTGACCTGAGAGTTTTCAATAATTCACCTCAGAGATTTTTTGACAATGGCTATAATGTGGGTGGTCGATCTGGTGTTGGAGGCAGTGATTATACTTGGGGGGCTACAGGCGACTGGTACGGGACTGACGGCATAGTTGGTGATTTCTTGAGAGTCAATCCGCCTACACCACTGCCTGGCGGTCTTTATCTTGATTCGGCACTGGCAGTTAATGGCGCACTCAATAATGTAAAAACCTATGCTATTACAAATCCGACAGCTAGTAAACTTTACTCAATACCTTATGCAGCAGGTGGTAATACATGGAATCATACTCCTCCTACCGATGAGAGAGAAATAGCCAGAACTTTTGTCGAAGAAATAGATAGAGCTATAGGCGCATATGATGCTTCAGTGCCACCAGGTGTGCTTTCAGGACAAAAGCCCTCGACTAAAAAGCCATAAATATGAAGGGACTCAGGCCTCTGAGTCCTAGAATGTAGTCGAAATGGCTTCTCCAGGAGGATTCTAATCGTCTATTATTATTCGAAGCCTGCTCCGCTGTCGCACTTTCCGCCTGCGGCGGCTCCTGACAAACATCTGTCTCCTGCAGCAGCTCCGGAACCGCAGCCAGAACTTGCTTCCGGTCCTGATTTACAGCCTAATGATGATGCTTCATTGCCATCACAGCAGACAGCCGCCGAAAATAAGGATGGGAAATTGGAGTAGAGTTTTGGTTTGTCGTATTTCATTTTATTTTGCTCTTGTCAATAAAAGGTTTATACAGATAGTTTATCTTCCAGCTATTGGAATCTTTCTGGAATCTGCCGATCGCTTTATTTTTGTAGTACAATAATTTCTCTGTTTCGCCATTGCGATTGACATATACTATTTTTGTTTCAATGAATTTATGAAAAACTTTTAATATCCCTGCTTTGGAGACGGTATTGATAATTGTTTTAGGCGCAAAAGTCAGATAAGGGTATGTATATTTTCTCAGCAACATAAGTTTGTGAATGACAAGGCCGTGATTTCCCCTTTGGATTTTAAATGTTCTGTTCTTTCGTTTTGCCGAGAGAACAATCCCTATTATCATTGAATACGGGACAATGCCAGGATCAATCTTATTATTGTTGTCGCCTCTGGTGATTACCCCGTCTTTTTCTATTTTTATTATGCGATGAACGATATCAAAGAGTTTATCTGGTCTGGAATAAACTATCACATCGCCCACTTTAAGCTGTGAGGGCTGTTCAAAAGTCTCTAGGATAAGACCGTCCCCGCTCTTCAGTGTAGGATACATGCTTGGGCCGGAACAGGTGTTTAATTTTGATTTATATTTATCCATTTATTTTGAAACTTGAAATTTGAAACTAGATACTTGAGATTGGAGACTTTTATTTCCAAGTTTCCAGTATCGAGTTTCTAGTTCCCATTTTTGATTCCCGACTTAATAAATAGATGATTTGGTCTTGGTGATAAAGGCATTTAATTTGGGACCTAATTCATCAATAATAATTTTGTATCTCTCGACATCTGCATCTGATATAATTTTCCTTCTGATAAGCTTTCGCAGCCAGGACTTGGTTTCTTCAAAAGAACCTCTGGAGTATAAATAGAAATTCTTTCTATCAGCAGAAGTAAATGCAATATTGACAGCAATACTATCAGCAGACCGTATTATCTGATAGCCTATTGTATTTTGAACCTTCTTATCCCATTTTGCAAAATCATACCATATAAAATCAGATAACTTTTCAGCCAGAACATAAATATCCAAATCATAAACTTCTTTCATCTATCTTCTCTTCCCCCAGTTTCAAGTATCTAGTTTCCAATTTCTACAGGACTTTCTCAATCTCATCATAGAATTTTCCGTGAAGCGTGGCCTTGAGTGTATAATAAGGAGTTTTGTCGGCAATATCACATGCGGTTTTAAAGAGATTTGAAATCATCATTTTCTGTGATTGTTTATCTTCCTTGTCCCAGCATCTTTCCCAAATTTGCTTGAGTCCTTCAAAGATTTTCTGAATGGCGATTGCCTTTTTTACAGGCACTATCGCATCTACATCTGATTGCTCAAGAAAAAAGATTGCACTCAATGGCACAGAGTGTGAAGATTCATAAGTGCTAAACCTGGTGCCCCACAAATGATCGCTCCATGTAGGCATCGGATGAACCCTGAAATTGTCATCTTTGTCTCTTATTATCAAAGCTGTATCATCGCTTAGTGGTTTGAAGCGTGGAGGAAACCTTCTTGAGCAAGTGGATTTGCCGGTTCCGCTGGATGCAGTTATCAAAATGCCTTTTCCATTCAATTCGGCCAAAGCGGCATGGACAGGACTGCCGTTACACTTGGAATAATGCC
>Ga0194039_1000191_pt1 | contig 39414 bp, 39 predicted proteins | sample JunL228m_MetaG_FD_148679 | JGI IMG/M metagenome (GOLD analysis project Ga0194039, IMG submission 148679) | Anoxic zone freshwater microbial communities from boreal shield lake in IISD Experimental Lakes Area, Ontario, Canada - Jun2016-L227-8m | ecosystem: Environmental > Aquatic > Freshwater >...
GGGCTGTGGAGATAAACGGCCACCGAAACGGTGGCGCCAAGAGTTGGGGCCGCGTTAGCGACCCCGTTTTGCCGCTTTGAGCGGCTCACAATTTGAAAGCCCCCGGCTTTGCCGGGGGATGGTTACTGTTGTGCGCTTCATCAACCACCAGCAGCATTCTGACGCCGCGCACCACCATGGAGTGGTTTGCTTCCTCCAGCGTTGCGTCCGCTTCGATGGTGGCGGGCGGTACGCGCGCAAGGTCGGTCATGACAAGAATCGCGGCGGACTCGGCGCTCACCGCCGGTGGGTTGAACGCCTCCAGCAAGTGGCACCCCTTGGGCGAGATGGCGGTTTTGGGCAATGGCTTGTGGCTCGCGTCTTCACTCATGGTCTCATCCTTGCGTAGTCGGAGGGGGTTAATCACTTACCTTTGGACTCGGTGCCGGGTGTGCTGCTCGCGCTGGACTGCGCCGTGCTGTCAACGGTGGCACCGGGAGAGTTGCTCGGGTTGGCATTGTCGCCTGCAATGTATCCGTAATTCACGCCACCAGACAACACGCCGTTGTTCTTCATAGCGCGCACAACCGGTGCCCGGGGGGGGGTGTGGTGGCATGGTGGCATGGTGTGGCTCACTTTCCCATCAACTCGGGGTTGTCGGATATCTTGGCTTCGATGGCACCTTCCAGAAGCGAAGAAACCTCCGCCGTGAACGCGGTTCCGAGCCAACTGGGGCTGTTGGACTGGATGGCAGACAGTTGCGCGTTGGTCCAGCCCATGCGTGCATGGGTGTTACCGCCAGCAAGACATTGATGCACAAGAAATCACGGATTTTGCCCATGTGCGTTCTCCAAAAGACGTCCAAGTCCAAGCAACCGGCAAGCCGACGAATAGGGTGGAGTCGGCACGAACTGGAATTTCTAAACCACTCTACCCAGGCGCGCAGGCAAGTTCCATCCCCATTTACCCGGGGGCGGTGGTGCGCCATGCGAACGTTGATTTTTCTCAACCCCAGAGCGCCACGTGGAATCACACTGGAGCAGCACTTGATGGTGCGATGCAGCCGACCAATGGTCAGTGTTGCAGCGCTTGCACGCCATCACAAATCCACCCAACATCACGAGGCACTCCATGGCAAGAAAGAAACCTGTCGTTCACGAATCCCAACAGGACGCGGCTGACGCCGATCCGTGTCGTCAGCGCGACGGCCAACCTGCACAGGCGCAAGGCGAGTCGGATTCGGCGTCAAGGGAGGAGGCGATCCGCCTTGTCGCATATGCGCTCTACGAAGCGCGAAACGGTGCGGACGGTAGTGCAGAGGACGATTGGCTCGCGGCCGAGGCCCGCATCGCCCAGATCGCCAGTGCTGGCGTTTGATCACCCCCCGCTGGTGACCACCTCGCCGCGAAGCGTGTAGGTGCGCGTCTCGGTGATGCGCACGTCCACCAACTGCCCCACCAGGCGCGCGGGGGCGGCAAAGTTGACCACGCGGTTGCATTCGGTGCGGCCCATCAGTTCGCTGGCGTCGCGCTTGGAGACGCCTTCCACCAGGATGCGCTGCACCGTGCCCACGCGGCTTTCGCTGATGCGCGCCATGCTGGCGTTGACCACCGCTTGCAGGTGCTGCAGGCGGCGCAGTTTGACGTCGTGCGGCGTGTCGTCGGCCAGGTTGGCCGCAGGCGTGCCCGGGCGCGGGCTGTAGATGAAGCTGAAGCTGTTGTCAAACCCGATGTCGTCGATCAGGCGCATCAACTTGTCGAAGTCGTCGTCGGTTTCGCCCGGAAAGCCGACGATGAAGTCGCTGCTCATGGCCATGTCGGGCCGGATGGCGCGCAGCTTGCGCACCGTGCTCTTGTATTCCATGGCGGTGTAGCCGCGCTTCATGGCCATCAGAATGCGGTCGCTGCCGTGCTGCACCGGCAGGTGCAGGTGGCTCACCAGTTTGGGGATCTTGTCGTAGACGGCAATCAGTGCGGACGTAAACTCGTTGGGGTGGCTGGTGGTAAAGCGCAGGCGCTCGATGCCTGGAATGTCGGCCACGTATTCAAGCAAGGTGGCAAAGTCGGCCACCTCGGCGCTGCCCTTGGCGGCGCTGGCGTCACTCACCATGGGGGCGCGCCAGGCGTTGACGTTTTGCCCGAGCAACGTGATTTCCTTCACGCCCTGGTCGGCCAGACCGGCCACCTCCACCAGCACGTCTTCAAACGGGCGGCTGACCTCTTCGCCCCGGGTGTACGGCACCACGCAATAGCTGCAGTACTTGGAGCAGCCCTCCATGATGCTGACAAACGCCGACGCGCCCTCCACCTTGGAGGCGGGCAGGTGGTCAAACTTTTCGATTTCCGGAAAGCTGATGTCCACCTGCGGTGTGTCCAACGCCTTGCGCGCGGCCAGCAGTTCGGGCAGGCGGTGCAGCGTTTGCGGGCCAAACACCACGTCCACATAGGGCGCACGCGCAATGATGGCTGCGCCCTCCTGGCTGGCCACGCAGCCGCCCACGCCGATCTGCACGCCCTTGGCCTTGAGGTGCTTGATGCGGCCCAGGTCGGAGAAAACTTTCTCCTGCGCCTTCTCGCGCACCGAGCAGGTGTTGAACAGAATCAGGTCGGCCTGCTCCACGTCCAGCGTAGTCTCATAGCCCTGCGCCGCACCCAGCACATCAGCTATCTTGTCCGAGTCGTACTCGTTCATCTGGCAACCAAAGGTTTTGATAAAGACTTTTTTAACCATGGAGTTTATTGGGATGCTGGGAGGGTTGTTGTGGGAGGTGCCGCGACTACCGCGTCAAAGAGGATTGCGATGACACAAGGACCATGAACCGCAGTTGCGTCACTGTGAGCGCAGCGCGGCAGTCCATGCATTCGGAAGTCATGGATTGCTTCACTTCGCTCGCAATGACAGGTACCAAAGCCATGGATCGCCACGGCCTGACGGCCTCGCGATGACGCGGGCTGCGGCCTCACGGCGACTTGCTGGGGGGTGGGATGTCGCCGAGGATCCAGACTTCGTGGATCTGGCCTTGGGGTTCGCGCAGGTAGCGCACCTGCAGCGTCTTGCCGGTGAGGGAGGCCGAGAGCACCAGCAGGTTGTTGCTGCCACGGATGCGCGCGCCCGGCGAGAGGCGGTCGGGCTGGCCGTTGAGCAGCACCTCAGGTGCGTTGGTGACGACCAGCGTTGCTGCTTGCGCCTTGTCGGGAATGGGGCGGCCTGTAACCTGGGCCCAGGCTGCGCTGCTTGCCAGCGTTGCGCCCAGGGCCAGCGCGACAAGGGCGCAGCGCGTATAGGAAGAAAAACAGCGGTTCATGGTATCTATCCAGAGGCTGGGGGGTGTGAAGTCTAGCACCGTGGCGGCGATAGTGGTCGTCGAAAGAGATCGCCCATGCGCGCCAGGCGCTGGGCGTGCAGCGGTGTGACCTGGCTCCAGCCAAAGCGCCATTGCCAGCAACCGGCCTGGTTGCCGGGGGTGTTCATGCGGTGGCTGGCGTCCAGGCCGAGTACGTCCTGCATCGGGTGGATCACCGTATTGGCCACGCTGGCGGCGGCCAGGCGCATCAGGCTCCAGGGCACGTCGTCCTCGTCCACGTGCGTGTAGTCGCGCACGTGCTGGCGCATTGCGGGCCCAATCTCGTTCCACCAGCCCAGCGTGGTGTTGTTGTCGTGGGTGCCGGTGTAAACCACGGTGTTGGCGTCGTAGTTGTGCGGCAGGTAGGCGTTGCGGTTGTCTTCGGGGCGGCCTTCGCCAAAAGCGAAGTGCAGCACGCGCATGCCGGGGAAGGCGAACGTGGTGCGTAGTGCTTCCACGTCGGGCGTGATCGTGCCCAGGTCTTCGGCAATGATGGGGGTCGTTCCCAGCGCGCTCTGGAGCGCGTGAAACAGCGCTGCGCCCGGGCCGGGCAGCCAGCGCCCGTGCTCTGCGGTCGGCGCGCTGGCCGGGATTTCCCAGTACGCGGCAAGGCCGCGGAAATGGTCGATGCGTACCACGTCCACCCATTCGAAGATCTGGCGCACACGCGCGATCCACCAGGCGTAGCCCTCGTCGGCGTGCGCCTGCCAGCGGTACAGCGGGTTGCCCCAGCGTTGCCCGGTGGCGCTGAAGTAGTCGGGCGGCACGCCCGCCACCACGCGCGGCGCGCAGTTGGCCTCCAGCTCAAACAGATTCTGGTGCGTCCACACATCGGCGCTCTGGTGGGCCACAAACAACGGCGCGTCGCCAACGATGCGTACGCCGCGCCCATTGGCGTAGGCGCGCAGGCGCTTCCACTGGCGCGCGAAACACCATTGGCAAAACTTCCAGAACGTTACCTCGTGCGCGAGCCGGTGTTCTGCCGCGCGCAGTGCCTCGCTGTCGCGCTGCGCCAGCGCTTGCGGCCAGTCGTTCCAGACCTGTTGCTGCTGGTCCTGCACCAGCGCCATGAACAGCGCGTAGTCGTGCAGCCAGTGCGCCTGGGCGCCGCAGAACGCGGCAAAGTCGGCCTGGTCGGCCGCGTTGCTGCTCTGGGAAAATGCCAGCGCTGCCAGTTGCAGGCGCGCCATGCGCCAGGGGATGACGGCGTCAAACTGCAGTTGCATGTCGCTGAAGGTGGGCGGCACTGCCAGGTCGGCCTCACGCAACCAGCCGCGCTGCAGCAGTTCGTGCAGGTCGATCAGCAGCACGTTGCCGGCAAAGGCAGAACTGCTCATGTAAGGCGAATTGCCCGGCCCCACGCCGCCCAGTGGCAGGATCTGCCACAAGCCCTGTTGCGCGCCCACCAGCCAGTCGACAAAGTGGTAGGCCGCCGCGCCCAGGTCGCCGCTGCCGTGCGGGCCTGGCAGCGAGGTGATGTGCAGCAGGATGCCGCTGTCGCGTGGCAGGCTCATGGCAGCGTGGTGTAAAGGAGTGTGTCCGGTGCCGCCAGCGACGCGTCGAGCACCGCGTCCTCGGGCACCAGCACCGCGATGCTGTGCGCGCGCAGGCCAAACGCAGCAGCGCCAACCCCGCGCCAATGGGAGCGCCCTTGCGCCTGTGCGCTGTCGAGCACCGCTTGCCAGCGCCCTGTGGGCAGCGTGAAGTCGGCGTCGGTGGTGCCGGCATTGATCAGCAGCAGCACCGGTGCCACGGCGCGCCCGGGGTGGCCGATGCAACAGCCCAGCACCAGTTCGTTGGGCTGGTTCCAGTGGTCGCCCACCAGCGGTGTTGCGTCGCGCTGCAGCCACGCCAGGTCGGGCGCGCCGTGCGCGTCGGCTTGGCCGCTGTACCACTGGTTGCGAAACGGCAGCAGGTGGTGGCGCACGGAGAGCACGCGCTGCGTAAAGGCAATCAGGTCCAGGTCGGCCTGCACCCAATCGATCCAGGTGGTGGCGTTGTCCTGGCAATAGGGGTTGTTGTTGCCGCTTTGGCTGTGGCCCATTTCATCACCCGCGCACAGCATCGGCGTGCCCTGCGCGAGCAAGGTGGTGGCCAGCAGGGCGCGCTGCAAGCGCGCACGCAGGGCGTTGACGGCGGGGTCGGTGCTCGGGCCCTCTGCGCCACAGTTGTCGCTCAGGTTGTTGGCGTGGCCGTCGCGGTTGTCCTCGCCATTGGCGTAGTTGTGGTGCTGGTTGTAGCTCACCAGATCGCGCAGCGTGAAGCCGTCGTGCGAGACGATGTAGTTGACCGACTCGGCCGGCGGGCGCTGGCGGCGCTGGTGGTGCTGGTACAGGTCGGACGAGCCGCACAGGCGCAGCGCAAAAGCGCCTCGCGTGCAGGGCTGCACCGCGCTGCGCAGCCAGAAGCTGCGCATGTCGTCGCGAAAGCGGTCGTTCCACTCCTTCCAGTCGCGCGGGAAACCGCCCACCTGGTAGCCGCCCGGGCCCGTGTCCCAGGGTTCGGCAATCATCTTCACGCGCGACAGAATCGGGTCTTGGGCAATGGCGGTAAAGAACGCGCCGCCGCGCTCAAAGCCGTGGTCGCCGCGCCCGAGCACCGGCGCCAAATCAAAGCGGAAACCGTCCACGTGCATCGAGCTCACCCAGTAACGCAGGCTGTCCATCACCAGTTGCAACACGCGCGTTTGGCGGATGTCCAGGGTGTTGCCGCAGCCGCTGTAGTTTTCGTAGAGCGCGTGGTTGTCGGCGCGCAGGCGGTAGTAGCTGGCGTTGTCCAGGCCGCGAAAGCTCAAGTGCGGCCCGGCCTCGTCGGACTCGGCTGTGTGGTTGAACACCACGTCAAGCAGCACTTCAAAGCCCTCGCGGTGCAAGGTCTTGACCATGGTGCGGAACTCGTCGCGCGCGTTGCCCCCGTTCAGCCCCGAGGCCAGCGCCGGATTGACGGCAAAAAAGGCCAGCGTGTTGTAGCCCCAGTAGTTGGACAACCCCTGGCGCACCAGGCGCTCTTCGTCCAGCGCGTAGTGCACCGGAAGCAGGCTCAGGCTGGTCACCCCCAGGCTGCGCAAATGCGCCAGCGTGGCCGGGTGTGTCAGGCCGGCGTAGGTGCCACGCAGTGCCAGCGGCAGCGCGGGATGGGCCTTGGTAAAGCCCTTGACGTGCAACTCGTACAGCACGGTCTGGTCGCGCGGTACGCGGGGGTGGGTGTCGCCCTCCCAGTCAAAGTCGTCGTGCACCACGCGCGCCTTGAGTGCCAGCGCGGCGTTGTCGCGCGTGTCCATCACGTCGGGCTGGTTGCGCTGAAAGCCAAACTGCTCGTCGCACCAGACAAACCGCCCCACCACGTCTTGCGCGTAGGGGTCCAGCAGCAGTTTGTGCGGGTTGAAGCGGTGGCCTTGCGCGGGCTGCCACAGGCCTTGCGCGCGCAGCCCGTACACCAGACCCGGCGCGGCGCCGGGCAGGTAGCCGTGCCATATGTCGCTGGTGTGGGCGCTCAGGTTCAGGCGCGCCACTTCAACGGCACCGCTGGCGTCAAACAGGGACAGATCCATCGCTTGGGCGTGTGCCGAGAACACGGCAAAGTTGACGCCGTGGCCGTCCCAGGTGGCCCCCAGCGGCCAGGGGCGGCCAGTCTGCAAATACGTGTTCTTCAGGATTTCCATTCGAGCATCACCGTCGCCAGCGGCGGCAGGTTCAGGAGGATGGAGTGCGCCCTGCCATGCCAGGCGCGCGGCTCGGCACTGGCTGCGCCCAGCGGTGTGCCGGTATTGCTGCCGCCGTAGTGGACGGAGTCGGTGTTGAGACACTCGCGGTACTGGCCCGCTTGCGGCACGCCGATGCGGTAGCCCTGCAGCACCGTGGGGGTGAAGTTGCACACCACCAGTATGAAGCTGTGGGGGTCGTCGCCGTGGCGGATAAAGCTCAGCACCGAGTGCGCCGCATCGGTGTGGTCGATCCACTCAAAACCGTTGTGGGTGAAATCGCGCTGGTACAGCGCCGGGGTGGCGCGGTACAGGCGGCTCAGGTCACGCACCAGGCGCTGGATGCCTGCGTGCGCGGGGTCGTCGAGCAGATGCCAGTCCAGGCTCTGGTCGTGGTTCCACTCGCGCACCTGGGCAAACTCGCAGCCCATGAACAGTAGCTTCTTGCCCGGGTGGCCGAACATGAAGCCTAGGTAGGCGCGCAGATTGGCAAACTGTTGCCAGCGGTCGCCCGGCATCTTGGACAGCAGCGAGCCCTTGCCGTGCACCACCTCGTCGTGCGAAATCGGCAGCACAAAGTTTTCGCTGAAGGCGTACATCAGCCCGAACGTCATTTCGCCGTGGTGGTACTTGCGGTGCACCGGGTCGCGCTGCATGTAGTCCAGGGTGTCGTGCATCCAGCCCAGGTTCCACTTGTAGTGAAAGCCCAAACCACCGGCGTAGGTCGGGCGCGACACCGAGGGGAACGCCGTCGATTCTTCGGCCAGCGTGATGGCCTCGGGCCGCTCGGCGCCCACCACTTCGTTCATGCGCTTGAGAAAGGCAATGGCTTCGAGGTTTTCGCGGCCCCCGTCCTTGTTGGGAATCCACTCGCCGGCTTTGCGGCTGTAGTCGCGGTAGAGCATCGAGGCCACCGCGTCCACGCGCAGGCCGTCAACGCCATAGCGTTCCAGCCAGTACAAGGCGTTGCCAATCAGGAAGTTGCGCACCTCGGTGCGCGCCAGGTTGTAGATCAGGGTGTTCCAGTCGTTGTGGAAACCTTCGCGCGGGTCAGCGTATTCGTACAGGTGGCTGCCATCAAAATGCGCCAGGCCATGTGCGTCGCTGGGAAAGTGCGCGGGCACCCAGTCGAGCAGCACACCAATGCCCGCCTCGTGGCAACGCTGCACCAGGCGGCCAAAGCCTTCAGGCGGGCCAAAGCGTGAGGTCGGGGCGTACAGGCCCACTGGCTGGTAGCCCCAGGAGCCATCAAACGGGTGCTCGCTGATGGGCAGCAACTCCAGGTGGGTGAAGCCCATGTCCTGGCAGTAGGGCACGAGCATGTCGGCGATTTCGTCCCAAGTGGGCCAGCGCGCCACGCCACTGGTGGCGTCCACCACCCGGCGCCACGAGCCCAGATGCACTTCGTAGATGTTGACCGGCGCGTTGAGCGCGTTGGCCGTGCGCCGCTGTGCGTCGCTGGCCAGGCACGCCGGCATGGAGGCCACCACGCTGGCCGTGGCCGGGCGCAGTTCGGCCTGGCGCGCGTAGGGGTCGGAGCGGGCCGCAAGCACCTCGCCGCTGGCGCTGCGGATTTCAAACTTGTAGGCGTTGCCCGGGGCCACGTCGGGCAGAAACAGTTCCCACACGCCGCACTCGCGGCGCAGGCGCATCGGGTGGCGCCTGCCATCCCAGTGGTTGAAGTCGCCCATCACGCTCACGCGCGTGGCGTTGGGTGCCCAGACTGCAAAACTGGTGCCCTCAACATCGTCCATGCGGCGCAGGTGTGCTCCCAGAATTTCGTAGGGGCGCAGGTGCGTGCCTTCGGCCAGCAGCCACACGTCCATTTCACCGAGCACCATGCCAAAGCGGTAGGGGTCGTGCAGCACACTGGTGAGGCCGCTGTCCCAGCGCACCTGCAACTGGTACGGCAGAGTCGGGTCGGCATCCACCGCGCCTTCAAAAAACCCGTCGTCGTGGCGGCAAGTCAGCACGCCCAGCGGTGCCGCCGTGCTGGCGTGCAGCACAGTGACCTCGCGCGCCGTGGGCAAGAAGGCGCGGACCGAGAGCGCACCATCAGCGCCTCGGTGCGGGCCCAGCACCGCAAACGGGTCGCCGTGGCAGGCGCTGCAAATCAGTTCGATGGCGTGGGCGTTGAGCATGGAGCAGGTGTGCGGTGTCAAGTGCGCGCAGGCGCAACGTTCCAGATGCGGCGCGCGTATTCCTGGATGGTGCGGTCCGATGAGAACACGCCCATGCCGGCCACGTTGGCAATGGCGCGTTCGCACCACTGCAGCGGCTGGCGGAACACAGCATCCACCTGGTGCTGCGTGGCGATATACGACTCGTAGTCGGCCAGCAGCAGGTAATGGTCGCCACCCCAGGGGAGCGACTCAATCAACGGCCGGTAGCGCCCGGGTTCATCGGGTGAGAACACACCGTTGGCGATGGCATCAAGCACCGCGCGCAGCGCCGGCAAGGACTCGTAGTAGCGCATCGGCTGGTAGCCGCTCAGGCGCAGGGCGCGCACCTCAGGCGTCTTGAGGCCGAAGATGAAGATGTTGTCGTCGCCCACGTTCTGGCGGATTTCGATATTCGCACCATCGTCGGTGCCAATCGTCAATGCGCCATTGAGCGCGAGCTTCATGTTGCCGGTGCCCGAGGCCTCGGTACCGGCGGTGGAAATCTGTTCGGACAGATCGGCACCGGGCATGATGACCTCGGCCACCGAAACGCCGTAATTGGGAACAAACACCACCTTGAGCTTGTCGCCCACGCGCGGGTCGTTGTTGACCACTGCGCCCACGTCGCTGATCAGCCGGATGATCTGCTTGGCTGCGTAGTAACTCGACGCCGCCTTGCCCGCAAAAATCACGGTGCGCGGCACCCAGGGCGCGTCGGGGTTGGCCAGAATCGCCTGGTAGCGCGTGACCACGTGCAGCAGGTTGAGCAACTGGCGCTTGTATTCGTGGATGCGTTTGACCTGTACGTCAAACAGGCTGTCGGGGTTGATGCGGGTGCCGGTGCAACGCTCGATGTAGCTTGCCAGGCGCACCTTGTTGGCGCGCTTGGCCGCCATGAACTGTGACTGGAAGGCCGCATCTTTCTGGTACGCGCGCAGGCCCTTGAGTTGCTCCAGATCGAGCCGCCAGCGCGTGCCCAGGGTGGTGTCGAGCAGATCCGACAAGGCCGGATTGGCCTGCGCCAGCCAGCGCCGGGGCGTGACGCCATTGGTCATGTTGGTAAAGCGCTCGGGCCACAGGTCGGCAAAGTCGGCAAACACCGTCATCACCAGCAGGTTGGAGTGCAAGGCGGATACGCCGTTGATGGTATGGCTGCCCACCACCGACAGATGCGCCATGCGTACGCGGCGTTCGCCGTGCTCGTCGATCAGCGAGAGCCGCTCCAGGTAGCCGTTGTCGCCGGGACGGTGGTGCGCGGCGATTTCCAGAAACTCCTTGTTGATGCGGAAGATGATCTCCATGTGGCGCGGCAGCACGTGCTGCATCAGGCCCAGCGGCCAGGTCTCCAGCGCCTCGGGCATGAGCGTGTGGTTGGTGTAGGAGAAGGTCTTGCCGCACAGGGCCCAGGCGTCGTCCCATTCCATGCCGTACTGGTCGCACAGCAGGCGCATCAACTCGGCCACGGCAATCGCCGGGTGCGTGTCGTTGAGGTGGATGGCCACCTTGTCGGCCAGATTGGCCAGGGTGGGGTGCTCGTCGAGGTGGCGCTTGATCAGGTCCTGGATCGACGCGGCAACAAAGAAATACTCCTGCTTGAGGCGCAATTCGCGCCCTGCGGGCGTGCTGTCGTTGGGGTAGAGCACCCACGAAATATTTTCAAACTCGTTCTTGGTGCTGGCAGCGCGCGCGTAGTCGCCGGTGTTGAAGGCGCTCAGGTCAATGTGGGCCGGTGCCACCGCCTTCCACAAGCGCAGGGTGCTGACATGCTCGGTGCCGTGGCCGGGCACCACCATGTCGTAGGCTTTGGCGGCGACTTCGCCCGCGTGTCGCCACACCGGTTGGCCGTTGACCTGCTCGACCCAGCCGCCAAAGCGCACCGGGTAGGAAATATGGGTGCGCGGAAATTCCCAGGGCGTGCCGTCCTGCAGCCAGGGGTCGGGGTACTCGACCTGCGAACCCTTGACGATGGCCTGCGCAAACATGCCGTATTCGTAGCGGATGCCATAGCCAAACGAGGGCAGGCCCAGCGTCGCCATCGAGTCCAGAAAGCACGCCGCCAGCCGCCCCAGGCCGCCGTTGCCCAGGGCCGCATCGGGCTCGCGCTCGGCCACGTCTTCGAGCGTCTGGGCGTGCTGCACCAGCCCCTGGCGCGCACCGGCGGTGAGGTTGAGCGCCGCCAGCGCGTTGGATAGCGTGCGCCCCATCAGAAATTCCATCGACAGGTAGACCACGCGGCGCGACTTCTCGGCGCGCTCACGCTCCTGCGTCTGTACCCAGCGCTGCGAGAGCTGCTGGCGTGCCACCTCGGCCACGGCCTGCATCAGGTCGGTACGACTGGCGTGGTCTGAGGCCACACCCACGGTGGACAGCAGGTGCTCTTCAATCAGCGCAGCGAGCGCGTGTTTTGCAATCGGTGGGCTGGAGCTCACAGGGTCATCTTTCGATTCGGTTAGTGCATCATCGCAACGAGCAATGATCAGGCCAGCGGCCACGGCAACAAATTCTCGCTGCGAATAGCAAATGGGCGACTTTCCCGGAAGGCAGCGCCACAAACATTAAGATCGCGGTGTGTGCTCAGGGAAATTACGGAAAAGGATACACCATGAACCCGCAGGATATTGCACAAAGCCTTGAGTTCCCCAAACGAACCATTGCCTTGGTGCTGGCCGGGGGGCGCGGCAGCCGCCTGATGAACCTGACCGACCGGCGCGCCAAACCCGCCGTACTGTTTGGCGGCAAGTTCCGCATCGTGGACTTTGCGCTCTCCAACTGCCTCAACTCCGGTGTGCGCCGCATTGGCGTCATCACCCAGTACAAGTCGCACAGCCTGCTGCGCCACTTGCAGCACGGCTGGGCGTTCATGAAGCCGGAGATGAACGAGTTTGTCGACCTGCTGCCCGCGCAGCAGCGCAGCGACGACGAAAGCTGGTACGCAGGCACCGCCGACGCGGTGCACCAGAACCACGATATTTTGGAGAGCTACGGCCCGCAATACCTGCTGGTCCTCGCCGGTGACCACGTGTACAAGATGAACTACGCCGTGATGCTGGCCGACCACGTGAGCAAGGGTCGCGAGTGCACGGTGGCCTGCATCGCCGTGCCGCGCTCTGAGGCCAGCGCCTTTGGCGTAATGGCGGTGGACGAGAACAGCCTGATTACCGATTTCATCGAAAAGCCCGCCGACCCACCGGCCATGCCGGGCCGGGCGGACCAGTCGCTGGCGAGCATGGGGATTTACATCTTCAATGCGGCCTACTTGTATCGGGAGTTGGCGCGCGATGCCGCCGATCCCCTGTCCAGCCACGACTTCGGCAAAGACATCATTCCCAATGCGGTGCGCAATGGCGATGCGGCCGCGCATCCGTTTGCGCTCAGTTGCGTCTCCGACAACAAGGAGCAGCCTTACTGGCGCGATGTGGGCACCATTGATGCCTACTGGGAGGCCAACATCGACCTGACCGCCACCCAGCCACAACTCAACCTGTACGACCAGAACTGGCCGATCTGGACCTACCAGTCGCAGGTGCCCCCGGCCAAGTTTGTGCACAACATGGGCGAGCGCTGTGGCAGAGCGATTGAGTCGATGGTGTCAGGCGGCTGCATCATATCGGGGCACGTCAACCGCTCAATCCTGTTTTCCAACGTGCGCGTGCACTCCTATGCCCAGGTGGACTGGTCGGTGCTGCTGCAGCGCGTGACCGTGGGGCGCGGTGCGCGCTTGCACAAAGTGGTGGTCGATAGCGGCTGCACCATTCCCGAGGGCATGGTCATTGGCGAAGACCCGGCACAGGACGCAGCACGGTTTTACCGCAGCGACAACGGCATCACGTTGGTAACGGCACCGATGCTGGCGAAAGTCGCCGCATGAAAGTTCTGCATGTAGCTGCGGAGATCTTCCCGTTGGTCAAGACCGGTGGCCTGGCCGATGTGCTGGGTGCCTTGCCGCAGGCGCTGGTGCGAGCCGGCGCCGATGTGCGCTTGCTGCTACCGGGCTTGCCCGCAATCCTGCACGGCGTTGAAATGCAGGAGAGCGTGTGGTCCATCGGTGCCATCTTTGGTGCCGGTCAGGTGACGCTGCGCCGGGGCACGATTGCACGCAGTGGCGTGACCGCCTACGTGGTGGATGCACCCTACCTGTACAAGCGCCACGGCAACCCCTACCTGGCCGCCGATGGCACCGAGTGGTCGGACAACGTGCAGCGCTTTGCCCTGTTGGGTTGGGTGGCTGCCCATCTGGCTGCGGGGGAGTTTGACGCGAACTGGACGCCCGATGTGCTGCACACCCACGACTGGCATGCCGCCATGGCCTGTGCCTACGTGGCGTGCCGTCCAGTGACCGGGGTGGCCACGGTGTTTACGGTGCACAACCTGGCCTACCAGGGAGTGTTTGCGGTCGAAGACTTTCACCTCATGCACTTGCCTTCGCGCCTGATGGTGCCCAGCGGTTTGGAGTATCACGGCCAGTTTTCTTTCATGAAGGCCGGCCTTAAATTTGCGCACCGCGTAACCACGGTGAGCCCGAGCTACGCGCGCGAAATTGCGACCGAGGCATTTGGCTGCGGCCTTGACGGCGTGATCCGCGCCCGCGGTGCCGACGTTTCGGGCATTCTCAACGGGGTGGACCCCGGCGTCTGGAACCCGGCCAGCGATGCCGCGCTGGCGGCCCCCTATTCCAGCGGCGCGCTCGCGGGCAAGGCAGTGTGCAAGGCCGCCCTGCAAAAGGAGTTGGGCCTGGTGGTGGACACCAAGGCGCCGCTGTTTGCGGTGGTCAGCCGATTGACCCAGCAAAAGGGGCTGGACCTGCTTCTGGCAGCGTGGCCGCTCTTGCTGCAGGACACGCTGGCAAGTGGCGCGCAGTTGGTAATCCAGGGCAGTGGCGATGCCGCGCTGGAGGCCGCCTTTGCCGCCGCCGCGCAAGCGCACCCCGGGCAGATTGCTGTCAGCCTGGGCTACGACGAAGCCTTGGCCCACCGCGTAATTGCCGGTGCCGACGCCATGGTGGTGCCTTCGCGCTTTGAGCCCTGTGGCCTGACCCAGCTCTACGCCCTGCGTTACGGCACCGTGCCGGTGGTGCGCGCCGTGGGCGGGTTGGCCGACACGGTGGTGGACGCCAATCCCCACCATCTGGCGCAGGACAGCGCCACCGGATTCCTGTTTGATGCGGCCGAGCCGCAGGCACTGGTGGGGGCCTTGCGTCGCGCCATCGCGTGCCTGCGTGACGCGCCCACTTGGGCGCGCATCATGCTGCGCGGCATGGCGCAGGACTTCTCCTGGTCGAGCGCGGCCGAGCAGTACATCGCGCTGTACGAAGACGCCATTCGTCGACCCAAGTAGGCACGCTATTCATTTCATTTTTGCAGGGACATCACTATGCAGGTAACACCATCGATCTACAAGGCGTATGACATTCGCGGCATCGTTCCAAGTACCGTGACCGAGGAGATTGCCGAAGGCATTGGGCGTGCGTTTGGCACGCTGGCGCGGGCCCAGGGCGAGACTACGGTGGCGGTGGGGCGCGACGGCCGCCTGAGCGGGCCGATGCTCAGCAGCGCGCTGATGCGCGGTCTGGTCGCGGTGGGGCTGGAGGTGATTGACGTGGGGCGTGTGACCACGCCGATGTTGTACTTTGCTGCCACCACGCTGTGCACCAGTGGTATCCAGGTCACGGGCAGCCACAACCCCAGGGACTACAACGGCTTCAAGATGGTGATGGGTGGGCGCGCCATCTACGGCGACGATATTCAGGCGATTCGCACCATGATGGAAAACGAGACCTGGAAGCTCCAGAGTGGCGGCTCGCTGCGCCAGGTGGACGTGACCAGTGCCTACAGCGCGCGCATCGTCTCGGGCATCGCGCTGGCGCGTCCGCTCAAGGTGGTAGTGGACTGCGGCAACGGCATTGCCGGGGCTACCGCACCCGACATCTTTCGCGCCATTGGCTGTGAGGTGACCGAGTTGTTCAGCGAGGTGGATGGCAATTTTCCCAACCACCACCCCGACCCGAGCAAGCCCGAAAATCTGCGCGACCTGATTGCCGCGCTGCAAAACAGCGACGCCGAACTCGGCCTGGCGTTTGACGGCGATGGCGACCGCCTGGGCATTGTCACCAAGCAGGGCAACACCATTTACCCGGACCGCCAGATGATTTTGTTTGCGCGCGATGTGCTCAGCCGCGTGCCCGGCGGAACCATCGTGTTTGACGTCAAGTGCTCGCAGCGGCTGGCGCCCGCGATTGAGGCCGCAGGCGGCAAGGCGCTGATGTACCGCACCGGGCACTCGCTGATCAAGGCCAAGATGAAAGAGATCGACTCGCCGCTAGGTGGCGAGATGAGCGGCCACATCTTTTTCAAGGAGCGCTGGTACGGTTTTGACGATGGCACCTATGCGGGCTGCCGCCTGCTGGAAATCGTGAGCAAATCGCCCGACGCCAATGCCGTGCTCGACGCGCTGCCGACGAGCTTTTCCACGCCCGAGATGAACGTGCACTGCGCCGAAGGCGAGCCCCCAGTAGTGGTGGCCAAGGTGGTGGCGCTGGCCCAATTTGCGCCCCCTGCGGTGGTCAACACCATCGACGGCTTGCGCGTGGACTGGCCCGATGGTTTTGGCCTGCTGCGCTCCAGCAACACCACGCCGGTGCTGGTGCTGCGCTTTGAAGGGCACACGCCCGCGGCGCTGGAGCGCATCCAGACCGAGATGCTGGCACTGCTGCGCCAAGTCAAGCCCGACGCGCGCTTTGAAGAAGCAGCGCATTGAGCGCACGCTAATACGGCGCTGACCGCTGGGCAGAGTTCAGGGTGTGGCGCTGGCCAGGCGCTGGGCGCGTGCTGCCAGTGCCTTGGCCCACAGGGCCTTGGATTCGGGATAGATCAGCGACTCTTCCACTGCGATGTGTTCGCGGCACAGGTCGAGAAACACCTCGGCGTAGTGCTGGAACTCGGCCGCATCCAGCCAGGTGTTGCCCAGCGCCATGGCGCGCAGTTGGGGGGCTAGCTCGATCCAGTTTTCTTCAATCCAGCCGTGGTCTTGCTGCAGGCCGCGAATGGTGGTCACCGTCTGGGCGTCGCCTTGCGCCAGCAGTGGCGGAAAGACACTTCTTTCTTCCTCGGCGTGGTGGTTGCGCGAGGTCTTGCTGAAAAACGTCTCGATCGTGCCCGCTTCGTGGCGCGCATGGTCATCTACCCCGTTGGCTTCGACGTGCTTGATCAGCGCGGCCAGACTGTTCAGGTGCACCAGGGTCTGCTGATGGCAGGCGTCGAGCGCCTCAAAGTGGGTGGTTTCCTGCGGACCGCTCATGAAGATCTCCTCAAAGGTTGACCTGCGTCATGGTATTGAAGTCGCTTGGCGCGGCTTTGCGGCAGGTCAAATACAACCACAAATGCAGCATCAGTTCAGGGCGTGTCAGTGGGCCCGCCGGACTTGCTGCCGAGTTTGCGGTACACCGTGGCGCGGCTGATTCCCAGCGCCAAAGCGGCTTGTGCGACGTTGCCGCGCGCTTGGTCCACCGCTTTGCGGATCAGTGCTGTCTCGATGTCCTTGAGCGGCAGGGCAGGGTTGTGCTCACGCGCGCCAGCGCGCAGCGGACGGGATTCATCGCCCGGCAACAGCACAAGCGCCTGCAGCACCAGCCCGGTCCACAGCGGGATTTCCAGGATCGGGTCGTCGCGCGACGCGCAGTCTAACAACATGCCAAACGCGACGCCAAAGACTTCGCTGGCATGCACGGCGCAGGGCTGCCCTGACTGCCCGGACGCGTTCAGATGGGGCACCATTTGCCGTGCAACCGTGTTGGCTCCGGTGATCCAGCCATCGGCGTCGAGGCAGAGGATTCCGTCGGCGTCCGTCCCCAGGGTATTGCCCGGCCAGTTGAGCCGCAGCAGCACGCGGTAGGGACGGGTGCGCAGCAGCGCGTTTTCGATCTTCCCGGCCGTCTGGGTCACCAGGTGCTTGAGTTCGGGGCGCTCTATTGCATCAATACCGGTGAGGTCGAGCATGCCCACGCAGGCCCCGTCGGGGCCCCACAGTGGCGCGCCGGCACAACTGTACATGGTGGTGTTGGAAAAGAAGTGTTCGCCCCGGTGCAGCCACACGGGCTGCTTTTCAAATAAGGCGGTGCTGATGGCGGTGGTGCCTACACTGCCCTCTGACAGATCAGTGCCGATGCGGGTCAGCAGGTGGGCGCGCGGGTCGGAACGGTCGATCGGGCCGCTGGCGTCAACCACCACGCCATCGCTGTTGGTAAGGATTGCAAAGTAGCGGGTATTGACGATGGCATTGCCCAGCTTCTCCAGAATCGGCCGCGCGGCGCGCACCAGTTGCTCATTTTCATCCCGGGTGCGCCGGGTCTGCGGCTGTGAAACCAGGTCAAAAACGGCGTTCTGCTGGGGTTGCAGGCCTTGCTGCATGCAGCGCTCCCAGGACCGCACAACCCAGGGTGCAATCGAGCCTGCAGGCAAGGTGGCGCGCTCATGCATGGCGACCTGGCGTGCCGATTCAATGGTACGCAGGCGTGCCGCTGGATCGAATGCAGTGGTGGCGTTGGAAATGGATTTCATGTTTTGCACTGCACAAAGCGCACGCTTGGCGCATTTTGCACAAGCTCCGGGTTTGCGCAAGCTGTTTCATTTTGAGAATTTTCACGAAACCCTTGGTGAATATAGGGTTACCCCTAGGTGCGAAAGATGCGCGAGGTTGAACAATCGCTATGTATTTAATTTCATAGGCACGGCGTTGCATAGGCGCCACTACCCCAGGAGAGACACATGCAAAAGGTGTTGCACATCAACCCGGACAAGTGCACAGGATGCATGCAGTGCGAAATGGCCTGTTCGTTCGAGAACTACGGCACGTTCGCTACGGCAAAGTCCCGAATCAAGGTGTTTGAATTCCATCACACCGGCAAGAAGGTTCCCTATACCTGCACGCAGTGCGACGAGGCATGGTGCCAGCACGCCTGCCCGGTGGAGGCGATCACGGTGGACAAGGCCACTGGCGCCAAAGTGGTCAACGAAGCTACCTGCGTGGGCTGCAAGGTCTGCACCATCGCCTGCCCGTTTGGCACGATCAACTACGTAGTCGAGACCGGCAAGGTGCAGAAGTGCGACCTGTGCGGCGGTGCTCCGGCCTGCGCTGAGGCTTGCCCCACCGGTGCTATCACCTTCATTGACGCCAATTGGACGGGTCTGGGCAAGATGGCCCAGTGGGCCGACAAGCTTGGCAATCAACCCTCTGCCGTTTAAGGAGCACACACTATGTCATGGGCTGGAAAAATCCTCCGCGTTAACCTGACGGCGGGCACTGTCAAATCAGAACCTCTCAACATGGGCTGGGCGCACGACTATCTTGGTTCGCGCGGTCTGGGCACCAAGTACCTGGTCGAAGAAGTGGCGGCCACGGTCGATCCGCTGTCAGAGGCCAACAAGATCATCTGGGCCACCGGTCCGCTGACCGGCACACCGGCATCCACCGGTGGACGCTACACCGTCATCACCAAGGGCCCGCTGACCGGTGCCATCGCCTGCTCCAACTCGGGCGGCTACTGGGGTGCCGAGTTCAAGATGGCCGGTTGGGATATGGTCATCTTTGAAGGCAAGAGCGCCAAACCGGTGTACCTCTATGTCAACGACGATGTGGCCGAACTGCGCGACGCCGCCCACCTGTGGGGCAAGAGCGTGTGGGAGACCGAAGAGATCATCAAGAAGGGCCTGCAGGACCCGCTCACACGCGTTTCCAGCATCGGCAAGGCAGGTGAAAATCAGGTGCTGTTTGCCGCTGTGGTCAACGACTTGCACCGCGCTGCCGGACGCTCGGGCGTGGGCGCTGTGATGGGCAGCAAGAACCTCAAGGCCATTGCCGTGCGCGGCACCAAGGGCGTGGGCAATATCCGCGACCCCAAGGCCTTCATGGAAGCCGTCAAGGCCGGCAAGAAGGTGTTGGCTGAAAACGGCGTCACCGGAACCGGCCTGCCCGCCATGGGCACCCAGGTGCTGATGAGCGTGATCAACGAAGTCGGTGCCCTGCCCACGCGCAACCACCGCGACAACCAGTTTGAAGGCGCCAAGGACATCGGTGCCGAAGCGATGGCAACACCGCGCAAGACCGATGGCAAGAAGCATCTGGTGACCAACCAGGCTTGCTTTGGCTGCACCATTGCCTGTGGCCGCATCAGCAAGATGGACGAAGGCCACTTCACCATCGTCAACAAGCCCCAGTACCGTGGTGCCAGTGGTGGCCTGGAGTACGAAGCGGCCTGGTCGCTGGGCGCGGCCAACGGCGTCAATGACCTCGAAGCGCTGCAATACGCCAACCTGCTGTGCAACGAAGAAGGGATCGACCCGATCAGCTTCGGTGCTACCGTGGGTGCGGTGATGGAGTTGTACGACATGGGTGTGCTCACCAAGGAGCAAATCGGCATTGAAGCCAATTTTGGCTCCGCCCAGGCGCTGGCCTTCCTGGCCGAAGAAACCATCTATGGACGCGGCTTTGGCAAGGAAATCGGCCAGGGTTCCAAGCGCCTGACCGCCAAGTACGGCCACCCCGAACTCTCGATGTCGTCCAAGGGCCAGGAGTTCCCGGCCTACGACGGGCGCGCCATCCAGGGTATCGGTCTGGCCTATGCCACTTCCAACCGGGGCGGCTGCCACCTGCGCGGCTACACCATTGCGTCGGAAGTTCTGGGCATTCCGGTCAAGACCGATCCGCTTGAGTCCGAAGGCAAACCCGATCTGGTCAAGGCGTTCCAGGACGCCACGGCTGCGTTCGATTCGTCCGGCCTGTGCATCTTCACCACCTTCGCCTGGGGTCTGCAAGACCTGTCGCCGCAAATGCAGGGTGCCTGCGATGAGCGCTACACGATTGAAGAACTGGCCAAGATTGGCGAGCGCATCTGGAACATGGAGCGCGAGTTCAACAACCGTGCAGGCTTTACCTCCAAGGACGACAGCCTGCCTGCGCGCCTGACCAGCGTCGAAGGCGCTTGCAAGACTGGCCCTGCCAAGGGCAAGTTCAACGAGTTGGCCAAGATGCTGCCCAAGTACTACGAAGTGCGCGGCTGGGACAGCGAAGGCCGCCCCACCGCCGCCACCAAGGCGCGTTTGGGTTTGTAACTTGCGCGCGACGCTCGCGGCTATTTGGGGTTGGTTCACGGGCCGCACGGCGGCCGTGAATACCGACCCCAAACCGCCGGAATCATCTGAGGGTTGTTCGGAGCTTGGCAAAAGCTCTGGCAACCCTTCCCCTTTGGAGAAAACCATGACCCACCATGTCATTCTTGGTGCTGGCCCGGCCGGCGTCATTGCGGCTGAAACCATCCGTCGACTTGCGAGCACTGACCGCATCACCATCATTGGTGATGAGCCCGAGCCGCCCTATTCGCGCATGGCCATTCCCTACCTGCTGATGGGCAACATCCAGGAGAGCGGCACCTATTTGCGCAAGAGCGCGTCGCACTTTGCCGACCTGCGTATCGAACTGCTGCACACCCGTGTGAACAGTGTTCAGGCTGCAGGCAAAAAGCTTGTTCTGGCCAACGGCCAGACGCTTTCCTTTGACACCTTGCTGGTAGCAACTGGGTCGCATCCGGTGGCACCTCCCATCCCGGGTATCGACGCTCCCGGCGTGCACACCTGCTGGACACTGGAAGACGCACGCCACATCTCGACTCTGGCCACCCAAGGCGCGCGCGTGTTGCAACTCGGAGCCGGTTTTATCGGCTGCATCATCATGGAAGCGCTGGCTGCGCGCGGTGTCAACCTGAGCGTGGTCGAAATGGGCGACCGCATGGTGCCGCGCATGATGGGGCCCACCGCCGGAGGCATGATTCGCGACTGGTGCCAGACCAAGGGCGTGCAGGTGTTTACCGCCACCAAGGTGGAGTCGATCACGGCGGGCAAGCCGCTGCAGGTCAAGCTCTCCAACGGTCAGAGCGTTCAGGCCGATCTGGTAATCAGCGCTGCAGGCGTGCGCCCGGCCATTGGCTTTCTCAAGGACAGCGGCATTACCTGCCTGCTGGGGGTGCTGACCGACGAGCATTTGCAGACCAACGTGCCCGGCGTGTTTGCTGCGGGCGACTGCGCCGAAGCGCTGGACAAGGTTTCGGGCAAGATGGTGGTCAGCGCCATCCAGCCCAACGCAGCCGAGCAGGCGCGCGTGGCGGCCGCCAATATGGTGGCGTTTGCACGCGGTTTGCCCGCTGCGACCGAGCTCAAGGGCGTCACCCAGATCAATGTGCTCGACACGCTGGGCCTGATCTCCACCAGCTTTGGTGACTGGCAAGGCCAACCCGGTGGCGACCACGCCGAGTGGACCGACGCCCAGGCCGGGCGCCACCTGAGCCTGCAGTTCAAGGACGATGTGCTGGTGGGCTGCAACTCTGTGGGCTGGACCGCGCACGTGGGCGTGATGCGCGGCCTGGTCGAAGGCCAGGTCAAGCTCGGCGAGTGGAAAGACACCCTGATGAAAGACCCGACCAAGCTGATGGAAGCCTACCTGGCCAGCGCCCAGGGACAAGGTGCCTGGAGTGGTGCGCAGGATACGCGGCGTCGCTAAACTCTGGCCCAATGAACATCACGCTCAAGCTGTTTGCCACGCTCACCGATTACTTGCCCGCAGATTCGCGCTACACCAACATCGTGGAACTGGAGGTGGCCGATGGGGCCACCATCACGCAGGTGATCGAACCCTACCACTTGCCGTCAGCACTGGTGCATCTGGTGCTGGTCAATGGTCGCTACGTGGCAGCCGACCAACGCGCCAGCGAGGTGCTGGCCCAAGGCGACGTGCTGGCCATTTGGCCACCCATTGCCGGGGGCTAGGCTTCGTTTCCGATGGCCTGATGCAATCGTTTTATCCCGAACAATTCGAGCGCGAGATGGGCTGCACCGAAGCCGAGTGGCTGCGCTGGCTGCCCGCTGCGGTGGGCGACCACCATTGGAAGCTGCACACCGGCGCGGCCGGGGTGCGCATTGGCGACGGTGCGCTCGGCCTGAAGTGGCAGGTGGGCGAAGACCGTGTGATTGCGCTGGCGCGCATGCCGCGACTGTTGGTGCAATTCCGTTTTGGCGGACTGGATGACGCGCAGCGCTACGCCTTCATGAAGCGCTTTGACCTCTACATGCAGCGCGGCGGCGGCTAAGCGGCACTGCGCTCAAGGTGTGTGGGCCGCGAGGTGTTCCTTCTTTTTGCGCGCAAAACTCCACCACGGCAGCATCGCACGCAGCGAAAGCACCTCGCCGCAGCGCGACGGGGTGTAACCCGCAATGTCGGCCAGCGTTTGTTGCCACGCGGCGCTTTGCAGCAGCGTGCGCAGGGCGCGCACGGCGGGGTCGTCCAGCGCAGACTTGAGGCAGACCAGGTGGTAGTTTTCCTGCACCAGTGGCACAAAGTCGAGCCCCTGGGCGCGCGCTGCCACTTCAATGCCCAGGCTCACGTCGGCCGCACCTGAGGCCACGCACAGCGCTGCCGCCGTGTGCGAGGGCTCGGTGTGGTCAAAGCCCACGATGTCGCTGGGTGCCAGGCCATCTTGTGAGAGCAACTCTTCGAGCACGACGCGCGTGCCCGTGCCCAGGGCGCGATTGACAAAGCGCGCCCGGCGCTGCTGCAGGTCGCGCAGGGTGTACAGCGCCAAGGGGTTGCCCGGTGCCACCATAAAGCCCTGGGTGCGCTGGGCAAAGCCGATGATCTTGTGCAGGCCCGGCTGCAACAGTGGCTTGTAGATGCGCTCGGCGCGCGAGCCCGCCTGCGGGTGCTGCAGGGTGTGAAAACCGGCCATCACGCAACGCCCCTCGTTGAGGCCGCGAATCGCATCCACGCTGCCGCAGAAGCGGATGTCCAGGTGCAGGCGGTGCGGTTCGAGCGCCTGTTCGCGCAACGCTGCCAGCGCGTCGTCGTGGCTGGCGTAGAGCGTGACCACATGCGCCTGCGGATCAAAGGCAACGGCAAAGGCACGCTCCAGATCGCCGCGCAAGGCTTCAATCTGCCCGGCCAGACGCGCCTGCGCCTGGCGCTCGGCCCACATCAGTTTGGAGCCAAACGGTGTCAGGCGTGCCGATTGGCCTTTCTCCCAGACCACCAGTTCGTTGCCGAGTTCTGCCTCCCAGCGCTTGAGTTCGCCCCAGACGTGGCGGTACGACAGCCCCAGGCCGCGTGCAGCGGCCGAGATCGAGCCTTGCGCGGAGAGTGCCTGCAGCAGGTCGATCAGCGGGTTGCGTACCTGCGCCGGAGAGCTGTCACGCGAGAGGGTGTAGTGGAACTGGAGCCTATGCACGGCATTTCATATCGCTGGGTTTTGCATCAGTGGGTACGATACCCTAAGAACACACTCAAAAATAATGACCACATTTTCTGAGAGCGCAGCCACCGCGCTGCAGCTCGTCGCGGCCCTTGATCCTACGCTTGTCTCCATCGTCTGGCGCTCGCTCGCCGTCAGCGCCAGTGCCTGTGCGCTGGCCTGCAGTTTGGGCTTGGTGCTGGGCGCGTGGCTGGGTGTTGCGCGCTTTGCCGGGCGCGCGGCGGTGCTGACCCTGCTCAACACGTTTTTGGCCGTGCCCTCGGTAGTCGTGGGGTTGGTGGTGTATTTGCTGCTGTCACGCTCGGGGCCACTGGGGTTTCTGGGCTGGCTGTTCAGTTTCAAGGCGATGGTGCTGGCGCAGGCACTGCTGGTGTTGCCGGTGGTGGCCGCCCTGACGCGCCAGGTGGTGGAAGACGCCGAAACCCTGCATGGCGAGCAACTGGCGTCGCTCGGCGCGGGAGCGCTGCTGCGCAGCCTGCTGCTGGCCTGGGACGAACGCTTTGCGCTGCTGACCGTGGTGCTGGCAGCGTTTGGGCGCGCGATCTCGGAAGTGGGTGCGGTGATGCTGGTGGGTGGCAACGTGGAGGGCTTTACCCGCGTCATGACCACGGCGATTGCGCTGGAGACCAGCAAGGGCGACTTGCCGCTGGCCCTGGGTCTGGGCCTGGTGCTGCTGGCGGTGGTGCTCTCGCTCAACGCGCTCACCAGCCTGATACGGCGCTGGCGCGAGCGCGAAGAGGGCGGCACACCGGCTCTGCCTGCGCTGGGGATGAGCCTATGAGCGTGGTGCTGGAGACGCTGGATGCGGCCGTGCGCTACGGCACGCGCGCGCGCGGCGTGCAGGCGCTCGATGGCGTGAGCCTGCGCGTACACGCAGGCGAGCGCGTGGCGCTGGTGGGTGCCAACGGCTGCGGCAAGAGCACCCTGCTGCGCCTGCTGCACGGCTTGCTTGCACCTACGGCCGGTGCCGTGTTGCGTGACCCTGACACCACCCAGGCAATGCTGTTTCAGCGCCCGCACCTGATGCGCTTGTCGGTGCAAAGCAATGTGGCCCTGGGCCTGTGGCTGCGCGGCCAGCGCTGGAGCCAGGCGCAGGCACTGGCCGCGCAGGCGCTGCAGCGCGTGGGGCTGGAAGCACTGGCGGCACGCTCGGCGCACAAGCTCTCGGGGGGGCAGCAGCAGCGCGTGGCACTGGCGCGTGCCTGGGCGCTGGAGGCACGGGTATTGTTTCTGGACGAGCCCACCGCCAGCCTGGACCCGCACGCCAAGCGCGAAGTGGAAGCATTGGTGGGCGACTACGCGCGCGCGCGCGCAAACACCACCCTCGTATTTGCCAGCCACAACCTGGGTCAGGTCAAACGCCTGGCCAGTCGCGTTTTGTATCTGGAACAGGGTCGGATGCTGGCCGATTTGAGCGTTCAGGATTTTTTCGACAGCAGTGTGCTGTCTGCGCATCACCCCCAAGCCCATGCTTTTGTCAAAGGAGAATCGGTATGAAATTTCTTGAGCACTTCGCGCCACACAAACTGCTGCAGCGCGCCCCGACCGCGCTGGTGGCAGTGGCGCTGGCAGCATTTGGTCTGGGCGCTTCGGCGCAGTCGATTGTGGTGGCATCGACCACATCGACCGAGCAGTCGGGGCTGTTTGGCCACCTGCTGCCCGAGTTCAAGCGCGCCAGCGGTATCGACGTGAAGGTGGTGGCGCTGGGCACCGGCCAGGCCATCGACATGGGCCGGCGCGGCGACGCCGACGTGCTGTTTGTGCACGACAAGGAGGCCGAGGAAAAAGTGGTGGCCGAGGGCTTTGCCGTCAAGCGTCTGGAAGTGATGTACAACGACTTTGTCTTGATTGGCCCCAAGGCCGACCCCCAGGCCACGCGCGGCGCAGACATTGTTGAGGCGCTCAAAAAGGTGGCGGCAGGTAACGGCGCATTCATCTCGCGCGGCGACAAGAGCGGCACCCACGCGGCCGAGTTGCGCTACTGGAAGATGGCGGGCCTGGACGGCGCGCCCGAGAAACTGGGCAGCGGCTACAAGTCCTGCGGCTGCGGCATGGGCCCGGCGCTCAACATGGCTGCCAGCACCGGCGCCTACGTGCTGGCCGACCGTGCCACCTGGCTCAACTTCAAGAACCGCGCTGATCTGGCGGTGCTGGTCGAAGGTGACAAGCGCCTGTTCAACCAGTACGGCGTGATGCTGGTCAACCCCGCGCGCCACTCCCACGTGAAGGCGGCCGATGGCCAGAAATTTATCGACTGGGTGACCTCCAGCGCAGGCCAAGGCGTGATTGCAGCCTACAAGATCGGCGGCGAGCAGCTGTTTTTCCCCAACGCCGCACCTGCGGGCAAATAAGAGGGGCCCTAGCGGATCGGGTGCACGTCCTGGCCGAGCATGGCGCGGGAGATCAGGGTCAGGCCCGAGGGTGTGACCCGAAAGCGCTTGCGGTCTTCTTCCGGGTTGACGCCCACTTGGGTGCCGTCGGCAATCACGCAGCTCTTGTCGATGATGCATTTTTTCAGAATGCAGTTGCGCCCGATCTGCACGCCCGGCAGCACGATGGAGTCTTCGATTTGCGAAAAGCTGTGGATGTGCACGCCCGAGAACAGCATGCAGCGCGAAATCCTGGAGCCGCTGATGATGCAGCCGCCCGCGACCATGGAGTCCACCGCCGAGCCACGGCGGCCATCGTCGTCGAACACAAATTTGGCGGGTGGGCTTTGCGGCTGCCAGGTCCAGATGGGCCAGCTTTCGTCGTACAGGTTGAGCTGCGGCGTGACTTGCACCAGGTCCATATTGGCGGCCCAGTAGGCTTCGAGCGTGCCCACGTCGCGCCAGTAGGCGGGCTTGTCGGGGTCGCCCACATGGCTGTACGCAAAGCTCTGGGCAAAGGTGCGGTAGCGCTTGACGCAGTGGGGAATGATGTCCTTGCCAAAGTCGTGGCTGGAGCGGGGGTCGTCGGCGTCGCGGCGCAACTGTTCAAACAGGAAGCGCGCATTGAAGACGTAGATGCCCATGCTGGCCAGGGCGGTGTCAGGGCGACCCGGCATGTGCTGCGGTCGGGCGGGTTTTTCCTCGAAGCTGACGATGCGGTTGTCGTCGTCCACAGACATTACGCCAAAGCCGCGAGCGTCGGCAAGGGGTACCTCGATGCAGGCCACGGTGAGGTCGGCGTGGCGCTCGACGTGCTCGGCCAGGATGCGGCCATAGTCCATGCGGTAGATGTGGTCGCCCGACAGAATCAGCACGTATTCGGGGTTGGCGTGGCGGATTTCGCGCAGGTTCTGGAACACCGCGTCGGCAGTTCCCTGGTACCAATGGGATTCGTCGACCTGCTGCTGCGCGGGCATGATCTCGATGAACTCGCCCAGGCGACCGTCCAGAAAGCTCCAGCCCAGTTGCAGGTGGCGAATCAGGCTTTGCGCCTTGTATTGGGTGGCCACGCCGACGCGGCGCACGCCCGAGTTGACGCAGTTGGAGAGTGTGAAGTCGATGATGCGGAACTTGCCGCCAAAGGGAACGGCTGGCTTGGAACGCCAGTCGGTGAGCTCGTGCAATCGGCTGCCACGGCCACCGGCCAGCACCATGGCAAAGGTGTTGCGTGTGAGCTGGCTGACAAAGCGCTGCCCCTTACCGGCGCGAAAGCCGGCGCTTGATTCGTCGTCTGTTGCCATGACTAAACTCCCGTGTCGTCTTGACTGGTGGATATCCGCCCGAGGCGGCCGTCGCGACTACTTGATGTGTCGTCGGCGTCGCTCTTCCGAGACGAATTCTTCCATGTCGGGGTCGAGTGCGCTGCGCGAGCTGACAATGCCCACCGGCTTTCCTTGGTCAACCACCGGCACGTGGCGAAAGCCGTTTTCGTGCATCATTACCAAGGCGTAGCCAAAGGACTTGTCGGGGTCCACCGTTTGGGGCGAAGGCGTCATCACGTCGCCCAGCAGCGTGGTTTGCACGTCGCGCCCGGCGGCGATCACCCGGAACACGGCATCGCGCTCGGTGAAGATACCTACCAACTGATCTTGCGCCACCACCATGACTGCGCTCACGCGCATGCTCTCCATCTGCCGGGCGGCATCGAACACGGTGGTCTGCGGCGATGCCGTCAGAACCCGCTTTTGTTCCATGACATTCTTGACGCGTTGGCTGAACATGTGTGACTACCGAATTGAAAATGCTGGGATGAACCCAATCCATTATTCGCAACAATTCGCAGTAGACACTGATATAAGTCAGTAGATGGGTGCGCTCCACCCCTAGGGTTTCCCCTATCAGAGCTACTCAACCGTTGGCAATGCGGCTTACCAGCGCCTTGGTGAATGCGCCGGTGGATGCGCTGCCGCCCAGGTCGCCGGTGCGCACCTTGTCCACGTTGAGGGTGGCGTCGATGGCCTTGCGCAGGCGCGTGGCTTGCTCGGGCAACTTCACGTGGTCGAGCATCATGGCAGCAGCGAGCATCAGTGCAATCGGGTTGGCCAGGCCTTTGCCTGCGATATCGGGTGCCGAGCCGTGCACTGCTTCAAAGATGGCCGCGTCGGTACCGATGTTGGCACCCGGCGCCATGCCCAGGCCGCCCACCAGACCGGCCACCAGGTCAGACAGGATGTCGCCAAACAGGTTGGTGGTGACCAGCATGTCGAACTGCCAGGGGTTGAGCACCAGTTTCATGGCGCAGGCGTCGACGATGACCGTTTCCAGCTCGAACTTGCCCTTGTACTGGCGCTCGTACAGGTCGACGCCGGTTTCGAGGAACAGGCCGGTGAGCGCCTTCATGATGTTGGCCTTGTGCACGATCGAGACCTTCTTGCGCCCGGTGGCGACTGCATGCTCAAACGCGTATTCCAGCAGGCGGCGGCTGCCCTGGCGGGTGTTGACGCCGGTGGCCATGGCCACGGCGTGCGGGTCGCCGTCGATGGGGATGTAGTGCTCGTGGCCGATGTACAGGCCCTCGAGGTTTTCGCGCACCACCACCAGATCGATCTTGTCAAAGCGCCCGCCGGGGATGATGGTCAGGGCCGGACGCAAATTGGCGTAAAGCTGAAATTCTTCGCGCAGGCGCACGTTGGAAGAGCGGTAGCCGCCGCCCGAAGGTGTTTCCAGCGGGCCCTTGAGCGCCAGCCGGGTGCGCCGGATGCTGTCCAGGGTGGCCTTGGGCAGGGGGTCTCCCTCGGCCTTGACGCCGCCAAGCCCGGCAATCTGGCGATCCCATTCAAAGGGCGCTTGCAGCGCATCAAGTGCGGCCAGGGTGGCGTCAACGATTTCAGGGCCGATACCGTCGCCGGGAATGAGGGTGGCAGGAATGCGAGTAGACATAAAAATGGCTTTTTCCGGGGGAAGTTTGCAAGGGCTTCATTGTCGCCCCGGTCCCTGACATGGCACTGTCAGGCTTGCCAAAGCGCCCGTTCAAGCCTCTGGCGGCACAAAAAACCACAGCACCAGGTAGGCGAACAAGCCGCTGCCGCCCACGATCAGCAACAGGGCAAAAACCATGCGCCAGAGCCATGATCCCACGCCTGTGGTGGCCGCCAGCCCGCCGCAGACGCCGCCAATCCAGCGGTCGCTGCGGGAGCGGCGCAGGCCATTGACGGCCTGCAGCACAGAGTCGGCGGGTTGCGGCGTGCCCAGCAACCGCGCCTTGGCGCGCTCAAATTCTTCGGCGCTGAGGCTGCCGCGCTCGCGCATTTGCTCCAGTTGGGTCAGTTCATCGGCAAGGGTCATGACAAGCTCCAAAAACGCGCCTCGGTGGACGCATGGGGCAACTATAGAGGTCACACCTGCAGGCGTACAGCCCGGTGCGACGAAGTGCAGAAAGGCAGGGGTGAATGCGCGTGTGGGCGGGGCAAAACAAAAGCCCCTGGTCGCTGGGCCAAGGGCTTTGAATTTGGTGGTGATAGGTGGATTTGAACCACCGACATCAGCATTATGAATGCTGCGCTCTAACCAACTGAGCTATATCACCGAAGGCCGCAATTATAGCGAGAAATCAGGCGCGCTCGGTGGCCGCTTGGGGGCCTAGCTGTGGGTGAACTGGGGCTTGCGCTTGTTGACGAAGGCGTCCATGCCTTCTTTCTGGTCGGCGGTGGCAAACAGGGCGTGGAACATGCGCCGCTCAAAGGCGATGCCGTCGCTGAGTGTGCCTTCAAAGGAGCGGTTGACCGACTCCTTGGCCGCCATGGTGGCAACCTGGGAGAAGCTGCAAATCATCAGCGCTGCGCCCAGCGCCTCTTCCATGAGTTTGTCGGTGGGCACCACGCGGCTGACCAGTCCGGCACGCTCGGCTTCGGCGGCGTCCATCATGCGCCCGGTCAGCGCCAGGTCCATCGCCTTGGCTTTGCCTACAGCGCGCGGCAGGCGCTGTGTGCCACCGGCCCCGGGGATGATGCCGAGCTTGATTTCGGGCTGGCCGAACTTGGCATTCTCTGCGGCGATGATGAAGTCGCACATCATCGCCAGTTCGCAGCCGCCGCCCAGGGCAAAACCGCTGACGGCGGCAATCACCGGCTTGCGGATGCTGCGGATGGCTTCCCAGTTGCGGGTGATGAAGTCGCCCTTGTAGGCGTCGGCAAAGGTGAAGGTGGCCATGGCACCAATGTCGGCCCCGGCGGCAAACGCCTTTTCGCTGCCGGTGAGCACCATGCAGCCGATGGCCGGGTTGGCGTCAAAGGCTTTGAGTGCCTGGCCCAGTTCGTCCATCAACTGGTCGTTAAGGGCGTTGAGCTGTTTGGGGCGGTTCAGGGTGATGACGCCAACTTGGTCGCCTTCGATCCGGGTCTGGATGCATTCGTAGGTCATGGTGTGGTTTCCTTGAGGTGAAGAAGAAAGGGGTCAGCTCTGGCCGGTGAGCCAGGGGCGGGCGCGCTCGGCGTTCTTGAGCGTGAGGCGCAGCGCGTGCGTTGACGCGGGTAAGGTCAGGGGCAGGTTGAGCAGGCGTTGGTCGCGCGCTACCAGCGCCACAACTTTCTTGGCCTTGCCAGCGTACAGCGCCAGGTCGTCCAGTGTGCGCATGCGCCACGCCTGCGCGTCGGTCCCGCGCCCGACGTGCAGACCCAGCCACTCGTCGCCACTGGAAAAACCGGCCTGCTCTGCGGCCCCGCCGCGCAGCACATGCGAAATTTTGAGGCTGCTGCCTTCCTTGACGCGCAGGCCCAGGCGCTCGGCCACCGGGCCTGGTTCGTGGTGGACTTCGATGCCATGGCGCTGTAGCAGCGCCAGCGTGGGCAACTCGGCCGTGCCGTGGACCCAGCGCGCAAGCTCGCCCGTGTAGGAGCGGTGCCCGAGTTGCTGCAGCACCTGGGCCAGATCGTCTTGCGCCATGGGCCCGCCCTGGCAGCGCTGCCAGAGGGCGACCATCACGGCGTCGAGCGTAGTGTGGCCTTCGTGGCGCAGGGTCAGGTCCAGGCACAGCGCTACCAGTGCGCCCTTGGTGTAGTAGCTCACCGTGGCGTTGGGGGTGTTTTCGTCCTGGCGGTAGTACTTCACCCAGGCGTCAAAGCTGGCCTGGGCCACGCTTTGCAATTTGCGCCCCGGCGTCTGCTCCACCTGGTTGATGGTTTTTGCCAGCAGTGTGAGGTAGGTGGCATCGTCAATGCGCTGGCAGCGGCGCAGCAACAGGTCGTCGTAGTAGCTGGTAAAGCCTTCAAAAAACCACAGCAGCTCGGTGTAGTTCTCGCGCGTGTAGTCGTACTGCGCCAACTCCAGCGGGCGCAGGCGCTTGACGTTCCAGGTGTGAAAGTATTCGTGGCTGATCAGGCCCAGCAGCCGGGTATAGCCTTCGTTGGGTTTGGCGTTGGTGGCAGTGGGCGCGACGCTTTGCTGCGGCAAATCCGCTCGCTTGCAGATCAGGGCGGTGGAGTTGCGGTGTTCCAGACCGCCGTAGCTGTCGTCAACCGCATTGAGCATGAACACGTAGTTGCGCTGCGGCGGCTTCTTGTTGCCGTGCCAGAAGCGGATTTGTGTCTGGCAGATTTTCTGGGTGTCGGCCAGCAGGCGCGCACCGTCAAACGAAGGCGCGGCACCCGCCACCACAAAGCGGTGCGCCACGCCACCGGCCTGGAACGTGCCGCTCCAGAACGCGCCCATTTCCACCGGGCAATCCACCAGTTCGTCGTAATTGGCGGCGACGTAATTGCCAAAACCGCGCTTGTCCACGCGCTGCGCGAGCGCACCCGTAGCCACCGACCAGTGCGCAATGGCTGCGCTGGAGACAATCTCCACGCTGTGCGCGCAGTGCTCCTGGCCCTGCACACTCAGGAACAGGCTGGTGCCGTTGAAAAAGCCGCGCTCTGCGTCGAGCCAGGCGGTGCGTACCGAGTTGTCCAAGGCATAGACCTGGTAGCGCAGCACCAGGGGTTGCCCCGGTTGCGCCGCAACTTCCCAGCGGTGCTTGTCCAACTGGCGCAGCGCGAGTTGGCGCTTGCCCTGGTGCGCCTGGAGTTGCTGCAGGTTTTTGGAAAATTCGCGCACCAGGTAGCTGCCCGGAATCCACACCGGCAGGGCCAATTGCTGCACGGCGGCAGGCGCGTCAATGGTGAGTGTGACGCCAAACAGGTGGGCGTGCAGGTCGGCTGCTTCAACGCGGAAGTGAACCCCGGGGGGCGTGCCAGTGGTACTCATGAAGCGTGGTGGGGTGCCGCTTAACCTTTGGCCTCGGTGAGGTTGGCTTCAACCTGCTTGGCGTCGATGGCACCGGGAACGCGCGTGCCGTTGATGAAAATCAGCGTCGGCGTTCCGTCAATCTTGCTCTTGTGGCCCAGGTCCACGTTGCGCGTCAGTGCGGTGGTGTCGCAGGTGCTCCCCGCAGCCAGTGCCGGTACGGGTTGCTCGCGCACCATCCAGTCCTGCCAGGCCTTGGCCCGGTCGGGCGCGCACCAGATCGCCTTGGACTTCTCGCCCGAGTCGGCGCCCAGAATGGGGTAGAGGAACATGTAGATGGTGATGTTGTCCACCTTTTGCAGGTCGCGCTCAAAGCGTTTGCAGTAGCCGCAGTTGGGATCTTCAAATACCGCCAGCTTGCGGCTGCCGTTGCCGCGCACGATGGTAAAGGCGTCTTTGAACGGCAGGGCGTCAAACTTGATGGCGGTGAGTTTGGCCACGCGCTCCTCGGTCAGGTTCTTGCGCGCCTTGGTGTCAATCAGGCTGCCCTGGATCAGGTAATTGGCCTGTGCGTCGGTGTAATAAATGTCGTTGCCCACGCGCACTTCAAACAGCCCGGTAATCGGGGTCTTGGAGACTTCGTCCACGCTCTTGAGTTGCGGTATGCGCTCGGCGATGTTCTTGCGAATGTTCGCTTCCTGCGCGCTGGCAATCGGCAGGATCAGGGCTGCCGCAAGAAGGGATAACAGGGTGCGCAGTTTCATGGTGTGGTTTTCCAGGGTAGAGGGGGTAGGGCTGCGTCGCCCATGGCGCGGCGGGCAACCCAATGCTTGATAGAGCCGCTGCGCTCGAATTGGTTCATTCCCCAGTTGCGCAAGCTGCGTAGCGCCGCGTTGGGTTGGGTAAATATCCGCTGCAAGGCGTCGTTGGCCTGGCCCAGCACGGCAAACTCGGCCTTGCGTGAGCGCTCGTACTGGCGCAGCAGGCGCGGGTCGTCCAGCGTGCGCCAGTAGGCGCGCTCGCTGAGCACGCGCACCAGGTCGGCTACGTCGGACAGGCCCATGTTCAAGCCTTGGCCGGCCAAGGGGTGCATGTTGTGGGCGGCGTCGCCCGCCAGTGCCCAGGCCCCTTGCGCGCTATGGCCGATCCAGCGCCGCGCAAGTGCCTGTTGCAGCGACCAGACGCTACGCGCCCCACAGAGCGTGAGCGCGCCCAGGCTGTCGTGGCTGGCGGCTTGCAGCGCTGCGCAGAACGCCTCCTCAGGCTCTGCCTGCATCTGGCTGGCGCGCTCGGGGCTGAGTGACCACACCACCGCGCAGACACTGCCCTGCGGCCCGCCCAGCGGCAGAAAGGCCAGAATCTCGCTGTTGTCAAACCACTGTTGCGCCACCTGGTTGTGGGCACGTGCACACTGCACTCGCGTGGCCAGCGCCGATTGGCCGTAGGGCGTAACGTCCCACTCCACGCCAAATTCTTCGCGGCTGCTGCTGGTACGGCCTTCGCACACCACCGTCAGGGCGGCGGGCACCGGGCCATCCACCACCTCGATCAGCGGCTGAAAGCGCACCGCCTCTTGCAGCCGCGCTTCGAGTGCTGGCACATCGACAATCCAGTTCAGCGCATCGGTGCCCTGCTCGGAAGCGGAGAAAGCAACCTGTCCGCCCTCGTCGCCATAGACCTGCATCGCCAGCACCGGCGTCGCGTCGGTCGGTTCGGGCCAGCAGCGCACGGCTTCGAGCAGTTGGCGCGAGGTCTGGTTAAGGGCATAGGCGCGCACGTCGGCCTTGGGTGCAGCGTCAGCGCCCACTAGCGCTACCCGCATTTGCTTGCCCGCAAGGTGCAGGGCCAGGGTGCGCCCGACGATGCCAGCGCCCCGGATACAGATGTCAAATTGTGTTGCCATGCCGGGATTGTAGAAGCCAGGGCCCCGATGCGTTGAAAGTCATTGACCCTAGCGGGGCGCTCTGTCACACTGGCGCGCATGAAAAAGTTTCACAAACGCATGGTGTGGGTGGCAGTGGCTTTCACTGCCTTGGTAGACGGTGCTGCGTCGGCGCAGACGATGTTCCAATGCAAGGACGCCTCGGGCAAGGTGCAGTTCTCGGACCGGCCTTGCGAAGGCGCGGCCAAGGCAGCACCGGTGGTCACCAAGCCGGCACGAGCGGACGCAGCGGCACTAAAAGCCGAAAGCGATGCGCGCATCCGTAAGGTAAAAGCGCTGGCCGATGAGGTGCAGGCCAACCGCCTGGCAACTGAGCAGGCGGGTTATGCGGCGCAGGACAAGCAGCAGCAAGTCAACCGGACGATTGCCGACAAGGTTCAGCAAGAGCGCACGCAGCAGCGCACGTCCACCAGCAGCAGCTTGCCGGCCGACACTGGCGCGCCCCTGACGACACCGATTGCGCCGGTGCGCTAGGCATACGCCAAACCGTTCAGAGGGAATAGGCTGCCAGGGCTGCCATTACCGTCGCATTGACGATCACATGGGGCACCAGCGCCGCCAGCACCGCCTTGGGCAGGGACACGCCCCGCCACACCTGAAAAGCCTGGGCAAAGAAGTAAAAGCCCCACGCAGCCATAGGAAACTTGAACCACCCCTGGAGCACGCCGTGCAGCACGCCGAACCCCAGCGCGCACAGCAGCGCCTTGAGGGTGGCCGAAAGCGGTGTGCGCGCCAGAAGTAACAGCACCGCCACCAGCAGTGCGGTTTCTGTGACAGGAGCAAACACGACGTTGCCAAACAACTCCCAGGCATCAGGCATGGGCAGTTTGACGCTTCCCGTGCCCGGCTCCAGCGGCTGGAAATAGCTGGTAACCAGCAGCACGGATAGGCCGGTTAGCGTCGGGATGCTGGCAAACAGGGCGGTGCGCAGGCAATACCACCCCAGCGAAGCGGGGCGCACAGACGTGGCGGTAGAACTGTCCGTTGTCATGGGGCTGCTTTTTGAAGGAACCCGGCGAGTTCGCTGTCGAGTCCGGCGGTGTAGCTGTTGCCGACCCACAGAAACGATCGGGCCGAATCAGACTCCAGTCGGGTGACGGATGGGCGGGTCTGCGCAACGGCCATAGGGCAGATGACCAGCATTGCCCATGCAAGCAGCAGGCAGGCAAGGCGGGAAACCAGGGCAGGCAACATGGGGGATTCCTATCGTGATGGAAGAATGCCGCAGCACCGCTGGCGCACAGCAGCGCGCAGAAAGTGTACCTTGTCGGCAACCGTCGTGCCGTGAACAGTAGGGTGTTTTCCCGACGGTTTTCAGGTGTATACCTCATGGAGCAAACGCCGGTATGCCGGTACGATCAACCATCTGTGCATGGTTGGATATTTATGTTCAAACTCGACGCGTTGACGATTTCAAAAAGGCTGTGGCTGATTGTCGGCTTTGCGCTGCTGGGGGTATTGATCCAGGCGTCGGTATCGATGTACTCCGAGCGCAAGATCATGACCGACGAGCGCCAAAGCGGCGTGCGCCAAAACGTCGAGGTGGCCCATGCGCTCCTCGTTCACTTTCACGAGCAGGTGGGCAAGGGGGTGCTGACAGAGCCCGAGGCCAAGCAGCGCGCGCTGGAGGCCATCAAGGGCATGCGCTACAACGGCGCCGAGTACTTCTGGATCAACGACATGCATCCCACCATGGTGATGCACCCGATCAAGCCCGAGCTCGATGGCACCGATCTGAGCGACAACAAAGACCCCACCGGCAAGCACCTGTTTGTTGAATCGGTCAACACTGTCAAAGCCAGCGGTGGGGGATTCGTTCCGTATATGTGGCCCAAGCCCGGCAGCGCCAATCCGGTGCAAAAGCTCTCGTATGTGAAGGGCTTTGCGCCCTGGGGTTGGGTGGTGGGGTCGGGCGTGTATGTGGACACCATTGAAGCTGCCATGGCGCAGCGACTGGTGATCATCGTGGCGGGCTGCCTGGTGCTTGCCGCTATGTTGATCGGAATCAGCCTGCTGATTTCGCGCAGTTTCCACCAGCAGCTCGGGGGCGAGCCGATCTACGCCGCCGAGGTGACGCACCGCATCGCTGCGGGCGACCTGACCACCCAGGTGGCGCTCAAGCCAGGCGATCAATCGAGCTTGCTGTTTGCCATTGGGTCCATGCGCGAGGAACTTGCGGGCATCGTGGAGCGGGTGCGCGAGGGCTCCCAAAGTGTTGCCATTGCCAGCGCGGAAATCGCCCAGGGCAACAACGACCTGAGCGCACGCACCGAAAGCCAGGCCAGCAGCCTGGAGCAGACGGCGGCCTCGATGGAAGAACTGCGTAGCACGGTGGATCAGAATGCCGACAAGGCGATCCAAGCCAACCAACTTGCCATGACTGCCAGTACCGTGGCGGCCCATGGCGGCGAAGTGGTGGGGCAGGTGGTGGACACCATGCGTGGAATCAATGAGGCGTCCAAACGGATTGCCGACATCATTGGTGTGATTGACGGCATTGCTTTTCAGACCAATATCCTGGCGCTCAACGCGGCTGTGGAAGCGGCGCGCGCGGGTGAGCAGGGGCGCGGCTTTGCGGTGGTTGCCACCGAAGTGCGCTCGCTAGCCGGGCGCTCGGCCGATGCGGCCAAGGAAATCAAGACCCTCATTAGCGCCAGCGTGGACAAGGTGGAGCAGGGCTCTGCGCTGGTCGATCAGGCCGGTGTCACCATGACCGAAGTGGTGGATTCGATCCGGCGCGTGACCGATCTGATGGGCGAAATCAGCGCCGCAAGCCGCGAGCAAAGCCAGGGGGTTGCGCAAGTGAGCGAAGCAGTCACGCAGATGGACCACGTCACCCAGCAGAACGCGGCCCTGGTCGAGCAGATGGCGGCTGCGGCCAGCAGCCTCAAGACGCAGGCGCAGGAGTTGGTGCAAACCGTGTCCATCTTCAAGCTTGAAGGCGGTGAAGCCTTGTCGGCCAAGGCACAGGTCAGGTCCCGCACGCCAGGCGCTATTGCGTTTGAGGGCGTAGAGCGGCGTGCGCAAGGCATTCCCAAGGGTGCGGCGGCGCGGGCATAATTTCCCCTTCACTCGGGACGGAGCAGTGTTCGGGAAATGGCTTTGATTCAGTTGGTTTACGTCAGCAGCATGGTGGGGGATGATGAGTCGCAGCTCGGTGCAATTCTCGAAGACGCCGTGAAGTACAACGACAAAAACGGCATCACCGGCATGCTCCTGTACACGCGCGGAAATTTCATCCAGGTGCTTGAAGGGCCGCCAGATTCCGTTCATCACACCTACGCCCGCATCTGCCTGGACCCACGCCACCAGGCGGTGACATTTTTGTCGGAAGCGCAGGTGGAACAAAGGCACTTTCCAGCGTGGAGCATGGGCTACAAGCGACTCAGCCCGGCCGACCTCGCCGCCTTTCCTGAGTACGACAACCTGTTCAACTTCGAGACGCAACCCAAGCGGGTTGACGGCCAAGCCAGCCTGGCGCTGGAAATGTTGACCATGTTCAGCGATGGGCTGATCTGATCGATATTGAAGCGTTCCTAAGTCATGACAATCCTGTTCGTTCAGTGCGAGCTTCCTGTTCCGGTGCCCAAGGTTCAAATGGACCATGAGCCCATGACCTGTCACTGCAAGGAGCGAAGCGACGCGGCAGTCCCTGCAGGCATAAGCCATGGATCGCCACGGCCTGCGGTCTCGCGATGACGAAGGGGGCGACTCGCGATGACGACATGGCTGTCATTGCGAGCGAAGCGCGGCAATCCATGCAGGCATGAATGCCAGCCTACGCCGGGGCGGCAGCGCTCAGGCAGTCATCGACCCAGGCGATGATCTGGCGTGGGCTGAAGGGTTTGACGAAGTAGGCATCGGCACCGCGCGCGCGGGCAGCCTTGTCGTCAGCGGACTGGTTGCGTGCCGTCACCATGCCAACCACGATGTCCCTGAGCCTGGCGTTGCCCTTGACCACGTCGAGCACCTGCAAGCCATCGAGCTCGCCCGACATCCCGATGTCGAGCAGCACCAGTTCGGGTTGATGGCGCTCGATCATTTGCAGTGCAGAGGTGCCGCTATCGGCCTCGAGCAACTCGTACTTCTTGCCCAGCGTGACGCGCATCAGCATGCGGATATCGGCATTGTCGTCCACGATCAGAACCTTGCGATTGGAGGCGGCCTTGCCCGCAATGTTGCCTGGCTGATTCATGGAGGGTGTCCCTGTGGTGCGTCTGCCCCGAGCCCCTTGATGGTGCCCAAACTGGCGACAGATGATTCGGCACCAGGCGGCAAAACTTGAACTCCCCGGAGAAATGCCGGGCGCACCTGAGCGCACGGCCACAGAGCCAAGCGTGGCTGGTTAGTACATCCTAGCTTCAGACAACTTCCTCCGGTGTTCAACGGACTTTGCCTTACCAGTCATCGCGGCAGACATCTTCAATTTTGTCTCGTCAGTATGCTTACGACCAGCACTTGCAATTGACACCTTCAGCCTAGTCTCTTCGGAGTGCTTGAATCCCTTAGCAAAGGTATTGCCAGTCAGTGATTCAGATCGCTTCCGTATCGTCTCACTGCTTTGCTTTTTTCCGGTGTTGACTAACCTCAGCCGCTCTCTTTGCTTCTGACTTATCGGCTTGCCGAAATTGATGTTATTTGGACCACTATTGCGAATTGCAAATTGTTCTTTTGCAAATGCTGCAAGTCGGATTTCGCGTCTAGACGGTGTTCTTCTGTTCTTTACGGAATTGCCAAATATGAACTTAATCGCCGCCCACATTTCCTTAGTATTCAACCAACGTGCAAGTAGGAGATGAGCAAAGATGTGGTCCTCTGCCGTTAGTGTTATGAGGTTTCTGTATCCGTTATTCCCTCCCATTGATTTTGGAATAACGTGATGCCTTTCACAGTAATGGCCGGATGGCCGCTATCTTGAGTGCTTCACAAACTGAAAGAAGTTAATCATGAACGAAAACAATCTCCAATCTGCTGGACCAGTAACGTCAGAAGTTGCAAAGCGGTTCCCAATCACGGCGATCACCGATAAGCCAAATCATGGCCAATCAACGTGTCATGAATGGATAACCCCCGAACAGGCAAAGGAGACTCTGAAGTTCTGTGACAGCTACAACAGATTGCCAAAGCTGCTTGAAATTCAGCCATTGATGGAGTCATACGAGTGGCTTGAAATACTAGGAGGCCATTGGTCAAGCTGCGACAACATCAGCGGGTATATCAGTGAATTGCTTAGTTCCCCGATGGGATGGGGAATCGATTCATCCATCGATATGATGAATTGGGATGAGCGCGACCAGTTGGAGGCACTGCCCGACGTTAAGAAGTGGCCCCGCAAATTTGAACAATTTTTTAGGTGGAAACTCTGGGCATAAAGTCCTGGCTATATTGGTCAGGCAGACAGGAGTTTCCGATGGTC
>Ga0194039_1000192_pt1 | contig 39312 bp, 34 predicted proteins | sample JunL228m_MetaG_FD_148679 | JGI IMG/M metagenome (GOLD analysis project Ga0194039, IMG submission 148679) | Anoxic zone freshwater microbial communities from boreal shield lake in IISD Experimental Lakes Area, Ontario, Canada - Jun2016-L227-8m | ecosystem: Environmental > Aquatic > Freshwater >...
GGCAGGCAGCGCTGCCCTGTTTACAGTGCCATCGGCTTTCATGGCATCCTTGCCAACATTCCTTGTGTCGGGCACCTGTTTGGCAAGAACTATAATTCTGAATCTCATAAATAATAAACCAGGTTACAATTGGGTACGCTTATATTCTGTTTTCTGACATAAGATCAGGGGCGCAAAAATACAATTTTATTATAAACAACCAAGAAAAACAATCACAACAATCTCAACGTCAATATCTTAAATATATTATAAGTAACATATCTGACTATGTTTAAGTAATAATATCCTGACGATGGGACAAGCGACAGCTTCCTAATGATATGAAAAGAAAAGCACCGGTGGTATTAATAACAGGCATCCAGGGATCAGGAAGATAACCGATAACGGGATCATGAACCTTACCCATTTATCATACGGGATCTTTCCAATAGCCAGGACTCCCATGGTTACACCACTTGTGGGGAAATATTGGTAAACAAGCCATCACCCAGCTGGAATGCGAGGACGGCCGTTTGAAGGAAAGAGAAACACAATATAAATGTCATGGAAAAACTATGGCGAGGTCAAAGATAATTTACGCGAAAAAATTGACCAATTAAAATAAATGTTTATTATCTTTGAATAATCGGAAGTCAAACTTAAACCTTAAAAAGTATGAAAAAAATTTTACTATCTCTTGCTGTAATGGCGCTTTGTATTACAGAAAGTTATTCTCAGGCAACTTTTAATACGGGTGCATTGAGAGTTGATGTAAGCGATTATGCCCGGATCAGGCTTTCTACAACCGGTGGTGTAAAACAACTGGAACGTGCCTCAATTCTGGTGGGAACTTCTGCAACGGCAGTTTTTGACTATTCAAATGATGCAAACGGTTTGGACCCGGCGACCCTGGTCACGAATCCACTATTGAGCGATTTTGAAATCTATGTTTCCGTTGACAACACGTATTCATCGTTACCCCCCGACGTGATCGTGAAAGAAAACATTTATGGATGGACAAACAAGGGTTACGCTATTGTCAAATATAATATTAAAAACAATGAAGCGAGTTCAATGACAGCGTTAGCAGGCCTTGATATAATTCCTTCCCTGGACGATACCTACGGTTATGACACTGTTACTTATAACAGCACTGCAGGAGTAATCAGGTTTCACAGGGGCGCCGTGGAAAATATGGGGATGAAACTCCTGTCGGCATCCTTATCGTCCCTCTATTCTTTCGAATGGTATAGCGGGTATGAAGTAGATGCAGATTACTGGACCTGGATGAATGAGGGATCACTGCAACCAGTATACGCTTCACCAACCGCTGACGGTCCTGTTACGATAACCTCCCAGGGTGGTGTCGTCCTGGCCCCCGGTGCAACATATAATGTTTTCTATGCAATGGCCCTTGGAGCTAACCAGCAAGAAATGCTGGCGAATATTGCAGAGGCCGAAGTGAAATATCAGGAATTGATCGTTGGGGTTCAGGATATTGATCCCTCGGCAAACGGATTTACCCTTGGGCAGAATTCTCCCAATCCCTTTAAAAATTCGACAACTATCAATTATCAAGTGCCTGCCGACGGGTTTGTCAGTCTGAAGGTTTATAATACGATTGGCACAGAAGTGGCCACTTTGGTAAACTCAAGGCAAACAAAAGGTATCCACAGCGTTCAATACAATGGGAACGATCTGCCCAGCGGGGTGTATTATTATACGCTCAGGTGCGGCGACCAGGTCAAAACCAATAAAATGTTCCTGAACAAATAATCAATTTAATGTTATCGTTTGGATAAAAAAAAACCGGGGAGATCCCCCGGTTTTTTTTTGCCTTACAGTTTGATCTGCACAATAGTCATGGCATGCGGACTAACCCCGGTAATCCAGTCTTCAGGGTTGGACCCATCCAGGTTGGCACGGATAATCTTTCCGTCAGGGTCAGCATTTGAGTTTTTAACACCCCAGAAGATCTTGTTTTTCTTCGTATCAAGGGTAACACCCCAGGTGGCCTTAGTGCCGTAATCACCGATCTTGGCAATGTTGGTGCCGTCCATATTGCACATATAGATTCCATTTTCAGTAGCCACCGTACCTGCAGCCGCATACAGGGCCATATATGTTTTCCCGTTCCTGGGATCAAGCTCAATAGCAGTACCGTCAATAGCAGGAATGATTTCAGTCAGTCCGGTCCCGTCCATGTTCACCGACCAGTACCCACCGCTGTAATCCGTTTTGTCATTGACCAGATAAATTTTATTGGTGGCGGGGTCATACTGCATGTCAATAGGATATTCGGGCGGATTGCCTCCTGTATTTATGAATGGTTCCGGGTTGCTGCCGTCGAGGTTTGCCCTGTAGATCCCGCCGGTGCGGCCCCAGTAGATCTTATCTCCCAGGACGAAGATTGCTTCGGCATCACCGACAAGTTCCTGCCCCGGTACACCGGCGTCCAGTATCTTCCTGGGCTCGGTTCCATCGGCATTAACCATGTAAATCGCCTGCATTGAATAATCGGTTATATACACCTTCTTATGCGCCGTGTCAACCGCTATTCCATAGGGCCTGGTCATGTCAGCCGGAGTAAAATCCTGGACCACCGGCGGGGCATCGTCCATAATGACCATATGCCCGTTCCCGGGTGTTCCCCTGGTCGTAAAATAAAATACCTGGGTCAGTCCGGCAAGAGGATCTTTTACATTAACAACCAGGGTCTTGACCGATTGATTGTAATAAACCGTATTTGCCGGGGTACAGGTCAATTTTACAGTATACAAACCCGGGATCGTATAACTGGTTGTGGGATTTGCTTCAGTTGAAGTTTCGCCGTTTCCGAAATCCCAGGAATAACCCACAGCGCTCAGTGACAAATTGGTGAAGGTTACCTCGCATGGGGCATATCCCTGGTTATTTAAGACATAACTGAAGTTAGCCTGGGTACTTGCGAGAGGAGTCCCCATGTCCTTGCTTTTGCATCCTGTCGCCATCGTTATTAAAGACAGGAGATAAATGAGGTATAAAATATTTCTTTTCATATGGTTCTACTTTTACAGTTTAGAAAATAATCAATAACCAGGATTCTGGGTCATCAGCGTATTGGTTTGCAGCTCGCTGAGCGGTATCGGGAAGAGGGTGAAGTTCTCACTGATCCCAAGTACGGTGGTTGCTCTTTTTGTTCTTACAAGGTCAGACCATCTTTGGCTCTCAAAAGCAAATTCATGCCGGCGCTCATTCTCTATAACAAGTTTGAGTTCGTTATAATCGGTGGATGTTGTGGGATCAAGGCCGGCACGGGCACGTATTACATTTACGTCGTTCCTGATATCTTCAATATTCCCGTTCGAATAGGCACGGGCTTCGGCGCGTATCAGGTACATCTCGGCGAGGCGCAGTACATATACGCGGTCGGTACCTGCAGTGATGTCCTTATATTTGAACCCATACGGCAGTTTGGTGGTATCAAACGCGATGGATGCGATGAACCTGGTCGTATCGGTCAGTAAAAAACTTTGAACAAAGTTTGCAGGTGGCGATACTTCATAGCGGCCGAGAAGGCTCCTGGGAAAGAAATACTGAGCCAGAAGGGTGCGGTTCTGGACGTCCGATACGATTTCGAATATGGATTCAGTGGCATTTCCATTGAACAGACCGGCATAATCGGGTGAAAGCGTATATCCTCCATTACTGATTACCTTACTGGCCTTTTCAATGGCAAGTTCTGCAATGGAAGGGTCATTGGTTTGCTGGAACCTGGTCAGATAAACCCTTGCAAGCAGGGCTGTTGCACTGAACGCGCTGGCATAACCCAACGTTCTGGTAGCCGGCAGAAGCTGTTCGGCTTGCAACAGGTCGGAAATGATCTGATCATACACCTGCGGCACAGTGTTACGGGCCTGGTTGATACTGCTCAGGTCAACAGTTGGCTGGGTCTTGATGGGTATCCCGCCAAAATAGCACAGCAGGTTGAAATGACATAAGGCACGCATAAACAGACCATCCCCGGTATACAGGTTCCTGTCGTCGGTATTCATGTCAATATCGGGAATCCTTGATAAAACATTGTTTACCCTGTTTATACAATCGTAGTTTAGAGACCATATCCCATCAATGATGCCATTGTCGGCAGCGATGGTATGATTGGCGATCTGGGAATAATCCTGGGTCGTCCCGGTCCAGATAAGGTTATCAGCGGCCAGGTCTTCAACAATGACCTGGTAGCGTCCGTAAATACTTGTTGAATGCAGGGCGTTATAAGAACCTGTGATGGCATTTTCCACTCCTGATTTGTCCTTGATGGCCTGGCTTGCCGAGATGGAGTCTGTTGGCTGAACATCCAGCATTTTGCTGCAGGATACCGTGGCAAGGGAGAAAAGGATCAATATGATACTAAATTTTTTCATTTTTTTCCGGATTAAAGGTTAAAAGACAAAATTACAACCAACCAAAATGGTGCGCGATTGCGGGTAGGTGAAAAAGTCGGTTCCGATAATGATGTTACTGGAACCTCCGTAATAATTTACTTCGGGGTCCATCCCGAAATAATTTGTGAAGGTGTACAGGTTCTGGATGGTGGCGTAAAGTTTTGCAGACTTCATCCCTACATGCTTTACCCAGTTCTTTTTAAAAGTATAACTCAGGGTAATATTCTTGATCCTGAGGAAAGAACCGTCTTCGATAAACCTCGATGACTTATAGGAATCACCGGCTTTGGGGAATTGGGTTATATCGCCCGGTTTTTTCCACCTGTCGATCATCCTGGTTGTCTGGTTGTCGACCCCGTTCCCCGACTCAAGATATATTAAAGTAGCATCGAATATGTTATTCCCATAAACAGCCTGGAGGAAGATTGAAAGTTCAAATCCTTTATAGCCGAAAACATTGGTAAATCCTGAAGTGAATTTCGGGTTAGGGTCACCGATCTTGGTACGGTCGGCTGATGTGATAATACCATCGTGGTTGATATCCTCATATACCAGGTTCCCTGTTGTAGGGTCAACACCGAGGCAGTTGTATCCATAAAAAATACCGATAGGCTGTCCCACTTCAACACGGTTCCCTCCCCGGCCCATATCGTCAATCGGCTGATCATTATAAAGACTGAGCACTTTATTGCGGTTTGCCGCAAAATTCAGGGACGAAGTCCAGGTAAATGCTTTATCGATGTTAACTGTGTTGAGTACAAATTCCAAACCTTTGTTCTGGAGCTGGCCTATATTGGATGATATCGTTGAGTATCCCGACGATGTGGGGATAGGTCTCTGAAGAAGCAGGTCTTTGGTATGATTGTAATAAACGTCAAAATTAAAGGAGATCCTATTTTTTAATATTGAAAAATCCAACCCAAGCCCGGTCTGCGCAGTGGTTTCCCATTTCAGGTCAGGATTTGGCAGCTGCGTGGGTGCAATACCCGAACTGCCTCCATAATTATATCCCCCGCTGTAAAGTCCCAGGGAAGCAAAATCACCGATTCCATCGTTGCCGGTGAGTCCGTAGCTGGCCCTAAGCTTAAGTTCGTTGATCCATTTTACCTTTTTCATAAAAGGTTCTTCGTTAATACGCCAGGCGAAAGAGCCTGCCGGGAAATAACCGTAATGGTTATTGGCCCCGAACTTTGAAGAACCGTCGGCCCTTGCAGTCAGGGTAAAGATGTATTTGTACTTGTAATTGTACTTGAATTGACCAAAGAAGGAATTGAGCACCCTGTCGAGGGCCGTTGCAGAAGCGGCACGTATGGTACCTGCCGAAGTCATGTACTGGAGATTGTCATTGGGGAAGTCAATGCCCTCGATATAAGTCGTACGGTTAGCGTATTTTTCATAACTGTAACCAATGAGCGCGTCAATATTGTGCACTTCCTTAATGGCTTTAATATACTGGAGTACATTATTGGTTGTAAGGTTGCTTGCATAATTGGTTCCTTCTATACCCAGGCCGTTATACTTGGCTCCCTGGCGAGTATTGGTGGGATCAAAGCTGTGTTCCCTGAGATTGTAAATATCGATCCCGAATTTGGAAGTGAAGGTAAAACCCTGAAGGAATTTATATTCTACATAAGCATTGCCACTGGTGCGGTTCGTATAAGCCATATTAACAGAATTCTGATAAATGGCAACGGGGTTTGCATAAGGGCCGTCCTCGTTATAACTGCCGTTGGCATTGTAAACCGGGTAGATTGCCGGTATTGACATGGCATTGGGCAGGGGGCCGTAAAGTGTAGCGTCACCTTCCACCCTGGCGTTCTTCGAATAGGTAATCCCGACGCCCCCGCCAACGGTCAGGTTCGGAAGTATCTTATAATCGGCGTTAATACGGCCGCTGTACCTTTGGTAAGAAGTGCCTTTGACAACACCGGTCTGGTCATAATAGTTTCCAGAGATAAACAGCCTGAACTTATCGTTGCCGCTGCTGACCGAAAGTTCGGTATTTGCTGTTGGTGCCACCTGGAGGATCTCACTCATCCAGTCGGTGTTGATCCCCTGTACACTGGTACCTTTGTATGCATTCCATTGATCGGCATTCATCATCGGCATGATCCTTTCTTTTGGCAGTCTTTGCCATCCGTAACTCATGTTCAATGTCACGTCGGTTTTTCCGCGGGCCCCTTTCTTTGTAGTTATCAGGATAACCCCGTTAGAAGCACGGGCACCGTACATTGCAGTAGCCGATGCGTCTTTAAGGATGGTCATTGATTCGATATCGTTAGGGTTGATATCACTCATGGCATTGAGCTCCTGGCCGCTCATTCCAACCTGTGAATATTCACCGGTGATTGCCGGTATTCCATCGATAACCATCAGAGGGGTATTGCTCGCATTGATTGAACTGCCCCCCCTTAGTTTGATCATATTCTGACCGCCGGGTGTTCCTGATTGTGAAGTGACTGTGAGTCCCGGTGTCTGCCCGGTAAGCACCCCATCAATTGTACGGATCGGAATATTTTTTATTTCATCTTCATTCACCAGTGAAATGGAGCCCGACAACAGTTTTTTACTGCTTGTACTGTAACCCACAACAACAACCTCACCAAGAGGGATGTCCTGGTTGCTCATTTTCACATTAATTACCTGGTGCCCGTTCACCGGGATCTCCTGGGCCTGCATCCCGATGTAGGAGAACACCAGCACTCCTTTTGCGGGCACTGTAATTGAATATTTGCCCTTTATATCGGAGGTGGTTCCCTGTGCGCTCCCCTTGATAAGAACAGTGACTCCCGGCAGAGGCGAATTATCATCCGCCAGGATGATCTTTCCGCTCACAGGGATGTCCTGCGCTACCAGCTGCTGGAAAAGCACACCAAACAACAATAACAAATAGTAAGGTTTTTTCATGGTTTTGAAATTAGGTTAGTATATATCGTTTATTGGTTTTACTGAAATATTCACAGGGGTAATGTCCATCATGATATGGGCCACAGTATAACGGTAAGAAGGTTTGCCTGAAGAAAACCCTTCGGATGATGGTGTTTTGCGAAGGGTCAGCATGAACCCCCTGGCATTGTCAGAAAAGGTAATACTCCTGATGGTGTCTGTAGCATTGTTGTCGGCCAGACCGGCTGTGATGGCCTCACGGAATGAAGTTTTATTTGCCGACAGCAGTCCGCCCTGGTCCGTAAAATGGTCTTTGTGATGTTCATTTCCCCTGGTGGAAAGCTTCCCTCCTGCCGGCGTAATAAGGCCGGTTGAAACATCGAATGAATCACCTTCTTCGAGATAGCTTAATGAAAGGTTACTGATACAAGGCAGCTTTTGAGTATAAGTGATCCTGGCATCTGAGGTCCCGAGGATGGTGACCCCTGCCGCACCTGCAACACTTACCCTGTTTTGTTTGCCGTCAAAGATCAGAGCCGTGTTCTCATCAACACCAAAGCCCATGCCGATTTGCTGTTTTTCATTCATAAGAGCCATTGCAAGCCGCCCTATCCGTGCCCTGATATTAAAATGCTGATCAACAATCCCGCAAGGAAAAAAACCAAATCCCCTTGTGATCAGCAAACCCTGGTCCTCCGGAAAATCATCCCCGATAAAATCCTTCATAACACCATGGCCCAGTGCCGCGATACTCGTACCTCCGCCTATCATGACACCGCTCATGATGGCTGCACCGGCACTTGTACCACCAATGACTCCACCCGAAAGATACACATCCCAAACTGCTTTAAGAACAGGAGTCTGACTTCCGTCGGGTAAGTATAAAGCTTTCGTGGTTCTAAGCTGATCGCCGCCCGTAAACCATACTGCAGTGCATTTGCTGACAATTTCTGCCAGGCGGGGATCTTTACCGTTATCCTTCCATTCAGATTCATTCACGTCCTTTGTACTGTCATCATCCATAACTGCGACAGGGATCAGGTGGATGTTTTCAGGTTTAAGGCCATAAGAAACCAGTATATTTTTAAAATAAACAAAAGATTGCATTGGTGCACCGCCGGCCGACGGGATAATAGCAAATGCAGCATTGCCTGCACCACCGGCGAAGCCGATCAGTTGCTGAAATATGCTTTTATTGTCAGCTTCAAGACCTCCTCCGACAATAACCAGCTTGCCTTTGTATGCAGGCTGGGCACTGGAAAATAAAGCAAACAGGTTGATGAATGCAGATAACAGAATGATGGTCCGGTTCATGGTTTTTGAGATTATTGAATATCGTGGTTTAAATTTTGATGAACTTTGAATGCCCTGAAAGGAAATTGTGATACGAGTTCACTAGGATGAAATACAAACCTGGCTTGAGGCAGGAAACGTCAATAGTTCCGTTTGATCCGCTGATCTCTCCTTTAAGGATCAAATTTCCTGTAAGTTCAACAATAGCCCAAGTAAAAGCCTGCTCACGGCATGAAACCATGACTTTGTCGTGCACCGGGTCAGGAGAAACTGAAATTGACATATCATTGTACAAAGAGGAGATTCCCTCTGTATTGACTTTCCCCATAATATAAGGAGTGGTTTCATCAATAAGTGACAGCTTTAGTTGCTCGAAACCAGCCACCATGCGGGGAGCTGTTGAAAGAGACCCCGAAGCCGAATGGCTTGAAAAACCGGCCCGTGTTCCTTCATTCGAGATAACCATGACCGGAGCCGCTCCATAACCGGTGAGGGTTGTCTTTCCGGCAAGCGGGGCATATTTCATGTAATTGTGATTGGTAAGCCAGATACCGAATTTAAGAGTGTCTTTCAACATGGCATAAGGGACCGCCGTCACGGTATTTTCATAAATATCACTGTTCAGGAAGGTATTAGGCATGATCACAGAGTATTTAAGCAGCGAAAGACCTTTCTTAAACTTAAGGGTTCCATAATAGGAGGAATATATTGTGAGATAATTCTCAATGACCGTTTTCCCTGCAAACCGGGCATTGTCTCCGGCAAAAGCAGTTACCATGCTATCGGTTTTCACCTGTTTCTGAAGAAGATTCCCATTTGAAGTTCCGAGAAAGCCAGAAAAATCCCCGTAAGTGTTTTTCAGGAAGAGGATTTTACGCGATTGCCTTATGAGATCCCCGAGGGCCGGGTCTGAACCCGATTGAATATCAGGTTTAAAAACATCAACTGCCGTGGCTCCAAGTTCTATCAATTTGCTGCTGAATGTCGCAGCAAGAGACTGGTCTCCCGATAACAACAAAATTTTCCGGGATGCCTCGCCTGATCCCCTGACAAGGTCGGTAAGCATTGGCAGGTTATCCGAAAATATATCGCTGCCGCTGGCAAGAACTGTGTAATTTCCTGATTCGCTGAAAGAAGATGTATTGAGCTGCCGGTCCAAAGCGGTATAACCGGCTTCTCCAGTTGTAAAATTATAAGTGCATCCATGCAGGAGCTGCATAATACGAATGCTGTCGGCCAGCAGCTTAGGCCCATGCAAGGTATAGCCTGCTCCGGCCATATATATATTGGCACAGCCGGTTCCGTAAACCGTGCCACCGCCAGTCTCATCGATGGTCATGCAGGTCATATCGTCCATGCCGATGCCCGTAAGAGCTTTCCCGTGGTTCAACTGGTAATTTGCAAGGAACCCCAGAAGCCTGCCAAAACGCCCGCGCTCCGCAAAATGGGTATCAAATATAAATCCCGGGAACAGATCCAGGAAATCATCAGCAAGTGTGACCGTAACGTTGTTGGGATTCTCTATGCATTCGTCAGGATATGCCGAACCATGCTGGGCTGTAAAAACAACGGAGGACAAAATATGCATTCCTGCTGAAGTGCCGCAAATCGTACCTCCGTGGCTATATACATAGTTTACTGCGTCAAGCAGCCTGGTATTTTTGTAATAGCGGTAATAGTCATACTGGTCTCCACCCCTGAAAAATATCACATCATAGCTGATGAGGGTATCATAGGTTGCCTGGCTGTTGGCACTGTCGTGAGTGGCAATTGCAAACTCCCTGGCGCGTGCAGCGTTACAGTACTGGAGGAAATAGGGCGCGAGGGAACCAGTAGTTATCCCGACTATCGCTACCTTTTTTCCGCCACCTGCCCAGGTGTACGCCGGGGTGCTCCATCCTGCAGATCCGTTCTTTTCTGCGCCGCCTCCAACCAGGAGAATACGGCCAGGTTGGGTATACCCGTAAAAAAACAACAAAACAAATAAAGAAAAGAAAACCGGTCTTAAACAACGAGATGGAATGAGAAGAGTCATGAGTCCGGTATGATTTCTTACAACATGAAGTAATACTTGCGAAGATAAAAAAAATATGAAAACTTAATAAAACCGATATCATTTTTCCTCAAATTTGCCCTAAATAAAGAAATATGATAACACTCTTCATGAATGCTCAGGTTTATTGTCCGGATTATATCGGCAAAAAGGATGTTCTGACAGGAAATCACACCATTCTTTCAATTCAGGACCACATTGAACCTCCAAAGGGAGCCGAGGTAACTATTATTGACTGTAAAGGTCAAAGGCTTGTTCCCGGGCTCATCGACAGCCATGTTCATGTCACCGGGGGCGGCGGAGAAGGAGGACCTGCCAGCAGGATGCCTGAGCTCCAGCTTAACATGATGTTCGACGGGGGCGTTACCACCGTGATCGGATGCCTTGGAACCGATGGTATCACACGTACGGTTGAAAGTGTATTGATGAAGATCAAATCATTGCGGGCCCAGGGTGTTTCTGCCTGGATGTATACCGGTGCATACCAGGTCCCCACCCCTACTATCACGGGTGACCTGGCTAAAGATATTGCCCTTTTCGAAGAGATAATAGGGGTTGGAGAGATCGCCATCTCCGACCACCGCTCCTCGGTCCCGTCGGTTGCCGAACTGGCCAGGATTACCGCCCAGGCCAGGGTGGCGGGCATGATAGGCGGCAAAGCCGGCATTGTTAATATTCATATGGGAGATGCCAAAGATCCTTTCAGGCCTCTTCATGAAGTGGTCGCCTGCACAATGATGGGCTACCGGCAGTTCATTCCTACCCATTGCAACCGTAACCCTTACATTTTTCAAGATGCAAAGGAATACGGTAAAAAAGGCTATATTGATATCACGGCCAGTTCCTACCCTTACGATAAAGATGTGGAGATAAAGCCATCGGTGGCCCTGAAAGAGTTGCTTGAGGCAGGAGTTCCCGCCTCGCATATCACGTTTACTTCAGATGGATGTGGGTCATTGCCAAGTTTCGATTCTGAAGGGAGGCTGGTAAAAATAGACATGGGGCTGCCATCCTCAATATTGAGGGAAATCAAAGAGGCCGTGCTGGAAGATAAAATCCCCCTTGAAACCGCATTAAGAGTTGCTACATCCAGCCCTGCCGATACCCTGAAGTTAAAAGGGAAAGGCTATATCGGCGAGGGATGCGATGCAGATCTGCTGCTGCTGGATGAAGGCTTTAACATCATTCACCTGGTGGCAATGGGCAGGGTAGTTACGTGGTAAGCGCGTTGATAAAATTCAAACTGAATTGTTTTCATTATGGGAGGATCCATATTTTCATTCTGATTCTTTCTAACAAAAAACCAGTTCATTAAGCCTTCTGGGCCACACTTCTCAGTGTTACATCATCGAGCTTCCTCATGTTCACTTCCACGCCAATACCTGGTTTGGTTGGTACATCCATGGTTCCATCAGGGTTTACGACAAATTCAGGGTCAACGATATCTTCCTTATAATACCGTTTGCTGGCTGAAAGATCGCCCGGTAAGGTAAAATTCGGCAGTGAAGCCAAAGCCACATTGCCGGCCCTGCCTATCCCCGATTCAAGCATGCCGCCATGCCATACCGGAATATTCATCCCGGCACAGTAATCGTGGATGAGTTTTGATTCGGTATAGCCCCCGACCCGTCCCGGCTTGATGTTTATGACCCTGCAGCTGTCAAGTTCAATGGCAGCACGGGTATCGTCGAGCGAATGGATGCTCTCGTCAAGGCAGATAGGTGTTTTAAGTTCACGCTGGAGTTTTGAATGATCAAATATATCTTCATACCCGAGGGGCTGTTCTATTAAAAGAAGTCCGAAGTCATCCATCTTTTTAAAAATGCCGATATCTTCCAACCTGTATGCCGAATTGGCGTCGACCTGAAGCAACAGGCCCGGGAACTGCTTTCGCAATGCCTCAACAAATTGCATATCAAAACCCGGGGCTATTTTGATTTTTATCCGTTTGTATCCTTCTGCAAGGTAACCTTCAACCTTTTTAATGAGCCCGGGCACCGAATCCTGGATACCAATGCTTACCCCTACATCTATCTTTTTTCGGGTACCACCAAGCATCTGGGACAGAGAAATACCCTTGCTCTTTGCAAAAGCATCCCATAAAGCCGCTTCAAGCCCGGCTTTGGCCATCATGTGTCCCCTCACTTTTGCATAAGCTGCGATAGCTTCATCAATGCTCTGGAGGTCTTTACCAAGTACGGAGGGAATTAAAAAATCGTTCAGGATGTGCCAGGCTGTAGGCACTGTTTCGTAGGAATAATAGGGCGTTCCTTCGGCAACGCTCTCACCCCATCCTGTTACCCCTTCTGCATCAACCTTGACAATGATGTGTTCTTCATCATATTCGGTACCCATGGAAGTTACGAACGGGCTGACCAGGATCATTTTAATGTGGCGGAGTTCAATTCTTTCTATACGCATAACATCTTTGTTTAAATGGTTAAAATCATCAACAAACTATTTTTTTACAACCCTGATAACAGGCCAGGGCTTTCCTGCTTTAAGAAATCGGGCATATTTTTCATAGGTTGCTAGTCCTAGCATTGACTTCGGCTCAAGGGCGAGAATAAGGAGGCTGCCTTTCAGTTGGGAGGCAGGTATAAAGATAAAGCCAGGGCCGGAAGGGAGTTTATCAAGCAGGTTCAAAGTCAACTCAGGATCAACAACTTTTTCACCTTCAAAGTCTATGGAGTCAATGGAATTGATCATATATTGCATGTATTGATCACCCGACTGCCTGTTCAGGGGGAATTGTTCAAACGATTGCCGGCCGGCCCAATCCAGCAATGCGGTGCAATCTTTCGGGACCAGATATCCCAGCGGTTTCCTGACATCATAAACCGATTTTACCACGGGCCGGTAATCCTTAACAGTGACAAGGCTGTCCTTATGAGAAAAATAGGAATAAAGAGGGATCTTTAATTCCTGTCCGTTAGATACATGCACCGATTGAATTGATATTTCCCGGCCCTGATCGGGGGAACACAGTTTTTTGCGCTCATTTGATACTAGGGTCCCGATCCTTGCCTGGTTCCTATATACATACTCGAGCAGGCCGCGCATGCCAGCCATCTGGCCTTCGGCCCTGTGCTGAAGGTTTTCGATTGAATCATCCTTTCCATTCATGCCTTCCTGGATAAAGGAAAAACTGCCCTGGATCCCGAAACTCTGCCTTCCATCATTGATATCGAAAGTGCTATGCCTTATATAGGCAATTTCCGGAGGGCCCCCGGGGCAGTATGTAAAAGATGAGAAATTTCTTTCCTTCAGGTAGCTGAAGATGAACGGGAGGTAACCGTTGTCAGATAATTTCCGGATGCTTTCAGGTACATTAAGGCTGGTGGTGGTCCCGATGTTTACATCTGAGTTCTTCCGGTATCCGTATTTTTGCCATTCCTCTCCAAATGGTGAATATTCATGAACATCCATCGTCACTTCAAACAGGTACCTGTCAAATAGCTTGTGTAGTGCTATCGTTTCAGGTTCGGTCAGGATCAGGTGGTTCCTGTTCAGGTCCATACCGTTTGCATTGCGTCTTTTGTTAAGCTCTGAACCGTCAGGGTTTACCTGCGGGATAAGCAAAAGGTCTATTTTATCAAAGAGGTAGCGATTTTCAGTCTTCAGCAGTTCAGGAGCCAGGAGCAATACACCTTCTTTTCCCGATTGTTCATTACCGTGCTGCTGGGCAAAGATGAGAATTTTAATTTTCGAAGTATCCCTGCCAAATTCCGTGGAAGAAAATTTCAGGGCATAAAGGTTCCTGCCTTTCACTGAGTGCCCGATCACCTCCACCTTAAGCAATCCTGGTTGTCTTCCAAGAAGTTCAACGTAAGAAGAGAGTTCAGGATATGAGGTCAGCTTTTTAAACGAATTATTCATTGGGGGAGAAATCGGGACCTGGGCCATGACAGTAGTTGACAGCAGACCGAAAAACATCAGGATAAGCAGCAGTTGTTTCATAGAATGGGATTAGTATCCGATCCTTGCGAAAATATAAAAAAAAAACCCAGGTTGAACAACCGCAAGAAGATTTTGGCCAGGCAGGAAAAATCCATAGAAAAAGTTTCCTACTTTCGCATTGAAAGAATATCAAATGCTTCGACTGATCTTAATCATAGGTTCAGGGAGTTTCGCCGGCGGTGTCGCCCGCTTTCTCCTTTCACGCTATATACACAGCAGCGCCGATACTACATTTCCCCTGGGAACCCTTATTGTGAATATTACAGGATGCCTGTTGATTGGCATGTTTTACGGGATGTCAGAACGTAGCGAGCTGTTAAGCCCTGAAATGAGGATGTTCCTGACTGTAGGATTCTGTGGGGGATTCACAACCTTTTCAACCTTTGCAGGGGAGAACATCGCCCTGTTAAAAGACGGGAATTTTTTATATTTTTCACTTTATACAGGCCTCAGCGTTTTCCTGGGGCTCCTTGCAGTTTATATCGGGAATATGTTCATACATAAAATATTGTGACTATGGAAACCAGCGGAGAAGCCAATCTTCTCAGGATATTTATCAGTTCTACCGACAATTTCAGGCATAAACCCCTGTATGAAGTGATTGTATTTGCCGCCAAACGATACGGGCTTGCAGGCGCCACAGTTTTAAAAGGCTGCATGGGTTACGGTGCAAGCAGCATGGTATATTCCCAGAAGCTCTGGGATATCTCGGAGAAGATGCCAATAATAATCGAGATAGTTGATGATACAGTTAAAATTAATGGTTTTGTTGAAAGCATCCTCCCCTATTTCGAGAAAGTGCCCAAAGGCGGACTGATAACACTGGAAAAGGTCAGCATTGTTTTGCACAAACGGGGAGGAAGCCAGGGCTAGGACTTCTTTTTTGAAAAATAATACCTCCAGTCAAACCCGATCCTCACGCCCAGAAAGGTAATCGTGCGCACTTTAGGTGCAATTTCATTTTCAGGAAAGATTACCCTGGCTTTTCCGGGAATATCAAATCCGCCGAAAAACTGAAAAACAAGACTTGCCGTCTGATTGGTCGAGAATGCATGAAACGGCCTGTATTCGAGGAATGGAAATTCAAGCAGTGTGGATCGCATGGAAACGAGCACCTGGTCGGCATCAAGATCAGGTCCTTTGGGAAGGAGGTACCTGTCGGGGTCTTTGGGCCATCCGTATAGATACACCCCGACTTCCCTGCCCAGGATGAATTGAAATCTCCCGATGGGAGTAACCATTCCCGACTGCCAGGGGATCAATCCGCCATTACCTGCAGAGGTGAGCACTTTGTTCATGGTTTCAGGTGCAAATAAATACAGAATGGGCCCGAGAATAAGAAGATCACCGGGGATCACGTAGAATGGCAGGCGGAGACGGGCATAAAAGGCATCCCTGCTTGGAACGGCCGAAAACATGGCCCCGAATTGCTTCAGGGCGGGATCTGCTGTCATTTTCATCGAGGAGGGGCCATCCAGCCTCCAGCCCAGGTCAAGAAATACCAGGCCGTCGCCGGCTTCATTTAAAACCCCTTCAAGGCCAAGACCAACGCGCACTGCCATTCCCAGCCCCGCGGTCACCCCTGCGGTGTTCTGATGAGTGCCAAATCCGCTGAACAGGACTGAGCCCCTCACGGCAGCAGTAAGCCCGATAAAAGGCCCCACTTCTGCCCTGAACCTGGGAAGTTCCCCGAGGCCACTGGCCAGACCCGGAACTGCAGTTGGCATGATTACAGCCCTGTACCAAATCGAGAATGTACTGTCTATTTGGCGGACAGGCATGAAATTAGTCTTGCAAACATTCAGTGTATCGGCAGTCAATGAGAGATTTTCATGGGTTTTAAAGGTAAAGGGCCGCCTCCCTGATGCAACTTCGATGACCTGCTCAAGACTGATACGAACCGCATCAGACGACCTGTCGGCATCTTCAGGCCTCATATAGGCATCTCCCATCAGCACCATCCTGCCGCCATCCCAGGTCGATACTTCCAAGCCCTTCTCATTATAATAATCATGCGTTCCTTTCCGCTGGGCCGCATTTCCCCAGGTTCCTGCCACATGGCCGGAAGCATACATATCTTCGAGAAAATGGATGGCAAAGGCTTCATCGGCCAGGATCGCCAGCATGAGGGAGGAGCGTTCACCGGAACTCATACTGTCCCTTGCGAACTTTTCGGCTTTAAGCAAAGCACTAAGGTGAAACCATCCGTAGGTGCCCAGGGCATTCATCTCGGTACCCTGCCTGAAACAAATCGCGAAATACTGAGATTCAGTTGTCTTTTCATTTGGCCTTGCCAGGAGGAAATGCACATTGTTAGAGCCCGCCCTGGTTACATACTCCGGGTCAACGCGGAGCAGTTTGATATCTGAATCCCTGAGTTTATTCAGGCGGTCGCTCCTGTTCCTGGCATTCGCAATTCCTTTTCTCAATTCATAAGCGACATTCGCCACCTTCATGATCCATTCTGTTTGCAAAACATTATGCAGAAGATTTGCGGCTGATGTCGAATGGTCGCCCGAAATTGCAGGCCATGCAGCGAAGTCAATAAATTCAGGGCCGCGTGACCGTGTTGTATCGATAGAAAGGGAGAATAACCTGGACTCATGCCCATTCCGGGCTATGGACCAGAACCTTTCGAGGTCGGCACGATGGGCGGGATCAAGCTTTTGAATGGCAAGAATGGCGATATCCCTGTGCTCCGGGTATATCCATGCAAAACCATAATCAGATAGAGCGGCAAGTAGCAGGAGCAAAATAAATTTCTTCATCATATATTCAGAATAAGTCGGGATAAGGATGAATAAAATTAGTATTTTTCGGGCATGTTCAGGGAGCGAGCCGTTCAATTATCCAACCTGATTTTCCTTTCCTGTACAATATCCTGTCATGCAGGCGGTTTTCCTTTCCTGACCAGAATTCGAAACGGTCGGGAACCAGAATAAATCCCCCCCAGTTATCAGGTCTCTTGGGTGGTTTACCGCCAAGATCCTTTGTCAAGGCCTCGTGCATAACTTCCAGGAAAAGCCTGTCGGGAATAACAGCACTCTGAGGCGAGATGCAAGCGCTGATGCGGCTTCCCATGGGACGTGAGTTAAAATAATCATCAGAAATTTTCGCAGCCGCCTTTTTCACCTTTCCTTCCACCCTGACCTGCCTGTAAAGCTTGGGCCAGTAAAACAAGAGGGACGAAAATGGGTTTAACTCGAGCTGCCAGGCTTTCCTGCTGTCATAATTTGTAAAGAAGCAAAATCCTGTTTTTTTTATATCCCTGAATAAAACCATTCTTAGAGAAGGCCTGCCATCAGCAGCAGTAGCAAGGGCCATGGCTTCAGGCTCATGTTCTTTTATCTTTTTCGCATCCTCAAACCATTTCCTGAACAGGTTCATGGGATCCTCGGGCCATTCTTCCTTAAGTTCTTCCGGTTCAGATTGTTGATTCTGCGCGATCAAATGGGGCTTCCTTTTAGCTGTCATGAAGATGGGATCAAAGTTTCAGCCAAAAATAATTATTTCCTACCTTTACACAAATTTATTAATCCTGCATGAGTAATAAAATCAATAAAGCCGAACTTACCGAGATCAAGGAAAAAAACAAAGGCAGCCGGTCATATTCCAATGGTGAAGTGACTGTATATTGGAGGCCCCAGTTATGCATTCATTCTGCAAACTGCCTAATAGGTTTGCCGGAGGTGTTTAATAATTCATTGCGTCCATGGATCAAGCCCGAAGCTGCATCAACAAAAGAAATCATCAGGGTTGTCAATACCTGTCCGTCGAGGGCACTTACGTTTATGAAAAATTGCGGAAGCGCAGCATCGATCAGGGAGAAACCGGTTCCGGGCAAATCTCCGGGAGCCAGGATACAGATTCTTAAAAATGGCCCGGCACTTGTCCATGGCAGCTTTGTCATAAGTGATGCTGATGGTAAAACCCTCAAAGTTGAACATGAGGTGGCAGCCATCTGCCGTTGCGGAAATTCAAAAAAGAAACCCTTTTGTGACGGCACCCATAAGAATATCGGGTATGAAGATTAACCTCTGTAAACTGCAGGAAATAAAATAAGGTAATAACCTGATAAGAAGAATAAAATGACCATAGGATTACTTAAAGAAGAACTTCCCGAAAGAAGGGTCGCTTTGTTGCCTGAAGGAGTGAAAACACTTACAGGGATGAATATAAAGGTTCTTGTTGAGACAGGAGCCGGAACTGCTGCCTTTGCATCTGATGAAGATTATAAAACAGCAGGGGCTTCAATTCTTTCAAAAGAAGAAGTCTTCGGATCGGCCGGTTTTCTTATTAAAATTCAGGCGCCGGATACAACAGAGCTCGGGATGATGAAGGAAAGACAGGTTTTCATGGCCGCATTCAACCCCATGGTAAACACCGGTCTTGTCAACACGCTCTGCTTAAAGGACATAACAAGTTTCAGCCTTGATATCCTGCCCCGTACAACCCGTGCACAGGCCATGGATATCCTCTCATCAATGGCTACTGTTGCCGGTTATAAAGCTGTACTGACTGCAGCAAACAACCTTCCAAAGTTCTTCCCAATGTTTATGACCGCTGCCGGAACAGTGACTCCGGCAAAAGTCCTGATCCTTGGAGCAGGGGTAGCCGGTTTGCAGGCTATTGCCACTTCACGCAAGCTTGGGGCCGTTGTGGAAGTTTTTGACGTACGTGCCGCGGTTAAAGAAGAAGTCACAGGGCTGGGTGGTAAATTTATAGATGTGGAAGGAGCAACCGACGATAAGGCAGCCGGCGGTTATGCTGTTGAGCAGGACGAAGAATTCAGGAAGCGGCAGGCACAGGCCATCCACGACCATGCCGTGAAATCGGATGCTGTGATCTGTACCGCGCAGATCCCGGGTAAAAAGGCACCCCTGCTGCTAAGAAAAGAAACCGTTGAAGCGATGAAACCAGGAGCGGTGGTCATTGACCTGGCCGCATCTTCAGGCGGGAATTGCGAGCTTACCAGAGACAATGAGACGGTGATTCACGGGCAGGTTAAAATTATAGGGAACTCCGCCTTTGCTGCCGATATGCCGTCGGATGCCAGTAAAATGTTCGGAAAGAATGTAGTCAATTTCCTGAAACTTATGTTTACAAACAAAGGGGAGTTTAAGCTTAACTGGGATGATGACCTGGTCAAGGGTACATGCGTAACCCACAATAAAGAAATAATCAGTGAACGTGTTAAGTCCGTAACCAAATAATTCCATTTATATGAATGATGTTTTGCTGTTTTTCTTGCAATACAGGGAAGCGATTTTTATTATCATTTTGTCTCTTTTCCTTGGTATCGAAGTCATTTCCCATGTTCCCTCGGTTCTCCACACACCCCTGATGTCGGGGGCCAACGCCATTCACGGTGTAGTCATCATTGGTGCTATTATTGTAATGGGCCATGCACATGACGTTTTGCCCATGGTACTTGGGTTCCTGGCTGTAATTCTCGGCACCCTCAATGTTGTCGGGGGATTCGTCGTTACCGACCGGATGCTTGAGATGTTCAGGAAAAAGAAATCCAAAAACTAACAAAAGATGGAAACGATAAACCGGCTAATACAATATACTCCCGAGATCAGCATTCTTGAAATGTCCTATATACTTGCCTCCGTCTTGTTTATTGTCGGGTTAAAGCGGCTGAGCCATCCCGACACAGCCCGAAACGGGAACCTCTGGGCAGCTGCGGGGATGGGACTTGCAATTTTATTTACTATCCTCTTCCATAAAAAGGACGGGGAAAGCATTGGTAATGTACCATGGATACTCGGTGCATTGACCATTGGCACAGCCGTTGGCTGGGTGGCAGCCCGGAAAGTAAAGATGACCGCAATGCCCCAGATGGTCTCGATATTTAACGGTATGGGTGGTGCCTGCGCAGCCCTGATCTCCCTGATGGAATTTCCAAAGCTTCAGGATTCCCTGGCAGCTGCAGGAGCTTCAAGCATGCTTCACGGGGAAACACTGGCTATCCTTTTCGGGCTAAGCATTGGCGGGGTTTCATTTGCCGGAAGCATGATAGCATTTGGGAAACTGGATGAAAAGATTGGCGATATCAAGGCCTCCTGGATTAGATACCTTAATCTATTCTTCCTCTTCATGCTTGTAGTTCTAGTGATTCTCATCATGTTCAAGCAACCTGTCGCCGGTGACAATACCCTGATATATCTTCTTACCTTTCTTGCACTGGTATACGGGGTAAGTTTTGTCATGCCTATAGGCGGGGCCGACATGCCCGTGGTAATTTCTTTATTGAATTCCTTCACGGGGATTGCCGCTGCCTGCGGCGGGTTTCTATACAGCAACCAGGCGATGCTTACGGGCGGTATTCTCGTAGGATCATCAGGGACCCTACTCACAATCCTTATGTGTAAAGCTATGAACCGCTCCCTGCTTAACGTTATTATCGGCGCTTTCGGCGGAGATGCTTCGGCCAATGCTGAAGCAGGTGATAAAACCGTCAAAGAGATCACATTAAGCGACGCCGCTGTTTTACTGAGCTATTCACAGAAAGTTCTTATTGTCCCCGGGTACGGACTCGCCGTAGCCCAGGCACAACATCTCTGCCACGAACTGGATGTTCTCCTGGCTTCGAAAGGGGTAGAAGTGAAATACGGGATACACCCGGTCGCAGGCCGGATGCCGGGCCATATGAATGTCCTGCTGGCCGAAGCAGATGTGCCGTACGAAAAACTTCTTGAAATGGAAGACGCCAATAATGAAATGCAGAATACTGATGTGGTGATAGTAATTGGTGCAAATGACGTTGTGAACCCTGCTGCTGAAGATGATCCCTCATCGCCCATCTATGGCATGCCTGTAATCAAGGCCTGGGAAGCTAAGAATGTGATCGTGATGAAACGCAGCATGGCCAAGGGCTATGCCGCCATCGAAAATAAGCTGTTCTATCATCCGAAGAACAATATGCTTTTCGGGGATGCAAAATCAACTCTTCAAAAGCTGGTTGCAGAGATCAAGAATCTGTAAAATAAAAAAGGCCGTCTTCAGGACGGCCTTTTTTATTTTTGTAAGAAGGATTACTTCTTAGCTTTTTTGGGGGCTTTTGCAGGTTTTGCAGCCTTGATCAGGTGTTTCTTAATTGAATCCTGATGTGCAATTGAATCGGCTTTCTTCTTTTCTTCACCAGCCTTAGCAATTGAATCAGCTATTCTCTGCTGTTCTGCCTGTACCATTGCTAATGAATCAGCTACGCGGATTGAATCAGCGATCCTTTTTTCTTCTAACTCTTTTGCGCTGGGGCCGCAAGCATACATGAAAGCTACAGCACCTACGATTAATAATGTTGCAAATTTTTTCATCGTTTTGTTCGTTTTGAATTTGATGCAAAGATAAAGCAGGATACCATACCAGACAAATTTTTAGGCCACTTTTTTTTAACATTTTTTAACATTTCGCTTATTCGCCTGAATATCAGCACGAATAATTTTAACATTTTTTAAGATGTTAACAATTCAAAACAGGGATAAAGACGATTAAACATCATAATCGTACCTTTGAAATATTATGCTGATACCTCTTGCAGAGCAACTGCGCCCCAATTCACTTGATGAATACCTCGGACAGGACCATCTTGTGGGACAAGGTGCCATTCTCAGGAAAGCTATTGAATCGGGGAATGTCCCATCGATGGTTTTATGGGGCCCCCCAGGAGTCGGCAAGACAACCCTGGCATATATTATATCGAGACAGCTTTCAAGGGAATTCCACACCTTGAGTGCCGTGAGCTCAGGAGTGAAGGAGGTAAGGGAAGTGATTGCCAGGGCGAAAGAAAGCGGTACCAGCCCTTTCCTGTTTATTGACGAGATCCACCGTTTCAGTAAATCACAGCAGGATGCGCTTTTGGGGGCTGTTGAGAAAGGGATAATCACCTTTATCGGGGCTACGACTGAGAACCCTTCATTTGAGGTGATCTCTCCCCTGCTTTCACGCTGCCAGATTTATATTTTGAAGGTACTTGAAGAACCCCAGCTACTCCAATTACTTGAAGAAGGGAGGAAAAGGCTTCAGCAGCAAATGGGAATTGAGATCAGTATTGCAGAATCGGAAGCCATCCTGCGGATATCAGGTGGTGACGCCCGCAAGTTACTGAACGCACTCGAACTGATAGTCACTTCGCTGAGCCCCGGGGAAAAAGCCATCCGCATAGATAATAAAAATACACTGGGCATCATACAGCAGAACCTTGCCATGTATGATAAAACCGGCGAAATGCATTATAATGTCATATCAGCGTTCATCAAATCGCTCAGGGGTTCCGATCCAAACGCCACGGTATACTGGCTGGCAAGGATGGTTGAGGCCGGTGAAGACCCCAAGTTCATTGCAAGAAGGATGCTGATCCTTGCTTCGGAAGACATAGGGAATGCCAATCCCAATGCTCTCCTCCTTGCAAATACCTGCTTCCAGGCCGTAGATGTGATAGGCTACCCCGAATGCGACCTGATACTCTCCCAAACTGCAATTTACCTGGCCACATCGGTGAAAAGCAATGCATCCTACCTTGCCATCAGGAAGGCACAAAAAGCATTCAGGGAGCATGGCGACCTGCCTGTGCCCCTGCAAATCCGGAATGCACCTACAAACCTGATGAAGAAGATAGGATACGGTAAGGATTATAAATACGCCCACGATTTCGAGAATAATTTTGCAGACCAGGAATTTCTCCCCGAAAAGATAAAAGGGTCAAAATTTTATGATCCACAGGAAAATCCGAAGGAAAAGGAAATACGGGCAAGGCTTAAAGCATTATGGAAAGAGAAGTACAAATATTAGTGACTGGTGACTGGTTGACAGTCACTGTTCACAGTTCACAAGTCACCGCTTATCAGTTATTCAAAAACAGATACTATGATCCCCAATATCCCCGGTTTAACGATTAAAGACCCCGGCATGTTCTTCCTGATCGCCGGTCCTTGCGTAATTGAGAACGAGAGTATGCCGATCGAAGTCGCAAGTCGTATCAGGGAGATTTGCGAACGGCTGAATATCCCTTACATTTTCAAGTCATCATACAAAAAAGCAAACCGTTCAAAGGGTGATTCGTTTACCGGTATCGGCAATGAAAAGGCAATGAACATCCTTGCTTCTGTAGGGAAAGAGTTGAAGATACCAACTCTTACCGATGTCCATTCGGAAGATGAGGCTTCATTTGCCGCCGGGTTCGTGGATGTATTGCAGATCCCTGCATTTCTTTGCCGGCAGACGGACCTGCTGATCGCAGCAGGGAGAACAAAGAAAGCGGTGAATATCAAGAAAGGGCAGTTCTCCTCGCCTGAAGCAATGCGTTACGCTGTTGAGAAAGTACTCAGCACAGGGAACACGAATATCATGCTTACCGAAAGGGGAACCACTTTCGGTTACCAGGACCTGGTTGTGGATATGCGTTCCATTCCCGAAATGCAGAAATTCCAGGTGCCTGTCATCCTCGATGTAACCCATTCGCTTCAGCAGCCGAACCAGGCATCGGGAGTAACCGGCGGCAGGCCTGATCTGATTGAAACTATAGCCAGGGCCGGCATAGCAGCAGGGGCCGACGGGCTGTTCATAGAAACACATCCTGATCCGGCCAAGGCTAAATCAGATGGTGCAAACATGCTCAAACTTGATCTTCTTGAAGACCTGCTGGTAAAACTGGTAAGGATAAGAAAAGCCCTTTAGTCCCTTTTATTCAAGTCCAAGGCTCTTTATTCCGCCGGTCTCGGGATGGAACAGTACTTTCCATTTGCTTGAAGGCAGGTTTGTAACAAGGCCCAGCTGGCTTATAAGGCACTGTTGCTCTTCCTGGGTGTTGTCGTCAACTTTCACAGTCACCCTTGCATATTCAGGTATCCTGTAAAAGAAACCGCTGGATTTGGCAGATTTTCCGGCTTTCTGAAGGTAAACCGAAACGGAATTTGTATTCCCCACCCTTTGTACCCTGATAGTGATCACCTTGCCTCCGCCAGGGGCATCGAGGTCCTGTACGCCCTTAGACTTATTGAATTTGAAGATAGGTATTTCGGTATTGATCTGGTTCGGCGTAGGTATATACTTATAGGAGAATGTCATGGTTTTGTGGATTTTCACACCAGTGAACAATTTCAGGTATTCCCTTTCCAGGTTTTTCAGCTGGGCGTCCATAAACTCCAGGGTTTCCTTATTGTAATTCACTTCCTGGAATCCCGTGATCAGGTTAAACCGGTTATCTTTGATCTTTGAGAGGAAATCAGCGGCTTCTTTTGCTTTTTGTTCAGGAGATTTTTCCACCATGGTCTTTTTCAGAAACTGTCTTTCAAGGGTCATGGTGTCGATGTTTATTTTTCGGCGGATGGTATCGACCTTTTCAAAAACGTTCACATCGGTATAGTTCCTGAACAGCTCTCCAAAAGCATCCTTTTCAAGCTCCAGTGGAGGTTCTTCAGCATTAAGCAACCTGTTTATCTGGGTTGTGGTATCGGCGGCGGAGGGTAAAGTTCCCAGTATGATACCGGCATCTGTAAGTGAAAGCAGCCCGGCTTTCTCCCCTTTCGACATCTTCTCACCCAGCTCAATAAAATAGTACTGATCGGGATCAGGCTCATAAGAAGTCGAAATATTAATATCGGATATTTTGTATTCGATGGTATTGGACTGAACGACATTTTTCAGGCCCAGGTAGCGAAAGGCATAATCGGCATAAGGGCCCTGGTAATTTTCAATCCTGTCGATCTTCACCGTAACGTTGACGACCGTACGGGGAAGGCTGTAAAATATCCCTTCATTAGTCTGGGGAAAGGTGTTATTGTCGATATGCACCACATTGATCTGTGCATATGCCATATTGCCGCCGGCTATTAGGATCAGCAATAAAAGCCTGAGAAAGAACCCCCTGGTTTCCATAGTTAAAAATGTGCTTAATGAATGAATAACAATTCGCGGTATTTTGGCAATGGCCATACTTCATCATCGACCATCAGTTCAAGTTTGTCGGAATGATAACGTATTTTTTCAAAAAACGGGAATACATGGCTGCAATAGGCTTTCGCTTTTTCTTCAGGATCCTGTATTTTATTGGCCACCTTCCTGGCTTCGGTCATATCGTTCACATAGGTCATGATCTTATCTATATGTTCGGATATTTCGGTGATCTGCTCCATCTGGTTCTGGGAGATCTTTCCGTAAGTCTTTAGGTCCAGCACCTGTTTCAGTCCTTTCACATTGTCGACAAGGATGTTCTGGTACCTTATCGCAACCGGGATCACATGGTTTGACACAAGGTCGCCAAGCACCCTGGATTCTATCTGTACTTTTTTGGTATAATCTTCAAGACCGATCTCATAACGCGCATGGACTTCACGCGCAGTAAGCACCTGGGTCCTTTCAAACACATCCACGAATTTCTTATGAACAAAGGCCTTGAGCGCATCTGGAGTGGTCCTGTGGTTCGAAAGTCCGCGTTTGGCGGCTTCTTTCAGCCATTCCTGTCCATAATTGTTACCTTCAAACCTGATAGGTTTAGATTCCTTGATATATTTCTTAAGCAAACCCAGGATGGCATCATCCAGTTTCACTTTCTTTCCTGTCACTTCTTTAAGGTCCTTCAGGAATTTATTTAACTGATCGGCCACTATCATATTCAGGGCGATCATTGCAGGGGCGCAGGAATGAGACGAGCCAACAGCCCTGAATTCAAATTTATTCCCAGTAAAGGCAAAGGGTGAAGTACGGTTGCGGTCGGTATTGTCGAGCAAGATCTCGGGGATCTTCGGGAAATTTTTAAGCAGGCCTGTATCGCTGTCAAGGCTGAATTTAAAACTTTTATCGCTCTTCTCGATGGTGTTCAGCCAATGAGTGAGCTGGGCGCCGATGAACACCGAGATGATTCCCGGGGGTGCTTCGTTTGCTCCAAGCCTGTGGTCATTGCCCGGTGTTGCTATGATAGCCCTCAGGAGGTCGGCATTCTCATGCACTGCCTTGACTATATTAACAAGGAAGGTGAGGAAGCGCAGCTCGGTTTTTGTGTTATGCCCGGGCAGGAGGAGGTTTTCCCTGGTATTGGTTGCGAGCGACCAGTTACTGTGTTTCCCTGAACCGTTCACACCGCTGAATGGTTTTTCATGAAGGAGGACGGTAAAATTGTGACGGCTGGCTACCTTTTCAACAAGGTGCATCATAAGCTGGTTGTGGTCTACCGACAGATTTGCTTCTTCAAAAACGGGGGCACATTCAAACTGGTTTGGCGCCACTTCGTTATGTCTTGTCTTCACCGGTATGCCAAGCCTGTGGGCTTCCAGTTCGAACTCCTGCATAAAGGCCATAACCCTCTGCGGGATAGTCCCGAAATAATGGTCTTCCAGCTGCTGGTCTTTGGCAGAGGAATGCCCGAACAGTGTACGCCCGGTGAGGACGAGGTCGGGACGGGCGCTGTACAGCGCTTTGTCAACCAGGAAATATTCCTGCTCCCAGCCCAGGGTGGCAAACACCTTGGTCACGTCCTTGTCGAAAAGCTGGCAAACTTCAACTGCTGCCTTATCGATAGCATGGAGTGCCCGAAGCAGCGGGGTTTTATAATCGAGGGCTTCCCCCGTATATGAAATAAATACCGATGGTATGCAAAGGGTTTTATCCATGATAAAGGCAGGTGATGAAGGATCCCATGCAGTGTACCCCCTTGCCTCAAAAGTAGACCGGATACCCCCGCTGGGGAAACTGGAAGCATCAGGTTCCTGCTGGGTCAGCTCAATCCCCCTGAATTTTTCAATTCCAGTGCCGCCTTCCACGGGGCTGACAAAAGCATCATGCTTTTCGGCTGTAGCTCCTGTAAGAGGCAGGAACCAATGCGTATAGTGTGTGGCGCCATTGCTGATAGCCCAGGCTTTCATACCGGCAGCCACCTGGTCGGCGATCCTGCGGTCAATTTTTTCACCCTTTTCTATTGAATTAATAACGGCGGTATATGCTTCTTCGGTAAGAAACTCTTTCATTGCAACCCGGTTGAAGGTAAGATCCCCGAAATAATCTGATGCTTTTTTATCAGGGAATATAACCGCTTTCGGCGTTCTTCCCATCGTCATTTCCAATGCCCTGAATCTGATGTTGTCCATAGCTGCGATTTACAATTTACAAATTACGAATTACGATTTCCGATTTCCGTCGGGGCTCACCCGGGCATAACGGTCTATCAGCATTTTCAAGTCTTTACAAGGTTCTTCCGGCTAACCAGCAGGAGTCCGGCAAAAGTAATAAATCCGTTAAGAATCAGGAGCTCAAATCCGAATTTATATCCACCAAATATTAACACTGAATAGTTGCTAAGTAAATAACAGATACAGGGCGAGATTAAGGCGATGAGAGGCACCAGCTTATCCCTGACCTGTTTGCGTGAAAAAAGGCCGAAACTATACAGGCCCAGAAGTGGTCCGTAAGTATACCCTGCCACGGTGAATAACTTATCAATAACCGCCCTGTCATTTATGGCCCTGAATAAAATAATAACTCCAAGTAAAAGAATGGCGAAGCATACATGGACCAGGTACCTTATCCTTTCCTTTTTCCTTTCATTCATATTTTCTCTCTTCGGAAGGCCGAGGAAGTCAATGCAAAAGGAGGTTGTAAGTGAAGTCAATGCCCCGTCGGCGCTGGGATAGGCAGCAGAGATCAGCCCGATGATGAAAACAAGCCCCGCTACGGGGCCAAGATAGTTAATTGCAATCAGCGGAAAGAGATCGTCTGAGCGCGAGGGCAGCCTGATCCCCTTGAATTCAGCAAACATGAACAGGGTGGCTCCAAGGAACAGAAAAATGAAATTGACAAATACCAGTACACCGCTGAAAGTAAACATGTTCTTCTGAGCGTCTTTCAGGTTCCTGCAACTCAGGTTCTTCTGCATCATTTCCTGGTCAAGCCCGGTCATTACTATTGTTATGAACATCCCGCTGAAGAATTGTTTCAGGAAAAACCGCCTGTCGCTCCAGTCGGTATTGAACATCCTTGTTAAGCCGTTATCCATTGCCCTGTGGTACAAACCTGCAAGACTAAGATCCATATTCCTTGAAATAATGTAAACTGAAAGGACCACCGCCAGAAGCATGAAAGTAGTCTGAACGGTATCGGTCCAGATTATGGTTTTAATTCCCCCCTTGAAGGTATAGAGGAGAATAAGGACGATAAAAATAAGCACGGTTAATCCAAAGGGGATGTTCCAGGCATCGAAAACAAAGACCTGGAGGACGTTTACGACGAGGAACATCCTGAACGAAGCCCCGATCACCCTTGAAAGGAGAAAATAAAAAGCTCCTGTTTTGTATGACCAGAACCCGAAACGGGAATCAAGGTATGAGTATATTGAGGTAAGATTAAGCCGGTAATAAAGGGGCAGCAGTATGGTTGCAATAATGGCATACCCTAAAAGGTAACCCGCCACGACCAGAAAATACGAGAACTGGGTATCTCCTACCCAACCGGGGACCGACATGAATGTGACCCCCGACAAAGATGCGCCTATCATGCCGTAGGAAACGACGAACCAGGGCGAAGCTTTGTTCCCAATATAAAAACCCCTGTTTGTTGATTTCCTGGCAGTCAGCCAGGTGATGAAAAAAAGCAGGGCGGTGTAGGCGAAGAAAGCGAAAAGGATGATTTTTGGAGACATGGGCGGATTGACGAAGGACGAATTACGAGTTACAATTTACGATTTACGATTTATCAGGTATCTGATGTAAGATTTCATATTTCAGATAACAGTTCCTGGGCAAAGGACCGGAGATCGGGAAATACAAAATTTATAGTTTTATATCCTTTTCTGATGTGCGGAAGATCTGCTGAAAGGAATACAGTTTTCATGCCAAGCCTTTTCCCGAATATCATATCTGAGAGTGAGTCTCCGACCATGACTGATTGCCTGAAACGTATTTCGGGAAAACGTTTCCTTGACTGAAGGGCCATTCCTATATTAGGTTTCCGGTTAAATGATTTTTCACTTTCAAGGGCAGGGCAGAAAAACGCAGCATCAATCCTCCCGCCTGCAGCTGTGACCTCGGTGATCATCCTGGAATGGAGGTTTTCAACTTCTTGTTCACTCATGAGGCCCTTACCCACTCCCTGCTGGTTGCTTACGACGACAATCCTGCTGAACATGCCCGACATCTCTTCTATAGCCTCCAGTACCCCTGGTTTGAATTTAAACTGCTCCCAGTTGCGCACATAATCATCTACCATTCGATGGTTAATGACCCCGTCGCGGTCGAGAAACAGCGACCAGGTATTATCTATTTTCAAATCCTTTAAATTCATGCTGAGCTTTCTGAAAATCTTCGGGTATGCCGATATCAAGAAAATATCCTTCGGCCGGGTAACCATACATACGGTCAATGCCGAAATACTGTTCGAAACAATCCTTCTCGATTGAAAATCTTCCCCGAAAATGCGGCTCCATTAAGTAGGCCTTTTCGATCAGGTATACCCCTGCATTGATAAGCCCGTTGCCTGCATTCTCCCTTTTTTCTTCGAAACCTGTAATCCTTCTTTGCCTGTTGATGCTGACTCTTCCATAACGGCCGGTATCTGATAATTTTCGGAGCGCCAGGCTGACATCGGCTTTTTTCGACAGGTGTTCCCGTTCAAAGGACTTCAGGTCTATCCTGAACAGGCTGTCGCCGTTCATTACCACGGCCCGGTCGCCCCTGATCCTCCAGAACGAAAGCCTGATGCCACCCCCGGTGCCCAGGGGTTCTTCCTCAATGGCGTAATCCAGTTCCATCGTCCTGTAAAGGTTTTTAAAATGGCTTTGTATGACCTCGCGTTTGTAGCCCACACTAAGAACGGCACGATGAACTCCCTGTTTTAAAAGATAATCGAGCAGGTATTCCAGGAATGGCCTGTCGTTTATAAGGGCCATGGATTTTGGGATATCCTTCACCACGGCCTGCAAACGGGTTCCAAATCCTCCGGCAAGTATTATCGCTTCCAACAGGAATTATTCTTTGGGAAATAATGAAGACTCAACGATCTCGCAAATAATATGCCCGATCAGGATATGAGATTCCTGTATCCTGGGAGTGTCGGATGATGGAACGTTGATCAGGAAATCAACGGCATCTTTCATTCCGCCTCCGCTTTCCCCGGTCAGTGCCACGGTGAGCATGCCTATCTCATTGGCAACCTCAAACGCACGTATCACATTTTTCGAATTGCCTGAAGTAGAGAGCCCGATCAGGATATCTCCCTCCTTTCCTATCCCTTTCACGAGTCGGGAATAGACCTCATCGAAGGAATAATCATTGCCAACGGCCGTCAGGTAGGACGTATTGACGTGCAGGGCTTCGGACGAAAGGGGCGGACGGTCATAATAGAACCTTCCTGAGAATTCAGCGGCCAGGTGCTGGGCGTCGGCAGCGCTTCCCCCGTTCCCGCAAAACAGCACCTTGTTCCCGTTGCAGAATGCAGTGCAACATGCAGAAGTAACATCATCAATCACTTTCAGCAGTGCAGGATCGCTCAGGATTTTCTGTTTTGTCTCAATGGACTGCCGGATACATTCTTGGATTCTTGACATAGTTTTAACAATGGTATTATTATTCAGGCATATTATTTAACACTCAGGGCAATTTCCATGATCATGGTCATCATGGCATTAAACGTGGTCAAATTTAATTATTTCTTCAAAGGGTTTACGTTTCAGGTGACGCGATACCTGATCAGTGGAACCGGCAGGATAGCCAAGGCTGAGATAGGCAATAGGCTCTATATGATCGGGCAGGTTCAGTACCTGTATGCATTTTGCAGCATCGAAATTACAAATCCAGCAGGTTCCCAGTCCCTGCTCCGCAGCAGCAAGGGTAATATGATCGGCCATGATGGCAATGTCAATATCGGTGTGATCCTTGCCATCACTGCGCTTCCATCCCTGTTGGTGGTTACCCAGGAACACCAGGATCACAGCGGCCTGTTTCAGCCACTCCCTGGCATAGGTTTCTTCCAGTTTTTTCTTTAAGTCCGGATCACGTACCACCTTGATCAGCCACGGCTGGTAATTGGCGGCTGAAGGTGCAATCCTTCCGCATTCAAGGATGTAATTAAGCTTCTCCTCTTCAACAGGCTTTGGCAGATAGTTTCTGACAGAATACCTTGATTTTGCTAGTTCTAAGAAAGTCATGTTACTTATAGTATTTCAATGGACGATGAACATCCTGCATCCTGCTTCCCGTTTAAATCGTCCAGCTCCTGAGCCCTTTCTGTGTAAAATCGTACCGTTTGGTTTGTCCGCCGAATTTTTTCAGTGCTTCGATCACAGCCGAGCGGGTATTTCCCGGGCAGTAAAAGAACATGAACCCGCCGCCCCCGGCACCTGAGACCTTGCCTCCGGAGGCACCATTCCTTTTTGCCGTATCATAGATCTCATCGAGCATAGGATTGGTGATCCCGTTGGCCATGTTCTTTTTAAACTTCCAGCCAAAATCAAGGATATCCCCTATTTTATCCAATTCCCCTTTAAGCAGGGCTTCTTTCATCATTACTGACTGCTCCTTCAGTTTGTTCATGGCTTCGAGGGACTTTTCATTGCCATCCATCACATTCTTCCTCTGTTCTTCAATGATGATGCTTGAAAGACGGCTTGTTTCGGTATGATACAGCACAAGGTTATGAGCCAGCTCATCAAGATATTTGTCACGTATCCTTAAGGGGTTGACGATGACTTTATCCTCTTTGAAGAATTCCATAAAATTCACCCCTCCGAATGTTGCGGCATATTGATCCTGCTTTCCCCCGGCCATTTTCAGGTCCACCCTTTCGATTTCATAAGCGAGATGGGCCAGGTCGTATTCGCCCAGCGGCAGGTTGAGCCATTCGGAAAAAGCGCCCAGGATAGCAACGACAAGAGTTGAACTTGTGCCGAGACCCGAGCCCGGAGGGGCATCCACATAGGTTGAAAGTTCAAAGGAGAGCGGTTTAAGTGAATAATCCCTGATGAGCCTGTTATAAATTCCTTTATGCAGGTCAAGTTTGCCGTCAATCTCAAGTTGCAGGTCAGAATTAAGCTCATATCGTTCATGCTTGTCAAGGGAATTCAGGATGATCTTTCCATCGTTCCGGGCTTCTATAGCAGCCGTCGCATACATGCTGATAGTGGCATTCAATATTGCCCCGCCATACATATCAGAGAATGGGGCGACATCTGTTCCTCCGCCGGCCAAACCCAGGCGAAGAGGGGCTTTGCTACGTATAATCATGGTTATGATCGGTAAATTACATTGCGAATATACAGTTTTATTGGTGACTGGTGACTGGTGACTGAAGAGAGCGAAGGTAACTGGTGAACAGTGACTGCTAACTACTACCTGTTCCCTGTTCCCTGTTCCCTGTTCCCTGGTCCCTGGTCCCTGGTCCCTGGTCCCTGGTCACCCCCCATGGCTGCGTTTATGGCTTCCACCATTCTTTTCCAGGAATATTTTTGCTTTTCGACGGCTGCATTGGCCGAGAATTCAGCTTCCCTGCCAGAAGTGTAAAATTCCAGTATGGCAGAAGCAATGGCCTGTTTATCGGGTTTTACCACGAAGCCTACCTGTTCATGAGGCACGAACTCGGCCAGTCCGCCAACATCGGTAATGATCATTGGTTTGTCAAAATGGTAGGCTATCTGCGTAACGCCGCTCTGGGTAGCGCTTTTGTATGGCTGGACGATCACATCCGCGGAGCAGAAATAATTGACGACCTTACTGTCGGGGATGAAATCATTGCTCATGATCACCGTATCCCCCAGGCCATGGCGTTTTATAATTTCATGGTAAGGTGCAGGATCACAGTAGAATTCACCGGCAACAAGCAGTTTAATTCCTGAATTCCTGAGGGCTTCGGTCCCAAACGCTTCCAGCAGCAGGTCAAGTCCCTTATAGTCCCTGATAAATCCAAAGAACAGGGCATACCTTGACGAAGGGTCAAGACCCAGGTTTTTCCTTGCTTCCTGTTTGCTGATGGCATCCCCGAAATTATCGTACAGCGGGTGCGGGCAGTAGAGCTTAGGTTTTTTTTTATCAAAGCTTACAAGGTCTTCCATCACGGAATGGGACATCGCGACAAAGCCATCCACGGAGTTGACAAAAAAAGAAGACAACAGCCTGTCGCCGGGCCTCTTTTCATGGGGGATGATGTTATCGATCACCGAGACCACCCTGCTGTGCCTGTTCTTCCTTATAAGCCGGCAAACAGTACCGAAGCATGGCGCCATGAAAGGCATCCAGTATTTAACAATGACCAGGTCGGGCCTGGCCTTTTTAATTTCATTTCCCACCGAAAGCCAGTTCAGTGGATTGACCGAGTTCAGTTTAACCTGGATTGGTATTCCCAGTGGAGCGGGGTCTGTTGAATACTGGGTTTTACCTGGAAACAGCAGAGAAGGGTATTGCAGGCTGAATGTAACGATGGAAGCTGAGGAACCCAGGCGGATATACTCCCTTATAAGCCGTTCGTTATATGTTGCCAACCCTCCCCTCAACGGGTAAGCCGAACCTATTAAGACGACTGTCGTTGGTTGTGGCATAGACTGCTTAAGCCGGTTTAGGAATAGTGAAGTTGAACACCGAACCGAAACCTTTCTGGCTTTCAACTTTTATCGTGCCTTTGTTAAGCTCCACAAATTCTTTGCAAAGGTGCAAACCCAATCCTGTCCCTTTCTCTCCTGCAGTACCTGCCATTGACTGGGTCTTATCAAGCTTGAACAAACCTTCAAACACCTGGGGCGACATACCGAGCCCGTTATCCTGGACGATCACTTCCGCCCAGTCAACTTTATTGATCATAATAATATGGATCTCACCCCCTGGCTGGGTAAATTTAATAGCATTTGAGATCAGGTTCCTCAGTACGACCCTGATCATATTCATATCGGCATAGACTATAACAGGAGAGATATTCCTTTCAACCAGCCTGATCTGTTTATCCAGGGCATAAGGCCGGTAAAAAGAAATGACTTCGTGGATCACTTCAGAAATGTCAAAACCAGCAGGTTCAGGGATCATCCTCCCCGACTGCACCCGGGCCCATTGAAGGAGGTTGTCGAGGAGCTTCAGATAATTCCTTGAAAGATCATGAAGGCTTTCAAGAATATCCTTCTGCTGCTGAGGCTCCAGCAAATCCATGTCGGTGTGCAATACTTCGGAGAGCGAGATCAGCGTGGAGATTGGGCTGCGAAGGTCATGGGCGATTATAGAGAAGAACTTATCCTTTGTCGCATTCAGCTCAGTCAGTTCCAGTTTTTGTTTTTCAAGCGTATTTTTTTGCTGAAGGATCTCGGTGTTCTGGGCCGCTAACTGTTCTTCGATTACATTCATATCCCTCAGGCGGCGTACCAGGGTCTTGAGTATTCCTTTAAAAATTGTATTTTCATGTTGGGTGATCCTGTGAAATTCATCCTGGTTGAATCGCAGCAGGAAGGTATGTGAAAGTGCAGTGACAGTAGCCGAGCGTTCCTGCTGGTCAATAAGGTAATATTTCCCGAAAACATCACCGGTTTTAAGAACCGAGAAAATATAATCACCATCGTGAACTTTCACCCTTCCGTCGAGGATGATGTACATCGAATCGCCCAATTCCCCTTTCAGAACAATGTTCTGACCTTCGGAAACCTCCATTTCGGTAAGGCTCTCGGCAATACGTGCCAGCAATTTATCGGATGATTCCTGGAAGATGGAAACCTTCCGCATGAACCTGACCTTACGTTCAATATCTTTTGGATCCGTCATTTACTTTCAGGTAATAAAAATAATACAGGACAGGCCCTGTCATAACCCTGTCTTTTTTTCAACAAGGTATTGGTTCCTGTCGGAGGAATTCCGGCTGACCAGTTCCCCAAGAAACCCTGCAACAAAAAGCTGTGTCCCCATGATCATGGCCAGCAGCCCGAAAAAGAAAAGGGGGCGCTCGGTCATCTTGAAAGCCTGGTGGAAGAATTTCTCATAAGCCAGGTAAATGGCAATGAAGAACCCTGCGGTGAATAGCAGGCTTCCCCACAAGCCGAAGAAATGCATAGGGCGTTTTACGAAACGCGACATGAATGAAATGGTAAGCAGGTCAAGGTACCCTTTATAAAACCGGTCCAGGCCGAACTTGGTCTTTCCATACTTCCGTTTCTGATGGCGGACGACTTTTTCCCCGATTTTCCTGAACCCTGCCCATTTGGCAAGGAAGGGGATATACCGGTGCATATCGCCGTAAACCTCGATACTTTTTATGACTGCATTACGATAAGCTTTGAGGCCGCAGTTGAAGTCATGCAGTTTGATCCCCGACATCCTGCGGGCCGACCAGTTATAGAAACGGGTAGGTATGGTTTTGGAAATGGGATCATGACGCTTTTTCTTCCAGCCAGAAACCAGGTCAAAACCTTCCTGCTTGATCATCCTGTATAATTCGGGGATCTCGTCGGGACTGTCCTGGAGATCGGCATCCATGGTAATAACGACATCGCCTGAAGCTTCCTGGAAGGCCACATTCAAAGCAGCTGCTTTCCCGTAATTACGCCTGAATTTAATACCACGGAAATTTTGTTTTTGAGAAGAAAGCTGTTCGATGATCTGCCAGGAAGCGTCGGAACTGCCGTCATCAACAAAAATAACCTCCCATGAGAAGTTATTTTCAGTCATGACTTTTTCCAGCCATGCAGCAAGTTCAGGCAAAGACCCTTCTTCATTCAGAAGAGGGATTACAACAGAGATATCCATTTATACAGTTTACAGTGAGGATGCAGTATCGTTAGGATCTTCTTTTTTAAGAAAAATTGCAGCAAGCAGTCCAAGTACGACCGAAACCAGTGCATATCCAACAAGACCCCAGATCATCATCATCACCGGGCTTGTAAATTTACGGGTATAGCTGAGGGCTGTTTCGATCTGGTCATCCGTCAGGTTTTTTGCCTGCATCTGAATCCTTGCCTGTTCAATTATCTCATTGACGAAGCCCGGGTTGATAAACTGGGCGAAGATGAACATATAAATTGCCCCCAGTATCCCGGCAAACAAACCGATAAGGAAACAGGAACTGAATGCCTGTCCGTAAGTCAGGAATCCGTTTGTGACTTTTTTCCTGTATTCGAGCGTTCCCCATACCATACCACCCAGTAAAAAAACATATCCTACATAACCAAGTGATTTATTGAGATAAAGATTCGCAATGTACAATAGCAGACTGTACACGATTAATACGGCCCCGGTAATTAATCCGTAATTAAGGGCATTTCCTGAAGGAGAAGGTTTTTTTTCTTCCATTGCTGTGATTTTTTTTGGTGTTGGAGACAAACATACGAAAAAAACAGATTTCTCCTTGCCTGTGGCAGGATTTTTTGTAACTTTGCAGCGGGTAAGTCTTATACGACCAGCTCCCTTCAAACTCCCCCAGGTCCGGAAGGAAGCAAGGGTAAGTTGGTTGAGCGGTGCGATATAAGGGGCTTACCCATTTTTTTTCTTATATCGAACATCACGTTTTCGTAAAACAATGCTTCTCAAGGTCCATCCCGACAACCCCGGCGAACGTCATTTAAAGATCATAACCGATTGTTTAAAAAGCGGAGGTGTGATCATTTATCCGACAGATACGGTTTACGGACTGGGTTGCGACATTACAAAGATCAAGGCAGTTGACAGGGTCGCATTGATCAAGGGCATAAAGAGAGAAAAGGCTAATTTCTCATTTATATGTCACAGCCTCAGCCAGCTTGCAGATTACACCAGGCCGATCAACAATGATATTTTCCGGTTAATGCGCAGGACCCTGCCCGGACCATATACTTATATATTAAAAGCCAACAACAATGTGCCCCATTTTTTCCAGAGCAGGAAAAAAAGCGTAGGCATAAGGATCCCAAACCATAACGTACCCCTGCAGATCGTTGAGAAGCTTGGCAATCCCATCATGACTACTTCTATTCATTCCGATGATACATTTATCGAATACCCCCTTGATCCGGAAGAAATTTACGAAAGATTCAGGAAACTGGTCGACATTGTAATTGATTCGGGTCATTCAGGGGATGTCCCATCCACGGTGATTGACTGCCGGAATGATGAAGCAATCGTACTGAGGATAGGCAAAGGCGAGATCCCTTAAGGTTTTTTTATCAACTACTGCTTGTTTGTTCTGATATTTTTTCTACATTTGCACCCTCAAATTTAAAAGCGAGATTCGCTAGCTCAGCAGGTAGAGCATCGCCCTTTTAAGGCGGGGGTCCTGGGTTCGAATCCCAGGCGGATCACTTATAATTTACAGATTATCAATTGATTACAAAAATTAAAACTGGTAATCAACACTTTAGAACCCCACTTTTGGGGTTCTTTTTTTTGCATCATTTATCCTACTTCACACACACACTCACTTGAATTTCTGGCATTTAGTCAAATTGCAATACACTTGCTATTTGAATCGGGTGTGAATCCAAATGGAACTTCCCGTAATAGTTGAAAGCAAATTCGATTCGCACCACATTTCCAAGGGAACCGGTGATAACAAATTTATTTCTTGATCGCTTGCTTCACAGACTTTGCCGTGTCAAGAACAGTTTTTTCAAACGGTATAGGTGTCCAACTAAATGTTTTCATTGTATTACTTACATCAGCTTCAATGGTGTTTCCTACAAATGGCAGCATCCCCTTCATTTCGTCATTGAATTTGGCCATCAATTTCAATAAAAAGGTTGGGGCCAATTGAGTGCTCACTTTATCATAACCATTTGATTTCAAAATTTGAGCAATTTCCTGGATAGCATGAGGTTTTTCAGAGGTTACAATAAATCGATTGCCGTTTGCTTTTTCATTTTCCAACGCTTGAACATGAATGGCCGCAACATCTCTTACATCAGACATCACAGAATAGGCTCGTGGTAACATTGGTACTTTTCCGGTGATTAATTTTTTAAAAAAATCCATGGCTTCCGTTGCTAAATTTCCTGTCAGAGTGGGCCCATAAATAGGTCCGGGATTAACAACGACCAATTCTAATTTCGGTGTTCCTGTTTGATTTTTTATAAAGTCCCAGGCACTTTTTTCAGCCAGCGTTTTGCTTTTAAAATAGCCGGTTACATCTTTCCCATTCACATTTGTCCAACTGTCCTGATTGATTTTTATAATGCCAGATTGCCCTCCGTGCATAGCTACGGTTGAAGAGGTAAGCACTACCCGCTTTACACCGGCCTTTTTTGCCGCTTTCAAGGCTCTACGCGTACCATCAACCGCGGGTCTTATTAATTCATTTTCATCTTTAGGAACTTTCACCACAAAAGGTGATGCAACGTGTAACACAAAATCACATCCTTCCATGGCCTTGTCCCAACCTTCATCTTTCATAAGGTCAAGTTCGCAAAACTCTAAGTGTCCGTTGGGGTCAACTTCTTTTTTTATACCGTTGATAACTTCATCGGTTTGAGATAGACTCCTTAACGAGCCTCTTACGGCATAGCCCTTTTTTAATAATTCGGTAGCGCAATGCTGTCCTACAAATCCCGAAATTCCGGTTACTAATACTTTTTTCATTTTTTGAAGATTTATTAATTTTAAAATATTGAACCTGACTCAGTAACATTTACTGAGTCAGGCTTTTGAAGACAGACTAAGAACTAAAGTCCTTCTATTATTACAACCCTACCTGCCTCAGATTGTAATTCATTGATGCGAAGGTTTTTATATGGTTGATACTCCTCTGAGTTGTACCATCCTTCGGCTGCCTCCATACTTGGGAAACGGAGTACAGCAGCCC
>Ga0194039_1000193_pt1 | contig 39192 bp, 41 predicted proteins | sample JunL228m_MetaG_FD_148679 | JGI IMG/M metagenome (GOLD analysis project Ga0194039, IMG submission 148679) | Anoxic zone freshwater microbial communities from boreal shield lake in IISD Experimental Lakes Area, Ontario, Canada - Jun2016-L227-8m | ecosystem: Environmental > Aquatic > Freshwater >...
GGTGCGCGGCGCTGGCGCGGTTCTGCATGGTTCTCTCGCTCGGAATCCGCTCGGCCGACGGCGTGCTTGCGAGCATCGCCCGGGCGGGACGGGCTTCCGGAAGCGCGCGCCTGGACGCCGGCTCCGGGCGGGCCGTGGCGGCCATCCGCGCGGGAGAAAACCTTTCCGAGGCGCTCCGCGAGACCCGCGTGTTTCCCGCCGACCTCGAGCGCGCGCTGGAAGTCGCCGAGGCCTCCGGGCGGCTCGACGAGGAAATCGCGCGGTGGTCGGGGATCTACCGCGAGCGGCTTTTCCAGCGGATCGAAGCCCTCGCCGAATGGCTCCCGCGCGCCCTCTATCTTCTCGTCGTCCTGCTCGTCGTCTTCCGGATGTTCACGTTGATCTCGCAGGTCACCAAAGTGTATTCCGAGGCGCTGGAAATCTGAGCCGCCCCCGAATCATTACGATCAGACGGAGGACCGGCAAAGAAGGTGTCGTTGTAGAAGCGGCGTCCCGCCGCTTGGAGAAAGCATCCAAGCGGCAAGATGCCGCTTCTACGGTTTTTCATCGTAAGGATTGGGGAGCGGCCTATTCCGGGGATTCGTGCCAGAATTTGTCGAAGGCTTCCGTCCAGTCGCGGGACTCGACGCGGCCGCGGCCGGCCGCACCCATGGCGGTTCGCAGCGAGGGATCTTCGACGAGGCGGCGGATCGCACCGGCGAGTTCGGACGGGTCGAGCGCCTTGGTGATGAACCCCTCCCTGCCTTGGTGGACAAGGTCGCGCGGGCCGCCCGCGTCGGAGACGATCACCGGAAGCCCGCAGGCCTGGGCCTCCAGGATGACGTTGCCAAACGTGTCGGTCGTGCTGGGAAAAACAAACAGGTCGGCGGAGGCGTAGGCGGCCGCGAGATCCTCCCCGATGAGGTAGCCGGTGAAAATCGCATCGGGCAGGAGGCGCTTCATTTCCGCCATATACGGGCCGTCGCCGACGATGATCGGGCGGACGGGAGTTCCCGTCTCCGCCAGCTTCCGGGTCGCCGAGACAAGGATGTCCAAGTTTTTTTCCTTCGAGACGCGGCCGACAAAAAGCATGGCTGTCTCGCCCGCGCGAAGCCCGCGGGATCTCCAGAAATCGGGATCCCGGCGCGAGGGGTGGAAGAGCCGGGGGTCGAGCCCGCGCGGGAGGATGCGCAGTTTTTCGCGGGCGATGCCCCGATCCGTCCAGCACGTCCGGTAGTCCTCGGAGTTCACGTAGATCACGTCGAGCTGGCTGTAAAACCAGTGCATGAAATTCCATGTGAGCGTCTCCATGAACGAGTCGTCGGTGAGGATGCGGACGTATTGCGGGAAGTCGGTGTGGTAGATCCCGATCGCGGGGAGACCAAGCACCTTGGCGGCCGCGAGCGCGCTCAGCCCGGTCGGACCCGGCGTGCTGATGATGATTTCGGAAAACCGCTCGCGCTCGAGGTAATCGAGGATTTGAAGCGCCGGCGGAAAGCTCAGCCGCTGGAGCTCGTATTCCGGAAGCGCGAACTCCCCGATCGGCTGGAAATTTTTGAGCGGGATCCCGTGGTCGGCGACCTCCGACCGGCAGGTGACGACCGTGATGTCGTGCCCGGCGGCCACGCCGGCGGCGGTCATCTTGCGGATCGTGGTGGCCACGCCGTTGACATCCTCGAGCGTGTCCGTGAACCACGCGCGCTTCCGGTTTTTCAGGACGTCCGGCACCCCGCCCGTGAGCGTGCGGGCGGTCTCGCGGAGCCACTCGCGGCGCGGGAGCCGGTAGGCGTGGAGATACGGGCTCAGCAGGCCGATGACCGGTGCCAGCGGGATGATCGTCTGGATGCCCTCAAGAAATTTTCCGGTCGAGAGCTGCTGGATGAACTGCGTGATGAGCCGGTAGCCGAGCTGGCTGGCGATGAGGTTCGCCATGAGGAACGCGCGGCGCTCCGGCTCGGCCACGCCGGCCGTCTCGCGGGCGAGCGCCGCCTTCATCTCGGGCTTGCTGAAGCACGCCGCAAGATCTTTCCACGCCGGACTCGTGCCGGCCTTCGCCATCTCAAAGATTTTTCCGGTCGCGATCCCCTGGGCGAGAAACCCGAGCTTGTCGCCGAGCGAGAACTCGGTCGGATCCTGACCCTCCATGAAACGGGAGAAAATCTTTTCCAGGAGCCCGGTGGTCGGGTTGCCGGGTTTGAGGGCGAGCCGGGCCTTGGCGTATTGGAACGCCGTGCTGTAGGTTCCGTGGGCGAGCGCGAGGGGAGTGCCCGGCTCGCCGCCGGGAGAACACTCGCCGGCGCGCAGATGATCGAGAAACCCGGACGCCGACCCGCACCGCGGAACCTCGGTGAACGCACGCGCCGGACACGTCCCGCCGTGATCATCCGAACCGCCAACAAAAACTTTTTTCCAGGGTTCCGGGTGGGTCGGTTCGATTCCGGTGCGGGAATGGAACATTTCGATTTCGCGCGCGGTCAGCGACCCGAGGATCGTCGTGGCCAGCTCGCTGACGATCCCGCTGTAGCGCCCGTTGATCCCCTCGAAGTGGCGGAAGAGGAGCGCGAGTTTCTGCAGGTGAAGCGGCGTGAGCTTTTCGTTGACGCTCTGAAACGGATGGGCGACCGCGTGCGCGATGTTCTGCTCGAAAAGCAGCGCCTGCATGTCATAGATGCTCTCCCGCGCCCCCTGGATCAGCCGGTGCTGGGCCTCGGTGATCCCCCAGACGAGAAGGTGGATCTTGCACTCGTCCTCCGGAAAATAAACCGTGACCTCCTCGCCGATGATCACCCCCGGCAGGTGCGCGATTTCGAGGCACCCGCCGATCGTGTCGTGGTCGGTGAGCGTGACAAAATCCATCCCCGCCCCGCGGAGGGCATTGTAGGTCGCGAGCGGATCCGAATAGCTCGCGGGAAAATCGAGCCGCCGCAGCACCCAGTCGGCCGCGAGCGCGCTGTGGCTCGAGTGGATGTGCAGGTCGGTGCGCGAGGTCGCTGGCTTCATGGTCGGGTCCGTGTCACCCACCCTTCATAGGTCATCGCTCCTCGCCCCGCAAGCGCCTTGAAAAAATCCGGATCCGCGCGAAGCGCAATGGAGAGATGTCGCCCCCGGCATCCGCCTTTCGAACCTTTTTTCAGGCTCGTGTCCCGACCTTGACACGCCCCAAGCCGGGCATATCGTTCACCTATGGTTACGACCCTTGATCAAGTTGAGCGGGTTGCCTTGGAACTCCCGTGCAGCGACCGTGCGAAGCTGGCGGAGCGGCTCTGGGAAAGTGTTCCTGCATCTCCCGGATCTGCTGTGGTGATGACTCGCGAACTGGAATCCTTGCTGGACGAGGGGCTGGAGCACTTGGACAGATCGCAGACCACCGACAGCCTCCGCAAAACTCCATGACGCTGGCGCGGATCAGTCCGCGAGCCATGCGCGACATTGGCGAGGTATTTGACCACATTGCCGCGAATGATCCCATGGCCGCCAGGCGGGTGTCCGATCTGACATGTTCCGCTCATTGTTTTCGTTGGGTGTCTCAAGAAAAGATCTGCTGACAGCGATTCAATAACTCCAGGGCTTGCCGCGGACGCGGGACAACCAGGCCGCATAGGTCATCGCCTCGCGCCCGGCAAGCGCCTTGCCAGCAAATCGCAGGGTCTGGCGGCGGATCGCCGGATGATCCCAGTCGGGCGGGTGGATCCCGATCCGCGCGAGCGGCGCGTTGGCTGTGGCGCGGAAGAGCAGTGCGTTCCAAGCGAGGCTGCACGCCCGCCGCCAGGCGGCCCGGACGCTCCACACCTGGCTCCGCGAGCGGTGGATGCGGCCGGTGCGGAAATCGCTCACCGTCGCGATGCGCGTCGTGTATTCGAACCCCGCCTCGCGCACCGCCTCCTCGGCGGCCGCGCCCATTAGCCAGGCTGGCGCGATGAATCCGGTGCAGGCGACCCCGCAGGCATCCAATGCCGCCTGCCCGCGCCGCAGCAGGTCGAGCGCGGCGGGTTTTTCCAAATCAAAAAACTCCCCCTCTCCGGCGGTGTAGGAGCGGGTGACGAGGCGCTTCCACGGGCCGTCGTCGCCGCGATTTTCGCGCAGGTGGCAATACCCGTGCAGCACGGCCTCGCGGCCTCTGGCGCACTCGCTCCGCAGCCATCCGGCAAACTCCGGATCCCCGGAGACGAGCCCGCGCCGGTGGTGGTCGGGGATCACCAGCAGGGAAACCTTTGTGATGCCGGCCGACTCCAGATCGGCGAGAATCCCGCGCGCCCGCCGCCACGTCAGCGGGCTCACATCGTGGATCGAAACCACCAGCGCTCGGCCGACTTCTTTGTTCTCTTCCGCTTTTTCCATTTGCCAAGACGCTGTGATAGGGGAAACTGATACGAATGTCAGAAGAAAATCCGAAGCCGCCGCAAGACAACCTTCCCCGCCCGGGCGGGGGGAATGATCCGCAGATGAACTGGCGCGGGCTCGTCCTCTTCGCCGTCGCGCTTTCGCTGATCGGTGGCGCTTTCCTTTTCCGCGGAAACAATCTCGCCCAGCCGGAGGCGATCCCGTATCCGAAATTCCTCGAGCTCGTCAAGGAGGGGAAGATCATCAACTCGTCGGAAGCCCCGCTCGAGCTCGTCGTCGAGGAGGGCCGGAACACCCAGTATTTCGAGGGCAAGGTCAAGCAGAAGTCGAAGACGACCGGCGAGGAGACAGCCGCCCCGTTCCGCACGCCGATCTTCACGTCGTTCAACGGATCCGACATCCAGAAGTCTCTCTCCGAGGCCGGCATCACCCCCTCGATCGTCCCGAAATCCGACTACCTCGCCTCCGCGATCGTCAGCTTCCTGCCGATCCTCCTCTTCCTCGTCATCCTGTATTTTTTCTTCCGCTCGCAGATCCGCATGGCCGGAAAGGGCGCGCTGAATTTCGGGAAGTCGAAGGCGCGGATGATGTCGAAGGAAAAAAACCGCATCACGTTCAAGGACGTCGCGGGAGTCGAGGAGGCGAAGGACGAGGTGCAGGAGCTCGTCGAGTTCCTCAAGGATCCGAAGCGGTTTCAAAAGCTCGGCGGCCGCATCCCGAAGGGGATCCTCATGGTCGGCGCGCCGGGAACCGGCAAGACGCTTCTCGCCCGGGCAATCGCGGGCGAGGCGGACGTCCCGTTCTTCTCGATCAGCGGATCGGACTTCGTGGAAATGTTCGTCGGCGTCGGCGCGTCGCGGGTTCGCGATATGTTCGAGCAGGGGAAAAAGAACGCGCCCTGTCTCGTGTTCATTGACGAGATTGATGCGGTCGGCCGGCACCGCGGGCACGGGCTCGGCGGCGGGCACGACGAGCGCGAGCAGACGCTCAACCAGCTCCTGGTCGAGATGGACGGATTCGACACCCAGGAGGGCGTGATCATCATCGCCGCCACGAACCGCCCGGATGTCCTCGACCCCGCGCTGCTCCGGCCCGGCCGCTTTGACCGGCAGGTGACGGTCAGCCTGCCGGATGTCAAGGGACGCGAGGAGATCCTCAAGGTCCATGCCAAAAAAGTGAAGATCGCCGAGGCGGTGAACCTCGCCGTGATCGCGCGCGGAACCCCCGGATACTCGGGCGCGGAACTCGCCAACGTCCTCAACGAGGCAGCCCTCCTCGCTGCCCGCAAGGGGCTCAAGGCGATCGGCCAGCGCGAACTCGAAGAGGCGCGCGACAAGGTCCGCTGGGGGAAGGAACGCCGCAGCATGGCGATGAGCGAACGCGAAAAAATCTCGACGGCCTGGCACGAGGCCGGGCATGCGCTCATCAACGTCCTTCTCGAGCACACCCACCCCCTTCACAAGGTGACGATCATCCCCCGCGGCCCCTACCTCGGCGCCACGATGTATCTCCCGGAGGGCGACAAATACTCGACCCAGCAAAAGGAGGCGCTCGACCTGCTCGCCGTCACGATGGGCGGCCGGATCGCCGAGGAGATGTTCACGAACGACGTCTCGAACGGCGCCTCGGGCGATATCAAACAGGCCACCCAGCTCACCCGCCGCATGGTCTGCGAATGGGGGATGAGCTCGCTCGGAATGATCAGCTTCAGCGAGGCCAACGACTACGTTTTTCTCGCCCGCGAAATGGGCCGCCCGCGCGAATACAGCGAGGCGACCGCCCAACTGATCGATGCCGAGGTCAAGCGCATCATCGACGAGGCCTACCATCGCGCGAAAGTCCTCCTCGAAGCCAACCGCGCCAAAGTCGAAATCATTGCCAAGGCACTCCTCGAGTTCGAAACCCTCGACGCCTCGCATATCAAGGAGATCATCGAGTTCGGCGAAATCAGGAACCCTCCGATCCTGGAAGCTCTGCCCCCGCCGCTTCCTCCTCCTCCCGCCGCCACGGCTTCCGAACCGCCGGAAACCATCAAGCCAGACTTCCCGTCCGGCGGGTTGGCCGCTCCCGCACCGGCTTAGCCTCAGGAATCCTGATCCCCCGCCGGTCTGAAAGGATTGATTTTGTGCGGCGGCGGGTGTTCACTTGCCGGTTCTATGGAAAACGTGATCATTGTCGGCACCGGCTGCGCCGGGCTGACGGCCGCCATCTACACCGCCCGTGCCAGTTTGTCCCCGCTCGTGCTCGAGGGCCGGATGCCCGGCGGACAGCTCACCACCACGACCGCCGTGGAAAATTTTCCCGGTTTTCCGGATGGGGTGGACGGCCCGGAGCTGATCGAGCGGATGCACCGGCAGGCGGAGAAATTCGGAGCGAGGTTTCGCTACGGGGTGGTCGAGGAGTTCCAGCCGGGCACCCCGCACCGGCTGAAGGTGGATGGAGAGTGGGTGGAAACGAAAGCGCTGATCATCGCGAGCGGAGCCTCCCCGCGCTACATCGGGATCGAGGGCGAGTCGGCGCTCATCGGCCACGGGCTGACATCCTGCGCGACCTGCGACGGCGCGTTTTATCGGAACGTCCCGGTGTGCGTTGTCGGGGGAGGGGACTCGGCGTGCGAGGAGGCGGGGGTCCTGACGCGATTCGCCTCGAAGGTTTACCTGATCCACCGCCGCGACACGTTGCGCGCCTCGAAGATCATGGCCGCCCGCGCGCTCGCAAACCCGAAGATCCAGCCGGTGTGGAATGCGCTCGTCACCGCTTACCTCACCGACGGCGCGGGCGAGGTCCGCGGCGTGCGCCTCCGCGACACGAAGACCGGCGCCGAGAGCGAAATCGAGGTCCAATGCGTGTTTTGCGCGATCGGGCACGAGCCGAACACCGCGTCGTTCCGAGGGATTTTGGACACGAACGAGGCCGGGTATCTCCTGCAGAAATCCGGTACGGCGACGAATATTCCGGGCGTCTTTGCGGCGGGCGATGTGGCCGACCATGTTTACCGGCAGGCCATCACGGCATCCGGCCAGGGGTGCGCGGCCGCGATCGATGCCGAGCGCTGGCTCGCCTCGATGGAATAGAAAAAACGCCCGTTGAAAATCTGCGACCTGACCCAGTTTTACTCTCCCGTGAGCGGGGGCGTGAGGCGGTATATCGAGCAGAAGTCGGCCTACCTGCGGGCCTCCCGTCCGGATTGTGAGCATGTGATCATCGTGCCGGGCGCCACCACCGGGCACTCCGGCGACTCGTGGGTGCGCACCTACACGATCGCCTCGCCGCTGGTTTCCCGCACCTCCCGCTACCGGGCGCTCACGAGGCTGCACCTCATCGAGGAGGTTCTGGAAAAGGAAAGGCCCGACATCATCGAGTCCGGCGACCCCTACCAGGTCGCGTGGAAGGCTGTCGCCTCCGGGCGCGGGCTCGAAATCCCGGTCGTCGGATTCTACCACTCGCACTTTCCGGAATCCTACATGCGGACGATCGCGAAGTATTTCGGTCGCGTGGCCGTCTCGATCACCGACGACATTTGCAGGCGATACGTCCGCGCGCTCTACAACGCGTTCCAGTGTACGTTCGTGCCGAGCCCCGCGCTGGGCCGCCTGCTTGCCACATGGGGGGTCGAACGGCTTCACACGGTGGACCTCGGGGTCGATGCCGCGGTGTTCGTGCCCGGCATCCCGGATCGCGAGCAAACCCGCTTACGGCTCGGGATTCCCCCGGACGCACGGCTTCTCCTCTACGTCGGACGCATGGCGCCGGAAAAAAATGTGAGGACCCTTTTTGCTGCGTTTGCGATCCTGCACGCGCGTTCGTCCGGGCGGTTCCACCTGCTCTGCGCCGGCGACGGCACCCAGAGGCAGTCGCTTGTCCGCCTGCAGGAGGCGACCGGCGCGGTCCACTGGATGCCGTATTGCGCCGACCCGATGGAGCTCGCCGCGATCTACCGCGCGGCCGACCTCTTCGTGCATCCCGGCGTCCAGGAAACGTTCGGGCTCGTCGCGCTCGAGAGCCAGGCCAGCGGGACCTGCGTTGTCGGCATCCGGGGGAGCTACATGGACCGGATCATCTTCAGCGACCAGGAATTCTGGGCCGCGGAAAATTCTCCGGAGGCGCTCGCGGACGCGATCGAATCGAAGTTCACGCTCGACCTCCGCGCCGCCGGGCTCAAGGCCAGCGCCGAGGCCCGCGGGAAATACTCCTGGTCCACCGTCTTCTCCCGGATCTTTGAAATCTATTCCGGCGTCGTCGCGAATTTCAGCCGGTGATCACCGCCCGGCGCGCGACAGGGTGTCGTTGTAGAAGCCGCGTCCCGCCGCTTGGAGAAAGCATCCAAGCGGCAAGATGCCGCTTCTACGGATTTTCATCGTAATGATTGGGGCAGGGAGAGACTCCAAAAACAAAAGTTTCTTTTGCGCCGGGATCCAATCTGCGCGAGATTGAACTCATTCGGAAAAAACCTTCCGCGGGGGCATCCCTCTTTATGAAAAGCATCTTTGTTGTTCTCCTGTTTTTTGCGTTCCCCGTTTTTGCCGACATGGTCAAGGAGGTTCCGAAGTCGCAGCGCGACGAGTTGGCCGGGGGCCAGACCGTCGTGAAAAGCACCGACATCGAGGGTGCGCCGTGGCCGCAGCTCAGCCTCTACCGCGTGGTCAACGCCCGTCCCTCGGTCGTGTCCGACCTTTTTACGGATTACAATTCCGCCCCCTCCTATACCCCTGGGATTATTTCCGCCCAGTTGATCGCGAACAATCCCGACGGTACCAAGGACGTGCGCTACACGGTCAAGGTTCCGATTTTGCAAAAGATCAACTACACCGTCCGCAACACCTACGCGAGCTCCGGCGAGACCTACACCGTCTCCTGGAAGCTCCTCCAGTCGCCGCTCGCGAAGCAGAGCGACGGCTCGCTGCGGATCGAACCCTACACCGGCGGCCGCACGCTCCTCTGCTACACGAACCTCTGCGTCCCGATCACCAACCTCGTCGCCGGCCTCAAAAACCAGGCGCTCGCCGAGGCAAAGAATACCGTCCTCGCCCTCGCCGCCGAGGCGGAACGCCGCGCGAACCGGGCGAATTAAATTTCTGCGCTCGCCTTGCGGGCGGGCGCGGTGGTAAGGATCCCGGGTGAGCGAATTGTTGCCGGTGCGCGTGCGCGCCAAGTTTTTCTTCGAGGGAGATAAAAAGTTTTTTATCAAGGGCGTGACGTATGGTCCGTTTGCGCCGGATGCGGACGGCGAGTATTTCGGTGTGCCGGCAGGCGTGTCTGCGGATCTGGATCTGATGGCCGAGGCGGGGATCAACCTTGTGCGGATCTACTATGTGCCGCCGTGCTGGTTCCTCGATCTCTGTGCGGCGCGGGGGATCCGCGCGCTGATTTCGATCCCGTGGGCGGAGCATCTCGAGTTTCTGCGCGACCGGAAGCTCCGCGTCGCGGCCGAGCGCGCGGTCCGCGAGGGGGTTTCAATAAATGCCGGCCACCCGGCGGTTTTCGGCTACCTTGTCGGCAACGAGATCCCGACGACGATGGTCCGCTGGCTGGGCGCGCGGCAGGTCACCGAGTTTGTCGAGCGCCTGATCAACATCGGGCGCGAGGCCGACCCGCGCGCGCTCTTCTCGTATGCGAGCTACCCGCCGACCGAATACCTGCTCCCGCAGAATAGCGACTTCGTGACGTTCAACGTCTATCTCCACCGGCAGGAGGATTTCGAGCGCTACCTCGCCCGTCTGCAAAATCTCGCGGACGACAAGCCGCTCATCCTCGGCGAGTTCGGGATGGATACGATCCGGCATCCGGAGTCCGATCAGGCGGAGATGATCCGCTGGCACATCGAGAGCGTCGTGCGCGGCGGGCTGGCGGGGACGATCATCTACGCGTGGACCGACGAGTGGTTCCGGGGTGGCCAGGAGATCCTCGACTGGGCGTTCGGACTCGTCCGGAGGGACCGCTCGAAAAAAGTCGCTTTCGAGACAGTCAAAAAACTTTTTTCCGGCGGCGGCTCGATGACCTCGCGCGTCGACCTGCCCTCGTATCCGAAGGTTTCCGTGATTGTCTGTTCCTATAACGGGGGGAAGACGCTCGGGCGGTGCATCGAATCGCTCAAGCAGGTGGATTACCCGGATTACGAGGTGATCCTTGTGGACGACGGGTCGAACGACAACACGCCGGAAATCGCCGCCGCGCATCCGTGGATCGTGAGCATCCGGCAGGACAACAAGGGGCTTAGCTTCGCGAGAAACGTGGGCGCGCACGCGGCGAAGGGCGAGGTCATCGTCTATACCGACAGCGACTGCATGGCGGATCCCGACTGGCTTTATTACCTCGTCGGCACGCTCCTCAGCGGCGACTACGCCGGAGTCGGCGGCCCGAATATTTCTCCGCCTGCCGAGAACTGGGTGCAGGCCTGCGTGGCGTCCGCGCCGGGCGGCCCGAGCCATGTCCTGCTCACCGACGTCGTGGCCGAGCACATCCCCGGCTGCAACATGGCGTTCCACCGGTGGGCGTTCAACCAGGTCGGCGGGTTCGATCCGGAATACCGGAAGGCCGGCGACGACGTGGATTTCTGCTGGCGCCTCCAACAGTCGGGCGGGGTGATCGCGTTCAGCCCGGCGGCGATCGTCTGGCACTACCGCAGGTTTTCTCTCCAGGCCTTCAAAAAGCAGCAGGAGGGCTACGGCGAGGCCGAGTCCATGCTGCGGTTCCAGCACCTCGTTTTCTTCGGGCCGACCGGTACCGCGAAATGGAAGGGCCAGATCTATGGCGCGCCGCGGTTCACCTGGCTCGTCAACAAGCCGATCATCTACCACGGAGTCTTCGGCGAGGGGCTCTTCCAATCGATCTACCCGACCCCGCAGTCCGACCTCGCGGCGTATCTGAGCAGCATCGAGTGGGTGACCCTCACGCTCTTCGTTTTCGCGGTGTCCATCCCGCTGCCGTTCCTCCGGATCGTTCCGTATCTGATGTTCGGCGGGACGCTCCTCGTCGCGCTGTCGTACATGATCCACGCGCGGCTCGAGCCGAAGCACGACACCGTGCCCGCGCGGTTGCTGGTCGCGTTCCTGGCGCTTGCGCAGCCGCTCGTCCGCGGGTGGGCGCGCTATTTCACCTGGCTCAAATTCAAGCGCACCCCGCCGGCCGTCATCGCGCGCGCAGAAAAAAATTTCAAGCCGTCGGGCGGCAGTATCTCGCATCTGAAATTCTGGAGCGAGGAAGGCCACGGCCGCGAACGCCTGCTCCAGGAGGTTGTGAAGACGCTCGAAAACGAGGGCTGGAATTACTCGATGGATACCGGATGGAAGGACTGGGATCTCCAGATCTACGGGAGCTTCTGGTGGGGGATCCAGTTGCGGACGGTGACCGAATACCACGGCGGGCCGAAATCCCTGACCCGCGTGCACCTCGGCACCCGCATGGTCGCCACCACGCTCCTCATCAACCTCGTCCTGCTCGGGATCCTCCTCTACAGGCACTTCGTTGTCCCCGGCATAGAATATTGGCTCTGGATCCCGTATGTCCTTTTCGTCGTCTTCCTCTTCCGCCGGGTCTGGAGGCTCAAGCGCCGGATCGCCGATCTCGTCGGCGCCGCCGCCACCCGCTGCGGGCTCACGAGAATCAAGAAGTGAGCGGGCATTTTAAGTTCGCGGGCTTTGCTCTGACCGCGTAGATGAAATTCCCCTGCCCGACCATGACAAAGAACGAAGCTGATACCCGCTACCATCTGATTGATCCCGTCCTGAGGGCCAAAGGATACATTGATCCTTACATCACCTTGGAGACCCCGGCACCGGTGGAGCCCACTGGACCAAAAGGCCGTCGCCGCAAAGGTCCCGGAAAAACGGACTATCTCATTGGCGTTCGCATGCCGGGTGGTCCGAAGCCGCTCCCGGTGGCGATCTTGGAAGCGAAGAGTGAGGATGAAGACCCGCTCAAAGGAATGCAGCAGGCCAAGGGATATTCCGAGTGCGAGCGCTTCGAGGCCAAATACATTTTCTCCACGAATGGCCACCTCTACGGAAAATACAACAAGTTCACCGGCGAGCAGACCGGCCCGTTTCCGCTCGCGAATTTTCCAGATCACAAAACGCTGACCGACTGCTACCACCGCCACACCGGCATCAATCTGGACGATCCCTCGGCCTCGATGCTGTTCCAGCCGGACAGCCCGGCGTTTCCCGAATTCCGCTACTACCAGGATGCCGCGATCCGTTCCTCGTTTGAGAAGATCCTCAAGTGCGAAGCCGACGACGTTCTCTCGCGGGTTCTGCTCTCCCTCGCCACCGGTTCCGGCAAGACGATCATCGCCGCGAACCTGCTCTGGCGGCTTCACGAGGCCGGACGCCTGCCGAAGCCCGTGCTTTTCCTCTGCGACCGCGACGAGCTTCGCGAGCAGGCCTACGGCAAACTCAAGGCGGTCTTCGGCGACAACGCCCGCATCGTCGAGACGAAGAACGGCGGGAACGCCGCCAAGAACGCCCGCATCCACATCGCCACCTACCAGACGCTCGGGCTCGACGATGACGAGGGGTTCGCCAGCTTCCTCACCGAGCATTACCCGGACGATTATTTCAGCGTCATCATCATTGACGAGTGCCATCGCTCGGCGTGGGGCAGGTGGTCGGAGGTGCTCAGGCGGAACCCGAACGCCATCCACATCGGCCTGACCGCGACGCCCCGCCAGCTTCGCGAGGCGAAGGACAAACCGACGGAGGACGAGGAAATCACCGCGAACAACCACAAGTATTTCGGCGAACCTGTCTATGAATACACGCTGATCGAGGCGCAGGAGGACGGCTACCTCGCCGCCTGCGAGGTCATCAAGCGCAAGGCGTCGATCGATGCCCGCATCTTCACCAAGGCCGAGGTGCTCGCCGCAGGGCCGACCAACATCAAAACCGGCAAGCCGGTCACCGAAGAAGACCTGAACAAGAGCGAATACACGGGCAAGGACTTCGACGACGAACTGTTCATCGACATGCGCACCCCCGCGATGTGCGAAGACCTGTTCAAGCTGCTCTGCGAAAATGGCGGACCCGAGCAAAAGGTCATCATCTTTTGCACGCGCGAAATCCATGCCGACCGCGTGGCCATGCAGATGAACAACCTCTACGTCCGCTGGTGCAAAGAGAAAAATCAGGAACCCAAGGATCTCTATGCCTTCAAGTGCATGGGCGGGGCCAACAACGGATCGGAATATATCAAGACCATGCGCGGATCCGGCGAACGCGCGTTCGTCGCCTGCACGGTCGATCTCCTCGAAGCCGGGGTCGATATCGAGCGCCTGAACGCGGTCGTCTTCTTCCGCTACCTCAAATCCGCCATCAAATTTTACCAGATGGTCGGGCGCGGGACCCGCATCCACGAGGAGACCGGCAAATACAAGTTCTGGCTCTACGACTACACCGGCGTCACCGACCTCTTCGGCACCGACTTCATCACGCGCCCACCGCGCCCCGGTGGTGGCGGGGGCGGAGGAGGCGAGGGGCCGGAGCCGGAACCACCGGAGAAACCCACCGTCGCGGAGATGCAGGGCGCGACCGTCATCAACGCCGAAGGCCGGTTCGTCATGGGAATTCGCGACGGTCGACAATCGCTCATTCCCTTCGACGAATACCGCCGCGAAATGATCAAGCGCGTGCTCGCCGAGGCCCACACTCTCCGCCAGTTCCGCGGCCTCTGGATCGAATCCCAAAAACGCCGGAAGCTCATCGGCCACCTCATCGGCGACAACTACAACCCGGAAATCGTCCGCGACCTCGACGGCATGACGGAATACGATTTCTACGACCTCTTCGCCCACCTCGGCTACAAGGCCCTCGCTCTCAAACGGCCGGATCGCAAAATCATTTACCTCGACAAAAACCAGGCGTGGTTCGACTCGCTCGATCCGAACGCCGCCACCGTCCTCCGCAGGCTCGGCAACCAGTTCGAACTCGGCGGCACCGACGCGCTCGAAACCGCCGCGCTATGGGACGTGCCGGAAATCAGGGACGCCGGTGGATTCGACTCGCTCAGGAAAATCGGCTCGCCTGTCGAGGTGATGAAGGATGCCAAGATGAGGTTGTTTGCGGCATGAACACACATTTGCGTTATCTCTCAGAATTATGTGATCGCCAGATTGCATTTCGCGATCCCCGAATAAAACCAGACGCAGTGTTCCGCTACGTTGATATTTCGTCAGTGGACTACAAGTTAAAAGAAATTGTTAGTGCGCAAGTTGTTCGTGGAAGCGATGCCTCTGTTCGCGCTCGTCAAGTCATCAAAACGAATGATGTGCTGGTTTCTACAGTTCGACCAAATCTGAATGCAGTTGCGTTAGTTCCTCCCGAGTTTGACGGCCAGATTTGCAGCACTGGATTTTGTGTGTTGCGGTGCGGTCCAGAACTCAAACCGAGCTATCTTTTCGCGTTTGTTACATCTCTTCGCTTTGTCAATGGCTTGGTTGAATTGGTTCAAGGAGCACTTTACCCTGCTGTGACTAGCCGTCAGGTTTTCGCTCAGCAGGTGCCATGGGTTGAGCCAAAGAGACAGGAAATAATTGGCGAACACTTCCTCCGGGTGAAGCAACTGACTTTGGAAGCGAAAATAGCCGCTCAGAAACAACTTCAAGAGCTGGAATTGCTCCCCCAGAAGCTCCTCGCCCAAGTCTTTGAATCCTAGCCCATGAGCGACCAGTCCTCCAATTCCCAACTCCTCATTTACCAAACCGAAGACGGTCGGATCAAACTGGACGTGCGGTTTGAAGGCGAGACGGTGTGGCTGACGCAGCCCATGATCGCCGACCTTTTTGAGACCACGATCCCCAACGTGAGCATGCACTTGCGCAATATTTTTTCCGAGGGCGAACTGACGCCGGAGGCAACTGTTAAGAATTTCTTAACGGTTCGAAGGGAGGGGTCCCGACAGGTCAGCCGGAGCCTCGAATACTACAACCTGGATGCCATCATCTCCGTCGGCTATCGCGTGAAAAGTGGGACGGCCACCCAATTCCGCATCTGGGCGACGCAGCGGCTGCGGGAATTTATCGTGAAGGGATTCGTGCTGGATGACGAGCGGCTGAAAAATCCCGATTTGCCCTTCGACTACTTCGAGGAGCTGCTGCGGCGGATTCAGGATATCCGCACTTCGGAGCGGCGGTTTTACCAGAAGATCACTGACATTTACGCCACGAGCATCGACTACGATCCCACGGACGACGCGAGCATCACGTTCTTCAAGACGGTGCAGAATAAGCTGCACTGGGCGATCACCGGGCAGACGGCGGCGGAAATCATCGTCAGTCGCGCGGACAGCACCCGTCCTCACATGGGGCTGACGACATGGCGCGGGGCGAAGGTGAGGAAGGAAGACACGGTCATCGCCAAGAACTACCTTGCGGAAGACGAGCTGGCCGCCCTGAACAACCTAGTCGAGCAATACCTCGTTTTCGCAACCGGCCAGGCCATGCGCCGCATCCCGATGAAGATGGCCGACTGGATCAGCAAGCTGGACAGCTTCCTCACCATCAACGACCGCGACATCCTCACCCATGCCGGCCGGATTTCCCATGAACTGGCGCTGGCCCATGCGGAGCGGCAATACGATACCTTCAGCCGCCAGCGCCTCGCCGACGCGGCCGCCAAGCCGGATGACTTCGAGCGCGCCGTGAAGCAACTGCCGCCACCGAAGACCAAAAAGAAGAAACCCTGACCCATGCCCAAAGCAAAAAAGCAACCGAAGACCATCGCCGGAACGCGTTCGCTGTCGTCCTTCGTCAAGTCGATCTGCGACATCATGCGGCGGTCGAATTGCGCGAGCGCCCTGCAATACGTGCCCGAGCTGACGTGGATTCTCTTCCTGCGCATCCTCGACGCGCAGGAGAAGCGCGACCGCGAGGCCGCCGAGGCGGTGGGCAAAAGTTTCGCGCCCGCGCTCTCCAGTCCGTTCCGCTGGCAGGATTGGGCCGCGCCGTTTCCCAAAGACGAGACCGCCAAGGCCGGCCATCCGCAAACCGACGAGGGCAAGCCCTACGGCTGGAAGCGGCAGGAACTCTTTTCCAAAGGCGACGGGAAGCTCTTCGAGTTCATCAACACCGAGCTTCTTCCCCACCTGCACGCGCTGGACATTGATCCCGCGACCAAGTTGCCGAACCCCACGGCCACGCGGAAGCAGCGGGTGATCGGCCGGATCATGACCGCCGTCGAGCGGGTGCGCGTGGACAGCGAGACGAACCTCCGCGATATTTTGGACAAAGTGGATGAGATCAGCATCGACCACGTGGACGACACGCATTTCTTCACGCTCTCGCAGGTGTATGAGGACCTCCTTCTCAAGATGGGTGAGAAAAACTCCGACGGCGGACAGTTTTTCACCCCGCGTGAGGTCATCCGTGCGATGGTCCACACGATCCAGCCGGAGCTTGGCCACACGATCTACGACCCCTGCTGCGGCACCGGCGGATTTCTCGCCGTCGCCTACGAGCACATCGCCCGCAATCTCGGCCAATCTCCCGCAAGCACGGACATCGACACGCTCAAGCACGAGACATTCTTCGGGCGTGAGAAAGAAAATCTCGTCTTCCCCATCGCGCTCGCCAATCTCGTGCTCCACGGGATTGATCAGCCAAACCTCTGGCACGGCAACACGCTGACCAAACGCGCGACCTACGGCGCACTCTTTGACAAAGCTCCGAAGTTTTTCGACGTGATCCTCACGAACCCGCCGTTCGGCGGCAAGGAGGGCAAGGACGCGCAGAAAAACTACGCCTACGCCACCGGCAGCACGCAGGTTCTCTTTGCCCAGGACATCCTCGGCGAACTCGCCTCCGACGGCCGTTGCGCGATCGTCCTCGACGACGGATTCCTCTTCCGCAAAGACGAAGACGCCTTTGTCGAGACAAAACGAAAACTGGTGGACGAGTGCGACCTGTGGGCGATCGTGAGCCTGCCGGGCGGTTGCTTCTCCGGTGCGGGTGCCGCAGTGAAGACGAACCTTCTCTTCTTCACCAAGGGAAAAAAGACCACGAAGATTTGGTATTACGACCTCACGCATGTGAAGGTCGGCAAGAAATCGCCGATGACGCTCGCGCATTTCGGCTTCGGCAAAAACGGCGAAGTCCTCGACGACGCCGACCTCCCAGGGGCACTCATCGAGGCATGGACGGAAGACGAGAACAGCAAAGGCGAATTCCCCAGCTACGCCCGTCTGCTCCCCGCGCGCGGCACCCCCGCCGCCGAAAGCCGTTACTCGTGGACCGTGGACTTCGCAGACCGCCGCAAGATGGCCCGCGAGGACAGGAAACCGCACATCGCCGAGGCGGAAGCCGCCAAGGCCGAAGTCGTCTCGCTCAAGGAAAAGCTCAAAGCCCTCAAGGCGATAAATCCGAAGGACAAGAAAATTGAATCGCTCGAATCGAAGATCGCCGAACGCGAGAAAGCCGCCCGCGACGCCCAGTCCAAGGCCAATGCGATCGATTCCGCCGTCTTCGACCTCAAAGCCGTGAACCCGAATGCGATCATAAAAATCGACTCGCGCACGCCGGCTGAAGTCATCCAGAGCATCGAGCAGCAGGGCAGGATCGTCTCGGAATCGCTGGAGACTCTGAAGGATTTGCTGAAACCGGAGGAGGGAGTCGCCAAGAAAATTGACGATGACCGGAGCGGACGATGAAGGGTTTCCTTGGCGCGGCCATTCTTGTTTCGGGCGTCATCCGTTTCCCATGAGCGGTCTGGTCGCCGACTATTCTTACGAGCTCCCGCCGGGGCTGATCGCCTCGCGTCCGCTCGCGTGCCGGGACGGATCGCGCATGCTCGTCGTGGACCGGGCGACCGGGGAGATCTCCCACCGGATGTTCCGCGATTTTCCCTCTTATCTCCGGCCGGGCGACCGGGTCGCGCTCAACGATTCCCGGGTCATCAAAGCCAGGCTGCTCGCGCCCGAAACGAACATCGAAATTTTTCTTCTTGAGCCGTGCGGCGAGCGCCGCTGGAAGTGCCTGGTCCGGCCGGGAAAAAAAATGCGTGCGGGCGCGGTGGTTGCCATCGCGGGCACCGGGGCGCGCGTGGCCGAAGTTCTGCCCGGGGGCGGGCGGATCGTCGAGTTTTCTGCCGAACCGGATCTCGAAAAATTCGGGCGGATGCCGGTGCCGCCGTATTTCAAGCGGGACTCCGACGGGGCCGATGACGAGCGCTACCAGACCGTCTATGCCGCCGCCCCGGGGTCCGTGGCCGCGCCGACCGCCGGCCTCCATTTCACGGAGGAAGTGCTCGCCCGCATCCCGCATTCCTTCCTCACCCTGCATGTCGGAGCGGGAACTTTTCTGCCGGTGAAAACCGCGCGGATCGCAGACCATGTGATGCACGAGGAACGCTACGAAATCTCCGGGGAGTCCGCCCGCGCGCTGAACGCGGCCGCGCGGATTATCGCGGTCGGCACCACCGCCGCGCGCGTGCTCGAATCCCGCTCCGAGCCAGCACTGGCGGCCTGCTCCGGCCGGACGGATATTTTTATTCACCCTCCGTATTCGTTCCGGCGCACCGGCGCCCTGCTCACCAATTTCCACCTCCCGCGCTCGACCCTCCTTGTGCTCGTCTGCGCGTTTGCCGGACGCGATCTCGTGATGCGCGCCTACCGCGAGGCGGTCGCGGAAGGCTACCGGTTTTACAGCTACGGCGACTGCATGCTCGCCGTCTGAAATGCATCGCAAAAACTTTTTTTGAAAATCTGTCTTTTTGTTCTTGCCTTGCGGAAAGCGATTCGTAAACTCCTCCCTCCCGCGAGCTGTCGGGTGGATGAGGTGACCACGTAAGCGTGGTTTTTTTGTCCCCTGGGAAAAAATACTGTTGGCTCGACGGGATACTTGAAATGAACACGCACAATGACAAACGCGCTTTGGCCGTCTCCAAACGGGACGCAGAGGTTGCCTGTCCGCATACAATTTGACCATGAGCGCGAACGTCCTGACAGCCGCCGATGCCGAGAAGGCAAAGATCCAACTGATTACCGATGAAGCCAAGGGCATGCAGGCCGTGCACGACGTTGTCGTCGCGATCCAGGCCGCGCGCCGCAGCGGCACCGCCTGCGCGAAGACCAAGGGCGACGTCAACCTCTCCGGCCGCAAGCCGTGGCGCCAGAAGGGCACCGGCCGCGCCCGCGCGGGTTCGTTCGCCAGCCCGGTCTGGGTCGGCGGCGGCGCCGCCCACGGTCCGAAGCCCCGCGATTATACCAAGAACACCCCGAAGGCGGTCAAAAAACTCGCCTTCCGCAAAGCGCTCAGCGCCCGCATCCTCGAAGGAGATGTCCTCCTCGTCGAAAAATTTTCCGTTGCCGAGCCGAAGACGAAGCTCTTCGTCGCTCTCCTCGCCAAAACCTCCGCGCAGGCCCGCAAGACGCTTGTCCTCTCGGCGGTGTTCGACGAGACCACGCTTAAGGCCGCCCGCAACGTCGCCAAGGTTCAGCTCACCCGCGCCGAGGATGTCAATACCGAGCAGCTCCTCGCGTTCGACAAAATCGTCCTCACTCAGGACGCGCTCGAAAAACTTTCCGAAAGGCTCGCGTCATGAACGAAGTCCACGACCACATCCAATCCGTCATCCTCACCGAAAAGGCCACCCTCCTCTCGGAAAAATTCAACAAATACGTCTTCCGCGTCAGCCCGGCCGCCAACAAAATCCAGATCAAGCGCGCGATCGAAGTCATCTTCAAAAAAAAGGTCGTTGATGTGAACACCGCCAATTTCGCCGGGAAGAAAAAACGCGAGCGCAAGGCCGACTTCGGCCGCCGCCCGCACTGGAAGAAGGCGATCGTCACCCTCAAAGCGGGCGAAAAGCTCGACCTCGTCTAAGGAATTCACACATGGCACTCAAGACTTTCAGACCTCTCACCCCCGCCAGCCGCTTCAAGGCGCTCCCGGATTTTGCCGAGGTCACCAAGGACAAGCCGGAGAAGGCGCTCACCGAGGCGATCAAAAGGACCGGCGGACGCAACAACCAGGGGCGGATCACCATGCGCCATCGCGGCGGCGGCCACAAGCGGCGCTACCGGATCATCGACTTTAAGCGCTCGAAACGCGACGCGGTCGCCGAGGTTCTCGCCATCGAATACGACCCGAACCGCTCCGCCCGCATCGCCCTCCTCCAATACGCGGACGGCGAGAAGGCCTACATCCTCGCGCCTGCCGGACTCGCCGTCGGAAACAAGGTCACCGCCGGCGAAAAAGCGGACCCCTCGGTCGGCAACGCCCTCCCGCTCAAAGCCATCCCGCTCGGCTCCGCGATCCACAATGTCGAGCTCACGCCCGGCCGCGGCGGACAGATCGTCCGCAGCGCCGGATCGGTCGCCGTCCTCGCCAACCGCGAGGCAGGATATGCGCTCGTCAAACTCGCCTCCGGAGAAATCCGCAAAATCAACGAAAACTGTTTTGCGACGCTCGGGCAGGTCGGCAACACCGACCACATGAACGTCTCGTCAGGAAAAGCCGGGCGCACCCGCTGGCTCGGACGACGCCCGCACGTCCGCGGCATGGTCATGAACCCCGTGGATCACCCGATGGGCGGAGGCCAGGGCAAGAGCAAGGGCGGCGGCGGACGCCACCACCCGATGTCCCCGTGGGGGCAGCTCGCCAAAGGCTTCAAAACCCGCCGCAAACACAAGCCGAGCGATAAATTTATCGTCCAGCGCTGCAAGGCAAAAGCCAAGAATTAACCATGTCACGTTCCCTGAAAAAAGGCCCGTTCGTCGAGTGGAAGCTCCTCGACAAAATTGACCGGATGACCGAGTCCGGCGTCAAGAAACCGATCAAGACCTGGTCCCGTCGCAGCACGGTCACACCGGACTTTGTCGGGCACACGTTCAACGTCCACAACGGAAAAACTTTTATCCCGGTCTTCGTGACCGAGAACATGGTCGGCCACAAGCTCGGAGAGTTCTCGCCGACCCGCATCTTTAAGAAACACGGTTCTCACACCGCAAAAGTGACCAAGTAACCCGATGAGAGTTGTCGCCACGGCGGCAGCGCTCATGGTCCTGCCACTGATCCCCGGATCGCTGGCAAAGGACAAACGATCTTTGACAGATTTTGAATATGTCCAGCTGGGACGGGAAATTTCCGTTCCGGCTCCGGATGACGCCGCCCCGGGAAGTCTCGGGGAACGGCTCGTGCTCGCGCGGGCGTCGATCAAGGCTCTCACGGAGGCCCTTGGCATCGCCAACAGCGAGGCCGAGGTCTTCAAGCGCCAGGTCACGGATCTCCAGCTCAAGCTCGACGCCTACGGGCTCGCCGGACTCGAAAAGGAACCGGAAAAAATCGAGCAGCGCCTGCTCTCCGCCGTCCGCGACCTCCGCATTTTAAAGAAACAAAACGAGGACGCGGTCAACGGTCTCGTGCGGCTCTCGGAGAGCATCCAGCTTCTCATCAAAACGAGCGAGGGAGTCAATCCCGAGGCGCGCATGGCCGTCGAGGCCGAGCTGAGAAAAACCAGCGAAATCCTCGGATCCCCGCAAGCCGCGAAGGCCGGAAGCCTCGAAGCCACGCTGTCGGACGGCATGGTCGTGGATCTGAAAGAAGACCTCTCGCTTGTCGTCGCCAACATCGGTGCCAAACACGGCGTGAAAATCGGAATGCCCTTCCAGGTCTGGCGCGAAAACCGCCGGATCGGCGCGGTCCGGGTCGTCGACGTCAGGGACAGGATCTGCGGAGCCATTATTCAAAATCTCGAATCGGAAAAAGAGCCGGTGAAAACCGGCGACCGCCTTCGGGTGGATGCCAGAAAATAACATTTTAACAACAACGACATGCAGGTAAAATCCATTTACAGATTCGCGCGGATCTCGGCCTTCAAGGCACGGGAGGTGACCCGTGAGATCCAGGGACTTCCGGCGACGGACGCCCTGGAGCTCCTTCGGTTCGTCCCGAAGAAGGCCGCTCTGCTCGTGATCAAAACGCTCAAGAGCGCGATCGCCAACGCAGAGAACAACAACAACCTCAACGCCGCCAGCCTCGTCGTGAAGGAGGCCGTCGTCGGCGAGGGCGCAACGTTCAAACGCTCCCAGCCGAAAGCCCGCGGAAGCGCCGGCCCGATCCGCAAGCGCACCAGCCATATCCGCATCATCCTCACCGACGAGGTGGAAATCAAACGCCGCGAACCCGCGGCAAAAACCAAAAAGCCGCGCGCAAAAAAGCCGGCTGCCAATCCGGCCCCTGCCGGCCCAGTCACCGAAACCTCCGCCCCTGCCGCGGACTCCAAAAATTAAACCATGGGACAAAAAGTCAACCCGATCGGATTTCGCCTCCCCATCAACCGGGACTGGGGATCGCGCTGGTATGCCTCGCGAAAAGATTTCGCCGATTTCCTCCTCGCCGACGCCAAAATCCGCGGAGCTCTGAAGAAGAAGCTGAAGCAGGCCGCCGTCGCACGCATCGTCATCGAGCGCGCATGGAACAGCCTGCGCGTCACGATCCACACCGCCCGCCCGGGTGTTGTCATCGGCCGCCGCGGGTCGGAAATCGAGACCCTCACGAAGGAGATCAGCGACCTGGCCTCCGGCAAACAGGTCAAAATTGACATCGTCGAAATCAAAAGCCCGGATCTCGACGCCCAGCTTGTCGCGGAGAACGTGGCCTCCCAGCTCGAACGCCGGATCTCGTTTCGCCGCGCCATGAAGCGCGCCGTCCAGATCTCGATGGAGCAGGGCGCCCTCGGAATCAAAATCCGCGCCTCCGGCCGCCTCGGCGGAGCGGAGATCGCACGCACCGAATGGCAGCGCGCCGGGAAAGTCTCTCTCCACACCCTCCGCACGCCGATCGATTACGGGTTCACCGAGGCCGTGACCGTCGCCGGCAGGATCGGCATCAAGTGCTGGATTTGCAAAAAACAGGAGGTCGCCGAACCCGCCAAGGTCGATCCCCCGCGCAGAACCGAACCCAAAGAACCCGCCGAGGCCGGCGCCTGATCGCAACCAACCAATTTTTAGAAGGGAACTGACATGCCATTGATGCCCAAACGCGTGAAGTATCGCAAGACCCAGCGGGGAAGCCGCAAGGGGACTGCCTCGCGCAATATCCGAATTGACTTCGGCGAGTTCGGACTCCAGACGCTCGAGCGCGGCTGGATCACAAACACGCAGATCGAAGCCGCCCGTGTCGCGCTCACCCGCAACATGAAACGCAAGGGAAAACTCTGGATCCGGATCTTCCCGGACAAATCCGTCACCGCCCGCCCGCCGGAAACCCGAATGGGCAAAGGCAAGGGCCAGCCGGAGTATTGGGTCGCCGTCATCCGCCCGGGCAACATCCTCTTCGAACTCGACGGTGTTTCCGAAACCGTCGCCCGCGAGTCCTTGCGCCTCGCGGCCAACAAACTGCCGGTCCGCACCCGGTTCATCGCGCGCCACCACGCCGGTTGATTCCCAGCCATGAAGATCGCCGACATCAAAGAACTCACCGCAAAAGAACTCCTCTCCCGCAAGCGCGAACTGCGCGAGGAGATTTTCAACCTGCGCGTCCAGCAACAAAGCGGTCAGCTTGAAAAACCGCACATGCTCCACACGCTCCGCCGCAACATCGCAAGAATCGAAACCGTGCTCAGCCAGAAAACACGGACAACCTCCGCAAAGTAAATGAGCGAAACCATCACCACTCCTGAACCGGCGGCCCAACGCGGCCGCGGACTCCGCAAGACACGCGTCGGCGAGGTCGTCTCGGACAAAATGGACAAGACGATCGTCGTCCGCACCGTCACCCGCGTGCCCCATCCGAAGTTCGGCAAAATCACCAAGCACATCGCCAAATTTCATGCCCACGACGAAAAGAACGAAGCCAAAATCGGCGACCGCGTGAGCATCAAGGAAACCCGCCCGCTCAGCCGGCTGAAACGCTGGCGGCTGGTCGAAATTCTCAAGCACTGACATGATCCAACTCCGCTCCCGAATCGATGTGGCCGACAACACCGGCGCACGCATGGCCACGATGATCGGCGTCATCGGCAAAGCCTCGGCGACCGCCCGCATCGGCGATATCATCACCGCCAACGTCAAGGAGGCTTCCTCCGGCGGCACCGTCAAAAAAGGCGATGTCGTCCGCGCGGTCGTCGTCCGCACCCGCCAGCCGGTCCGCCGCGAGGACGGATCCGTCCTGCGGTTCGACAACAACGCGATCGTCATCATTGACAAGGATATGAACCCGCGCGGCACCCGCATCTTCGGGCCGGTCGCCCGCGAACTCCGCGAAAAGAATTTCATGAAAATCATCTCGCTCGCCCCGGAGGTCCTATGAGCCGACCCGCTTTCCACGTCCGCAAGGGGGACTCCGTCCAGGTGATCTCCGGAAACCACAAGGGCGCCACCGGCAAGATCCTCCAGATCATCGCGGCAAAAAGCCAGGTGATCATCGAGGGCGTGCGCATGATCAAAAAACACCAGAAGAAATCCCAGGACCAGCCGAACGGCGCGATCATCGAGCGCGAGGGGCCGATCCATATTTCCAACGTCAAGCTGGTCGAGAAAGCCGTCTCGGATAAACCGGCCAAAAAGAAATCTGCCACCGACAAACCGGCGAAAAAGAAATCTGCCTAAGCCATGACCCAGGAACCCGAACTCCTCATCGAATACAAGACCCGCGTTCTTCCGGCCCTCCGCGAGAAGCACGGCTACACGAACGTGAACCAGGTGCCGAAGGTCGTGAAAGTGGTCATCAACACGTGCGTCGGATCCTCTCCGGATGTCAAGGAAGCCCTCGAGATCGCGAAAGCCGACCTCACGACGATCACCGGCCAGAAGCCCGCAACCACGTCCTCGAAAAAGGCGATCTCCAACTTCAAGCTCCGGGAAAACCAGGCGATCGGCGCGAAGGTCACCCTCCGCGGACGCATGATGTATGAGTTTCTGGAGCGCCTGATCAAGACCGCGCTGCCGCGCATCCGCGACTTCCGGGGCGTCTCGACCCGCGCGTTCGACGGCAACGGCAACTACACGCTCGGAGTTTCCGACCAGTCCATTTTTCCTGAGATCGAGCTCGACCGCATCAAGCGGAACATCGGGTTCGACGTGACGATTGTCACCACAGCCAAAACCAACGAGGAGGCGAAGTCCCTCCTGAGCGAGCTCGGAATGCCGTTCGCCGACAAAGCCAAAAAGGCGCCGGCCAAGACCGCCGCCGCCTGAGGAGCCACACGCCATGAATGATCCCATCGCCGACATGCTGACCCGCCTGCGCAACGCCGCCGGGGCAGGAAAATCCGAACTCTCGATGCCGTATTCGAAGCTCAAAAGCGAGGTTGCCAAAATCCTGAAGAAGGAAGGCTACATCCGCGACTGCGAGCTCGACACCGCCGGGAAGCACCCGCAGCTCAAAATCCGCACGAAATTTCTCAACAAAACCAGCGCTATCACCGGGCTCAAACGCGTGAGCCGTCCCGGCCTGCGCCGCTATGTGGGAGCAGGGGAAATCCCCCGCGTCCTCGGCGGCATGGGCGTCGCCGTGCTCTCGACCCCGCGCGGGATCCTTTCCGGCCACGAGGCGCGCAAACAAAACGTCGGCGGCGAATTGCTCGCCTACATCTGGTAACCATGTCACGAATCGGCAACAAAAAAATCACCCTTCCCGCGAAGGTCAAGGTCACCGTCTCCGACTCGGGGAACGTCTCGGTGGAAGGCCCGAAAGGAAAGCTCGCATGGACGCTTCCCGCCCGGATCACGGCAGTGGTCGAGGGCACCGAAGTGGCGTTCAGCCGTGACGGCGAGTCCCGTCCGGTCAAGGCCCTCCACGGGCTCTCCCGCGCGCTGGTGGCCAATATGGTCACGGGCGTCAGCGAGGGATTCAAGCGCGAGCTGGAAATCCAGGGCGTCGGCTTCAAGGCGGCCGTCCAGGGGAAAACCCTGAACCTCAGCCTCGGCAAGTCGCACCCGATCCTCTTCGCGATCCCGCCGGAAATCAAAATCACCGTCGCCGACAACACGAAGATCACGATCGAGGGGATCGACAACCATCTCGTCGGCCAGGCCGCCGCCGACATCCGCGCCTTCTACCCGCCGGAACCCTACAAGGGCAAGGGCGTGCGTTTCGTCGGCGAACAAATCCGCCGCAAAGAAGGCAAAACCGTCCAATAAATCATGTCCGCAACAGACAAACGCAAACACCGCCATACCCGCCTGCGCAAAAAGCTGGCCGGCACCGCCGAGCGCCCGCGCCTCGCCATCCATTTTTCCGGACGGCACATCACCGCCCAGGTCATCAATGACGACACCGGCCGGACGCTCGTTTCGGTCAACACCACCGAGGCGGACCTCCGCTCGGCCGACAAGACCGGGGCGAATGTCGCCACCGCCCAAAAGGTCGGCAAGCTCGTTGCCGAGCGCGCCACATCCCAAAAGATCACCAAGGTCGTTTTCGACCGCGGCGGATTTCAATACCACGGCAAGGTCAAAGCCCTTGCCGATGCCGCCCGCGAAGGCGGATTCGAATTCTAAAAAAACACCATGCCTCCGAAACCCAGAGATAGAAGAAATTCACGCTCGGATACTCCCAGCGAACCCAAGGAGACGACGGAGAAAGTCGTGTTCATCAACCGATGCGCCAAAGTTGTCAAGGGCGGCCGCCGGTTCAGCTTCAGCGCCCTCATCGTTTCGGGCGACCACAAGGGCAAGGTCGGCGTCGGCTTCGGCAAGGCGAACGAGGTGAGCGAGGCGATCCGCAAGGCGACCGATGCCTCGAAGAAGCACATGGTCAAAATCGCGGTCCACGAGAACACGATCCCTCACATGGTCGTCGGCGAATTTGGCGGCGGTCGCGTCCTCCTGCGCCCGGCCTCGCCCGGAACCGGCGTCATCGCCGGCGGCGGAGTCCGCGCGGTCATCGAGGCGGTCGGCATCCGCGACGTCCTCGCGAAATCCCTCGGGTCCAGCAACCACGCGAATGTCGTCCACGCGACGATCGCCGCCCTGACCCAGCTCCGCAAAAAAGAAGACATTTTCCGCCTGCGCGGCAAGACGGTGAAGCCCGCTGTCGTTGCGGAGCCTGCAACAGCCTGATCCCATGAGACTCCACGATCTGAAACCCAACCCCGGTGCCAAGCACCGCCGCAAACGCCTCGGTATCGGCGAAAGCTCCGGCAAGGGCAAAACCTCCGGCAAGGGCCACAAAGGACAGAAGGCCCGCTCGGGCGGCTCCATCCGCCCCAGCTTCGAAGGCGGCCAGATGCCGCTCTTCCGACGCCTCCCGAAACGCGGGTTCAACAACGCCGCTTTCAAAACCGTCTACGGAGTCGTCAACCTCGACTCGCTGGAAAAAATCTTTTCCGCCGGGGATTCCGTCACCGAGGATTCCCTGCGCAAGGCCGGCCTCGTCAAGGGCCGCTTCGATGGCGTCAAGATCCTCGGGCGCGGTGAACTCACCAAGGCGCTCAACGTCCTCGTGGACGAGGTCAGCGCCACTGCGCGCGAGAAGATCGAAAAGGCCGGCGGAACGGTCGAGATCCCGAAAGCGGAAACGACAAAGTAAGGCCGCATGATCGCCGCCTTCGCCAACATCTTCAAGATTCCGGAACTGCGCGTCCGCGTGCTGTTCACTCTGGCGATGATCGTGGTGATCCGCGCGGGCTCGGCGATCACGACCCCCGGCGTCAACGCGGCGGTTCTGCGCCAGTGGTTTTTGGACCGGGCGGACGCGGCTTCCGCAGGCGGAGTGGCGGCGCTCTTCAACCTGTTCAGCGGCGGCGCCCTCTCGAACTGCGCGATTTTTTCTCTCGGCGTGATGCCGTTCATCAGCGCCTCGATCATGCTCCAGCTCCTCACCGCGGTGATCCCGCAGCTCGGGAAGCTCTCGCGCGAGGACGGCGGGCGCCAGAAAATCATGCAGTATACCCGTTATGCCACGATCGGGCTCTGCATCTTCCAGGCGTTCCTCCTGGCCCGCTCGTTCGAGAGCCCGCAGGCAAACCCGTTCCTGCCGGGGATCATGGATACGATCAACAAGCTCGGGATCAGCCTGGTGACGAATCCCGGCTTCGGCTTCCAGTTCACCACGATCCTCACGATGACCGCCGGCACGATGTTCCTGATGTGGATCGGCGACCAGATCACCGAGCGCGGGATCGGCAACGGCGTTTCCCTCATCATCACGATCGGCATTCTCGCCCAGCTCCCCGGCGGCCTCATCCAGGCATGGAGAACCTTTGTCCCGGCAGCGGCCGGCGCCCAGGCCACCGTCAGCCCGGTCGTCCTCGTCCTGATGGTCGCGTTCCTGGTCTTCGTCATCGCGGCCGTCATCGCCGTCACCCAGGCGCAGCGGAAGATCAGCATCCAATACGCGAAGCGCGTCGTCGGGCGGAAAGTCTATGGCGGGCAGACCCAATACATGCCGCTCAAGATCAATTACGCGGGCGTCATGCCGATCATCTTCGCCCAGGCGATCCTCCTCTTCCCGTCCACCATCTTCAACATGGCGTTCCCCGGTCAGCGCTGGGCGCAGGAGCTCTCGCGCATGCTCATGAGCGGCCCGCTCCATTACGCGTTCTACGCGGTCATGATTTTCTTTTTCAGCTACTTCTGGGTCGCCACCCAGTTCCAGCCGGTTCAGATCGCGGACGACCTGAAGAAATACGGCGGCTTCATCCCGGGGGTGCGCCCGGGCAAGCCGACGGCGGACTATCTGGATTACACGATGACGCGGCTGACCTTTGCGGGGGCCGCTTTCCTCACGATCATTGCGGTGCTCCCGCAGATGCTGACCCAATGGCTCAACGTCCCCTACATGACCGCGCAGTTCTTCGGCGGCACCGGCCTCCTGATCATCGTCGGCGTCGTGCTCGACACGATGCGGCAGGTGGAGACCCACCTCCTGCAGCGCCATTACGACGGATTCCTCCGCAAGGGCAGGATCCGCGGAGCACGCGACGTGCGGCCGCGCATGGGATCCGGCAATCTCCTCAACGACCAGACCCTCGTCCTGATGTATGCCGCGCTCGGCTTCCTCGTCATCGCCGGCGTGACGATCTATCTCGCGACGCACAATTTCGCGCCGCACAAATAGTGCGCGCATCCGAACATTGAAGAACCGCATCGTTCTGCTCGGTCCGCCCGCTTCGGGCAAAGGCACGCAAGCCGCCCTTCTCGGCACGGTCTTCGGCATCCCGCACGTCTCCACGGGGGAGATCGTGCGCCGGGAGCGCGCGAAGGGGACGGAGATCGGCATCGAGGCCGATTCCTATGCGAGCCGGGGCCTCCTTTTTCCCGACGAACTGGCGCTCCGGTTTGTCGGACAATGGCTCGGCGGCCACTCGCGGTTCATCTTCGACGGGTTCCCCCGCACGCTCGGGCAGGCGACCGCCCTGGATCAGCTTCTCGCATCAAAATCCCTCTCCCTTCAAACCGTCTACCTTCTCGAACTCTCCGACGACCAGATCCGCTCCCGCATGCTCGGACGCCTCACCTGCTCGGGCTGCGGGGCCGTGTTCAACGAGACGTTCCACAGGATTTCCGTGGATGTGCCGTGCCCGAAATGCGACGGCGTGCTTTCCCACAGGCAGGATGACACGCTCGAGGCCCTCGACCACCGGCTCGCCCAATACCACGAGTTCGTCCAGCCGATCTCCGAATATTACGAGGCGTCCGGGCTTTTGAAAAAAGTGGATGTCCGGTTCGGCCGTGATGCGGTTTTCCAGCTTCTCTACAACGACCTGAGGGCGGACGCATGATCACCATCAAGCGGCCTCACGAAATCGAAAAAATGCGACGCGCCGGCGAGGCGGCCGCCGGGATCCTCAACGAGCTGGCGTCGCTCGTCGCCCCAGGCGTCACGACCGGCGAGATCGACCACGCCGCCTCCCAGCTCATGTCCGGAGCCGGCGTCCGCAGCGCGTTCCTCGGCTACAAAAAATTTCCCGGACACATCTGCATCAGCATCAACGAGGAGGTCGTCCACGGCATCGGCGGCCCCCGCCGGATCGCCTACGGCGACATCGTCAAAATGGATGTCGGAATCCTCCGCGACGGGTGGATCGGCGACACGGCGACATCGGTTCCGGTCGGCATCGTGGATCCGGCGACCGAGCGGCTCCTCGCTGTCACCGAGGAAATCCTTCACGGCGCGCTCGAGCTCGCCCGCTCCGGAAACCGGGTCGGCGAGATCTCCCACTACATCGAGTCCCGCGCGGCCGTCCACGGCTACAGCGTCGTCCGCGAGTTTGTCGGCCACGGGGTCGGACGCCAACTCCACGAAGACCCCCAGGTTCCCAATTTCGGAAAGCGCAACTCCGGGCCGAAACTCAAACCCGGCATGACCCTCGCCATCGAACCCATGATCAACATGGGAAAATCGAAGGTGCGCGTCCTCGCGGACAAATGGACCGCCGTCACCGACGACGGTCTCCCCTCCGCCCATTTCGAGCACACGGTGCTGGTCACCGACAACATGCCGGAGGTATTGACATGGCCAAGAAAGACGCTATTGAAGTAGAAGGCAAAGTTGTCGAGCTGCTCCCGAACACCATGTTCCGAATCGAACTGGCAAACGGACACCGCATCCTCGCTCACATTTCCGGCAAGATGCGGCTGCACTTCATCCGCATCCTACCCGGAGACCGGGTCATGCTGGAGATGTCCCCGTATGACCTCACCAAGGGCCGGATCACCTACCGGCATAAAAACGAATCCTCGTCACCAAACAACTACAAAAGAAGATAAATGAAAGTCCGAGCCTCCGTCAAAAGAATGTGCGAAGCCTGCAAGGTCGTGCGCCGCAAAAATGTCGTCCGCGTCGTTTGCAAAAACCCGCGCCACAAACAAAAGCAGGGCTGACCGCCCGTCGATAAACCTCAATTTTTTTAAATTATGCCACGCTTACTTGGAGTTGACATCCCCGGAGACAAACGCATCGAGGCCTCGCTGCCGTATATTTACGGCATGGGCCCGAGCAACACGAAGAAGGTTCTCGAACAGGCGAACATTGACCCGAACGCCCGGGCGAAGGATCTTTCGCCGGAGCAGCTGAACGCGATCATCCACGCGATCAACGCGAACAAAATCCCGATCGAGGGCGACCTGCGCCGCGAAGTGCAGGGAAACCTCAAGCGCCTGCAGGCCATCAACTGCTACCGTGGCATCCGCCACCGCCGCAGCCTCCCGGTGCGCGGGCAGCGCACCTCCACCAATGCACGCACCCGCAAGGGGCCGCGCAAAACCGTCGGCGTCCAACGCAACAAGGATGCCAAAACCGGAAAAGTCTAATTAAAAACTGATCATGGCCGAAGAGAATCCATCCACCGAAACGCCCGCCTCCGAAGAAAAGAAACCCAAGGCGGCGCCCAAGAAAAAAGCGCCGAAGGCGGCTCCCGTAGCCGAGGCGGCTGCTCCTGCCGCAGAGGCCGCTCCCGCAACGGAGACCGTCCCCGCAACGGAGGCCGCTCCCGCCGCAGCCCCGGAAGCTGCTCCTGCAGCCGCCGCCGAAGCGAAGCCGAAGGCACCCAAAACCAAGGCGCCCAAGAAGTCGAAGGAGACCGCCGCCGCAGCCGCGCCGGCCCCGATCAGCATCTCGCTCGACGACGCGATCGAACCGGTCAAAATCGTCAAGGCCAAGGGCAGCAAAAACATCTTGCAGGGGATCGCCCATGTGCAAGCCAGCTTCAACAACACGATCGTCAGCATCACCGACCTCCGCGGGGGCGTGATCGGATGGTCGAGCGCCGGCAAGTGCGGGTTCAAAGGCTCCCGCAAGAGCACGGCCTACGCGGCACAGATGGTCGCGCAGGATGCCTGCCGCCAGGCGATGGGCCACGGGCTCAAGGAAGTCGAGGTTCGCGTCAAAGGCCCTGGTGCCGGACGCGAATCCGCCGTCCGCGCCATGCAGGCGGTCGGGCTCGACGTCACCGTCATTCGCGACGTCACCCCGGTGCCCCACAATGGCTGCCGCCCGCCGAAACCCCGCCGCGTCTGAGGAATTAGAAATTAGGAATTAGAAATTAGGAATTACTGAAATGGCTCGTTACACCGGTCCCAAAACAAAAATCAGCCGCCGCTACGGAGTTCTCATCAGCGGCTCCGCGAAAGCATTTGAGAACAAGAACTACCCTCCCGGCCAGCACGGCCCGAAGGGATCGCGGCGCAAGCAGAGCGACTACTCGATCGCGCTGGCCGAGAAGCAGAAGCTGCGCCACCAATACGGGGTTCTGGAAAAGCAGTTCCGCCGCTACTTCCAGATCGCGAGCACCCGCCGCGGCGTCACCGGCGAGATCCTGCTCCAGCTCCTCGAGACCCGCCTCGACAACATCGTCCAGAAGATGGGCTTTTCCAAAACCCTGCGCGGCGCCCGCCAGATGGTCGCCCACGGGCACATCACGGTCAACGGACGCAAGAGCGACGCCTCCTCGATGAATCTCAAGCCCGGCGATGTCGTCGCCGTCAAGCCCGCGGAAAAATCCAAGCGCCTCGGCACCCGCGGCGTCGAGCTCACCCAGATCGCCACGACTCCCGAGTGGCTCCTGGTGGACAAGGACAACCTCTCGGGCAGCGTCGTCCGCATCCCGAGCCGCGAAGAAATCAAGCCGATCGTCAACGAGCAGCTCGTCGTCGAACTCTACTCGCGCTAACCCGCGGGACAGAACCGGACATGAATGGCGCTGGTTAAGCCAGAGTAGAACAAGCGTCCCGCTTGTTTTCCCCGGCAGGACAGCAACCGGGACGGTCGCTCGACCATCCCAAACCCGCGCTTAACCCAAGTTTCAGAGCGGACTTCATAAGCCGCCCCGGCCGGAAACGGCCCGGGCGGCCTTTTTGAGATGTCGCATCGGAGAGCGTTTCTGGTAGGGTCGCCGCCGATGAAAACGTTCCTGACAGAAGACTTTCTCCTGCGCTCGGCGGCGGCCCGCGAGCTTTACCACGGGTTCGCTGCGCGCGAGCCGATCTTCGATTACCACTGCCACATTCCGCCGCAGCAGATCGCGGACAATTATCGCTTCAGGAACCTGCAGGATATCTGGCTGGCCGGAGACCATTACAAGTGGCGCGTGATGCGCTCGAACGGCATCGACGAGCACTTCATCACGGGCGGAGCTCCGGACTACGAGAAGTTCCTCGCCTTCGCGCGCACGGTGCCTTTCGCCATCCGGAACCCGCTTTACCATTGGACGCACCTCGAGCTGCTGCGCGGCTTTGGCATCGACGATCTCCTCGATGAATCCACGGCGCCCGCGATCTGGGAAAAGGCCAACGCGCTCCTCGGGCAGCCGGACTTCCGCGCGCAGAGGCTCATCGAGCGCAGCCGCGTCGCGGTCATCTGCACGACGGATGATCCGGCGGATGATCTGGACTCCCACCAGCGGATCCTCGACGAGGGAGTGTTGAAGACGCGGGTCTATCCGACCTTCCGTCCGGATCGGGCGCTCCAGGTCGACCAGCCGGAGGCGTTCCATGTTTGGGTGGAAAAGCTTTCGGCCTCGGCCGACACCGATTGCTCCTCGTTTGCGGGATTTCTCTCGGCGCTTGAGAAGCGCCACGCGCGCTTCCACGAGATGGGAGCGCGCCTCTCGGATCACGGGCTTCCGGCCTGCCCCGGGGAGTTTGCCTCCGAAAGCGAGGCCGCGCGGATTTACGACGCGGCGCGTTGCGGGCGGACTGCGGATGCCGGGGCCTCGGAACGCTTCGCCGGCTTCATGATGCTCTTCTTCGGCCGCATGGACGCCCGGCGCGGATGGATCAAGCAGCTTCATCTCGGCGCGCAGCGCGGGAACAACACCCGGCTCCTCCGCGCCCTCGGGCCGGACACCGGATTCGACTCGATCGGCGACCGTCCGCAGGCCGCAGGCCTCGCGCGCTACCTCGACGCCCTCGACGCGGAACAGGCGCTCCCTAAAACCATCATCTACAACCTCAACCCCGCGGACAACTACGTCATGGGAACGATGATCGGAAATTTCCAGGACGGCACGGTTCCCGGCAAGATCCAGTTCGGCAGCGGCTGGTGGTTTCTGGATCAAAAGGAGGGCATGGAATGGCAGATCAACGCGCTTTCCAACCTCGGCCTTCTCTCGCGGTTTGTCGGGATGCTCACCGACTCGCGCAGCTTCCTTTCCTATCCCCGCCACGAATATTTCCGCCGCGTCCTGTGCAACACGATCGGAACCGATGTTGAGAACAGGGAACTGCCCGGGGACATCGAATGGCTGGGCGGCATCGTCCGGCGCATCTGCTACGGCAACGCGGCGGAATATTTCGGGCTTGAACCGGGCCGGCTCGAGTGAGAACACTTCCCGACTATGAAAAAATCTTCTGAAAAATCCCTCTTCGATCTGACCGGAGAAACCGCCGTCATCATCGGCGGGGGCGGAGTGCTTGGCGGGGCGCTGGCCTCTGCGCTTGCGTCCGCCGGTGCAAAAACGGCCGTCGCCGACCGGTTTCTCGAACAGGCCGAGGCCTGCGTGAAGACGATCCGCGAAGCGGGCGGGACAGCGGAGGCTTTTGCGGCCGATGCGACCTCGCGTGAGAGTCTGGATGCGCTGAGGAAATCCGTCGAGGCCAGCCTCGGCCCGGTCAGCGTGCTCCTGAATGCGGCCGGTGGCAACGATCCGAAAGTGACCGTCACCGAGGATCATGCCTTCGAGCAGATCGAGACCAAGGCATGGCTCGCTAATTTTGATCTGAACCTTCTCGGCGGTGCGCTGCTTCCGTGCCAGGTCTTCGGCCCGGCGATGGTCGCCGCCGGAAAGGGCAGCATCATCAACATCGCCAGCGTTTCCGCCCACCTCCCGCTTTCGCGGGTCGTGGCGTATTCCGCAGCCAAGGCCGCCGTGCTGAACCTCACGAAGTTCCTCGCGCGGGAATGGGCGCCGCACGGGGTCCGCGTCAATTCCATCACTCCGGGATTCTTTCCCGCCGGGCAGAACCGCAAGCTTCTCTTCCATGAGGACGGGTCGCCGACCGAGCGCGCCGCATCGATCCTCGGCCATACGCCGATGGGCCGGTTCGGCACCGCGGAGGAACTCGCCGGCGCCGCCATTTTTCTCGCCAGCTCACGGGCCTCCTCATTTGTCACCGGCATGGATCTCTGCGTGGATGGCGGATTTCTTTGCCAGACGATCTGATCTCCATGGGAGCGATTTCCTGCCAGGCCCCGGGCGAAGAATCCCTGAGCTCCGCACAGGTCGAGTCCGTGCTCGACGCATTCGTAAAAAGCTACCCCTTTGACGGCAAGCGGGTGCTGCTGATCATCCCCGATGGAACGCGCACCGCGCCGATCGGTACGCTTTTCAAGGGGCTGCACGGGCGCCTCTCCGGAAGGGCCGCCAAGCTGGACATCATCGTCGCGCTCGGAACCCATCCGCCCATGAGCGAGGACGCGATCAACCGCAGGCTCGAAATCTCTCCGGAGGAACGGGCTGGGAAATTCGGCGGCGTCCGCGTCTTCAACCACACATGGGACGAACCGGAAACCCTCGAGGAAATTGGGCGGATCTCCGCCGCGGAAATTCATGAGCTTTCCGGCGGGCTGTTTGCCGTCGAGGTTCCGGTGCACATCAACCGGCTCGTCAACAGCTACGACACCCTCCTCGTCATCGGCCCGGTCTTCCCGCACGAGGTGGTCGGGTTCTCCGGAGGCAACAAATACTTTTTTCCGGGCATCGGAGGCGCGGAGATCCTCAACTTTTTCCACTGGCTCGGCGCCGTCGTCACGAACCCGCTGATCATCGGAAACAAATGGACGCCGGTGCGCAAGGTCGTGGATCGCGCGGCCTCATTGATCAAACAGGACCGGCTCTGCCTCGCGCCGGTGGTCGATGACAAGCGGTTCGCCGGGCTCTTCGCGGGAACGCCCGAATCCGCATGGGACGAGGCCAGCGACCTCTCGTCCGAAATTCATATCACCTGCAAGGATCGCCCGTTCCACACCGTCCTCTCCTGCGCCCCGCCGATGTATGACGAGCTCTGGGTCGCGGGAAAGTGCATGTATAAATTGGAGCCGGTCGTGGCGGACGGCGGCGAGCTCATCATCTTCGCGCCCCACCTTCACGAGATTTCCGAGGTGCATGGCAGGCTGATCCGCGAAATCGGCTACCACTGCCGCGACTACTTCCTGAAGCAATGGGATCGTTTCAAAGGCTACCCCACCGGCGTCCTCGCCCATTCGACGCACGTCCACGGGATCGGAACCTACGAGAACGGGGTGGAAACCCCGCGCGTTCGCGTGACGCTTGCCACGCAGATCCCCGAAGAGGAATGCCGTCGGATCAACCTCGGCTACCGCGACCCGGCGACGATCGATCCGAGCGACTTTGCGGACCGCGAGGCCGAGGGGATCCTTTGCGTGCCCAAGGCGGGCGAGCGCCTCTTCCATCTCACTCGCCGCCCGGCATGGGCGGGCGGCCATTGACCGCTTCCCGGCCTCGACCTGCCGGCGGGCACTCCACGGCATAAGGAGGATTCCCTGACCCGGGACACCACGGCCTGTCATTTCGTGAGGTTCGGTGGTAGAATAACCCAATCGATTTGAAACAGAAGATTCTCATCGTGGACGGACACAGCATGATCTTCCAGTGGCCGCAGTTCGCCGGAAAATATGCGGCGCACGGTGCCGCTGTCCGCGAATCCCTCGTCCGGATGCTGACCGTCCTGCAGGACGGCACCGACTGGATGGTCGCGGTCGTCTTCGACGGCACCGGGCCGAAGCCATCCGCCGGCGAAGAATCCACCGCGATCAAAGTCTTCTATTCCAAATCCGGCCAGACCGCCGACTCGATCATCGAGCGCCTCGCCGCAAAGTATGCTCCCGATTTCGATGTGACCGTCGCCACCGACGACCACCTCGAACGCCTGACCGTCGAGTCGTTCGGGGCGGTCTCGATCTCCTCGCGCCAACTCGAGTCGGAAATCGAGGCGGCCGGCCGTGCGATCCGGCAGTCGCTCGTCGAGATCAAAAAGCGGGCGCCGCATGGACGGTGATGGGTTCGCCTTTGCATCAGAATGTCTGAAGGTGGTTTGTCCGGGGCAGGCTCTGCGTTTCCCGGCGTCAATCTGCGCCTCTTCAGGGTTCGGTTTCATGACGCTGTGCTGGCGTAAAACGTCTTTCATTTGACTTCCGTCAAGAGCGCGAAGCGCCCCCCCCCATCGCTTTTCAATGTGGCACGCATTTTATGTGTGTTTTCGAGCCTGGCTGTCGTTAAGAGAGGTATATGCACGACTGCTCGGATGGGATTCTGCTTGCCGCGTATTTTGATCGCGGATGAGGAATCCTTCCGTTCGCTCGTATCGCGCTACCATCCGCTGGTTTACTCCACAGCCTCCCGCATTCTTGGCTTTGGCCCGGATGCGGAAGATTCGACCCAGGCGGTTTTCGTCGCTCTGGCCATGAAGGGCCGTAGACTCGATGTCTCCGATGGCTTGGGAAGATGGCTTCACCGGGTATCGGTGCGGGCGTCACTGGACATTCAAAAATCAGCAACTCGCAGGAAGCTGAGGGAAGAGGAATCTGCCCGTCAGGCACTCGATTCCAAAACGCAGAAACCGCTTCCACATCTGGACGAGATTGTGGAGAAGCTGCCCGGCAAGTTAAAGGAGGCGGTGATCCTGCACTACATGGAGGGGCGGAGCATCGAAGAGATTGCCATCCTGAAAAAATGCACAGCCAGCGCCATCTCCATGCGACTGACCCGCGCCCGCGATCTCTTAAAGAAGCGGTTGGGTGTGTCAGTCGGCCTGGCTTCTTTGGCGGCGGCTGGATCAGCCCAGGCTTCCGTGGAGGGAACGATGGCCGCAATCCGGATTGTCCAGTTGGCGCAGACGGCTTCGGGGCTGCGACTTTTGGAGATTGCCCGGAATGCCCTTCGACCGGCCTGGCACGAGATCTCGGGGCCGATCTTGGCAGGGGCTTCCGCCGCAGTGGTGCTCACGGTGGTCGCTTTCGGGATCCTGCCCTCCAAGGCATCCGAACAAAAGTCGGGGAGTTCCATCATCTCGGGAGAACCGTCCGATCATCGGGTGCCCCCTCGGCTTTGCTCCGCCACGCCATCCGACGCCGATCATCCTTTGATTCGCGTCATCAAACGCAACCCTTCCTGGACGGATAGCCGACAATTCACAGATGTGTTGAATGAATATGGGGCAGGCATCAACACGATCCGCGATTCGGCCGGACTCACTGCGCTCCATTGGGCATTGAAAAAGAACGCTGACGACTACGCGGCTCTGCTGCTCCAACGGGGTGCCGATCCGAATTTTCCGGATTCGTCCGGACGGACCCCTGTCTGGTATGCGGTGGAGGGCCGCTCCACATGGTCGCTTTTCCTCCTGATTTTGCGTGGTGCAGACATCAACAGGAAAGATGATTCGGGGGTATCGCCGCTGGCGAAGGCCGTATCGGAAAACGACCTGCACCATGCAGAAATCCTGCTGTGGGCCGGAGCGAATCCGGCCTCCGCCGGCACGGCCTCCGGGGAAATGGCGGCGATGCTGCATGACTATTCCAGCCCCGGAATGCCTCTGGCTTCGGAGGTTGCGTCTGGTCTTCCAGGGTTCGTGAAGAATCCCGTCCATGATGCTGCCCGGCGGGGAGATTTTCCCATGCTGGAAAAACTCCTGACGCAGGGTCCGGGAGCCAACGTCCGCGACGAAAAAGGCCGCACGCCACTTCATGAGGCCATTACAGCGGGGCAGGCCGAGGTGGTGTTCTATCTGCTGATGATGGGGGCCGACGCCAACGCTCTCGACAACGAAAGCCGCAGCCCGCTCAGCTACACGATGGGATGGCTTGGTGGAGGATTAGACGGGATGCGGCGCTTCCTTCTCGCCAAGGGGGCGAACACGGCGGCCCTCCGTGGGGATGGACACACGGAAACCACTTGGAGCGTGGTGAGAGACAACGAGCACGGGCTGCAATGGCTGCTGTGGATGGGGGTGGACCCGCGCCAGCGAACCAAACACGGCACCCCC
>Ga0194039_1000194_pt1 | contig 39083 bp, 43 predicted proteins | sample JunL228m_MetaG_FD_148679 | JGI IMG/M metagenome (GOLD analysis project Ga0194039, IMG submission 148679) | Anoxic zone freshwater microbial communities from boreal shield lake in IISD Experimental Lakes Area, Ontario, Canada - Jun2016-L227-8m | ecosystem: Environmental > Aquatic > Freshwater >...
TTACTTTGTATCTCTTATTCAGCATCTGCCTAGACCTCAGTGTTATAATTTACGGTTAACTGAAATTATAACACTATTACTAGACATTACATCACTGACTTGACACTAGTCCTCTATACAAATAATAAAAATTACCAGGTGGAATAGAGCTTTCTCGTTTTATACCGGGTATTTCCAAGTTAATTTTTAAATTCTTAAACATGAGCCTACTTAAAAATTGTTCAAAAGTAAATTTTTCTTCATATCTGACTATCTGAACATCGTTCTTGTCGAGCTTGGCTAGAGAAATAGCTTTATCTAAAGCATCGCTATAATAGCCTATTTGGTCAACAAGACCTAATTTAAGCGCCTCCTGTCCTGAGAAAACCCTTCCATCCCCAACTTCAGACTTCTTTATGTAGTCAACAGTTAATTTCTTATTCTTTGAAATTCTTCCCTGCGAAACTATTCCTACAAATACATTATAGGACTCATCAATCATGTTTTTAAGTATCTCTTTTTCTGCAATAGTAGTAGGTCTTGCCGGATTTAATAAGTCTTTAAATTCGCCAGTTTTATAGACTTCGTCCTGTACCCCTATTTTGCCTAAAAGATCGTAGTATTTAATGCTGTCTATTATTACTCCGATACTACCTGTAATAGACAATCTTCCTGATACTATCCAGTCGGATTGTGCTGAAATGTAATACCCGCCACTTGCCGCCATAGAGTCAAATAAAACAACAATTGGCCTGTTAGTAGCCTTAAATTTTGCAATATAATTGTATATCTTGTCGGCGGCTGAAACTTCTCCGCCCGGAGAGTTAACTTCAAGCACTATAGCCCTGACTTCAGGATCTATCTGAGCTGAGTAAATTTGATTCGCAATATAATCTGCATTGGCCACATTGTCCCAGGCGTCAACACCATTGAAGATAATCCCATTGACATAGATAACTGCTATCTTATTAAGCGATTTTTGATTGCCTGAGACATAAACCTGTTCGATTTTTTCGCTGGAATAAAGGTTTACATCTTTCTCTTCAGTCTTAAAAATATTTCCCAATATGAATAAACCGATAACTACGATTACACCGCAAATTACTGTTTTTAGAAAACATCCCAATTTTCTCTTCTTACGAGGAATATTTCCTCCTAGACTATCATTATCCATAACAAGCCTCTTTATTTTTATTAAACACTGAGAATAATCTTAACCCAAAAGAATAAATCTTTCCTTATTCTAGAAATATGAATTTTTTTTATTTTGACTAGTGATTTTTTTTTTCGATTCGTTAGACTATTGTTTAAATGTGGTATTTTGCAATTTCACTTAACAATAATATAAAGGAAACCAAAAGGTTATGAAGATGAATTTATTCAAAGCGTCTCTCGTGGCTCTAGCCTGTTTCGCGGTCGGGGCATGCTCAACAACGGTAGTTGACAATTCAAAAGCCATTCAGGCTCAAAAACAGCTCCAGGCAAAAGGTGTTTCTTACAACTCCGCAAGTTTTATTACTTGCGCTAGTTCCGGGGACATTGACAATCTAAAACTTTTCTTAGATGGTGGAATGGATGTTAATACCTATTACAGCAGCACAGCTCTATCAGCCGCTTCAGCGAATGGTAAAACTGATGTTGTAAAATTCCTGCTTGATAACGGAGCTAATCCAAATATTCAAACTTTTTACGGCACAGCCCTAATTCTTGCTATTAAGAATAACCATGCCGATATAGTTCAACTTCTTCTTGCAGCAAAAGCGAACCCAAATGCTGAATCTTCAGACGGGCATAGCGCTCTTTCTGTAGCTGCTTTTACAGGCAACCAGGAAGTAATCGCATCTTTAGTTGCTGCCGGAGCTAAAATTGACAATGTAGAACCTGTGACAGCTACTACACCTCTTTCAAGCGCTGCCTATTATGGAAAGAAAGATGCTGTTGCCGCGCTAATTAAAGCTGGCGCAAATGTAAACTATACTGATAATAGAGGGTTAACTGTCATTGATTGGTCTCAAATGGGTTCCTATAATGATATCACAAAAATGCTTATTGATAATGGAGCCACATTGAATTCTAGCAAGAACGGCGGAGTTCCAATGGCTATGCTTGCTGCTATGGCTCATCAAGATACTGAAATGATTGCTTATCTTGTGGGTAAAGGTGTAAGCGTAAATGGTACAGCTTTCGGGAAAATGCCTATTATTGCATGGTGCGCCAAGGAAGGATTACAAAAATCAGGATTAGAACTAATTAAACTTGGTGCAGATACTAGCGCCAAAGATTCTGTTTCAGGTTCATCAGCGATTGATTACGCTATAATGTTCGGTGAAGTAGATCTTGCTAAAGCTTTAGATCCTTCTATTGATACTTCTAAAGTTGCAGCAAATGCATCACCAGATCCTAACCTGAGAAGTCAGCAGCAAGTAATACAGGATTATGTTAACGATCAGTACTATGAGGGAACTGGAAATACTGCTCCTCAAGGCGGTGGAATGGATTATACTGCTGCTATTTCTGACTCTACTTACAAACAAGATCAGCCATCAACAACAGTTATGCCTTTGTACAGCACAGGTGGAACTGATGTGAATGGAAACCCTACACCTATACAGCCTCTCTACAAAGCAAGTGGAACTGAACAAGGAATGCAACCTGCTACTACTCAGCAAACATCTAACAATCCTCCTGCAGTACAGAACTTGGAAAATATTCTTACTGACCAGGTGAACTCTGATACACAGCTCATGGGCGACCTCAGAAATGACCCTGTATTTAAAAATGATGCTTCAATGACTTCTGATGGAAAAACTGCCACTGTTAGCGGTCTTACAGATGCTAGCGTAATTGGTTCAGGTGGAACTTCTTTCCAGGATTTTGATAAACAAATCTCTAACGATATGAGTACTATTGACACTTCTCTCAATACAACTCCTTCGACAACAACTCCACCGGCTGATCAAAAGTAATCAGTAATCAATTTGATCAACTATAATGCCGCTCAATTGAGCGGCATTTTTATTTTCATTATGCTTAAAGTATTGAAGCAAAAGATGTCATATGCTATTAATACAGGTATTAAAGTGAAAGGACATGTAATTTTTTATTGAAAAATAAGAATAAAACAACTAACCCCAAATAACTAATGAATACTATTTTAAACAAAAGACAGCTTTCAGAAAATGTTTACTTAATGGAAATAATCTCACCACTTATTGCAAAAGAATGCAAGGCAGGGCAATTCATTATTCTTTCACTGGATAATGATTTTGCTGAGAGAATACCTCTAACTATTGCCGATTCTGATTCAGAGAAAGACACTATTACCATTATTTTTCAAGTTGTGGGAAAAACCACTTTTGAACTTGCAAAGCTTTCCATTGGCGAAAAAATAGTGAATCTGTTAGGTCCACTTGGAAAACCTACACATGTAGAAAAATTTGGAAAAGTTATTTGCATAGGCGGCGGGATCGGAGTAGCGCCTTCTCATCCTATAGCAAAGGCTATGAAAAAAGCCGGAAATGAGCTAAAAGTTATTATCGGCGCCAGATCCAAAGATCTTATAATTTTTGAATCAGAAATGAGAAAACTCGCAGATGAACTTATCATTTGCACTGACGATGGTTCTTATGGTCGAAAAGCAATAGTTACTGAACCGCTGAAAGAATTGTGTATATCATGGAAACCTGATATGGTAGTTGCAATTGGTCCCGGAATAATGATGAAATTCTGTGCAGAAACCACTAGGCCTTTTGCTATACCTACTCTTGTTTCTCTCAACACAATCATGATTGATGGTACAGGAATGTGCGGCGGATGTAGGGTAACTGTCGGAGGCGAAACAAAATTCGTCTGTTGCGATGGTCCTGAATTTGATGGACATAAAGTAGATTTTGATAATATGATGTCAAGGCTTCAGGCATATAAGGAAATTGAAACTAACGCTTATCATAAATGCAAACTAGACTCATCAGTACAGAGAGGTAAATTATGAGCAGTAAACATTGCACTATTAATGAACACGATTCTTTGGCAAAAGATTGTTTAAATAAATTCGAATCCTGTAATGGCCAATTGTCTCCTAAGGATAGGTTGTCTATCCCTGTTCAGGAAATGCCTTCACAAGACCCACTTGTCAGGAGGAAAAACACGCAAGAAGTTGCCAGCGGTTACACTGAAAACCAAGCAAAGGCTGAAGCTTTAAGATGCCTCCAATGCAAGAACGCCCCGTGCGTGAAAGGCTGTCCAGTTCAGATAGATATTCCCGGTTTTATCACTGAAATAGCTCTGGGGAATTTTCAAAAAGCTATTGATGTCATAAAAAAGAGCAGCTTGTTGCCGGCTATTTGCGGCAGAGTTTGCCCACAGGAAGTTCAGTGCCAGATGTATTGTACTGTCGGAAAAAGCCTAAAAGATGTTTTAAAATCTGTAGCTGTCGGAAGGCTTGAGCGCTTCGTATCAGATTGGGAACGCGAAAAAGGAAACCTAAAAACTCCTCAGGTAAAAGCTGACACTTCAAAGAAAGTCGCAATTGTAGGCAGCGGCCCTGCGGGATTAGTAGTTGCAGCTGATGTTAGAAGAGAAGGGCATAATGTTACTCTCTTTGAAGCTTTCCACAAGACCGGCGGTGTAATGACATACGGAATTCCAGAATTCAGACTACCTAAAGCCATTGTCCAGACTGAAATTGATACACTTAAAGCCATGGGCGTTGAAATCAAGAATAATTTCGTAGTTGGCAAGACAAGGAAATTAGCTGATTTAATAGAGAAAGACGGATATGACGCGGTATTTGTAGGAACAGGAGCAGGCCTGCCCAAATTTATGAATATTGAAGGTGAAAATATGGTAGGCGTCTATTCTGCAAATGAGTTTTTGACAAGGGCCAATCTTATGAAAGCTTATGTGCGTGAAATGGCTGCTACTCCTATTGCTATGTCTAAAAAAGTCGCTGTTGTAGGCGGAGGCAATGTGGCTATGGATGCCGCCAGGACAGCTGTTAGATTAGGGGCAAAAGAAGTACATATAATTTACAGAAGAACTGAAAAAGAAATGCCCGCCAGAGTTGAAGAAGTAGGGCACGCTAAAGAAGAAGGTGTAATCTTTCACCTCTTGGTAAACCCCAAACGAATTCTCGGCGAGAAAAAAGCCACAGCTATAGAATGCCTTAAATATCAACTTGGAGAACCTGACGATTCAGGCCGGCGCAGACCTGTTGAAATTCCAGGAAGTGAATTCATAATGGAAGTAGATACTGTGATTATAGCTATTGGAAATGATTCCAACCCGCTCATTTCTCAAACAACACCGGGACTTAAATGCAATAAATGGGGAAATATTATAGTTGATGAAAATTGCAAGACTTCAATGGATAAGATTTACGCTGGTGGAGATATAGTTCTCGGAGCTGCAACGGTTATTTTGGCTATGGGACAAGGCAGAATTGCCGCGAATTCTATAAATAAATTATTGTCATAAAATAAATAATTTTCATGACTTCCGACATTACAATAAGGCTTTCTTTGCCTCAAGATCTTACTGCTATTGTGCAGTTTAATAAGGCGATGGCATGGGAGACAGAGCAAAAGAAACTTAATGTAGAAATCCTTTCTGCTGGTGTTCAAAAAGTCTTATCTGGCAAAACTGAGGCTTTCTATCTTGTCGCCTTAAATCAGGGCGAGCAAGTAATAGCCTCTCTTATGGTGACAAAAGAATGGTCTGATTGGAGAAACGCTTTTATATGGTGGATACAAAGCGTATATGTTTTGCCCCAATACAGAAGGAAAGGGATATACAGCAAACTGTATTCAAAAGTTAAGGAACTTGGAGCTTCAAATTCATGTTGCGGATTTAGGCTTTATGTCGAAAAGAATAATTTATCAGCTCAGAGAACCTACAGTAAACTTGGAATGAAGCATTCCCACTACTTGGTTTATGAGGATATGCCAAATGAATGATAAAATAGCAGAAATTTTAGAACGCTTCAAGACAAATGAAATAAATGCTGAAACAGCTTGCTCTATCCTCTCGAAAATCAATGAATCAGTCTTGATGAATGGTGAAGTGAGACTTGATGAATCAAGAAGCGAAAGATGCGGTTTTCCCGAATTCATTTTTGGTTCAAATAAGAATGAAGAACAACTTATACAAATAATTGCCTCGCTTTTTGAAAAAAATAAAGACATACTCGTAACAAGAGTAAACGAAGAAGTTTATACCTCTATATCTTCAAAAATACCATCTCCTATAAAATATAATAAACTAGGAAAAGTAATCTATTGCTTTTCGCCTTTAACTTTGGAAAAGCTAAAAACTTCGAAAGCCAGAGTTGCGATCCTAAGTGCTGGATCAAGCGATATTTCAGTAGCTATGGAGGCAAAATACACAATTGAAATATGCGGTTATCAGACTGAACTTTTCATGGACATCGGCGTAGCCGGAATTCATAGGCTAATGGGCAAAATCGACAAAATAAGAGAATTTGATGTCCTGATTGTAATAGCTGGAATGGAAGGAGCTTTGCCTAGTGTGGTTGGAGGATTGGTTTCAACTCCTGTGATAGCAGTTCCTACCAGTGTGGGATATGGGGCTTCTTTAGGAGGAATAACTGCTATGTTCTCTATGTTGAATAGTTGCGCAAACGGAATTGCTGTAGTTAATATTGATAGCGGTTTTGGTGCAGGCTGTGCCGCCGTAAGAATTCTTAACACAATCAATTCCAAAAAGAAATAGCCAATAAAAAAGCAACGATCTTTTCAAACCGTTGCTATTATGAGCTAAATCTTCTTTTACTTAGAGAGTAATAGCTTCAACTGGGCACTCGCCTACGCATGCGCCGCAATCTATGCACTGATCAGAAACTGTTGCTTTGCTTGATTTCATGCTGATAGCTTCAACTGGGCAAGCGCTTACGCAACTTTCGCATCCTGTGCATTTACCTGCATCAACTTTTGCTGCCATTTTCCATTCTCCTTAATTTGGTTTAACTTAAAATACTTCTAGTTAATCAACGAGTAAACATAGTATCATTAAAAAAATATTTCTTCAAGACTGAATTTCTCTAAAAAGGCAGTTTTGACAAGAAAGCTCCAAGTATATATTCCCAATTGTCTTTGTCATGATTTAGCTTATCTATTTCTTTGTTGATAAGATCTAGAGTTCCCTTTGCAAGCCATATCCCTTTGCATTTTGGGCAATATTGCATTTTTACATTCGAAAAAGAAGCAAAATATATATCAATCATTTCATTTTGTATGCACTCATTACAGGCACTATCAGTACAATTAGATCTATGATCAAAAACCTTTCCTTCATCACAAACAGGGCATGTAACTCCTGATTTTTTCGTAAAATCGGCTTCTTCTATTGATGAATATTCAACATCCCCAGACATGTGGTGAGTTATTTTTTTCAGCTCTCCATGATGAAGAAAAATCCCATCGCACTTATCACAATGAAGAGTTTTAATGCCTTCAATGTCAATCTCATTCATTTTACGTCCACAACAAATTGGACAATTCATATTCAATTTCCTTATTTAATAAATTTTGAATCAAAGTATAAGACAAGCGAATCAGCCGATATTCTTTCCTGCAGCATTGTATCTCTGTTCCTGATTGTTACGGAGTTATCATTTAAAGAATCAAAATCCACCGTAATGCAGTAGGGAGTTCCAACTTCATCCTGTCTTCTATAACGCTTTCCTATACTTCCTGTGTCATCGTAATCTGCCCTATAGCGCTTCCTTAAATCCTTATATACGCTATCAGATTTTTCTGAAAGCTTCTTTGAAAGAGGAAGAATTGCTACTTGTATAGGAGCTAAAATTTCAGGAAGTCTAAGAACTACTCTTACATCCTCATCCTGACCTTCTTTTTTGGTTTCGGCAGTATCCTCATCGTAACTATTGCATAGAACAGCCAGCATAGTTCTATCCAAACCTACCGATGTTTCTACTACTGTTGGGGTGTATTTAATATTTTTTTCCTGATCAAAATACTCAAGGTTTTGGCCCGAAAATTCCTGATGCCTCGACATATCCCATGTGCCGCGATGATGAATGCCTTCAAGTTCGCCCCATCCAAACGGGAACTTGAACTCAATATCCACCGCCGCTTTAGCATAGTGCGCCAGAGTTTCATGTTCATGGGTTTTTAAAACATCTTCTGAGAAATTAAGTTTTTCTCTATAGTATTTTATTCGTTCATTTTTCCAATATTCGTACCATTTAAGAGACTCTTCAGCGGAACAGAAAAACTCCATTTCCATTTGTGAAAACTCTCTGGATCTGAATGTAAAGTTTCTTGGATTTATTTCATTTCTAAAAGCTTTTCCGACTTGAGCTATGCCAAATGGCAATTTTTGTCTTGAAGCTACCCTTACAGTATGAAAATCAGCAAATATCGGCTGACATGTTTCTGCTCTTAAATAAGCCGCATGCTCTTCGTCTGAAACAGGTCCGACATAAGTTTTCATCATCAAATTAAACTCTCGTGGCTCTGTTAGATTAGCAGAACCGCAATTTGGGCATTTCTTAGGATCTTCCATCTGGTCAACTCTATGTCTTGCCTTGCAATCTCTGCAGTCTGTCATCAAATCGCCAAACTTATCCAGATGCCCTGAAGCTTTCCATATTTTTGGATTACATATTATAGTTGAGTCTAAACCTTCGACATTGTCTCTATTTTGAACCATCTCCTGCCACCAGAGGTTCTCAATAGCTTTTTTCATTGCTACGCCCATCGGGCCATAATCCCAAAAGCCATTTATACCACCATAAATTTCAGAACTCTGAAAAATAAAACCTCTTCTTTTGCATAATGAAACGAGCTGTTCCATTTCAAATTTCTTAGCCATTTTCCATCCTTATTGAGTTAAAGTTTTTTCGTAGATTGAGATAATTATACATTCTTATCTATGTCAATTAAAGTCTAAGAAAACTAGTTTTAGGACTTAATAAAGAGTTCTTTTGGGGATTTTTGAATAAATAGAATCTTGTAATTTTCTTGTTATTAATGATAATTAGGACATATTTATTAGTTCCCAAATCAATAACTTGCAAAATAATAGGAGAGATTTTATGGCAAAGCTAGGGATGGAATGTACAGTTGTTAACCAAGACACTCTTAACCAGACAATTAAGAGATTTAAGGAAAGGAATATTCAACTTCCTACATATGAAGAACTCAGTGACCCCTCAAAAATTCCGGCAGAAATACTAAAAGCGCTTCAAAATATTGACCGTGACGAAGCTCATCCACTCAATCTTTACAGAATTAACTGGTATAATGAACCAGAAGGAAGAGGTTTCAGAGATGTACCTTACTACTTTGAAGTTCCAAAGGCAATTACAGGAATAGATGCAAAAATTCTTATTATGCCTGGGGCATTCTTTCCAATGGTAAATGTTCACAAAGTTCTGGCTGCTTACGGTTGCCTGGCCCCAAGACTTATTACTGGACAGTTTGACCCTACCAAGCACAAAGCTATCTGGCCTTCAACAGGTAACTATTGCAGAGGCGGCGTAGCTGTTTCTCGTATTATGGACTGCCGCGGTATTGCTATACTGCCTGAGGAAATGAGCGAAGAACGCTTTAATTGGCTCAATAAATGGTGCATAGATCCTGCAAAGGACATTTACAAGACATACGGTTCTGAAAGCAATGTCAAAGAAATCTATGACAAATGCAACGAATTGGATAAAGATCCTACCAATATCATATTCAATCAGTTCTGCGAATTTGGAAACACTGTAATCCATTATGTCTGCACAGGTAAAGCTATGGATAAGGTTTACAAAGATATGCAGAAGAAGAATCCAGATTTAAAGCTCAGAGCATTTACTTCAGCTACGGGTTCTGCTGGAACAATTTCTGCTGGGGACTATCTCAAAGATGCATATAATGATCTTAAAATAGTTGCTGTTGAAGCCCTTGAATGCCCGACTCTTCTTAATAATGGTTTCGGTGCTCACAACATCCAAGGTATTGGCGACAAACATGTACCTTATGTTCATAATGTAATGAATACAGATATAGTCTCCGCTGTTTCTGATTCTTCATCAGACTCCCTCTATTTGCTATTCAATACTGATGTTGGCATAAAATACCTCAAGGAAGTAAAAGGTGTTTCCGATAAGGACATCAAGAATCTTTCACTTATGGGTCTATCTTCTATAGCTAATATGGTTGCTGCAATAAAGACTGCAAAATATTATGGAATGGGAGCAAATGACGCAGTTATTACAGTTGCTACAGACCCGGCATTCATGTATAAGAGCGAAGCACCAAAAGCTATGAAGAAATACTTTGGCGGCAAATTTGATGTATCTGATGCTGCTGAAACTTTTGGGCAGTTCCTGAAGGCAATTACTACTGACCACTTCATGGAGATGACTCAAGTTGAAAAAGAAAGAGTATTTAATCTCGGGTATTACACTTGGGTAGAACAGCAAGGAGTCGAACTTAAGGACTTTAACGCAAGAAAATGTCAAAGTTTCTGGAAAAACCTCAAAAAATTCGTTCCAATCTGGGACAATTTGATTAAGGATTTTAACAAGAAAGCCAAGTAATTTTTTAGAGTAATATGAAAAACTCTATTTTGAAGTGCACCGGCTGCGAGTCGGTGTACTCTCTTGATTTAAAACGCGCTGTTCACGGTTGTGATAATCGCAAAAAAGATTCTGCTAATCATATATTGGAAAAATTTCTTCCAGACAATTTTTCCTTTGGTATAACCAGTCTTCTTGATGTCACACAAAGCACAGATCCGTATTTGCTCTTTAAAAAGTTCTTCTATAGCTACTATCTTGCTGAAAAGCTTAATGTAAATTTCGACTCGATAGTAGATTCTATTAATGAAGAATTACGGAAATTTGGCGAACCAGGATTCATTATGACCCCTTTGATAGTCAAGGACTCTATAAAAGAAATTCCTGGTAAAACTCTGATAAAAAATGAAACTGTCAATGTTTCAGGCTCTCATAAGGCCAGACATCTTATGGGCAATATTATTTATCTAGAAGTTTTAAGAAAGGCTAACATCATTCAGGAAAAACCAAAACTTGCTATTTACAGTTGTGGTAATGCTGCAATGGGAGCCGCCGCCGTGGCAAAAGCTGCTGGATATGTTCTAAGCGTATTTGTGCCTCCAAATCTCAATCCTAATGTTATAAAGAGACTCAATAGCTATGGCGCCAACATTATTGAATGCCCAAGAGTTTCGGGTGAATCAGGAGACCCTTGCTATAACAGATTCCAGGAAGCTTTAGCTGCAAGCGCTGTTCCTTTCTCTTGTTCTGGACCAGATAACTGGTCTAACATAGAAGGGGGACAAACCTTATGTCTTGAATTATTTGCTCAGGCATCTCTGGTTAAACAAAAAATCAATGCAATAGTTATTCAGGTAGGCGGCGGAGCATTGGCTAGTTCTGCAGTTAAATCAATTGAAGAACTATATTCCTCAAATGCTATAAATTATCTTCCTTCAATATTTACAGTACAAACTGAAGGAGGCTTTCCTCTATTCAGGGCTTATCTTCTGTTAATTAAGGAAATCGCCAAATTAAACGGATTAAGTTGCTCTCTTTTAGTGCCTGAAATAACTGATATACATCTTAAGGCTATGTCTCTTGTTGAGTACTTTAATAATAATCTTGATGAGATTCTTTCCATCTCAGCTTTTGCGAAACAAAACTATGCGACAGAGAAAGTTCAACAGCTTCTTAGCGAAGGCGCTCATAAAAACATGTCTAAATACATGTGGGCTTGGGAAGGAGAACCGCACAGCATAGCTCATGGCATTCTAGATGATGTCACCTACGATTGGTACAAAATCATACAGGGAATGCTAAAAACGGGCGGAATACCTATTACTGTGACAGAAAAGGAGCTTGTAACGGCCAATAAACTGGCAAAATTATCAACAGATATAAATGTTGATCCTACAGGTTCTTCTGGTTTCACAGGATACATCAAACTTAAAAATCTTGGGGTTATCCCCAAAGATGCCGCTTCAGCAGTAATTTTTACAGGCATTGAGCGTTAAACCAAATTATCTTAAGAGGCTGAATAGCCTCTTAATTTTTAATGACAGAGGTGTTTTTGTGAAATACATTGTTACAGATATGGGCGGAGTCCTAATAGATCTCTATTGGGAGTTTTATGCGGCTAAAATGCTGGGAAAAGAATACTCTCTGGAGGAACTTCAGAAACTTTGGGTTATCTCAGAGGCTACTAAGAATTTTGAAACAGGCAAGAGTTCATTCGATGAATTTGCCTCTGCTATAATTTTGGAATTTAAAGTAAAATTAACTCCGGAAGAAATCAAAAAGAATTTCTGCGCTATAACAGGACCTCCAAAGCCTAAATTCTTTGAATTATTTGCTGACCTTAAAAAGAACTTCAATTTATCCATTTTATCAAATACAAATATGCCTCATGTTCAATACCTTAGAAGTAAATACAATCTTTTCGAAATCTTCGATAATTTGTTTTTTTCTTATGAAATAGGATTAATGAAACCTTTTCCTGAAATCTTTATGTATGTTATTAAATCACTAAAGGCAAATCCTGAAGATATTCTATTCTTTGATGATAGCAAGTTGAATGTTGATGCTGCAGCTAAACTAGGAATCAACTCATTCGTGGTTACTTCCCCACAGGAAATTTATGACATTGTCAACAAATTCCAATAACTAGGCCGTTTCCTTCCTAGCAATGCTGTTTTTAAGCTTCCTGAGTCCACTTTTTAGTAATTGTCGCACTCTTTCTGGAGATATATCCTGATATGAGCTGATTTCCTTCAAATTCTCTTTCTTGTAGTTTTTAAGCCCAAATTTTCTCAGAATTATTTCCTGTTCCCTTATTTTTAATTTATTAACTGCAGAAAGGAGATAATCTGACAAATCATTCTCAGAGCATATATCAGCAGGAGTTTCGTAATCTACGAGTAGAATTTTTCCCAGCTCTTGGTTATCTGACCCCTCATCTACAGCTGAATTCAGGCTCATATCTATATGACTTGACCTAAATCTTCGTAAAGTATTCTTTCCGATTTTTAACTCTTTCATTATAGCTTCTTCGCTAATTCCTGAATTTCTCATTTTAAATAAAAGCGAAGACATTTTCCATGTCCGCGGTGTTATCTTGACTACTGAGGAATTGTAAATAACTTCTCTCCGCATATACATCTCTATCCAGTAAGATGCATAAGTTATAAACTTTATATTCCTAGATGGATCAAATTTTTTTGCAGCTCTAGCCATTCCAAGCATGCCGGAATAAATGAGGTCAGATGCTGTTAGGTATCTATTGTTATATCTTTTAGCTCTTGATATTATAAACCATATATTTCCGAGAAGAACATCATTAAGAAACTTTATATCGCCAGATTCTTTATACAGTAGTATCAATGCTAAAGTTCTGTCATGAGAAAGATGCTCAGAATCTTTTAAGTCATTGATAAATAAATTAAGGCAGCTATCAAAACTACGCATATGCACCATTAAAAGCATGAAGTCTAATATGATTGTATTATTTTATTTTAATACTTACCAGTTTTAAATTTTATATTCTACTAGAAATAAAAAAGGACAGCCTAAGCTGTCCTGAGGTTTTACAAAATAAACTCTAAATTCTTACTTTGATTCTGCTTTTTCTTTTTTAACTTCTTTAGGTGTTTCAAAAGATTCTACCCACTGAAGAATACATATTTCTGCAGCATCTCCAATTCTCTGACCAAGTTGTATAATTCTTGTATATCCACCTTTTCTATCTTTAAAAATTGGTGCAATTTCGTCAAAAAGAATCTTTACCGCATCTCTATTATGAAGTTTACTGATAGCACGGCGTCTATCATGAAGCGTGCCGCTTTTACCAAGAGTTACCATTTTTTCAGCAATTCGTTTTGTTTCTTTAGCTTTAACTATGGTTGTGCTAATCTGCTTTGTAAGAATGAGACTGCAGACCTGATTTGCAAGAAGAGCTCTTCTATGAGAATCAGTTCTTCCAATTTTAAATGTGTGTTTTCTATGACGCATAATTTTTACTCGCTTTCTAGTTCTTCATCTTCTATGATTGGTTTTTGAGTAAGCTTTTGTGCTTCCATTCTGACAGCTTCGCTCACATTTTCGCTAAATGCCATGCCTAAAGACAATCCCATAGGCGCTAGTTTAGAGACTATTTCATCTAATGATTTCTTGCCAAAGTTCTTATACTTAAGCATTCTAGTCTCTGGCTTAGAACACAATTCCCCAATGAGTTGAATATTGGCGTTATTTAAGCAATTTTGAGAACGAACTGAAAGGTTCAATATTTCTACATTCTGAGACAGAACCTTGAAAATTGGTTTTTCTTCATCGCTAATCAGAGCAGAAGGCTCAAGATTTTCGGCTTGACCAAAGAACGGACGAAGATGATCTCTAAGAATTTTGGCTGATTTTTCAAGCGCATCATCAGGAGTGATTCTTCCATCTGTCCAAATTTCAAGAATGAGGCTATCCATTTCGGTTTCTTCACCTACACGAGCTGCACCTACTTGGTAACGAACTCTTCTTACAGGACTGAAATTTGAATCTATAACAATTGTGCCAACTGGCTGACCTTCAATCTTGTTTTTCTCTGATGCTCTAAAGCCTCTACCTTCAGTAATATCAAGCTCGAGTCTGAAATTGGTATCTTTATCTAGGTGACAAATAACCAGTTCAGGATTGACAATTTCGATTGTTCCATCAGTCGTTATATCCGCTGCTGTTACCGGACCTGCAGTTTTTTTCTTGATTTCTAAAGTCTTCGGAAGATCAGTATGAGCTACCAAGAGGACTTTTTTTAAATTAAGAACTATTTCAGACACATCTTCTACTACTTTAGAAATTGTTGCAAACTCATGTGTTACGCCATCGATTCTAATAGCAGAAACAGCCGCGCCTTTAAGAGAAGAAAGAAGGACTCTTCTTAAAGAATTACCTATCGTGTGGGCAAATCCGCTCTGAAATGGAGCAGCTGTGAACTTTGCATATGTCGGAGTAGCTGTCGCTTCATCCTTCTCAATACTCTGAGGTATTGGAAATTCATGAATTAGACCCATTTTAATATCCTCCAGATTTTACTTAGAATATAGTTCTACTACAAGCTGTTCGTTAGCCGGAGCTTGAATTTCTCCAGGCTCTGGAAGGCGAAGTATTTGAGTTTTCTTTGCTTCTTTATCAAAAGACATCCATTCAGGAATTTTATTCATATCAGCAGTTGCTTCAATGTTTTTAGTTGCTAAAGCAGTACTCCTATCAGATTGCTTAAGAGTAATGGAATCACCAACTTTAAGCGTAAATGAAGGAATATTGACTCTTCTTCCATTTACCTTTACATGTCCGTGCGTAACCATTTGTCTGGCTAAAGCCCTTGAAGATGCAAAACCAGAACGATAAACTGCATTGTCAAGCCTGAATTCAAGGAGAACTAGAAGCGTAAAGCTTGTTATTCCTTTCTTGCTTGAAGCAATTCCAAATACTTTTCTGAATTGTCTTTCGCTTACTCCATAAGACCTACGGATTTGCTGTTTAGCTCTAAGCTGTTGTCCATAGTCTGAAAGCTTTGTTTTTCTTTTCTGATGCATTCCAGGAATTCCTTTATCCCTGTCTATGGCGCATTTTGCCTTATGGCATCTTTCGCCTTTAAGGAAGAGTTTTTTCTCTTCTCTTCTACATAATCTGCACGATGGTCCTGTTTGTCTCATAATTTTCTCCTAGAAATTAAATACGGCGTCTTTTTGGTGGTCTGCAACCATTATGCGGAACAGGAGTGATATCTTTTATTGCTGTAATATCAACTCCGGTAGCCGCGATCCCTCGTACGGCTGACTCACGACCTGGTCCAGGCCCATTTATTCTAGCTTCTACTTCGCGCATACCAAAAGTCTGTTGAGCCTTCTTGACAGCTTCTGTTGCAACAAGCTGTGCTGCGTAAGCTGTGCTTTTTCTAGATCCTTTAAAGCCTGCCTTGCCGGCAGTACCCCAGCAAATTACATTGCCCCTTGGATCAGTGATCGTAACTTTTGTATTATTGAAAGTAGCTTTAATAAATGCTATTCCGGAAGGAACTAGCCTTGCATTTTTAACTTTGCGTTTAACAGCATCAGCCTGATTCTCTGACGGAGCAGAAATTACTGACTCTGTATTATCGACTGCTTGAACAGCAGTTTTAGTGTCAACTTTTTTTGTAGCCTTTTCTTCAGCCATTTTTTTAAACCTCTAATTGGTGTAGATATTACTTAGTCCTTAGTTGCTAACTTTCTTTGTGTCTTATCACGTATAGCTCCGACCGTCAACCTACGTCCTTTTCTTGTACGCGCATTAGTTTTAGTTCTTTGACCTCTTACCGGTAGTCCTCTACGATGGCGAACTCCTCTGTAAGAGCCAATAGCTGTAAGTCTACGAATATCCTGCATAATAGCACGGCGCAAATCACCTTCTACCAAATAATCATTCTGGAGCATCGTAGTGATTGAAGCAATTTGCTCTGCAGTTAAATCATCTGCTTTAGTTCCGAGAGTGACTTTAGCTTTCTTGACAATGTCCAAAGCCTTAGCTGGTCCGATACCATATATGTAGCGGAGAGATATTTCTATTCGCTTTTTCCCTGGAATGTCAACACCTAGAATTCTTGGCATCTCTTTCTTTCCTTGTTAGTTATATAAATTGACTATTAATTTAGCCTTGTTTCTGTTTATGTCTTTTGTTCTTAGAGCAAATAACTCTTAAGACTCCTGCTCTTTTGACAACTTGGCAGTATTCGCAACGCCTTTTTACTGAAGCTCTTACTTTCATGATATAGCACCCTTTTTATACTTAAATTTTAGTTAAATGTACTAGCCTATTATACGCAAAAACCCTTTTGAATTCAAAATACATCAAAAGGTATGTAAAATATCTGCAGGCTCATAACAGTCAAGAGAGGAGCTAAAAAAAAATAAAAAATAACCTTTATGGGAAAGAGTATTTTTGGTAAGAGAACTGAAAATAAAAATTATTTTTTCCTAAAAATAATTCGCGCTTTTGTCAGGTCATAAGGAGACATTTCCATTGTTACAGCATCACCCGGCAAAATTCGTATAAAATGCAAACGCATTTTACCACTAATATGGGCCAGTACTGTATGTTTGTTTTCTAGTTCAACTCTAAACATTGTATTAGGGAGTAATTCTTTAACTACTCCGTCAACTGTAATTACTTCTTTGCCCAAGTCAATATCTCCGGTTTATCATCGTTTATTAAAATCATATGTTCGAAATGTGCCGATACTTTAGCATCAAGAGTTCGAACTGTCCACCCATCTCTGTCAGTTTTTACTGCATGTGTGCCTAAATTTAGCATAGGTTCTATAGCCAACACCATTCCATTCTGAAGCCTTGGCCCTCTATTAGAAGTTTTGTAGTTCGGAATTTCAGGGGGTTCGTGAAGCCTTTTCCCACAACCATGTCCGACATATTCCCTAACAATTCCAAGCCTTGCTGATTCAGCTATTTTTTGAACAGCGCAACTAATATCACGAATATAATTGCCTTCAACTGCTGCATTAATGCCTCCAAAAAGAGCCTCTCTTGTTTTTTTTAAGAGCAAGTCTATATCTGCATTGGGGATGCTAACACAAACGCTTTCGGCAGTGTCCCCAACAAAACCACCAAGAGTAACGCCTACATCGACGCTAACTACAGAGCCAGCACCTATAATTACATCAGACCGCCCTATTCCGTGAACAACTTCGTCATCTAGAGAAATACAAATCTGTCCTGGAAAACCACGGTAACCAAAAAATGCACTTCTCCCACCTGTTAGTTCGATCAAGCTTCTTGCAATTTCATCCAAATCTTTTGTACTGATGCCTGGAACTATTGCCTTTTTTAGCTCTTCTCTAACAAAGCCGGCAGCCTGCCCGGCTTTTCTTATTCCTTCAAGCTCTAATTTCGAATATATTACTACTTTCTCAGGCATTATTTAAGAAATCAGCTTTAAGAGATCCTTAATTACTTCAGCCTTATCTCTTGCTGAATTTAAAGAAAGCAAAATTCCATCTTTTTTGTAGAAGTCAACTAGAGGGGCAGTTTCCTTGTGGTAAAGCTGGAGTCTGCTAACTGCTGTTTCATAACTGTCATCTTTTCTCTGATAAATTTCGCCGCCGCACTTGTCACAAATGCCCTCTTTTTTCGGTGGAGAAAAGATTTTATTATAATTTTCATTGCATTGACGGCACATTATTCTGGCCGTTAGTCTCTTGATTAGAAGTTCATCATTTGCTTCAAAAGAAATAACTGCATCTACTTTAGTATTACTTTTTATCATGGCTTTTTTAAGAAGTTCAGCCTGGTTAAGAGTTCTTGGAAATCCATCAAGAATAAAGCCTTTAATGCAATCAGATTCCGATAATCTTTTTGTAACCATGTCTGTAACTATCTCATCAGGAACAAGGCCGCCTGATTCAACATAGCTCTTAGCTTTTTTTCCAAGCTCTGTTCCATTCTTTATTTCTCTTCTAAAAATGTCACCTGTAGAAATGTGAAGCAAAGACTTTTTTTCAACTAACAAAGCGGCAAATGTTCCTTTTCCGGCACCTGGAGCACCAAGAAAAATTATATTCTTTTTCATAGAAGTTTTCCTTTATATCCTAAATTAATATTGTGAACATGGTGTAAGAAATGTTATCCTAAAGCAAATCAATATTCAACTCTCTATTAGTAATCACTCATAAAACTAAAACAAATATATACTGAAAGGCTATTTGAAATTTTATTACTTGTACTTAGAATAGGCTAGAGATTCTATATGGATTTCGCTTGTATTAAATCTTGAATTAAAGTACATAAATCAAAAAATGAAGAAAACACCTGTACTAATAGTCTTATCTGAAACAGATAAAGGTCAAACTTTTCCATTAACTAATAAAGCTTATTTATGTGGTCGCTCTACAGTCAATATAATCAGTTTCAAGGATCCTACCGTAAGTTCAACTCACTGCGAATTTGTAAAAAGTGACTCTAACACATATTTAGTTAGAGATATGGACAGTACAAATGGAACAAAAGTAAATGGTATTTCCATTAAAAGTCTTGAGTTGAAAAATGGAGATATAATCAGATTAGGTAAAATAGAGTTGCTCTATAGCCTTGAATCAGATTCACAAGCTTCCACCGAAACAAAAACAATAATTGACTTATCTAAAGTTGCTGACTCAGCGCCATTGAAACCTATGGAAAATGTTTCAAGAATGCCTAAATCAAGTAATTCTAAAAATGAAAAACTTGCTTCACAAATTACTGTTTATGTGCTCATTGCCCTTGCTGTAGCTATAATAGGTTTAATTCTGTGGCTGTTTGCAATTTCAAAATAATGGCTTATCTTTCCACATTCGTAGAGTCTGGTGTCTTCTAGAAACAACATACCTAGCAGAGAGTTCTAAATACGCTAACTGAATTCTACTATAACTATATATTTAACTAAATACTTTGATTGGACTAATTTATGGCTGAGAACAAACCTTCCAAAACCCCAGGTACCCCATTTTTTAAAAAAACGCCGCCGGTCGCAATGATAGTTTGGCTATTAGTCTTTGTGGCTGCAGGCGCGCTCTTCTTTTTTTCTTCCGGGCATAAACAATCACGGAATATAACTCAATCAACCTTTGAGGCAGACCTGGCTCAGGAAAAAATAGTTTCAGCTGAATTTACGCCTGAAAGTGGTAGCATAATGAATGTTCAAGGCAAATATAAGCCGGAATTACAGCAGGGAGATTCGGCTTCTTTCTCCTCGAGAGTCATATATACTGATAGTTTGGACAAACTTCTAAGAGATAGCAATACTGGAAGATATAAGCTCAATGTCATGATTAATACGGAAGACACTTGGATGAAAAATCTTCTTTATACTTTCATCGTTGTTGTACTTCCCATAGCCATTCTTTGGATGCTATTCTCCAGACAAATGAGGAACGCTGGCAAAGGAGCAATGCAGTTCGGCAAAAGTAAGGCAAGAATGATTTCTCCAGACAAGAATAAAACTAAGTTCGAAGATGTTGCTGGAATAGAGGAAGCTAAGGAAGAGACTAAAGAAATAATGGATTATCTAAAAGATCCTATTAAATTTAAACTTCTTGGGGCAAAAATACCTAAAGGCGCAATGCTCGTAGGTCCTCCTGGAACAGGAAAAACGATGCTAGCTAAGGCTATAGCCAGCGAAGCCGCAGTTCCATTTTTTGCAATAAGCGGTTCAGATTTCGTAGAGATGTTTGTCGGTGTTGGTGCCAGCAGAGTAAGAGATATGTTTGAAAACGCTAGGAAACACGCTCCTTGTCTAATATTTATTGACGAAATAGATGCAGTTGGTCGTTCAAGATTCTCAGGTATCGGTGGTGGGCACGACGAAAGAGAGCAAACGCTAAACGCAATGTTAGTAGAAATGGATGGGCTGGAAACTCAAGAGGGCGTAATAGTTCTTGCTGCAACAAACAGGCCTGATGTACTTGATCCAGCATTAGTAAGGCCAGGCAGATTTGATAGGCAAATAGTTCTTGACTTGCCAGATATAAAGGGAAGAAAACAGATACTTGAGGTACATTCAAAAACTATTAAAACTGATTCCACTGTTAATTTGGATTTAGTGGCAAAAGGAACTCCTGGATTTAGTGGAGCAGATCTTGCTAATCTCATCAATGAGGCTGCATTATTGGCAGCAAGAGCAAATAAGACAGCTGCTTCGATGCTGGAAATGGAAGAAGCAAGGGATAAAGTTTGCTGGGGCAGAGAACGCAAAAGCAGAAAGATCACCGAAAAAGAAAGAAAAATTACAGCTTATCATGAGGCAGGGCACACACTTGTGGGACTTCATTGCAAAAACTCTTTACCTCTTCATAAAGTTACAATAATTCCTAGAGGAACAGCTTACTTAGGAGCTACTTTCCAGTTAGCTGAAGAGGACAGGTACACTCAATCTAGGGCAGAACTAGAAGATATGATGGTTATGATGATGGGTGGAAGAAGCGCTGAGGAGTTAATATTCGGCGACTTTACAAGCGGAGCAGCTGGTGATATAAGCGAGATAACGAAAGTTGCAAAAAGGATGGTTTGCGTATTTGGCATGAGTGAAAAAATGGGAACCATTGCTTACGGTTCAAGAGAAGGGCAAATTTTCGTAGGAAGAGATATAGCTCGTTCAGAGGGATACAGCGAAGATACGGCAAGAGAGATTGACCTTGAGATAAAGAGGCTCATTGATGAGGCAAAGAAAAGATCTGATTTGATTATCAAGGAAAACAAAGAGCAATTAGAACTTCTAGCTCAGGAACTTCTCAAGAAGGAAACTCTAACGGCCAAGGAAGTTAGACTACTTCTAGGGATGAATCTTCCCGAAAGCACAACAGACGCTCAGGCTATTACCCCAAGTGTTGAATCCAAAGAAGAGCAAAAAAGCTAATCCATTTGTCAGTCACAGGACACATAATGATTGAATATATTGTTACAAGTGGAGCTGGTTTTATCGGAAGCGGAATAGTATAGGGACTTAATAAGCTGGACTAAAAGCTTAGAGATATGTAGGCTACTCAGGAGAACTTACTTCGCCCGAAAATACAGTATGCTATTATATTCAAAATCATATGATTCCTGAAAAACATCTTGGTGCATAAAAATTACTTTACGACTGCTTGATCTTTGTAAATCATATTGATTTCTGTAAATGGAGTTTTCTTCCACTTTAAATACTTTAGCAATTCTTTAAGTTCTTCTAATTTAGTTTTTAATATTTTTGTGGACTCGACAAGTTCAATACCACTTGGCGGCGCATCAACAGAATACTCAAATGGTAAAGTCACTTTTATTACCCTATGATCAGGCCCGACCATAAAAACAAAAAGTTTATTTGGAGAATAGAGATTTACAACTCTTAATTCCATACTATTGAAGTCTTCATTTATTATTGAAATGAGTATAAGGGCAGGTTTTAAATTAGTTAAAGTCTGTCCATAAGGATCAGATTTTAATTTGCTGTTTTCGCTAATTTTAAATCCAGTAATAACTGGCATAGAATCAACAACTTCCTTGAAATATTTGCTATCCATAACTACGCCGTCTTTATCAACAACCATCCCTGATTTCTTACTGTACAAGACTGCTTGAGGTATTCTTTCTACAATCTCAAATTTTATAGTATCTGGCAGTTCTTTAGAGACTTCTGCAAATGCAATTCCATCTCCTCTTCGATCTTCAAGCTTTTTTCTTAAATCATATAGGTTTATACTGAAAAGATTGGTAACTCCTTTTTTTAGTTCTAGTATTCGCATTACATCATCTGCTCTATTATTCCAGTAACCTGAACTTTGAACTATTATATTTCTGAGTCTAAATCTAGGATTTTCAGAGAACATAGTTTCAAAAACATATCTGAAAGAGAAAAAGCCTAAAGTGATTAAAAAGCAAATAATAATAATAACAGCAGATATTCTGAAATAAGGATTTTTAAGGATTACTTTATTGTTTTTTGCCATATCAGAGATGAAAATTTAGGTTCATTTCGGGGTGTTTTAAGGAATTATAGCTCTTTGCTATTATTGAATAAAGCACAACAGCTGCACAATTCCCCACATTGATTGAGATTTTATTGCCAAACATAGGTAATCCGATAATACCATCACATCCCTGCATTGTTTCTTTGTCCACGCCAAGAGCCTCATTACCTAAAACAATAGCAAGCGGGAACTGATAATTTTTATACCATGCACAAATAGAATTTTCACCTGTTTCCACTGACAATATCATTTTGCAACCTTCATTCCTTAGATTCCTTATGGCTTCTAAGGAGGTCTCAAAATGCCGGCATTTGACATATTCATCAGAACCCATGGCGGTTTTAGAAAGTTTGGGATGTGGCGGATACGGAGTATATCCACAGGCAATAACCTCATGAACTTTAACAGCATCAGCCAGTCTAAATATGTTACCTGTATTAAAAGCGCTTCTCAGTCGGTCTAAGACTATCGTTATTTTAGGATGATTATGAGTCATTTAGTCTTAACAAAAGTTTCAATAAGAATGTTTTTTTTTGACTTTATTATATAATTCTACAGTATCAGGCTTCACTTTTTCCATCAATTAATTCTATATTTTTAAAAATTTTGAGGTAAAAATGTCCGAAAACAAAGTTAACTCAATAGATGTTGTAGTCCCTGTGTATAATGAAGAGTTTAATATAGGTGCTTTTATCGAAAGAGCAGACAAAGCTTTAAAAGATAAGCATTATTCCTACAGACTTGTGCTTGTTGACGACGGAAGCGCCGATAAATCTTGTGAAATAATCAGAGATTGGATAAAAAAACTTCCAAATAATATCGCGTTAATCTGCCTGAACAGAAACTATGGGCAACACTCGGCTATTATAGCTGGATTTGAACAATGCAAAGCCGAAGTAATAGTGACAATAGATGCAGACCTTCAAAATCCTCCTGAAGGGATTCCTATGTTAATATCCAAGATGGAAGAGGATGATTACGACATAGTAGGAAGTTTGCGGGGCGGCGGCAGAAAAGACAACATTTTCAGAAAACTAGCATCTGATGCGAAAGATAAAATGGTAAGAAGAATAACAAAATCTAAGATCAGAGACAGCGGATGCATGCTTAGGGCATACAAGAAAAAAATAATTGACATTGTTTTGCAATGCACCGAACACTTCATTTACATCCCAGTTTTGGCTGATTCTTTCGCCAGAAAGACAACAGAAATAGAAATAGAGCACTCTGCCAGAGGCGCAGGAGAATCAAAGTATAATGTCTGGAAGCTTCTTCAACTATTCTTTGACATTCTGACTGGTTCTACATATATGCCGCTTAGAGTTTTGACTGTATTTGGCGGAATTATGTGTGCTGTTAGTTTGCTCTTCGCTATTATGCTTATTATTCTTCGTATATTTTGTGGACCTGAATGGTCTGGACATGGGGTATTTACTCTTTTTGGGATACTCTTCTTCTTTATGGGTGGTCAATTCTTTGTTTTTGGTTTACTCGGCGAATATATATGCAGAATAAGCATGGATGTAAGGCAGAGGCCTAAGTTTATAATAGGTTCAAAAGAAGGTAAAATAGAGTAATAATTAAGGTATTATGAGCGAGAATAATTTCTTTCCAAAAGATGAGACAATATTAGGTCTGAAGATAGATGTGGACACCTATCGTGGAACTAAAAAAGGTATTCCTGCATTGATTAAACTTCTCAATAGTGAAGGCATCAAGGCTACATTTTTTCTTTCTATAGGACCAGATAATATGGGAAGGCATATATGGAGAATATTAAAACCTAAATTCTTTATAAAAATGTTTCGAGGAAAGGCCGCCAAACTATACGGATGGGATATCCTCTTTAAAGGTTTTTTGTGGCCTGGTCCAGATATAGGCAAGATTCTAAGGAAAATACTTCGTTTGCCCGCAAAATTTGGACATGAAGTAGCACTACACGCCTACGATCACCATAAATGGCAAAAAAAAATCAGTAAGTTCACTCCTCAGCAGGTCAAAGAACAATTTGATATGGCAAATAGGCGCTGGAAGAAAATTTTTAACACTCTTCCAAACGCCGCAGGAGCACCAGGATGGCAGTTATCTGAAGAATGGCTTAAATATGCTGATTCAGAGGCATGTTCAGATATCAAATACAGGAGTGACACAAGAGGTTCTTCGTGCTGTTATCCAAGATACAATGGTCAGGTCTTCAAAAAGCTCCAAATTCCTACAACTTTACCTACTTATGATGAGGTCATTGGGAGAAATGGAGTAACAAATGAAGACTACAATGAATATATTCTAAGCCAAATTGAGCCTGGACAACTCAATGTTCTGACAATCCACACCGAAGCTGAAGGCATAGTGTGCCTTAAAATGTTCAAAGAATTTATTCAGAGCTGTAAACAAAGAAGAATAAAAATAGTATCCTTGGGCGATATTTATGAACGAGTCAAAACAACTCAAAAAGTTCTAAATTTACATATGGAAGAAATTCCCGGTCGTGAAGGCCAGCTTGCATTGCTGAAACACTCGTAGAATAGGCTACAGAGCAAGTGCGAACTTGCCAAGTTCCTCACGATTGGCATTAACTTCATCCCATAAACCCCTGTCTTTATATAATAATTTAGTAAGTTTAGTCTTTGAGATAGTGAGTTTTTCAGCTATACGGAATATCTCGAAATCGCAACTGTATAATTCATCCAAGACAAAAGATACCCAGCAAGGGTAATCATGATGGTCTAAACTCACAATTGGCCTAACATTTACTATTTTGGGTCCCGATAAAAGCATAGCAATTTTTAACCTAAGTTTTTTGCCTGCTTCAACTCTATTGAAATTTTGTTCTCTGTGCAGAGCGCACTCAGCAACAATGCCTGTCTCGATGTGAGTTAGTCTGACTCCAGAATATTTTCTATTCCTTTTCTGTCCGCCTTTTCCAGTGTCTTGAAAGTTTTCTATTCTGCAGAATTTTGCAAATTCCTCGTCGGATGCAGAAACCCACAAGTTTCTATCTTTAAAAAAGTTTTTTATCCTGTTAGTCATAATAAAAAAGCCTCTTAAGATCACAAAATCCTAAGAGGCCGAGTTGTTTTATAAAAGTGTACTATTCTTCTTTGCCTTGACCTTTGCGATGGTTTTGAAGTTTGTCATGATGCTTTTTAAGCTGAGAATGAGCCTTTTCTACGACTTTGTCTATCGACTCATACATATCATATGTTTCTACATCAGCTTCTACCTCAGTGCTTTTTCCTCTTACAATAATCTCAGCCTTACTTCTGGTTTTTTGCATGTCAAGAATAACTTTAATGCTGGTTATTATTGGGTAATCTTCAATAAGTTTTGACACCTTATTTTCAGCATATTCCTTAAGTGTTTCAGAAATATTTCCGTTTCTTACGCTAACTACTACGCTCATAGTCATACTCCTTTTTTTTGTTGAACCATTATATTAAATTAATTGAAATCACATCGTAAATTTAGGGCCTAGATAAACTTCTCTTGCTTTGGCATCTTTTACCAGAAAATCACTAGTCCCCTGCACTACAATTTGCCCTTCACACATTAAATAAGCTCTATTTACAACAGATAGAGTTTCTCTGACATTGTGGTCGGTTATCAGAATAGCTAAGCCTTTATCTCTCAAGCGACAGATAATTTGCTGTACATCATAAACAGCTAAAGGGTCAACTCCACTAAAAGGTTCGTCAAGAAGAATCAGTGAAGGATTAGTAACAAGCGCTCTCGTAATCTCAAGTCTTCTTCTCTCTCCCCCGCTGAGGGTCATAGCTTTCTGCTTTGACAAGTGAGTTATTTCTAATTCATCTAGCAACGCCTGGAGCCTTTCTTTTCTTTCATAAGAACTAAGATCCAAAGTCTCAAGAATAGCCATTATATTTTGCTCTACAGTAAGTTTTCTAAATATAGAAGGTTCCTGAGCAAGGTAACCCATTCCGAGTCTGGCTCTTTTGTACATAGGGTATTTAGAAATATCGATGTCTCTGAAATGAACAGTCCCAGAATCAGGCCTTATCAAACCTGTAATCATGTAAAAACTAGTTGTCTTACCTGCTCCATTAGGACCCAAAAGACCAACTACTTCACCTTCGTGTACGAGCATGGAAACGCCATTTACAACCCGACGACCTTTGTAAGCTTTGACGAGGTTTTTACTTTCTATAAGGACTTTATTTGTAGAAGGAACTGCCTGAAGGGTATCGTCTGTCATATCTTAACCTTTGTAATAAATTTTTGAATCCATTATAACCGTATTTTGAAAAAGTTTCTATCATTTAGATGAAGTATCCTGCGTAGTATCGGTAGAAGGAGCCTGATTTAGAACGATTATACTTGAACCATTTGCAGCCTCATTACTCTCCACTTTCATTCTATCGCTGTCTTTCCATAGAATAATTCTATTTCCCTTAATGTAGCTGTCACCTTGATATAGTATCGGATTATCCGTTAATATTATTATCCCATTTACTGTATCATAGTCAGCTCTGCCTGCAGTGGCTTTCCTATCTCCATTTTTGGCATCCTCTGGATTAACCATCTTTTGTATAATGACAACATCGCCCAAAGCTACTATTGCTTTAGCACTTTTACTTCCGGTAGATGAAGGAGTTGATGTTGATGAAGAGTCCTTTTTATCCTGCAGATAGACAAGCATTTTATCTGATGTGATTTTTGAAGTGCTATCCTCTACTTTTACATTCCCCACAAGAGTGATAATATTGTTCTTAATGTCTATATCCATAGAATTTGAGGTGATGGTCATTGGTCCTGAATCTTTTTTCTTGCCTGGAGAATCGTTACCTCCAGGAAGTGAAACTAAAGAACCAAAAGCAGAATCAGCAACAATGTTCTGGTTAATAAAAATAAAACTTACGGCAGCAAAAATTAAAATAGACAATTTCTTCTTCATTATATTTAAACTCCTGTTTTCATTTTAGTGTCAGATGAAACAGATGAATCAACACTTAGACCAGAATCTACGCTTCTTTGAGTATCTGTTTTCTTCGAATCCAAAGCAAAACTATAAGCAGACTGGTCAAAAGATCTGATAACCAGTTTCACATCTTTCCTAAGATGAAGAGAATCAGAAACCTGGCTGGCATCAAATCCCACTCCGTCGGCATCAAAACCGTCAGACCTAAAATGAATAGGTTTATTCCCGCTTATAAATTGAGTTGATTGATTATAAAAAATTTCCGGAGATGTAAGAATACCTGTTACGCTCCTGCCATCTGCTCCGATAAACTCAATTCGAGCATTAGTGATTCGAATTAAGGCCCCCTCAGTTTTGGCATAATCGCCCATTAGCACATATTCAAGCGTGTGAGTTATTTCATCATATTGAGGTTTAATAAAATTCTTCATCTCAACATTGATACTATCGTTGCCTTCAATGCCAGCAAAAGAGTAATTTGCCAACATAACAGCTAATGATATTAAAATATATTTTAATATTTTTGAAGTATATTTTTCCATAAATCCTTTTCCTTTAACAACCAAACTATAGCCTCTCTCACTGCTCCTTTACCGCCAAACTCTTTTGTCCTGAAAGTGCAAAAGGAATCTAGTTCCTCTACAGCATCGCCTACTGCGACAGATATTCCTGCCTTTTTCATAGGAGGTATATCTATTATATCGTCTCCGACATACATGCATTCAAAGGGCTGAAGGTTTTGTTCTGATAAAATTTTATCAAATCCTCTTCCTTTATCCTTCTCGCCTTCATAAAAAAACGAAAGTTTAAGTTCCTCTGCTCTTATCTTGTTGGCTTTAGAAGACCTTCCAGAAAGTATTCCTACTTTTATTCCATTCTGCAAGGCAAGGCTGATTGCCAAGCCATCTTTTACATTAAAAAATTTTATTTCATCCGAGTTCTGAGAATAGCCAATTGAACCATCGGTTAAAACACCATCTATATCAAGAATAACAGCTTTAATATTTAAAGCCTTTTCTTTGAGCATCATACAATTTCCTTATTTTCCTTAAGAGATTCTCAGTTTGGTTAAAATCTAAAGAATTTGGCCCATCAGATAGAGCTTTTGATGGATCAGGATGAACTTCTATGAACAATGCATCAATACCTGCGGCCGCGGCTGATAGAGCTAAAGTTTCGACAAATTCTCTTTGTCCGCCCGAGGCATGACCTAGTCCGCCAGGAAGTTGAACTGAATGTGTGGCATCAAAAACTACCGGTACGCCTATGGACTTCATTATTGGAAAGGATCTCATATCCACCACAAGATTGTGGTAGCCAAAAGTAGTTCCTCTCTCTGTAAGCATCACTTTGTTATTCCCGGCTTTTTTTACTTTTTCGACAGCTCCCTTCATATCTTCTGGAGCCATGAATTGCCCCTTTTTTATATTTACCGTTCTGCCAGTATTAGCGGCGGCAATCAATAGATCTGTTTGACGGCATAGAAAAGCCGGTATCTGAAGCACATCAGCTACAGCAGACGCTTTCTCAACCTGCCAAGTTTCATGAATATCAGTAACTATAGGCAAATCTAATTCTCTTTTAATCTGAGCTAGAATATCCAGATTCCTATCCATACCATTGCCGCGGAATGAACCTACTGAAGTTCTATTAGCCTTATCAAAAGATGCTTTAAATACATAGTTTATATCAAGTTCTGAAGTAACTTTTTTTAAAAACCTAGCTATCTCGAAGCAAACCTCTGGAGTTTCTACTATGCATGGACCGCCCAGAAGAAGAAGTTTTCCATTACCAACTTCGATTTTTTCATTAATATTAAACATCTAAAGCTCCTAAAATAATGTACTATTTAGATATAAGAGACTCAGCTTTTGCCAAATCCTCAGGAGTGTCAATCCCCACTCCAAAATCACTATCGAGAATTACGGCATAAATTTTGATTCCGTTGTCCAATGCTCTCAACTGCTCAAGCATTTCGCATTTTTCGAGTTCACTTTGAGGTAATTTAACTATTCGTTCAAGAGTCTTTTTCGTGTATCCATAAATACCGAGGTGTTTGTAAATAGGGAACGATTTACCGGCATCACGGACAAATGGAATTTCTGATCTGCTGAAATATAAAGCTGAATTATCTCTTCCCAAAACCGCTTTTACCACATTAGGATTGCCTCCAATTACTGAACGATCGGATTTAACTACTACAGTTCCCATCTCCATTGAAGGATTGGAAATAAACATATCAATGAGACTGTTAATCGTAGAAACTTCAATAAGCGGCTCATCACCTTGAATATTTATAATTACATCACAATCAATGGCTTTAACTGCTTCCCAAATTCTATCTGTACCGGACGGATGTTTGTCTGATGTCATTACGCATTTTGCGCCGAAGGCAACACCTGTCTTAAATACTGCATCATTGTCAGTGGCTATAATTACATTTTCAGCCTTGGAAGCTAAACCTTTCTCATAAACCCATTGTATAATTGGTTTGCCGCCAAGTTTGGCTATAGGTTTTCCAGGAAATCTTGTGCTTCCAAATCTGGCAGGGATACAAACAACTACGCCTTTTTCTTTCATTTTTAGAACGCCATCCTTAAGTATAAAAAATCTGATAACTAAATATTAGAGTATAACATTCTCTTTTCAAGGATTCTCGACTCTTGCAGTGCAAAATATGCAATTCCCAATAAAATGATAATTAAAATCCTTTGAATGAGGTACACAAAATGGACAAATATATTGAAAGAAATCTATTTCAGATAAGAAATGAAATCGAAAAAGTTGAAGCTGCTGCAAATAGGAAATCAGATTCAGTAAAATTAATAGCTGTAAGCAAGAACTTCCCAGTTGAAGACATTTTTCAAGCATATTCTGTCGGACAACGATTATTTGGCGAAAACAAAATTCAAGAACTCGAGAACAAAGCGCCAAAACTTCCAAATGATATCGAATGGCATCTTATCGGGCATCTTCAAAGCAATAAAGTTGCCAAAGCTGTAGAACTTGCTGAATATATTCACTCTGTTGATTCCGAAAAGCTTATACAGAGAATAGACAAAATAGCATCAGAGAAAAACAAGATACAAAAAATCCTTCTTGAGGTAAATGTATCTGAAGAGGAGAGCAAATTTGGCTTAAAACTTTCAGAGCTTGAAAGCTGTGTAGAGTTTGCCTTGAAGTGCAATAACCTGGAACTTGCAGGGCTAATGACCATGGCGCCATTTGATATTTCAGAAAATGAACTTAATAACATTTTCTCGGCATTGAAAGCAAAAAGAGATGAGCTGGAATTAAAATTCAAAATAAAATTACCCGAACTCTCCATGGGTATGTCAGGCGATTTCAAAGCGGCAATTGCAAACGGTTCGACAATGGTTCGAATAGGCACTGCTATTTTCGGAAATAGAAATGCTGGTGAGTAGCGTCAGACCTATGTGAAAGAGTATTGCGGGGTGCCGTGGAGAATTAGAAAGATGCATGAGTTGGCGTCCAAAAGAAACTCAAAAAGTTTCTCTGAGAACAATTGAAAGCTATTGGAATGCAGTTGCAGATAATGTCGCAAGCCCATGCCAAGCAAACAAATTTTAAATTATATTTTAACCTTCTCTTTATCAATTATGCGCTCAAAAAATCCAGAATAATCTTGGAATACTCTTCTTTGTTCTCTATCATCGGTATATGGCCTGCCCCGCGCATAACTATCAGTTTAGATTCTGGGAAAGCATTTTGCAATTCAGCCGACTCTTCAGGGGCAATAAGAATATCTTTTTCTCCGCAAATAATAAGCACCGGACTATGAATTTTGCCTTTAATTGACGATTTATAGTTCATACATGCTTCTGCCTGTGCTTCAAAGTTTTCTGGTTTCTGATGATAAGGATAATTCATCGAATAAGAGATAGCAGATTCGTAACCTTCTGGATTATTACTTATAAAATCTGATGTATAAATCCACTGGGAAAACATTCTGTGCCAGCACTCAAGGCAGTTTTCATCTCTAAGCAGTTTAATAAGGCATTTGAAAATATCTATATTTCTGTAAGAACATATTGTTGATGTATTTGAAAGAATAACTCTATCAATTTTATCAGAGTGAATATTCACATATTCTTGAACGATGAATCCACCCATTGAATGGCCGAGAATATTGACTTTACCGTAACCAAGATGTTTTATAAGCTTTGACAAATCCTCGACCATAGCCTGGACTGTAAAAGATGCTTTTTTTGGCAAACTTCTTCCAGCCCCCCTATTATCGAGACTGACCACAGTAAATTTCTTCGCAAGAGTGCTTGAGATAAGGCTGAAAGCATCGCAAGTGCCGCTCAAACCAGGCACTAGAATCAGTGGTTTTCCAGAACCTTTTATTTCGTAGTAAAGATTGATGTCATCGAGTTCGAGGTAAGGCATTATCGTATATTTCTCAGAATTTGGTTTTATAAGGTTACTTATAACTGCTTAACGGAACCCAGAAGAACTGGAAGAATTCCGGGCCGACACCGAGGAATGGCCCTATTCCAGGGATCCAGAGTATGCCTATGTTGAAATCATAGGAGTCAGGTGTCATCTGATCCTCATATCCAAGCACAAAGTCCAGGTTGAAAGAGATTTCGGAGTTAGAGCGCTCTCCGCGCTCATTGTAGTTGGAGTCGCGTACAACCCAGAATAATGGAAAGACGATTGTCGCTGTTCTCACACCGTAGTTCGGCGGAGGTGACGAGAAAACTCCTAAATTCGACCAGTAGAATACAGGGAATATGGGATAAGCCTTCGAAGCCCAGTTGTTCGTTGTGATATATTTGCCGTTAAATGAGATTTCCATGTAGTTAGAATCAGCCGGTATCTGATTTGCAAATTGCATTGCCTGATCGGTAAGAAGGGGACCTCCGACTTTTTGGTTCAAGGACCCGCAGCCAGAAAGCATGACGATAATCACACATACGGTAACGGCAAAGAATATTTTATGCAGTATGATAAACTTGGCTATTCTCTTTTTCGGCTCAAATTGAATTAAAGACATATTTCCCCCATTAATTTTATATTAATTTTAGGTTAAATATCTCAAAAATAAAAGCCCTGGATTTTACCACAAGGCTAGTTATTCACTAATTGGTAATATTATTGACAGGTTAAACTAGAGTTAGACCATTTTAGAAAGTAAAAGTTTTATGCTTTTTATAACATTAATATAATGGTGCGCCCGGCGGGATTTGAACCCACTACCTACTGCTCCGGAGGCAGTCGCTCTATCCAAATGAGCTACGGGCGCCAGGAAAATAATATTTAAGCTGTCTTTATCTTAATCTTTTGAAAGACGAAATGCAATTCATAGAGTTTTTCATAAGAAACTGTTTTCGCCTAATTCCTTTGGTAAATAAATTGAATTTATAGAGAGTTAAGTTTAAAATCTATCGCACACTCACAGTATCATTTAGTCTTTAACCAAAAGGTAAAGGAGACCAGACTATGACATCAATTTTCGATGTAAGCGCAAGAGAAATTCTTGACTCAAGAGGAAACCCCACCGTAGAAGTTGAAGTAACATTGGATTCAGGCATAAAGGGCGTCGCTGCTGTTCCATCCGGAGCTTCTACAGGCGAGAATGAAGCAATTGAGCTTCGTGACGGCGACATGAAGCGCTATTTAGGCAAAGGCGTTCTAACTGCTGTTAAAAATGTCAATGAAAAGATATTCCCTGAAATAGAAGGGATGGACGCTCTAGATCAGACAGGTATCGATAAGGCAATGATTGATCTTGACGGAACAAAGACTAAGAGCAATCTTGGAGCTAATGCCATTCTTGGCGTATCCCTGGCAGTCGCAAAAGCAGCCGCTAATGCATTGGAAATACCGCTTTACAGATACATCGGCGGAGTTAATGCCAAGACGCTTCCTGTGCCAATGATGAACATTATTAATGGCGGAGCTCACTCAGATGCACCGATTGACTTTCAGGAATTTATGATTCGTCCAGTTGGCGCATGCTGTTTCAGAGAAGGTTTGAGAATGGGAACTGAAGTATTCCACGCTCTCAAAGGCGTTCTAAAGAAAAGAGGATTAAGCACAGCTGTAGGCGATGAAGGCGGATTTGCCCCGAACCTCAATGGAGTAGAAGATGCTCTTGATGTAATCATCACAGCTATTAAAGATGCAGGATATAAGCCAGGCAGAAAATCTGAAGGCGGAGATGTCTCCATAGCTCTTGATGCGGCCGCAAGTGAATTTTTCAAGAACGGCGTATATGATTTCAAGAAAGAAGGCAAAGGCGTCAAGAAAACATCAGCAGAAATGGCTGATTATTTTGCCGGACTTATCGCTAAATATCCTATCGACTCCATCGAAGACGGTATGGCAGAAGGCGACTGGATAGGCTGGAAGATTCTTACTGACAAGATCGGAAGCAAATGCCAGTTAGTTGGCGACGATTTGTTTGTGACTAATGTTGATTACCTTTCAAGAGGAATTAAAGAAGGTTGCGCCAATGCAATTCTTATCAAGGTTAATCAGATTGGTACGCTGACTGAAACTCTTGATGCTATAGAAATGGCTCACAGAGCAGGCTGGAAAGCTATCGTAAGCCATAGATCTGGCGAAACAGAAGACACAACTATTGCTGACATAGCAGTAGCTACAAATGCCGGACAGATCAAGACAGGTTCAGCAAGCAGAACAGACCGTATCTGTAAATACAATCAATTACTCAGAATCGAAGAAGAACTCTTTGATGTAGCTATTTACGGCTGATTTTTAGTTCAAAGTTCAAGAATAAAAAGGAGAGGTTAGCCTCTCCTTTTTTTATGGTTCGCCCAGCGGGCGGATACTTATTTGGATGGAGTGCAGTGTTTTCTCAAGGCGTATATGACTGTGAAGGAGCATAGGCAGATCAAGGCGATCAATCCCCAAATTTGTGAAGAGCTAGTTTCTAGCCATTTTTCATTTGAAAGATTTATGTTGAAAATTTGAAGGACAGCGGTAAAGATTCCCGCTATTGCACCTCCTGCGATAAGCCCTGAAGAGATGACTATTCCCTTTTGTTTTCTAACAACTTTAATCTTTTCATCTTTAGAGGAGGACTCAACTATCCAGGCAAGGAAACCGCCGATAACAAAAGGCGTAGCCAGACTCATCGGCAGATACATCCCCATAGCAAAAGGCAGAGCCGATACTCCGCAGAAAGTTATAGATATAGAAATAAAAGCTCCGACTATGTAGAGAATCCATGGAGTAGCCTGGCCTTGTATCAGAGGCTGTAAGACGCTTGCCATTGCATTTCCCTGTGGAGCAGGAAGAGCGTTCGGGCCGGTAAAACCGTATGCTTTATTTAGAATCATAAAAGCGAAGATTATTATCGGGCTGGTTACTATTACAGCCACGATACCCCAGACTTCGAGTTTTTTTGGCGTACAGCCGATAAGATATCCGACTTTGTAGGCTCCTGCGACATATCCGGCTTGACCAAGCATCGAGCAGACGATAGCGGCCACTATCAGAATCATTATGGCGGCAAAAGTCCCGCTTACTCCAATTGAGGAAAATATTACCGCGCTGACTATCAGCATAAGTATCGTCATGCCTGAGACGGGTTCGATATTTGTATATGCTATTGATATTGCTGCAACTATCGAGAAAAGGCAGCTAAATATTACAACCATTCCTATCGAAATCCCTGTAAGCATAATGCTTTGATGAGCGACTCTGAAATAAATAAAGATGCCTATAAGGATTATATTTATTATGATTGCCAGAAAAACAGTTTTCATCGAAAGATCAAGGTCAGTTCTTTTTGTGGAGGAAGCATGAATGGATTTGTGACTAATAATATCTCCGACTGCCTGAAACATTGCTCGCCAGATGACATTAAGCATTTTCAGGAGACCTATAATTCCGCCTGTAGCCAAAGCACCCACGCCGATAAATTTAACATAATGAGAATATATGAATTCAGGTGTCTGAGGCATAAATCCTATCTGGTTCCCTGAAATAAGAACTGAGATTAATGGTATGCATACAAATCCGCCGAAGATCGAACCTGCGGCTATTATTGCCGAATATCTCAATCCTGTTAAGTATCCGATACCTAAGAAAGCGGCGCTCACATCCACGCTGAACACCATTTTATACTTGTCAGCTACTGCTTTGCCCCAATCAAAAGCTCTTGTAGTAAAAACTTCGTTCCACCAACCTACAGCTCCTGTGACAAAATCGTAAATGAACCCGATTATCCCGCCGAATAACATTACTTTGGCAGAAGAGCTTTCGCCAGAGACAAGTATTTCAGATGTGGCTACGCTTCCGGGGAATGGATATTTACCGTGCATATCCTGAACGAAATATTTACGGAAAATTATCGACACAAGCGTCCCAAGTACGCCGCCCAATATAAGAGTGAACAAAAGATCCCAATACGAAACATCAAATTTAAGTATGATAAAAGCCGGGAAAAGGAATGTGCCTGTAGCCATTACTGCCGAAGCAGTGTAGGGGATATATGCCATCATGTAATTTTCGCCGTACGCATCAGGCCTCTTCAGGTACATGGCAAGCCCGACAGCTATGATTGCAACAGGGGTGTCTGCCGATATACCAAGCCCGAGTTTCAATGCAAGATACATCAATGCGAAAGTGAAGATTATCGCAAAGATGAAACCCATAATTAAACTGTAGGCTGTAGCTTCTCTATAGGTTTTGTCAGGGGAAAGGACTGGAATATAGACTTCATCTTTTTTGAGTTCGCGATATGCGTTTTCGGCCAATTTGCTCATCTTGTTGTTCTCCCGCTTTAGTATTGGAATCTAAATTACTTTTCAGAATCAGTATATGTTTCTTTAATAAAGAAAATGGTCACAACTAAGCTTACTACAAAGATTATAGGGATTGCCATAAGAGCGTATCTATAGTCGGAAATTGAGTAGTTAACTGCATTTGTCGATGTTTGGACAGCTGAACTATTGAAGCATTTCAATAGGAATCCGATTAGAGGCTGGAAAACAAGACCGCTTCCTACTACTGCCATATTGACTAATCCAATTCCTGTGCCGATGAGTTTTTTATCAGTGACATCTTTCATAACGGCGAATATCAGAGACTGCCCTGAAGCAGAGATACCGAAAAGGATAAGAGCTATGTATAGAAAAAATTCATTAATTTGAAAGTATATTAGCAACACGCTGATAACCAATCCTAAAATTGAACCTGCTTTCAAAGGGAATAAACGGTTTTTGATTTTCTCTGACCACCATCCGAAAAGCGGACTTCCTATGGCTACTCCTATCCATATTAATGAGCAAAGAAAAGATGCTTGTTCCACGCTAAGAGAATACATTTTTTCAAGAAATGGAACGCCCCATAAAGCGGCGAAAGCTGTTATCGGAGCCCAAATAGCAAAACCGAAAATCATTATGCTCCATGTTCTGCCTATTTTCAGGAGTTCTACCAATTCTTTCAATACAGTGTAAAGAGTTGAGAATTTGAACTTGGCCTTCTCTTGTTTGTCTTTCATAAAAATGAATACTAGAATTGACAGGGCAAAGCCAATGATACAGAGCAGATACAAACTTTCTCTCCATCCGAGAGATTTAACCATATAAGCCAGCGGCATCTGCCCGCCCATTGCTCCGAGCGAAGCAAGAACCATCGCGGCGCCTGTAATAACCGAAAAATATTTTGGATGGAACCATTGAAAGCCAGTGTATAAAACCGAAGCAAAAGCGAACGAGGAGCCTAAGCCCATCAGAAAGCGACCTAAAGAAGAAAGGAATACGCCGTTTGATGAAGCGAAACATAGAGTTCCCAAAGCGCATAAGAGAAGGCCGAAACTAATGATTTTTCTTGAGCTTACACAGTCAAAAAATATTCCGGATGGAATTTGCATAATCGTGTATGAAACAAAGAAGAATGAACTTATGACTCCCACTCCTGCAGCAGTTATTTTGAGGTCAATCATGAGTTCAGGAATAATGACGCTTACGGACATCTGAAGGGACATTTCCAGCAGAAGAAATAGCCCGGCAAGAAGAATGAAAAAGAAGGCTTTAAATTGATTTGGGGATGAATTTTCCATAAGTCTCCTATTAGTTAAACATGGATAATGAATTAGATATAGTTTGGATAAAAACTCATTGTAGTTCTTTTAAAAAAACTATCAATAAGAGTTTAACTTTTGCTTCTTGGAAGACTATTATAATTCGCAAACAATTAAAGGCTTTTCTATGGATTTAAACATAACTGTTCTAGGTAGTGGAAGCGAAGGCAATGCTACCCTTATTTCACTTGGTGATTTTGGTATTTTAATAGATAATGGCTTTAGCAGGAAAGAGCTTCTCAGGCGAATGTCAATCAGCGGTATATCGCCGGGAACCATAAAAGCTCTCATTATAACTCACGAGCACAGTGATCATATAAATGGAGCAAGAATCCTTGCTGATGATTTTGATATTACTACCTATGCAAATAGCCTTACGGCTAAAGAGATGAAGAAGAAGGACTGTTTAGGCAAAAAACACTGCACTTTTGTGACGGGTTCAATTTTTACAATAGAAAACTTTAAGATAGTTCCATTCAGAATATCACATGATGCGATTGAATCTGTGGGTTTTATTTTTGAAGCAAAAGGAATAAAAATTGGTTATGCGATGGATGTCGGAGTACTTGACACTCTTACTAAAACCAGGCTCAAGGGCTGTGATGTGATTATGCTTGAGAGCAACCACGACAAGAAGATGCTGATGGATTCAAATAGACCTTATTACCTGAAAAGAAGAATTCTCTCGAGGGTAGGGCATCTGGACAATAATGAATCAATAGGGGCATTTGGAGAACTTGTCACCGAAAAGACAAGAAAGATTATGCTTGGGCATATTAGTTCTGATTGCAACACCCATATAAAAGTCGAAGAGCTCGCAACGGCCAAGCTCTTTTCTTTGAATCGAAATGATATTTCTGTCCAGCTAATGAAGCAAAAGGAACCTAGTTTTCCTATATTAGTGGGATAGCAAACTGTCAAATTCCTTGCTGCAAAAAATCTAAGCTCTCAATTTTTTAAAGAATTCAGAAGATTCAACGCATTCAATCCCGATGTCTTTCATATCGCGGATATTTGATTCGGCTATTTCTGCAGTCTTTGCAGATGTGGCATCAGTAAGAACTGTGGTATGATAGCCATAACAAATTGAATCAAAAGCCGTTGCTCTTATACAGCTTGGGTACTGGGTTCCGCAGAGGATTATATGATTTATATCGAGTCTTCTAAGCATGAAATCAAGTTCTGTGCTCATGAAAGCGCTAAAACGGTTTTTGATTAATTTGTATTCTCCGGGAACCGGCCTCAACTCTTCTACTATTTCACAGCCTTTTGTTCCAGGAACTAAACCCTTTGTGTGTTCGATAAAGTTGGCCAATCTTGTTATTTCAATATCGCTTCCATCTGGTCTATATTCTCTGACTGTATGGAATATAGGAAGTTTGTGCTCTCTGAAAGTTTTTAGGACTTTTACTATTACTGGTACGGTTGCTTTTGCTCCGGCAACTCTTAGCGGCGAACCCGGCATAACAAGGTCATTTTGCATATCTACAACAACTAAGGCATATCTTTGTGCGATTTTTGCCATAATAAATAACTCCTAAGT
>Ga0194039_1000198_pt1 | contig 38881 bp, 41 predicted proteins | sample JunL228m_MetaG_FD_148679 | JGI IMG/M metagenome (GOLD analysis project Ga0194039, IMG submission 148679) | Anoxic zone freshwater microbial communities from boreal shield lake in IISD Experimental Lakes Area, Ontario, Canada - Jun2016-L227-8m | ecosystem: Environmental > Aquatic > Freshwater >...
GGCCAGGGCCTCTCCATCATTTTCGACCGACCAGTTATGCAGACCGCTAAAAATAATCTTGTCCATGTAGCTGCCACGAATTCCGACGACCGGCGTGCCGCAGGCCTGACTCTCCAGCGTGACGAGTCCAAAGGTTTCCTTTACCCCCGGATGGACAAAGAGATCAGCTGCACGGTAGATATCCGCAAGCTCCGTTGCGCTGCCGCAATACTGAATCCAGCTCACGGCACCAGTCTCTTCCTGAAGTCGGAGGAGGGAATTGCGCAGCATGCCGTCCCCGACCACAGCCAGATGGAAACGGCCCGGTTCATCATCATGGAGCTTGGTGAATGCCTCAAAGAGGCGACGGACATTCTTGTCGGGATTCAGGCGTCCCACATAGAGCAGAATTTGGCGATCCGTCGGCCATCCAAGATTTTTGCGGGCAGAAACTCCGCTTGCAGCATCGGGGTGAAATATTCCGGTATCCACCCCCAGCTCCAGAGTCTCGACATTGTCCAGACCCCAGCTTCGTAGAAGATCGGAAAGACCTGCGCTCGGAACCAGAGTCCGTTCGAAACGGTTGTAGAGGGCGGTGACATAGCGCCGGCCTGCTTCTTCCGCGATCATGACCGAGATGGAACCGAAATACTTTGCAACTGAACGAAGCACGGCGTCAGGGAAATGAGAATGATAAAAACCCACCGTCGGAATACCCAAGGCGCGTCCCGAAGCAATAGCCTTCCATGCCACCTGATACGGATCGCCGGACTCGATGAGATCCGGTTTTTCACGTTCTAGAGCCTCTTCCACAAGATTCAAATTCAGCAGGACGCGATACCGCGCAGTTCGTGAGACGAGAGGTGACTCGATTGTATAAATCGTTCGAAATCCCTCCACGCAGCGCTCTGTTTTCTCCCCTGGAATAACAAGCACATGACGATCTCCTACAGCTTCCAGATGAGCCGCCTTTTCAGCAATATAACGCCTCACCCCTCCACTCACGGGTGAATAGAACTGCGTTAAATCACAAATCGTCACAGAGGTGTTTCTTACTCCAAGCTGGTTAGCCAGCGTTCAGCGGAAATGGCTGCAGCACAGCCCATGCCCGCAGCAGTGATGGCCTGACGATATTCCCGATCAGCGACATCGCCAGCTGCAAAGACCCCAGGGAGATTCATTTCCGTGCCATGCTTCGGCGTGAGATAGCCCTCCTCGTCCATGGCAAGCTTGCCGATAAAAGGATTCGTGTTGGGAGTGTGGCCGATGGCAACAAACACACACTTCACCTCCAATTCGCTTAGTGCAGCAGTCTCCAGATTCTTGAGTGTCACTCCGCGCATCTCGCCATTTTCGTCGGTGAGGTATTCAGCCACGGCACTGTTCCAGATCGGTTCGATCTTCGGATTGGCCAGTGCACGGTCAGCCATGATTTTGGAGGCGCGCAGTGAGTCGCGGCGATGGATGAGATAGACCTTGGAGGCGAAGCGCGTCAGAAAACCTGCTTCCTCACAAGCTGAGTCGCCGCCGCCGACCACGCAGACCGGAACATTGCGGTAGAAGGCACCGTCGCAAGTGGCGCAGGAGGTGAGGCCGTGACCTACAAGCTCCTTTTCCCTGTCGATTCCAAGCCAGCGAGCCGAAGCACCGCTGGCGACGATGAGAGCCTTGGTCTCAATCCAGACACCATCAACTTTGATGCGGTTGATACCGCCGTGATGTTCGTATTTTTCTACGGAGCCGTATTGGAAGCGGGCTCCGAAGCGTTCGGCCTGGGCATGCATTTTCATGATCAGCTCCGAGCCGTCGATTCCTTCTGGGAAGCCGGGAAAATTCTCAACCTCTGTGGTTGTGGTGAGCTGGCCGCCCGGCTGCCGCCCCTCCAGCACGAGTGGAGAGAGATTGGCGCGACTGGTGTAGATGGCTGCGGTGAGACCGGCACAACCGGTGCCGACAATGACGACTTGTTCCATAAATCAGTGGGAAGGTAAAATGTGGCAATGGGTGAAAAGGGACAATTTATGATTCTTCAGCTGCGGGTGCAAAGGGATTCGGCCAGCCCTTTGGAAGCCTCTGGGGACGGCCTTCGGGCATTCTAACAAAGGCGAGCGCCTGCTGACAGGTGATTAACAGGGCACCATCACGGGGTCTTTTAATCTCAAAATGACACCAGAATCGGGCTGCCGTCGCTTCGCCGAGACGCCCATGCACCTCCAGCTCATCACCAAGAAGTGCCGGTCGTTTGTAGTCAATCTCGGTGCGGACGACGACCGGGTAAACCGAAGTGTGAGCCATGCGCTCCCAATCCATGCCAAGCTGCACTGCAAGCAGGGTGCGTGCGGTCTCGATGAACCTGAGATAGGCGATATTATGAACGACACCCCCTGCATCGGTGTCAAAGAACATCACCTGAACGGGTGTGATGATGGTGGTCATGGGCTGAAGAAAAGTGAAACGTGAAAGCTGAAAACCTGCAAAGAGGAATTACTCTTGGAGATGTCCCCCCTCAAGAAACAGCTGGCGATCTCCGAGTGAGGCCAGTGCCGGATCATGCGTGACGGCAACCATGGTGCAGCCATCCTGCCGTGCCAGAGCAAGCAGCAGCTCGATGATCCCCGCACCGGTCTTGGCATCAAGGTTTCCCGTCGGTTCATCGGCAAAAAGAATACTCGGATCATTGATCAGTGCGCGGGCGATTGCCACCCGCTGCTGCTCCCCGCCGCTGAGCTGGGAAGGAAGATGATCCAGTCGTCCAGAAAGCCCCACCCGATCGAGCAGGACGCGGGCTTTTTGATCCCTTTGTGAGCCTCCGAGCATGGCTGGCAGCAGGACATTTTCGAGGGCGGTCAGCTCCGGCAGGAGAAAATAAGACTGAAAAACAAACCCCATCCGGCGATTGCGCAACAAGGCCTGCTTATCGCGGGAGAGAGCAAAGAGTTGCGAGCCTTCGAATTCCACCGTCCCTGAACGTGGGCGTTCCAGACCGGCGAGGATATACAGCAGCGTTGATTTGCCGGCTCCCGAGGGGCCGCGTAGAAAGACTACTTCGCCCCGCGCCACATCAAGATCCACCCCTTGAAGCACCTTGAGGCGTTCCGCTCTAAGTTCGTAGGTCTGATGAAGTTCCCTTGCATGAAGATGGATGGATATGTCGGACATGAATTTAATCTCTAAAAACAAAGGCTCGTAATCCGGGAACCACGATTCGATCTTGAATATGGAAGAGCACCCCCCTTGCCAGAGCAAGCTTCTCGCAATCGCGGCCAATCCGGTCGGGACAGTCGAGAGTTATTAGCAGGGTGGTTGGAGCAGGCATGGGGAGAACAGAGAAAGCTGAAAAGCTGAAAGCTGAAAGCTGAAAAATAATGATCAACGATGAAACCTCCGACTGGCGCACGGAGCTTTCATCCTTTTTCATTTTTCATGCATCCGTTATAGCTCTCAGATGGCCATTATCCACATCGCGCGCAATCAGCAAACGCTTGGCTCATTTAGCGAGGAGGAAGTTCGTGAGGGGATTTGTTCCGGGCGCTTCGCCGCGCAGGATCTTGCTTGGAAGGAAGGGATGGAAATCTGGAAGCCACTCGGAGAAATGGCTCCCCAGTGGGGGCTGGAAACGCCGCCCCCGATTATTGAAGATCGTGATGCATTGCGCGCTGTGGATCTGAAAATTTCGGGTGACGGAACCGAACCGGCTTGGGAACAACGGGAGAAGCTGGGTTTCTTCCCTGCGATTTCCCAGACGCTGAGTGCCGTCCTGATGCGGCCCACAGAGACCTTTGAACGGATGAAACACGAGGGGGGGCTGGTAAATCCCCTGCTCTATTTTGTGCTGCTGAGCTGCACCTCCTATGCCGCCTCGGTTTTTTACCAGATGGTATCACTCTCGATGCAGTCGGGGTCACTACCTTCTCAACTTCAACATTTGCCCAAGAACACCCTGAGTTTTGTGCTGCTTGGTACGATCCTGATCTCTCCTGCCCTGTATGTCATCAGTGCCTTTATTTCCTCGGGGATCACCCACCTTTCCCTAAAACTGATCGGCGGAGCCAACAGACCGTTTGAAACTACCTTTCGAGTGGTCTGCTATGCACAGGCAAGCGCAGCCGTCTTCAATTTTCTCCCTCTCTGTGGCGGCTTGATGGCGATTCTTTGGGGATCCTACACAATCATTATAGGTCTTATGCAGGGACACGGTATCAGCGGATGGCGCGCCACCGTAGCGCTTCTGCTGCCGGGACTTTTTTGTTGCGGTGTGATTCTGATCCTAGCAGGGGCGGGGGGATTTGGACTTGCTGAATTATCCAAAGAGTTCGGAGGTCTGCCTCATCTTCCAAAAACCCCCTAACCCAAGCGTGATCTTTCACTGGCGACCCCTTATTCCAGAAGAGAGAGACGAGGAGTTGATCTGGGGAACCATCATTAGTTTAAGTGGTTTGTTTGCAGCATGTTGGATCTGGCTTGGATTGCCTACACTGATTTGCCCGTTTCATGTCATTACCGGCATTCCCTGTCCCACCTGTGGGATCACAAGAGCATTTTCCTCCCTGTTACACGGGGATCCGAGAACAGCCTTTCTCTTCAACCCACTGGCTCTAATCATGCTGCTGGGAATAGCAATCTATCTTGTTTATGCTGAGGTAGTTGTCGTTGTGAAATTGCCCAGATTGCGATGGAATCCGTTATCTACGCGACAAAACTCAATTATCCGTGCAAGCGTGATATTGCTTGTTGTCATGAATTGGATCTATCTAATTTACCATGAGAGATTTATCGCTGTATTAAGATAAACGGATCGTGCGAGATACCGCATCCTGAGTAACGCAGAAGATTTCTGTAGCGCTTCCGTCAAGGGTTTTTCTCATCACTTCCAAAGCAAGTTCCTCGCGGTTGCAGTCTCGGCTCAGGTGCCCCAGTAAGAGGTGTCCCAGTCCGTCATGACGCAGGCGGGCAACGGTTTCAGCAGCAGAAATATTAGAGAGGTGTCCATGACGGGACTGGATGCGCTGCTTGATTGCCCAAGGGCGCTTTGTGTCGTTTTGCAGAAGCTGATCGTCGTAATTTGCTTCAATCAGCAGTCCCTCCACCCCCCGGAGGGATTCGATCACCAGGGTGGTGGCATGACCGAGATCTGTAAGAAATCCGAAGGATCGTTCGCGCCCCCGAATGACAAATCCAACTGGCTCGACAGCATCATGGGGCACGAGAAAGGAACGAATCGTGGCGCCTTCGATAGCAAACTCAGCCCCTGTTTCAAAAATTTTCCATCCCTTGAAGTCCACAACCTTATCCCTTAGAATGGTAGCGGTCTGGCGATTGCAATAGATGGGGGTCGCGTGTCGTTTAGCCCATTGCGCCAGTCCCCTTGAGTGATCTCCGTGTTCATGGGTGATCAGGATGGCATTAAGATCACTCGGATTCACACCGCAAGAGCTGAGTCGGAGAGTCAGTTCTTTGGCACTCAACCCGGCATCAACCAAAAAATTGGCGGTTTCTGTCCTGATCAGAGCCGAATTTCCCGTGCTGCCACTGGCCAGAATCGTGATCTCAAGCATGGACATAGCTTGCTCTCAAGCATCCCGTCGCCGCGAGACATTTTAACCGGTTATAGTGAAACCAGTGCTTCCCTAAATTGTCCGTGTTCCACGGGGCGGTGAAAACCACTCTGGATTGCGCGATGATGAACTCTCTTGTTGGGCACGCTGGCGGGGAGCGTTGATGAGGCGTTCCTCCGCAACCAGATCATGAGGTCGCTTCTGGCGTAGTAGAAATGAAGAGTTCATGATGGCGTCGATTTCCGAGGTGGCAAGGATCTGCTCAAGAGAACGGGCCGAGTGTTCATAGATGAGTATCCTGTCTTGTGAACTCTCCCGGGAATGATGCTCGATCCCAGCGGCAGCAACCAATTCTCCAAATTCATGCTCAAGTCCATGGGAGCCCTCAGCGGGACGATCTGCAAGAGAAGGAAATAGAAAATGGGCGGAATCAGTAGAAAGATTTCTGAGGAATAAATATTCAACTAACAAATGATGGAGGGGAAAAGCAGGGACAGTTTCACCTGCTTTCTTTGATTCAGGGAAGCGCAATAGCGGCTTTTCTCCATCCGTCAATAAATCCCTGGAGCGCAGATTCGCGATCTCGTGCAACGATCGCCCGGTAGCGATGGATATCGCAATGACACCTCGCCAGTCATCACCTCGTACAAAATGTGTGCACACCCTTAGAAGCGTTCGAATTTGATCCAGAGAAAAAGGTTTAATAGCAATTTCTTCTTCAGTTTCCAGAGGAATTTCCGCGACTATATTCTTAGATACCCGTCCATTTTCCAAAGCAGACTGACATAAAGAGCGGAGAAAAATCAGCTCAGTATTAAAAGAATTTTTACTTTTTCCAGAATTTAGGCGAAACGCTTTATATCCATCAAGCAACCCATGAGAAAGCGCCCGCAGGGGAAGAGCGGAAATGTCAGGCCCTAAAAAATTAAGGAAAGAAGCTGCGATATCCGCCTTTTTTTCCATAGATAAATCACGAAGCAATGTTGCTGATGCTAAAAATTGCTCCACTTCAAGAGCAATCGAAGGTGGTTCTGTCGCTAGATTTTCCTGCCGAACAAGTCGAAGCACGGGAGCATCTTGCTGCGCGGGACGTTCCGGTTCAATTCCGGAACGGGCGAGATTCTCCATTTCCTGAGCCACCTCGAGCGCGCGCTCACGCTCACGCTCGCGTGTGGAGCGCGTGAATTCTCGTCCAGTTGAATCTCGAAAACGAGCCCAATAGAAGGGAGAGCGTGAATCTTTGACTAGGGAAGCCATGAGTTGTTAAGAGATCCGCAGATAGTCACCACATTATCATTAATTTGCAAGAACTAATTAGATTTTTCTCTGTTAATAGAGATGATTTGTGGTGAGTAATTAATCAAAAAGATCAGTCACCACAATGAACGGTGACTCCGTGGTGACTTTTAAATTACAGAGAGCGAGGGTTTGAAGATGGTCACACCGGCAATGACTTGATGCGTTGCCACAAATTGAGAGAAGCAATGGAACTTCGTTGGAACACTAATACCGATCAATTATCAATTGCTGAACCCTGGGGGGACGATCCAGGAAGGAAGATAACGATTTTTGGCGAAGGGATATTTCGAAATCAAATTTGTTGACCGATACATACCGCACGAGAATCATTGAAATGGATCACTTCGAATCTGCTGGAGAGCAGTCAATGAGACTGGCTAAAATGTCACTTGGAGGAAAGAAAGGTTATTGGAAGGCTATCAATGTGAGTAAATAAAAGAACCTAAAAGCGATGATTGGATGTGAAGGTAGTCTCACTTGGAAGCTCGACGCGTTGGATGAAGTATGTCCAAACTAACTTCTTGAGATTATTAAGAGGCAACCTGTTTTATATTACTCGAGTAAACAAATGCTGGGTACATTCTGTAAGTCAAAGGGCTTCGTAGAGCTAACCAAGCAGGAATGACTTACACGATGGAAACCTGATTAAGTTAGGATTGATGGTTTACTTCGCTCCTACTCCTACGGAATTCCACTGATCTGCGATTCCCCAAGCGGAGTCTGTTAGGGGGGTGGTGCGCCCGGCAGGAATCGAACCTGCTACCAAGGGTTTAGAAAACCCCTGCTCTATCCGATGAGCTACGAGCGCTTAAACGGTCTGTTCATCTCATACGAAATGGTCGTCTGATTAGATCGGCTTACATGATACCCCACATCATCGACATCGCAATATCTGTTAATCAAAATTAACGAACGGCCTAAAATGAAGTTGGAGTTAGTTGCCTCAAGACGTAGGTTTGAGAAAAGCTGAATGGCTGCTAAAAACAGCGTTTTCTAAGGGACCTCCACTGGAATACCCTGTTCTTGCGGATTGAGGTCTAAAGCCTTTAGGAGTTCGAGATCCTCGTTGGTGCCGGGATTTTTAGCAGTCAGTAGTTTCTCTCCATAGAAGATGGAATTGGCCCCGGCAAAGAAGCAGAGGGCCTGCCCCTCTCGACTTAAGCGTGTGCGGCCCGCGGAGAGACGGATACGAGATTTGGGTAGCATGATGCGGGTGGTGGCAACAAGTCGTACCAATTCGAAGATGTCAACGGCGGGCTGTTCTTCCAAAGGGGTGCCGGGCATCGACATGAGGCAGTTGATCGGCACACTCTCGGGGGGAGGGGTGAATCCACAGAGCACTTCGAGCATTCTCAGCCGATCCCTCTCTGTTTCGCCCATTCCGATGATGCCACCGCAACAGACGGCCATTCCGGCCTTTTGAACAGACGAGATGGTGCCAAGCCGGTCTTCGAATGAATGGGTCGAGACAATCTCAGGGTAATATTCCGGTGAGGTGTCGATATTATGGTTATAGGCGGTGACGCCCGCCTCTTTGAGCTGGCGGGCCTCGTCGTCGCCGAGTTGACCAAGGGTTACGCAGACTTCCATCCCGAGCTTGCTGACCTCCCGGACTGTCTCAAGCATGGTATTGAAGCGGGCATCGCCCGACTTGACCCCCTTCCATGCTGCTCCCATGCAGAAGCGGGTCGTTCCGCTCTCGCGGGCTTTTTTGGCAACAGGGAGGATGTCCTCACTGGTCATGAGCTTCTCGGCTTTGACGCCGGTATTATATCGTGCGCTCTGGGCGCAGTAGGAGCAGTCCTCGCTACACCCCCCGGTTTTCACGCTCAACAGGGTGCAAAGTTGCACATTATCCTCATCCCAGTTCTGCAAATGAACGGTGCGGGAGCGTTGGATGAGATCAAAAAACGGGGATTTATAGACCTCCTCGATCTGGGCAGTTTTATCAGAATGGATATTCACGATTTGCAAGCTTACGACAAGGGTGGCTCTGTGGCCAAGTGTTCAAAATCAATTAAATACGCGGATCCATTTTGGTCCAGCATCCAGGGGCTTTGCGTGCTTTTGTTTCCTTGGAGGGGAGTTCTTCAGCCAGACAAAAATCGATCTGCTGTTTGAACGCATCAACCCGAGACACCTGTACCCGGATCAGATCACCGGCTCGGAGGACCCTGCCGGAGTGCTTCCCTATCAGCCGGGATCGCGTGGCATCAAAGTGATAAAAATCATCCTTCAAAGTCGAGACGGGAACGAGGCCCGTCATCAGGGACTCTGGAAGCTCCACGAGAAGGCCGTAATTCCTGGCTTCTATGACTCGGGCTTCGAAGCTCGGTACGAGGCCTCCCTGCTCGGGCGCGGCTGCCAGAGCAGCGAAATACTCCAGTTTTTTGACTCTAACGGATTCCTTCTCGGCATCAGCTGCGGTGCGCTCGGTGGTGGAAAGATGCTCGCAGAGAGTGGCGAGATCACCGGAGGAGGGGCCCTTTTGTCGGGAATCAAGATCGCGGGCCAACGCCCGGTGTGTCACGAGATCGGCGAAGCGACGAATGGGGCTGGTGAAATGACTGTAGTCGTTTTTAGAGAGTCCGTAATGACCCAGGGCATCGGGGGAATAACGCGCCCGCTTGAGACTCTTGAGCAGGCCGATTCGTAGTGCGCCGGCGTAGGGTTTACCTTTGAGACTGTCGAGGAGGCGCTGCAGTTCAGGACGATGTCCCAGATCGCCGGTTTTCACACCGTATGTGGCTGCAAGCTCGCGGTATTCTTCGAGCTTCTCAGGCTCAGGCTTCTCATGAATGCGGTAGATATTGGGCTGATTGCGGCGCTTGAGGTGACGGGCCACCAGTTCGTTGGCCAGGAGCATCAGCTCTTCGATGAGTTGGTGGGAGATATCGTTCTCAACAAGTTCCAACCGCAGGGACCTCCCCTCCGCATCCAGCCAGACCTTGACCTCCGGCATTTCCAGGTCAAGCGCTCCGGCGGCGAAGCGGCGTTTGCGCAGCGTGGAGGAACATGCCCAGGCGGCATGCACTCTTTCGCCGATTTCATCCTTGGCTGGAGATTGGAGCAGTGAAAGTGCCTGACGATAGGTAAGCCGTGCCGCACTCCTGATCACGGAACGGCCGAAGCGGACATGGCGAATCGACCCGTCGCGGTTAATTGCGGCAAAGACACTGAAAGCCAGACGATCCTCATGGGGGCGCAGGCTGCAGAGACCGTTGCTGAGGTTCTCCGGCAGCATCGGAATCACGCGGTCGGCAAGATAGACACTATTTCCGCGCTTGCGGGCCTCCTTGTCGAGCAGGGATCCTGGCTTCACATAGTGCGAGACATCGGCGATATGAACCGAAACATCCCAGCCAAAATCGGTCGGCTGCACCTCGATGGCATCGTCAAAATCCTTTGCATCATCTGGATCGATTGTGATCACGGGATGATTCCTCAGATCTTCCCGGCCTTCCAGATCTTCATCGGTAACGATGTTTCCAAATCGCCGGGCCTCGGCAGCAACAGTTTCCGGGAACGCCCCGGGAAGACCATGCTTGTGAATGACCGAGAGCATATCAACCCCGGGGGCATCGGCGGGCCCGAGCACCTGGACCACATGGCCTTCGGGATTCACATGGGCGCTTTCCCATCGATCGAGCGAGGCAACGACCTTGTCTCCGGGTTTGCCCCCCTGAGCATCGGGAACATAGAGGCTGCGGGGAAAGCGGGGGTCATCGGCGACGACATGAAAGAAGTTCTTGGTCTTTTGAAGGGTTCCCACGATCGGACTGTCGGCCCGTTCCACGACGCGGATGATCTTTCCCTCGGCACGCCCATCACGTCGAGGCCGTCCATGATCGCGCGGATCGCGGATCAGTCGGGCAACCACAGTGTCTCCATGAAGTGCTGTACCGAGATGATCGCTTGAGATAAAAAGATCCTTTCCCCCCTGATCTTGAGCCAGAACATGGCCGGATCCCCCCGCATGGATCTGTAACTTACCCGTGAAGAGATCCGCAGCCTGCGGGACGATGTAGTGATCCCTACGGACGCGTGCGAGCTTGCCCGAGTGCTCCATGAAGGAGAGTAATTTCAAGAGAGCGGGAACATCAGCCTCGTCTATTTTCAGAGCCCGCGCGATGGCAGAAGCAGGTAACGGATCGCTCTTCAGCAGGCGAAGCAGCGCTGACTCTAGAGAGGATCGATCGTTTCGCAAGGCTTGCGGGTGAGCAGCGTGGGTATCGGGCCGACGAGGTGACCGCTGTGGAGCTACAGAGGGTTTTTTTCCGGAAGTTGCCGAAACCTTTGAGGTTCCGCTGGAATGAGGCCGGGAGTTTCTCATGGGTTGTTTCCCGGAGAGATGCTTGGAGTGGCGAGGTTTTTTCTTAGGCACACGGGCACCATCGGCTCCTTTCTCATCCGCGCAAAGCAAGAAAATGCTTGTGCCCTTTGTAGGGCGGGGGAAAGTAGCAGACATGAATGATTTTCCCCACAAACAACAGGACAATAAACAGAAGAGCGGTGCCTTTACATTGATCGAACTGCTCGTCGTGATCTCAATCATTGCGATCCTTGCCTCACTCCTAATGCCCGCGGCGCAAAACGCCATCAACTCCGCCTATAAGACCACAGCCAAAAATCAGGTTGTGCAGATCGCCACAGCCATCACAGCCTATGAGACCGAGTATGGTCGCCTGCCGGCATTCACAGGAACCAACATGGTTTCGGGTAATACGGCGATGCTCTGCACCAGCAACGATGCCAGCAACAATCCCCGCGGATTAATCTTTCTGGATTCCAGCAGCTGGAAAAAGGGTAAAGGGGGAACCAATGCAGGCGGATTCTGTGATCCGTTCAACTCAACCAGTGTCTATTCGGTGGCCTTGGATACCAATTATGCAAACACTCTCACTTTACCTTATCAGGCGACAAATGGCGGAACAATGACCACAACCAATGTGACCAAGCACATCGGTGTCTGGACAGTCTGGACAAACGGCTCCAAAACTTACCTGATCAACTCTTGGGACTGATTTTTCTGCGGGTGTGGTTCAATGGTAGAATGTGGGCTTCCCAAGCCTGAGACGAGGGTTCGATTCCCTTCACCCGCTTCCCTGATAATCGAAAACTTACGCAAGGGTGTAGAAGTGCAGCAGGGGTGACTCCATGTATCCTTTGGAATGAATGATTGCAGTGTCGAAGGGCCGGGGGCATGATTTAAGGCGTGAATTATTTACGCATTTTCCTTCAAGTCTTTGTGGGGATTGGTATTTTGAACGTCTGGCTTATCCGCTCGGGGAAAGCAACCGACTATAGGGGAAGGGATGCCAAAAATCTTCGTGAGGAGTTTGCTGCCTACGGATTGCCTTTCTGGTTTTTTTGTCTGATTGCGGTGCTAAAAATCTCGCTCGCTCTTTCCCTTATTGCCGGTGTGTGGATTCCAGTTCTTGTGCGACCATCCGCTTTGGGAATGGTAGTGCTGATGCTTGGAGCCTTCTCCATGCATTTGAAGGTGAAAGATCCCTTCAGTAAAGCATGGCCATCGCTTGCGGTTCTTCTGATGAGCCTGCTGATTGTGCTTCTATAATCATCGAAAGCCTTGAAGCAAGAGGTATAGATTAAGTAGCAGATAAAAGAGGGCGGGAAGGGTTTGGAGAAAGCTGTCTTTAATACGGATCCGCACGAGGATCGCCAAGAGCATCATGAGGGTAAGGCCAAAGGAAGCTGCTGATCCTAATACTGGCTTCCAGAAGCCCAAGATCAGACCTAGTGACGCAAGTAACTGCAGTGTTCCGACAAGCGTGCGTTTGGAAGCGAACCCATAGCGCTCAAATTCGCACTTAAGGTAGGGAGAAAAAAAACAGGCACTGCCATATCCAAGAAAAGAAACCGAGGAAATGAGGATCAGCAGTAGGTTCAAAAAGAAGAGTTAGATTCTTGCGCGAATTCGAGGGGTGTCAACACTGCTCCAGATTTTTTATGAGGAGCTGTTTTCCTTGTTCTTGAGCAGATCCCTGATCTCGGTCAGAAGTTCTTCGCTTTTTGTTGGCGCGGCAGCGGCAGGGGGTTGAGTGAGGCGGAGGGTGGTAATGACTTTGACCAGCGCAAAGACACAGGCACTGACAATGAGAAATTCAATGACGGTATTGACGAAATTGCCGTAGCTGATGATGGCTGCGGAATCAGCCTTGGCCGCCGCGATGGTGGCGTAGTGTTTTCCATTGAGGGGAACGAAGAGATCGTTGAACTGGATGCCCTTCATGATCATGCCAATCGGCGGCATGATGATGTCATTGACCAACGCTGTGACGATTTTTCCGAAGGCAGCACCGATGATCACACCGACGGCAAGATCGACAACATTACCCCGGCTGATGAAAGCCTGGAATTCTGTGAAGACCTTGGAGGATTTCTCGACGACGGCCTTGGCGACTTTGGGTTCCGGAATCATGATGTGGTCTAGGAAAAGCAGAAATGAGATTGATGGCAAGTCTCCCGGGTAGAGAGCAAAGAAAAAGCAATCAATCGATAAGAACTCAGTGATTAGGAGCGGGTTGAATCAGCTCGATCTCATAACCTTCGGGCGCATCAATGAAAGCGATCACGGAACCCTTGGAAGTGCGATGAGGCCCGTCAGTTAACGGATACCCTTTGGCCGCCGCTTCCTTCGCAAAGCTTTCCAGATCGGTCACGGCAAATGCAAGGTGGGTCAGATCGGGTCCCACCTGTACGGGTCCGCTGGCATCATACTGGCAGATCTCGATTTCGACATCACCCTGGGGTGCTTTGAAAAAGACAAGCTTCGACCCACGCCCGCTCTCGCTGCGACGAGTTTCCTCAAGTCCCAGGACATCGCGGTAAAAACTGACCGTTTTGTCGAGGTCATGAACACGGTACCGTGTGTGGAGGAGTTTTGTAATCATGACTTCAAGAAGAACCTTAAATGGAGGTTCCGAAAAGAGGAAAACGAGGCGTAAGGATTTTGCACTAGTCAAGAAAGACGGGAACATCCTTGTCTCCCTGCGGGATTTTTTCCACCCTTGCCGGAAAGATGTCATTTCTCCAATCCGTTTACGCAAAGCTTCGCCGCCATCCCAAGAGGATCGTTTTTCCTGATGGCAATGACCCGCGCGTGATCCGTGCAGCCCGGATGTTCCATGACCGGGGGCTGGGTGTCGCTGTTCTCATCGGGAAACGCGAGGAGATTCAAGCGGTGGCAGTCTCTAACGGCGTGTCGCTCGAGCGAGTGGCCATTGTCGATCCGGAGACCTCCTCCGAAATGCCCCGTTTTCTGAAGCTTGCGGGAAGCTTGGAGCGGTATCGTGGGATGAGTGCGGGAGATTTGAGAAACTCTCTCTGCATCCCGAATTATTTTGCCTGCATGATGCTCCAGAACGGTCAGGTCGATGGTCTGGTGGGTGGTGTCGGAGCCTACTCGGGATCGCTGTTTCGCCCGTTGATCCAACTGATCAAGCCGCTTCGCCATGCTTCGGTTGTCTCCAGCGCCATGGTGGTCGAGGTGCCAAGGGCAGAGTTTGGGGATGAAGGGGTTCTTTTCTTTGCGGACTGCGGCGTGGTGCCGGAGCCGACTGTTTCCCAGCTTGCCTCAATCGGGGTGCAGACCGGATTGCTCGCACGGCAGGTCTTTGGACAGCGTCCGCGCATCGCCTTCCTGAGTTTTTCCACACACGGTAGCGCAGCGCATCCCTCTGTTTCCAAAATGGCTGCGGCCACCGCGCAGGCCCGTCAGCTGGCTCTTCAAATCGGAGGATCGAGTCTTGACGATCTGATGGAAATCGACGGTGAGCTTCAGGCGGACACCGCGATCGTGCCGGCGATTGCCAGAATCAAGGAGCCAAACAGCATGGTGGCAGGGCGTGCAAATGTGCTGATTTTTCCGGATCTGAACTCCGGCAATATTGCCGCCAAGCTGGTGCATCATCTTTCCGGCGCCAAGGTCTATGGCCAGATAGTTCTCGGGTTGACACGGCCCGCCGCAGAACTTTCCCGAGGCACCCTGAGCGAGGATATCGCCGCCGTCGCAGCGATTATCGGCTTGCAAGCCGTGGAATACCGGAAACTCTACCCCCTTTCCGACGATCCCTCGAATCCGCTGTAGTGAACACGGTCACCCCCCGAATCTTCATCGCCGCCACCGAGCAGAATGCTGGAAAGACAACGATTGCCCTTGGACTGCATCAGTTGCTAAAGCCCCGATATGGGCGCATCGGGTTCATTAAACCGGTGGGACAGCGGTTCGTGGATGTCGAGGGACAGCGGATCGATGAAGACAGTCTGCTTATCCGCGATACTTATGACACTCAGTTGCCAATCGAAGCGATGAGTCCGATCGCGGTGGAGCCTGATTTTACCCGTCGGTACATCAACGGGGCCAACCATGAGGCTCTCGTACGCAGAATTTGCAACGCCTTTGACCGGGCGTGCTGGGAAAAGGATTTTACCCTAATTGAGGGAACGGGCCATGCTGGCGTCGGTTCCGTCTTTGGCCTCTCCAATGCGCGCATTGCGCGCATCCTGAGATCCAAAGTCATTCTGGTGACGCCGGGCGGGATAGGTCGCCCGATCGACGAGGCGGCACTCAACAAGTCACTGTTCGATCAGGCCGGAGTGGAGGTGATCGGAGTGGTGATGAACAAGGTTATTCCCTCTAAAATGGAGGAAATCGCAGAGGTATCGCGCAGGGGGTTCAAGAAACTTGGACTCGAACTTCTTGCGATGATTCCCAGGGTGGAGATGCTTGCCGTCCCCACCATGGAGCAAGTGAGGGAAGTGCTGCACGGGGAAATGATTTATGGGAAAGAGAATCTTGGAAGACATGCCGGGCGTGTTGTGATCGGAGCGATGAGTGGAGCGCATGCGATCGCGCAATTCACACCCGAAACCCTGCTGGTGATCCCGGGAGATAGGGAAAATATTCTTTCCATGGCGCTTCAGTTCGCCGACCGATTGGGCGGAGTTATTCTCTCCGACGGACTCCGTCCTCCTGAAGAAATCACACGCATGATGGAGAGGGCCTCCCTGCCCGTGATCCTTGCTTCCGGTGATTGCTACCAGATAGCCAACCGAGTGCATTCGATGACGGTGAAGACTCTTCCTTCGGATCATGGAAAAATCACTCGGATTCAGGAGGAAATAGGCACGGGCCTGGATGTGGATCGGATTCTTGAAAAGCTGGGGCTGGCATAGTCCCGCCTTGATTCTCAGGAGATTCTCCGGAGTAAAATCCTGCTTGTCTGCAAGCTCGGAGCGTGTCCATGCTCTGGCCCTATGTCCTACACTCTTCCACCGCTTCCCTACGCCTTCGACGCACTCGAGCCACACATCGATGCACGCACGATGGAGATCCATCATGACAAGCATCACGCCGCTTATATCAACAACCTGAATAACGCGCTCAAGGATCATCCCGGGCTTGCTGCCAAGCCGGTCAATGAACTCATCGCCGACCTATCCGTGGTGCCGGAGAGCATCCGCACTGCGGTCCGTAACAACGGTGGCGGGCATTCCAACCACTCGTTTTTCTGGGAGATCATGGGCCCTGGCAAGGGAGGCGAACCCGTTGGTACCCTGGCTGAGGCGATCGCCAAAACCTTCGGCAGCTTCGAGGAATTCAAGACCAAGTTTGAAGCCGGTGGCGTGGGCCGCTTCGGTAGTGGGTTTGTCTGGCTCATCGTGAATAAACAGGGTGCGCTGGAGATCGTCTCCACGCCCAATCAGGACAGCCCGATCATGGATGGTAACAAGCCGGTCATCGCGAATGATGTCTGGGAACACGCCTACTATCTCCACTATCAGAACCGCCGTCCGGATTACCTCAAGGCATGGTGGAATGTGGTGAACTGGCATCACGCCGAGCAGAACTACCAGACGGCGCTGAAGTAGGCCTTTCTTACATTCTAACAAAAGCCCTGCGCCAGAAATGGAGCGGGGCTTTTTTTGTGCAGGGATGAGGCATTTATGAGATGCAGATCGAACGTCTGAATCCCGAATCACTACTTTCCTCCAACGATGTCCCTTGCGGCTGAGTCGGCAGCCACAAGCTGATCAAGCGTGGGATGTTCGATAAACGGTACTCTTTCCATCACAGCTTCCACTTTTTCCCAGATTTCAGGGAAGCTGATTCGGCCTGAAAGGAAGGCCTCCACCGCAGCCTCGTTGGCGGCATTGAGCACCGCAGGCAGCGTGCCGCCGGCGGCTCCGGCACGACGTGCCAGATTAATCGCTGGGAAGCAATCCGTGCGGGGAGCTTCAAAATCAAGCCGTCCCAGCGTGGCAAGATCCAGCGGTGCGCACGGTCCGGCAATCCGTTCGGGATAGGTAAGGGCAAACTGAATGGGCAGTGCCATGTCAGTCGTGCTGAGCTGGGCAATGATGGAGCCATCCACAAATTCCACCATCGAGTGAACGATGCTCTGCGGATGAATCACGACATCGATCTTCTCCATCGGAATGCCGAAAAGCCACTTCGCCTCGATCATCTCCAACCCTTTGTTGAAGAGTGTGGCGGAATCAATCGTGATCTTGCGCCCCATCGACCAGGTGGGATGCAGCAGTGCCTGATCCGGCGTCACGGAGGCAAGTTCCACGGCTGATGATTGACGAAAGGGACCACCCGAGCAGGTGAGGATAAGCCGCTTCACCGTGGAAGGATCGCGATTTTCCAGACACTGGAATATAGCATTGTGCTCACTATCGACTGGAAGCACGCGACGATTCATCCGCTGCGCCGTCAAAGTAACCTCTTCGCCCGCCATGACGAGAATCTCCTTGCTGGCGACGGCTATGTCTTTGCCTGCGTTGAGGGCGGACAAGGCGGGTTTGAGACCCGCTGTACCCACGATGGCAATCAAGACCAGATCGGCCTCGGGAAGCGAGGCAAGCCGTTCCAATCCTGATTCACCATGCGTAATGACACGCCCCGGAAACTCTCCATGGAATGCATCGGACGAGGTTTCGTCTCCGGTGCAGAGCGCAGCCGATGGAAACTCGCGGGCGAGGTGTTGAAGCGCAATCGTATTGTTCTTTCCTGAGAGCCCGACAATCTCGAGGTGATCGGGTAGGGCGCGCACTACACGCATGGTGCTCTCGCCGATGGAGCCTGTGGCACCGAGAACAACAATCCGCTTTTTCATGGATGGAGCACGAAAAGGTAAAGGAAGTAAAAGAGCGGCAGTGTGAAGAGCAGGCTGTCGATGAGGTCGAGGCCACCGCCAATGCCCGGCAGCGCATGACCCGAATCCTTGGTATGAACGGATCTTTTTAATAATGATTCAGCCAAGTCGCCTGCGATACCGGATATGCCAAGAATCAGCGAGAGTTCACAAACGAGGACAGGGGAGAAGGGAGGAAGATGATTTCCAAAAAAGTGAAAGATGCCGAGACCGACCAGCACCCCCAGTACCAAGGCACCGGCGATTCCTTCCCAAGTTTTCTTGGGGCTGATATTGGGAAAGAAAGGGGTGCGTCCGAAGAGGCTGCCGCAAAGAAAGGCACCAACATCAGTGAACTTGGTCACCGCAACGACAAAGAGCACGAGATATTGTCCGGTGAGAAAACCATGTTCATCCCGTGGCGTGAGATAGAGCAGTTTTGCCATGAAGAGAAAAAGCCATGGGATGTAGACTACACCGAAGAGGGTGAAGACAATGGCGTCAGCCGTGGTGCGGCCTGGAGAATTACGACCGAATTCCCGTAGAAAAAGTGAAAGAATCAGCAGCGCAAAAACCATTTCCTCAAAAGGAAAAATGGCAAACTGCTGAAACATATCCCGAGATCGAAGCAACCAGAAGTTCAGCCCGATAAGCAAGAGCGCGGTAGCCATGCCAAATCCCCGGTGATGGGCGATGCCGCCGGATTTGAGCAGGGAAAAATATTCCCAGAGGGCACCCATCGCAGGAAGGGTGATCAACAGGGTAAAGGCGATTTCCGAGCGCAACACATAGGCAACGACGATTGCCAGCCAGAGGATGACCGTGCTGATCGTGCGGGGGAGAAATGAGGAGGGAAGGGCGTTCATCCAACGGCTCACAAAGGTAGGAATGCCCTCCAGAAAGAGAAGCCTTTGTTTTAAGGTTGATACCGAACAAAATTTCGGTATGGTCAGGGCAACCCAACAACACTACACATTTACCGCACCATGGCAAAAGACGACTCATCCTCCCCCGACAAATCCCTGGACAAAGCTTCGGCGGCTCGCGCCAAGAACCTCGACCTTGCTATCCAGCAGATCGCCAAAGACTACGGCGATGGTGCGATCATGCGTCTTGGAGCCGAGGGCTCCAAGGGAATCCAAGTGATTCCGACCGGCAATCTGCTTATCGATCGCGCTCTCGGTGTGGGCGGATTTCCCAAAGGCCGCATCGTGGAGATCTATGGCCCCGAGTCCTCGGGAAAGACCACGCTCACGCTGACGGTTGTGGCGCAGGCTCAGAAGCGCGGTGGTGTCGCCGCGTTCATCGATGTCGAGCATGCGCTTGATCCCACTTATGCACGCAAGTTGGGGGTAAATCTTGAAGAGCTCCTTGTTTCCCAGCCCAGTTCTGGAGAGGAAGCTCTTCGCATCTGCGAGACGCTTGTTCGTTCCAATGCCATTGATGTCGTCGTTCTGGATTCCGTGGCAGCGCTTGTCACCAAATCTGAGCTTGAGGGAGAGATCGGCGATTCCGTTGTCGGCGCCCAAGCCCGCCTGATGAGTGCCGCGATGCGGAAGCTCACGGCCTTTATCTCCAAGGCCGACTGCTGCTGTATTTTCACCAACCAGATTCGTGAAAAGATCGGGGTCATGTTCGGCAATCCCGAAACCACGCCGGGAGGCAAGGCCCTCAAATTCTACTCCAGCGTCCGCGTCGATATTCGTCGTATCGGTGCCATCAAGCAGCCCGATGGCACCGTCACTGGCAATCGCACACGCGTGAAGGTCGTCAAAAACAAGGTTGCCCCCCCCTTCACCGAGGCTGAGTTCGACATCATGTATAACGAGGGAATCTCCTGCACCGGCTCGCTGCTCGATCTTGCGTTGGAGAAAAATATTATTGAGAAGCGCGGTTCGTGGCTCGGCTACAAGGGCAACAATATTGCCCAAGGCCGTGATGCAGCAAAGGAACTCCTTAAGAGCGATGCAGCTCTCTACGCCGAGATCGAGGAAGCTGTGAAATCCGTCATGGAGGCGGAAGCCACCGCCGCAGCCGAGGGAACAAAGAAGAAGCAGCCTCTGCCTGCGGCTCAACCATAAAGTTGAGCCCATGCATCGGGCATAAGCCCCTCCGAAGGCCTCTTTAGGGATTAAGTTTCAACTTTCATCCTTTTCTTCGCACTTTCCCCTTCACTAGGGGGAAGAAATTCTGGATAGTTTGCACCGTCTGACCGGCATCCACCGGCGGGAATGACGCCCATGGCTCAATCTACCACTCTTTCCACAAAGTCACAGGAACCGGCCAAGAACCTCACGGAATTGGACGAACTCTTCGGCGGATCCACATGTCGCTGGGTCAGCTCACCGACGCACGCCGATTATTCCAAGGATCCGGTCAATGCCTCTCTGACTGCCGGGCAGAAAATAGGATTTCTTCGCGAGATGCTTCGCATCCGCCGATTTGAGCAACAGGCACTCAAGTATTACAATCAGGGTATCATGGGGGGATTTCTCCATCTTTGCATCGGTCAGGAGTCGATAGCCGTCGGCACATCCTCGCTAATGAACGGACACGACGAGATCATCACCGCTTACCGTGATCATGGGCATGCCCTTGCTGTCGGCATGGGGATGGACGAATGCATGGCCGAACTCTTCGGCAAGGGAACGGGCTGCTCCAAGGGCAAAGGTGGTTCGATGCACTTTTTTGCCCCCGATAAGCATTACTGGGGTGGACACGGCATCGTGGGAGGACAGACACCGCTTGGGCTTGGTCTGGCCTTTGCCCTGAAATACAAAGCTGTCAACGGGTGCGCCGTCTGCTTCCTTGGAGACGGGGCGGTAAATCAGGGGGTCTTCAGCGAGTGTCTCAACATTGCCTCCCTCTGGAGTCTTCCGATTGTCTATGTGATCGAGAACAACGGCTACTCCATGGGCACCAGTCTGGAACGATCCTCCGCTTTTAACGGACCACTGGCCTACCGCGCGAAGGGCTATGCGATCGAGGCGGAAATTTGCGGAGGCTTTCATCTCTACGAGTTGCGCGCCAAGCTCGGACCAGCCATGGCGAGAGCCCGCGCCGAGTCGAAGCCATCTGTGCTTGAGGTCAACACATACCGCTACTACGGCCATTCGGTTGCTGATGCGAACGCCAAAAAATATCGCACGCCCGAGGAGATCGAGCACTACAAGAAAGAGTTCGATCCGATCACGATATGGGAAAACCAGCTTCTCAATGAAAACGTGATCACCGAGGAAGAAATCACAAAGCTCGACAAGGAAACCAAGGCCGAAGCCGAAGCAGCCGCGGAGTTCGGGATTAACAGTCCATGGCCTGGGGAAGAAACCATCTTCGAGGACATCTACTACGAGGTCGATCATCAGACGGAGGCCGGCCAGACCGGTCGCCACTTCTTCAGCGAATAGCCTACAGCCAAAACGCTACACATATTTTCCGTATGCCAGTCATCACCTATCGCCAGGCTCTCAATGAAGCGTTTGCAGAGGAACTCACCCGTGATGAAAATGTCTTTCTCATGGGTGAGGAGGTCGCCCAGTATAACGGTGCCTACAAGGTCACCGAAGGACTCTGGGCGCGATTCGGATCAAGGCGGGTCATTGACACGCCAATCAGCGAGGCGGCCTTTTTAGGACTCGGCGTGGGGGCCGCGATGATGGGGCTGCGCCCCGTCGTCGAAATGATGTTCTGGAGTTTTGCCTATGTCGGACTTGATCAGATCATCAATAATGCAGGCTGCATCCGTTATATGTCGGGGGGACTCATCAATGTTCCCATGGTGATCCGCGGTCCTGCTAACGGAGGTACCAATGTTGGTGCGACCCATTCTCATACGCCGGAGAACTTCCTCGCCAATACCCCGGGGCTAAAGGTCGTCTGTCCTGCCACCCCGTATGATGCCAAGGGACTCATGATCTCCTCCATCCGTGATAATGACACCGTCTGCTTCATGGAGAATACGCTTCTTTATGGAGAACTCGGCGAAGTGCCCGAAGGTTCCTACACCATTCCGCTCGGCGTCGCCGATGTGAAGCGCGAGGGGCTTGATGTCTCGCTTATCGCCCATGGCCGTGCGGTTCTCACCTGCCTTGCAGCAGCAGAGATTCTTGCCGCCGAACATGGTATCGAGGCCGAGGTCGTCGATCTTCGATCCATCCGCCCTCTTGATGAAGAGACCATCCTGAATTCTGTTGCCAAGACCCACCGTGCTGTCCTGGTGGATGAGAACAAGCCCTTCTGCGGCGTCAGCTCTCAGATCGCAGCACTGCTGGCGGAGCATGCCTTTGATGATCTTGATGCACCCATCCTGCGTGTGACAGCCCTCGATGCACCGGCCATCTACAGCATGCCTCTTGAGAAGCTCCAACTTCCCGATGCCCAGTCGGTCGTCGCCAAAGTACTTTCCAGCTTTTAACAACCTTTTTTAACCCTTTACCGCTTACGACCATGCCAGAGATCACGATGCCCAAACTGAGCGACACCATGACGGAGGGAACACTCTTGCGCTGGTGCAAGAAAAAGGGTGATAAAATCGAAGTGGGAGACATCCTTGCCGAAGTCGAGACAGACAAGGCCACGATGGAAATGGAAGCCTTTGAAGAGGGCATCCTGGCCGACATCTTCGTTGAAGAGGGGGGCAAGGTCATCGTCGGCGCGCCGCTGGGAGTTATCGTTGGAGAGGGTGAGAAACTGGGTGATCGTCCCAAGGCCACACCCGCTCCTGTTGCACCTGCCGCCAGAGAGACCGCTGCACCCTCCGCTCGTCCCATCGTCTCCTCGGGCCGTCCTCTAACACCTAGAGCCCGTGCCGCTGCGGCAGCCCAAGCAGGAGTTGTCGCCACACCCGGAGTGCGTGTGAAGTCCTCACCGCTTGCCCGCAAGATTGCCGCTTCGCGTGGCGTTAATCTTGCCACCGTCAAGGGAACGGGTCCCGGTGGTCGCGTCATTGCCTTTGATGTCGAGAATGCACCTCTTGGGGGAGGCGCAAACGCGCCCGTGGTTGGCGGTTCTGCATCTCCTGTTGCCACCATTCTGCCGACACCGATTGCCGGAATGCCTGAGACCAAGATTCCGCTCAGCGGGATGCGCCGCGTCATTGCCGAGCGGTTGTTGGCGAGCAAAACCCAGATCCCGCATTTCTATCTCTCCATTGAGATCAATGCAGCCCCAATGATGGCCTTCCGCAAGGAATACAACGAGGCGAATGCAGAAAAGGGTCTCAAGATCACCTTCAACGACATCGCTCTTGCAGCCGTGGCCCGAGCCGCCATGGAGAAGCCCAAAGTTAATGCGGCTTTTGCAGGCGATGGCATCGTCCAGTATGGCAGCGTCAACCTATCGGTTGCCATTGCTGTCGAAGACGGACTCGTCACGCCCGTCATCCGTGATGCCCAGAATCTCTCCCTAGCGGAGATCAGTGCAGCGGTCAAAGATCTGGCTACGCGCGCCCGTGACAAGAAACTCAAGCCCGAGGAATACGCCGGAGGGACGATCACCGTCTCCAACCTCGGAGCCTATGGTGTCGAGCAATTCTTTGCCATCGTGAATCCCCCTCAGGCTGCCATTCTGGCCATCGGAGCCATCGTCAAGAAGCCTGTGGTCAACGGTGATGCCATCGAGATCGGCCAGCGGATGACCATCACGATCAGCGGCGATCACCGCGTCGTGGATGGGGCGGTGGCTGCAGAGTATATGGCAGCGTTGCGTAAGCTGCTAGAAGCTCCAGCACTTCTTTTGTTGTAAACTTGGTCTTTGCCTCGCTCGTCCCCGAGCATCTCGGCCGAGAAGGGTAACGATTCGAATTAGTCTATCCAAACGTTTGATAGACTAAGGGCCTTCTACAGTCTGGTTCAAAAACTCCAGAGCTCTTCTTTCAGACCAAAATCCGGTGTTGAGGCTGAGAAATCCGAGATGGCCGCCGCTTGAGGGAGTTTCGAGATGGAGATGGGGATGGGTTTCAGCAATGTCCGAGGGGTAGCACTCGGGGCCAAGGAAGGGATCGTTTAGAGCGCTGATCATCAGGGTTGGAACGGTGATCCCAATAAGAGAGGGTTTGCTGCTGGCCTTTGCCCAATAATCCTCCGCACTGAGGAAGCCATTGAGGGGAGCGGTGTAGGTGCCGTCAAATTCCCGAAAGGTGCGCATCCGTTTCAGTTCCGAGGTTGGTACCGCACCGGGGAACTCAGCAGCCTTTACCCAGATTTTGCGGCGAAGATCGCGTAGGAAATGATTCATGTAGATACGGTTGATCGGTTTTTCCAACGCTCGGGCGCTTGAGGCAAGATCACACGGCACCGAGCAGACCACTGCTCCTGTGATGCGTGAGTTGATCGCGGAGCCGAGATCACCGAGATACTTGAGGGTTAAGTTACCGCCGATACTAAAACCGATGAGAGCAATCTCATGATAGCCGTGCCCCGCATGGTCGATGACCCTCTCCAAATCATCGCTGGCTCCGCTGTGGTAAGTGCGGAGTAGTCGATTCGGCTCACCGCTGCATCCGCGCAAGTTCCAGGCAAGTGTGTCCCACCCCACGCGATGGAAGGCGGCGGCCATACCCTGCACGGAGGCGTTGGTGCTGCTTCCCTCGAGTCCATGGGTGATGATCAGAAGGCGTTCTGAGCGAGGCTCCCGGTTCCAATCAAGATCGAGAAAGTCACCGTCAGGAGTCTCGATCCTTTCGCGCTCCCGGGTGATCGGGGCAACGCGGCGGAAGAGCACCGGAAGGATCGTCTGCAAATGTCCGTTCGCCAAGCCCAGTGGTGGTTTGAAGGAAGAGAAGGCGATGAGTGGCATCTGAAGAAATCAGTGAGAGAAGAAATGCTTAGTTTGCACCACAGGTATCATTGCTTTGAAAATTGAATTTCCATAAAAATCCATCTCTAAGCTGTTCCGATCAACCAGCTGGATCTCTTCAATTCAAGCCAAAGAATAAGGCAATCTGCGTCTGGCAATTCCCCGGAGAAGGTGCTATTGCCAAGGCAACTCAATCCACCCATGAACTCTTTATTCCTTCTTCGTCCTGTTTTTCTGGCAACGGCAGTGCTTGTCACCTTGATGACATCGGCCTGCGTGCATCATTCGTGGAGTCCGTCAGGCGCCGTAAAATCTACAGCGGTTGAAGGAGAGAACGATCCTCGTCGCGCCACGCCGGATGCAGCCTTGGCAGCAATGAAGGCGGGAAATGCCCGTTTTTTAGACGGTGATGCAAAACATCACTCCGATGCTCTTCAGCGCGTGGAGGCAACAGCCAAGAGCCAGTATCCATTTGCAACCGTCATCGGCTGTGCCGATAGCCGCACACCTCCCGAGGTGATTTTCGATGCGGGAATCGGCGATCTCTTTGTCTGCCGCGTAGCGGGTGTGGCTTCCAGCGTGAATGATGAGGCGAGTTTGGAGTATGGATCGGCCGTGCTTGGAGTTCCCGTCATTGTGGTGCTGGGTCACACAGGTTGCGGGGCAATCAAAGCGGCGATTGCCAACAAGCCTCTTCCCGGATCCCTTCCCCATCTGGTCGCACAGATCCGTCCTGCAGTGAAGCGGGCTGAACGCACTCAGCCTCATGCTGATGGATCCGCCCTTCTCGACGCTGCAACGCGAGAACAGGTGAACGGGGAGATCAGACGCCTGGAATCCAGCCCGGTCCTGGGCAAGCTCCTCCATGAAGGAAAACTCAAAATCGTCGGCGCGATCTATCATGTCGGGACGGGACGGGTGACCTGGCTCTGATTCGTGGCACTTGGATTATTAGAATCGTTCGGGCTTGGATTCCTCTATTTCATCAGCGCGATCCCTGCAGGAGTGGCAGCCCATGTGCCGCTTTGGATAGCCGCCATTGCTGCTTGGTTTGGTTATTCTGCGGGAGGATTGGTGGTGCTGCTGGCTGGGACTCCTCTGCGAAACTGGCTGCTTGCTAAGATGAAGGTTGATCCGAAGCCTGATCCTACCAAGCTTTTCTGGCGGGTATGGCATCGTTATGGGCTCTGGGGACTTGGGGTGATCGCACCCGTTACGATCGGTCCGCAGGCGACGGCAGCAGTTGCCTTGGCTCTCGGAGAGTCGCCACGCCGCATCCAGCTTGCGATCTCACTGGGTGTCCTGCCATGGGTGGTCGTCTTGGGAGTCATTACCAGATTTGGTGCCAATGCGTTGAAGTAATACCAATGACAATCAGGATTCAGACCATGCTGCATGTCATTGGTACCAGAGTCTGATCAGCCAAATTTCTTCTCGCTGGGCGGGGGCAAGTGGCCATGAGAAGGTAATCAGATGCGTGCGTCAAAGAGTTCCGACCGATTTTCCGGATTAGCTCCCTTGATGCAACCGGCTTTCAGGGATCTCTGGATCGCCAATTTTCTCTCCAATCTCGGGACGATCATGCACTCGGCTGCTGCTGCATGGCTGATGACCACGCTCACAACTTCCCCCTTGCTGATTGGTCTGGTGCAGACGGCGGCAAGTCTTCCGGCTTTCCTCTTTGGCATGGCCGGAGGTGCTCTGACCGATCTTGTGAATCGCCGGAGGCTGCTGGTCTTTGCCCAACTCTGGATGATGGCCATGGCTGCGCTCATGGCCGTGATGGCTTGGAACGGTCATTTGCGACCGTGGCAATTGCTCACGCTGCTACTGATGCTGGGCATGGGATCGGCAGTTCATCTCCCGGGATGGCAGACCCTTTTACAGGATCTGGTGACTCGGGACAAGATGGCCGCCGCCGTTTCTCTCAATAGCATCAGCTTCAATCTTGCCCGTTCCGTCGGTCCCGCCATCGGCGGTTTTCTGGTGGCAAGCGTCGGTGCAGCAGCAGTCTTTGCGATGAATGCAGTTTCCTTTTTTGCCGTATTGGCGGGGCTCTGGCGCGTGCCAGCACATCTTGTTCCCACCCCCGAAAAAAAAGCGACGCCTAGAGCAGTCATGATATCACTGGGTGAGGGATGGCGATTTCTGCGCGGCTCTCCGCTGATCTGCGGGATCCTACTTCGATGTGCATTTTTCATGCTCACTGGATCGGGGGTCTGGGCGCTGCTTCCCGTGATTGCAAGGGATCATCTTGGCGCAGGGGCCTCCGGCTATGGATTGCTCCTGAGTTCCTTCGGCATTGGTTCCACCATCGGAGCCCTTTTTATTCCACTGCTTCGCGGAAGGTTTCCAATTGATAGAACAGTGGCTGTGGCACTCCTGATTTTTGCCTCTTGCGTGGTTGTCGTTGGGCAGGGCCGCAGCACCATTCTCGTTGCCTCCGCCATGTTCGTTGCCGGACTTTCATGGATCGTCGTGGCCGTAAATCACAATGTCTCGGTGCAGGCGTGCTCGCCGGATTGGGTACGGGGCAGAACGATCTCCTTTTACCTCCTAACATTTCAGGGTTCACTTGCGATTGGGAGCTGGATCTCCGGATGGGTGGCTGATCAGATCGGCGTGGCTGCAAGCGTCACCCTAAGCGGTATTTTCTGCGGTTGCGGGGTGTTTCTGATCCGTAGATTCCCCCTTGTGAAGCCAGTGACATCAGATCCCGTCGCCTAGCATCTCTCTCCCAAAGCCCGTTTTTCCTATGCCCGTTTGATCAGGTTTTTTTCGTCAAGCACAATGACCGACGGCTTGTGCCGTTTGGACGCGTCTGCATCAACCCAGGCATACGACATGATCGTGAGGCGGTCGCCGATTTTACCCAGGTGTGCGGTGGCGCCGTTGAGTTCAATAACTCCGGAGCCATGCGGTCCGTAGATCACATAGGTCTCGAAGCGTTCCCCGTTTCCCATATTGCCCACAAGAATTTTTTCGTAAGGAAGGAGTCCGACACGTTCGGCAAGATCGGAGGCTATCGTGAGACTTCCTTCGTAATCCACTGAGGCGCCGGTCACCACGGCGCGATGGATCTTGGATTTGAGCAGGCAGATGGTCATCGGACAGCCCCTCTTCCTAATGAGGAAAGGGCAAACCCACCAGTTTTTTTACCGATAAAAGAATCAGACGGTCACTGCTTCAGCGGGGAACTCCTCGGAATCCAGAGCGGGCGTGGGTTTCGGATCAGCTTCATGGGTCGGGTGATCAAAAGCATCGGCACTGGCAAGGGTGCGCAAAATTTCACCCGTTTCAGAGAATTGCAGGAGTTTCAGCTGCCCATCCATTTCCTCAACCAAGGCGGTGCGGCTCTCAACCCAGTCGCCGGTGTTGTAATAATCGAGTCCCTTGATTCTGCGGATTGCCGCGGTGTGAATGTGACCGCAGATGATGCCCTGCGCCCCTTCGTCAGAAGCAAATCGAACCATTGACTCTTCAAAGCTGCCGATGAAATTTACCACATTCTTCACGCTGCTTTTCACATAGGCGCTTAGTGACCAGTGACCGTGACCGAAGAGACGGCGGCAGAAGTTGACGGGAGTGTTGAGATGCAGCAGCAGCTGGTAGCCGATGTCGCCCACATGGGCGAGCCATCCCATATTCTGTACCACGGTGTCGAGTTCATGGCCGTGAACCACCAGAAGGCGGGTGCCGTTTTGAGTGGTGTGGATGGCGCGGGATTGAATATGCACATTTGCATAGGTGCCGACAAAATCGGTGATGCGCTCGTCATGATTACCTGGGATGTAAATGATCGTTGCGCCCTTGCGTCCCTTGCGAAGAATTTTCTGAATGACATCACTATGGGCCTGCTTCCAGAAAACCCCCCGTTTCATCGCCCAGATGTCAATGAGGTCCCCGACCACATAGAGAGTGTCGCAGTCAAAAAACTTTAGAAATCCAAGTAGCGCCTCCGCCTGACTTCCTCGGGTACCGAGATGCACATCGGAGATCCATACGCTCCTGTAGTGGTATGTGGCTACATCATGCACAAGATCATGTGTAAACAGGTTTTTTCCTGCAAACCAACACTTGGATTGTGACAATTTCGTCATAATTCAAATGCCGTGGAGAGAGTTGATTCCTCTGGCACTCCGTGTCACGATTTTACGATGTCCGGCAGCCTTTCGATTCCCGAACCAGAAACCCTCTTTTCCGAGAAGTTGCTCTGGTATTGTGTGAGGGCAAAGCCCAAACAGGAGGGAATCGCTACTCGCTTGCTGCGGCAGGAACTGGGGTTGGAGGTTTTCTGCCCCAAGATCCGATTCAAGAGGGCTCGATCGACCGGAGTCGCCTGGGTACAGGAAGCGATGTTTCCGGGCTATCTCTTTGCGCGGTTTGTCTATCCCCAACTTTATCGGCACATTGCCGCGATCAGTGGCGTGGCAAAGACGCTCAGTTTCGGTGGCAGACCCTGTGTGCTCGACGAGTCCATCATTGCCGACCTTAGATTGCATGTGGCTGACGGGGAGATCGTGGAGATAGCTTCCGAGATCAAGGAAGGCGAGGAGGTCAAGGTGATCGAGGGGCCATTTCTTGGGGTGCGTGCACTGGTTACGCGCATCCTGCCGGCGCGTGATCGGGTCGCGATTCTTCTCAGCCTGCTCGGTCAGGAGAGAGAGGTGGAGGTGTCCGCTGGATCACTGTTGCCCGATGTCCGTCATCCGCTGGCGGATTAAATCAGCGCTTCCCTAAGACACTCGACATCGTTCGCTCCATCCCCTCATTCTCTCCGCATGAAAATTCTCGTGATTGGTTCCGGCGGCCGTGAGCATGCCATCCTCTGGAAGCTTGCCCAAAGTCCTCGTGTGAAGCAGCTTCTCTGTGCTCCCGGAAATGCCGGTACGCAGCAGATCGCCACGAATTACCCAGTTGCAGCCTCCGATCTCCCAGCCCTTTTGGCTCTCGCAAAATCGGAGGCTGTCGATCTCACCATCGTCGGCCCGGACGATCCTCTGGCGGAGGGAATCGTCGATCTCTTCCAGGGCGAGGGCCTGCGCGTATTTGGCCCTCGCGCCGCTGCCGCGCGGTTGGAATCCTCAAAGTCGTTTGCCAAGGGATTCATGGATCGCCACGGGATACCGACTGCAGAATCCTCGACCTTCAGCGAGCTGGAGGATGCCTTGGTTCATTGTCGCACCGCTTCCTATCCCTTGGTCGTCAAAGCCGATGGTCTGGCACTCGGCAAGGGAGTCGTGATTGCTCAGGATCAGACGGAAGCAGAGAGAGTTATTCAACAGATGATGGTGGATAAAATTTTTGGTGATGCGGGGGCGACTGTTGTGATTGAGGAGTTTCTCACGGGGCCAGAGTGTTCGTTGCATGCGTTGGTCGATGGAGCAAAATATTTACTCTTTCCCGATGCCCGTGATCACAAGCGTGCTCTTGATGGCGATCTGGGGCCCAACACCGGCGGGATGGGAACCATAAGTCCCTCACGGGTGCTTGATGCCGCGATGCAGGAGCGGGTGCGCAACGAGATCTTGGAACCGTTTGTGGCGGGTCTCAAGGTGGATGGGCTACATTTTCAGGGAATGCTTTTTCCAGGGCTGATGATCACACCGCAGGGGCCGAAAGTGTTGGAGTTTAACTGCCGGTTTGGCGATCCTGAGACGCAGGTGCTCATGCGTCGCTTGAAGAGCGATCTGCTGGATCTCATCGAAGACACCATCGATGGCAAGCTCTCCGAGGTGCATCCCATCTGGGAAGATCGTACGGCTGTCTGTGTCGTGCTGGCTTCAGGTGGCTATCCCGGCCCTATCGAGAAGGGAAAGGTTATCAGCGGCCTTGAAAGCGTCGGGACTGATCCCGATGTGGTGGTCTTCCACGCGGGGACTGCATTGAAAGAGGGAAAATTCGTGACCAATGGGGGACGCGTGCTCGGTATCACCGCTCTGGGCTCAACGCTCGAAGAGGCACGGGTCAAGGCCTACGCCGTTGCAGATCAACTTAGCTTTGATGGCAAGCAGCTTCGACGCGATATCGGGGCGTAGTCCGTTCGTCTCGAAAAACACCTCGGGGAAGTTGATGTAACAGGGGAAGAAGCTCTTTTCGCAGCTAAATCGCACAAAGACACAAAGGCTCCCAAGCAATAAGCTAGAGAGCCTTGTGTGTAAATGGCGGCACCGAGTATCCGGTGCACGAGTAAAAACCTGCGAAAGGTTTTGCGTAAGAAGGCAGGGAGCCCCCTTACGACTTGTAACGCAGGCGCTTCTTATGCCGGTTGAGCTTCATGCGCTTGCGGCGCTTGTGCTTGGCAATTTTGGCTTTGCGTTTCTTTTTAATTGATCCCATCGGAGCTGTGTTCGTGCGGTGCTGGACTACTTGCGTAGAAAGCTTGGTTTGTGGTTTTAGTAGACGACCTTGTTAAGGGGGTATTCGATAATGCCTTCGGCTCCGAGTGACTTTAGTTGCGGTATGATCTCCCGGACGATTTTCTCGTCGATGACAGTTTCCACAGCCACCCAGTCGTTTTGGGCCAGAGGCGAAACTGTAGGATTGCGGAGAGCTGGCAACGCCTCAAGAAGATTCTGCAACTTTGTCCTAGGAAGATTCATTTTGAGTCCGACCTTGTCGCGTGCGGTCAGTGCTCCTACTAGCAGCAGGGAGATGCGTTCCATTTTTTCCCGCTTCCACTGATCGGCGTGGGCTGCCTTCCCGGCTACAAAGACAGGATATGATTCAATGATTGTTTCAAGAATGCGAAGCTTGTTGGCCTGAAGAGAGGAACCCGTCTCGGTGATGTCAACGATGGCATCGACAAGATCAGGCACCTTGACTTCAGTGGCGCCCCAGGAGAATTCCAGCTCGGCTTTCACTCCCTTGCTCTCGAAGTAGCGGCGGGTGAGTCCCACGGCCTCGGTGGCGACACGCTTTCCTTCAAGATCCTTGACCGATTTGTAGGGGGAGTCCTCAGGCACGGCGATGACCCAGCGGGTCGGGTTGGCCGTTGCCTTGCTGTAGGGAAGTTCGGCAAGCACCTCAACTTGGGAGCCGTTTTCCTCAACCCAATCACGGCCCGTGATGCCGCAATCCAAAAATCCACCCTCGACATATCGGCTGATTTCCTGAGCGCGCAACAGGCGAAAGCGCAGTTCGGGATCGTCCACGGTGGGACGATAGGAACGGCTGGTACCGGAGATGGAGTAGCCCGCCCGTTGGAAGAGCGATAGTGTCGCTTCCATCAGGCTTCCGGAGGGAAGGCCAAAAGTGAGAATTTTATCCGCCATAAAGTAATCTTGGGGGGCGGACTATAGGCCCTACACCCCCCTTCTGAACAAGTCAAAAACGATCGATGAGATTGATTGGGAGATGTTTTCTCTGATCATTGATTGCTCCGGGCTATGAAAATCCGTTGTGCAGATGGCCTGCTTTGTGCTTGAGATGCTCGTTGCCGGACGGGACTTTCTGCGAGGCTGCCATGCGCTGAACCAACCTCTCCATGCCGTTTGTTCCACCTGAATCACGCCACGGGATGCTTCTCTGTAAGAGCATTCCGTATCGGGATCTCTTGCGTCAACGGGGATGGATTCTTGCATTTACCCTGGTTGCATTGCTGAGGATCTATTTCTGTGCTCAGGCACCTATAGAAACGAGTGATCTCTACCGTCATCTTGGCTTCGCTTCCCATTTTCTCGAGTTTCCAAAAACATTTTATTGGTTGGTGCCCACCGACTTTCCCAATGAGTTCTGGTCGGATTTTTGGAGTGATCAGGGCTATATTTATCCCCCGCTAGCGCTCCTGTTTTTCTCCTTTTTCGGCACGCTGGGTATCGGAATGTTCTGGGTGAAACTGACGCTCACGCTCTGCGATCTGGTCTCGGCGTTGTTGATCGGAAGGGTTGTTTCCAGGTGGGCTGCACTACTGGTTTTCTCGGCACCGATTAGCGTCTGGTACACCTCGCACGAGGGGCAGTACGAGAGTCTGCTCACGCTCTTCATGGTGCTCTCGATTTTCTGCGCGAGAAGCGGGCGTTGGCGACTGGCTGGTGTGGCCTTCATGCTTGCGTTGCAGGCCAAGCAACTCGGTATTCTGATCGCCCCCTATCTCCTCTTTGAAATTTGGCATCGCACCCGCCCAAGACAACTGCGCGCGGCCAGAGGATTTTTGATCGGCTTCTGCACAGCCTTCATACCCTTTCTTCCGTTTTATTGGGGGAGGAGCGATCTCTGGTTCCTTCCACTTCAGAATCAGGAGAATTTACTCAATCCTTACTACTGGCCTGTCTTCTGTAGTGATCTCTCGATGGCCCACTTCGATGAATGCTCCAATTTTCGCGTCCTCTGGGATTTTGCCGTGAGTTTCACGCCGATTGCCCTGCTGGGCCTCTTTCTGGCTCGAGGTCATTTTCTGCGGAAGCTTCCACAGGCCCTGCCCACACTCGGATTCTGGGTGATGATCAAGAGCGTCGCCTGGGTCATGAATTGGTACATGATCATCTTGCCAGGCTGTTCGTTCGCTCTCTGGCGTTATCGCCGTTGCCTGACGGCACTGCTCGTCATCTACTGGCTTCAATGCGGTCAGCAGGTGGCCAGCATCATCGGGGATATTAGGATTGAGGAGCCGGCTACCATCGCTCGTTTTAAAGAATGCATCTGGTCGGCCAATTATCAGTCAGCGGTTCCCTTGGAGAGCGAGACGGAGAAATGAGGTTTTCCCTTGGTTAAGGAAACACTGTTTAATCAACGCTGCCTTAAGGACATGGATCGGATTCGCTCCTAGAGCGTCGCGCCTGGCGCATTTTCACAACCAAAAGGATCACGCCGTAGGTGATCAGGGAGGCAGGAATTGCAAAGATTACCCCCCCCAGCAGGAGAGGCAGACCGATATCAAAGAGGTTGTCCCACTGGAGGAGTTCGGAAATTTTAAAATCATTCTTTGTGAGCCGTGGTGGGAGATGATGAGGATGACTCAGGATCCAGAAGCCAATCTGAAACTGGTAACGCAGGATCAGCGGCCAGATCGGCAGCAGGATGTCGTGTAGGGATACTCCGATGACCGAGGCGATGACGCTGCATCGTGTCAGCAGGGAAACTCCCATGGCACCCAGCGTTTTGAGACCGAAGACCGGCAGAAATCCAAAGAAAACACCGATGGCTGTCCCTCCAGCGATAGCATGTGGAGCATCGCGTGCATCAAGTAACTCGTGAAAGCGGGTCACCCAGTGACGGATAAAATTACGGATCATAAGAATGATGGACCAGCCCAGATCTTGCAGATCAGCTCCTGCCGGCCGCATTCTTCCGGTTTTTCTTTCCGAGAAGATGATCGGGATTCAGTGCCTGAAGTGCGGGCGGGATGAAGAAGCCATCTTTGCGGATCAACTTGTCATCAAACCAGACTTCCCCTCCACCGTAATCCTTGCGCTGAATGCAGACCATATCCCAGTGGATCGCACTCTTGTTGCCGTTGCCCGCGACCTCGTAAGCCTGTCCGGGGGTGAAGTGGAATGATCCTGCAATCTTTTCGTCGAAGAGGATGTCGCGCATTGGATGAAGGATGTGCGGGTTGAACCCCAAAGAGAACTCGCCGATGAACCGCGCGCCGGCATCCGTGTCGAGAATCTCATTGAGTTCCTTGGTATGATTGGCTGTCGCTTTCACAATGCGGCCCTTGGAAAATTCGAGTGAGACCTGATCAAAGGCGATGCCGCGATTGAGCGTCGGAGCATTGAAGGAGATATGCCCCTCGACGGAATTCTTGACTGGGCAGGAGAAGACCTCTCCGTCCGGGATATTGTGCTCGCCGCCGCAGACCACAGAACCGATGCCCTTGATGCTGAAGCGCAGATCGGTTCCGGGGCCCTTGAGATGAACCTTGTCGGTACGATCCATGAGGGCTTTCAGAGCCTTCATGCCTGGGATCATCCTGGCATAATCGAGTGTGCAGACCCGGAAGAAAAACTCTGCAAATGCCTCCGTGCTCATCTGGGCCTGCTGTGCCATCGAAGGGGTGGGCCAGCGGAGGACGACCCATCGGGTCTTGTTGATCCGGTAGTCGAGCGCCGGACGAAGTTCGGAGGAGAGCAACGCAGCTTTCTCCTGAGGCACATCGGCGGTCTCGGAGATGTTGTGCGAACCTCGGACAGCGATGTAGGCCTGCATTTTCTTAAGGCGGGCAAGATCAATGGCGGCCATCGTTTCGGCCTGCGGCCCAGTGATTCCGAGCATCAGCTCGCGGCTGACGCGGTTATTCTGGAGAGTGACAAACGGCTCCGCTTTGGCGGCGCGGACTGCCCGGATCAGGGCGATGACAAAATCCTCCGGCGTCTCGGAGACATCGATGAGGACCCGGTCGCCACTTTTTAACTTTGTCGAGTGGGAAACAAGGATGCGGGCCAGGGAATCAAAACGGGGGTCGGACATTGGAAGGTAGGAAGCAGGGGGTTAGGAAGAAAGAATTTACGGATGTGATGTTGAGGCTTTCAATTTTGCAAGATACTTGGCGGGGTTTTCATTAAAGGAGGCAACGCAGTCATGGCAGCAGAATCGGATCTCCGTTCCTTTGTAGGTGATACTGACTGGGCTTCCCATGGCACCAAGTTTGTCGCCTGAGACCACGCAGGTGGTCAGTGGATATGTTGACTGGGCTGGGTCGGCTGAAAAGACCGAACCGCCGAGGATGATCACTGCAATGAGCGGGAAAAATCTCATGGCGGGCAATCTACTCATGGATTCAGCGAGATGCCAGATATTGCATCAGAATTTCTCGACACATGCAGGTGCTGTGGATATTTCTCAAGGTAATGCTTGCTGCCCATCCTTATTTCAAAAGATTTGGGTATGCGCTGATTGCATGGGCTCTTTTCCTCACAGCCGGCGGTCACTACGCCCTGCTCCAGACCGTCGCCTGGACCACGATGGTCAATGATTTTTCCCGCACGGATTCCCTGAGTATGGCCGTTGAAAAAACCTTCGATGGTCGCCATCCCTGCCCATTGTGCAAAAAGATTGCCAAAGCCCGCACTGCTGAAGAAAAGGCTCCCGCCACGGTCAAGTTGGAGAAGAAGGCCGAGGTATTCGTGGCTTCAGCCAGCTGGGAAGTTCCTTTGCCCATTTGCCGGCAATTCGCCTACGGGCAGTCACCCTTCATATCGTTTCCGGAGCGTTCTGATGCTCCTCCCGTTCCTGTTCCCATCAGCGCGCTCGTTTAGTCGCGCTACAGGCGCTCGCTTGGCTTGATCGAGCCAAGATTTGAAGTGTCTTCCATTAAGTCTTCGGCGTACTGCCGTTAACAACGAGCAAGCGGGGAAGAGTTCTACTTAGCTAGTGGCACTCGTATCTCAACGCAAATTCCACAATGAACCCGTGGGTTTGCATTATCCATCAATAGAATGTCACAAAAAAATCAGCGTAATAATTCAGCTTTCACCCTCATCGAGTTACTCATCGTCATAGCAGTAATAGCCGTCTTGGTGGCTATCGTGATACCATCGCTCAAGGCAGCCTATGCCGATTCACTCAGTGCCAAGTGTGCCAGTAACATGGGTCAGCTTGGGAAGGCCTGCCTTCTTTATTCGCAAGATAATGAAGGATGCCTCCCCAAAAGCAGCTGTGATGATCCCAACAACTGTTGGACAAACTCCTTGCAGCCCTATGCTAATGGAACGGTAGTCTTCCGTTGTCCCGCAGATGCAGTGACCGGAAGAAGGAGAACCTATGTGATCAATGATTATCTGACATCGATGCCCTGCGATGCAGTCACCGGTGTCATGAATCAGGCTCACCTAGTCTGTGTGGAGAAACCGAGCCAGACAGTCTTTATCATGGAGCTGTCTAACTCTTACGGAACCAACACCCCGCCGGATCATCTTCACCTGGCGCAGTATTACGGAGGGGAGATCCCACTCTCTGAATTCAAATCGGAGGTGGGGGTGGAGAGGCATTTTGGAAAGGCAAACTACCTCTTTGCCGATGCCCATGTGGAATCGATCAGCTGGAAGGATGCCCAGACAATGATCAATGCCAACGGGAGCCGGTTTATCAATCCGCTTCCGACTGAATAAATTGCGACATATCCGACAGCCCATATCAAACAAAGAAATCAACTCAAAACTATAAACACCAAAACAATCACAACAACTACTATGAAACTTTACACACATCTGATTGCTCTACTCTCCTTGGCAGCAGCAACTGCTGCCTCTGCACATATCAGTTATACTGGAAGGAATTTTGGTTCTTTCACAGGTAGCGGCCTTGAAACCCTAACACTCGGTTCCAATGCGGTGACCGGCAACTACGGCTGGGCCAGCGGTACCGATACCAATCTCAGTGACACCCACAAGCTCCGTGCCTACACCTTCACCCTGCAAAATGCGGCGATTGTCTCGCTGACTTTTCAGGGATACACCTATGGTTCGGTCACCAATGCGCTGGCGTTGCCTGCCTTCTCCCTTTACAGCGGCTTGGCTCATGTGGCTCCCGCTGCCTTGGATCACGATGACAGTGCCATCAGTACGGCCTACAACAACGCCATTCTGGGGACGAACAACTGGGATGGCAGTTTCAATGCCCTTGGTAATTGGAAGATCGGCAGTGACGATGGTTCCACGTTTGCCGATCTCTCCTCCTTTACCTACATCGGCAATGCGGCCGACGGGACTTCCGCAAACTATGGGAGCAATCCGGCAACACTGGGGTATGCCCTTGATGCCAGCAACAATGTGGTCTCTTTTACCAATGACACGATCCATGGCGATGGCTTGGCAGATGGGACGGTCACGGGAACCTTCTCTCTGGCTGCGGGCAGTTACTCCGTTTTTGTTGGAAACGACCAATACTTCGGCACCAACAACGCAGGGGCAAACAACACGGCCACCTATGGAGTGAAGGGGAGCATCAGTGTCTCAGCAGTCCCCGAGCCATCGAACTGGGTGCTACTGGGCCTCTCCTTCGTGATCACGGGGCTTCTCCTGCGTCACAGGACTCGGAATTCCTAAAACGGCCTTCAACACACCACGCCCATGAGATCCATACACTCAACCCTTTGGCAGATGCTGGTTGCGGTGGTCTCGTTCATTGCGGCCACCACTTCCGCCTCCGCTCATATCTACTACACGGGAAGGGATTTCGGTTCTTTCACTGCCAGCAGTACGACATCCACCAACACCATTTCCAGCAACTCGGTGACCGGAAACTACGGATGGGCAAGCGGCACCGACATCAACTTGGGTGACAGCCATAAGCTGACGTCATTCAAATTCACCCTGCTCAACAGCGGACTCGTGACCTTCCAGGTACAAGGGGTTGCCTTTAAAAAGGGCATCCTCAACATCGGTGCTCTGGCGACACCGGGCTTTTCCATCTACCAAGGACTGGCCCATCTATCGCCGCTTCAGGGGGATCATGATTCGAGTGCGGTGAGCAGTGCGTATAATGATGCAACCTATGGAGCTGGGAACTGGGAAGGAAGCTTTGATGCCCTCGGCAGTTGGAAAATGGGCAGCGATGACGGCTCCACGTTTGCCGATCTCTCCTCCTTCATCTACATCGGCAATGCGGCCGACGGGACTTCCGCAAACTATGGGAGCAATCCGGCAACACTGGGGTATGCCCTTGATGCCAGCAACAATGTGATCTCCTTCGCCAATGACACGATCCATGGCGATGGGAATGCCAACGGAACACTCCAAGCCTCCTTCTTACTGGGCCCTGGGGATTATTCCATCCTTGTGGGTGGTGCCCAGTATTTCGGAACAAACAACTCCGGGGCAGATGCGTCAGGATCTTACGGTTTTAACGCCGCGCTGCTGGTAAGCGCGGTTCCGGAGCCTTCCACGGTGACGTTGCTCCTCTGTGCGATTGCCGTGCCGATCTTTATCGGGATTCGCCGATTCCGAACACAATCACTCTGATCAACGGAGAGCCAGCGGATCATTTCCGTGACTTTTTCTCCATTCATGCTCTCGCATGGAGAGGAAGAGCACGGGGGTTACGATCAGGATATGAATCAGGCTGCTGATCATTCCCCCGATGACAGGAACAGCGATGGGCCGCATGATTTCAATACCGGTGCGTTCCCCGGAGAAAGCGGGAAGAAGGATG
>Ga0194039_1000201_pt1 | contig 38792 bp, 41 predicted proteins | sample JunL228m_MetaG_FD_148679 | JGI IMG/M metagenome (GOLD analysis project Ga0194039, IMG submission 148679) | Anoxic zone freshwater microbial communities from boreal shield lake in IISD Experimental Lakes Area, Ontario, Canada - Jun2016-L227-8m | ecosystem: Environmental > Aquatic > Freshwater >...
GAAGAAGATGCTCCCTGCCGAACGTGAGATGTTTGATACCGTCACCGGCGCCATCGCAAAAAACCGTGAAATCTGCATTATTACCCGGCACGACCACATGGCTGTTGTACCGGGTGAAAAAGAATTCGCGGAGGAAGGGAGCGGGACCACGGGAGATCAGGTTTCCGGGAACGGGGAAGCACCCCTGCCCGGTCAGGGATATGTTCTCGCCCGGGTGCTGGACAATATGGAGCCATTTATGGGCGTGGATGGGAGAATTTATCACCTTATGAAAGAAGATATAGTGACACTTCCCCGGAGGAATGCGGAAGTCCTGAACGAACGCAACATAGTGTTAAATATCACTCCGGGAAAATAATACTGGTATTTGTTACTATTTCCATAGGTGTAAATCTCATGAAAATGCCCGCCAAATTTAAGACCTACTGCCCATTTTGCAGGAATCATCAGGAGCACGAGGTCGAGAAAGTAAAGAAGAGCAAGACGACCGGGCTCCACTGGATCGACCGTCAGAAGGCACGAAGAGGCCATGTCGGGAATATGGGGAAATTCTCAAAAGTACCCGGTGGGGACAAGCCGACCAAGAAGATCAATGTCCGTTACCGGTGCAAGACCTGCGGAAAGGCACACCTGCGCCCGGGGTACAGAATTGCGAAATTTGAACTGACGGAGTGAGATACAAATGGTACGACAGCACAGGGAAAACAGGAGTACATTCATCAAGGTCAAATGCCCGGACTGTGAAAATGAGCAGCTGGTCTTTGACAAGGCATCCACGAAAGTGGACTGTGTAGTCTGCGGAAAAGTGCTCGCCGAGCCAAGTGGTGGCAAGGCAGGCATCCAGGTTGAAAAACTTGCAGAATATAAGTGAGCACATATGAAAGGTGAAGAATGGCCGGAGGAAGGAGATCTCGTCGTCTGCACGGTCCAACACGTAAAGGACTTTGTTGCATTCGTTTCACTCGATGAGTATAACGGACGCGAAGGCCTGATACCTATCTCCGAGATCGCGACGGGATGGATCAAGTACATCAGGGACCACATAAGGGAAGGCCAGAAGGTGGTCTGCAAGGTCCTGAACGTTGATACATCTCGAGGCCATATCGACCTTTCATTAAAGGACGTTAACGAGCACCAGCGCCGGGAAACTATCCGCGAGTGGAAAAACGAATCGAAAGCCAGCAAGTGGATCAGTTTTGCCGCGGAAGCTTCAGGCGGATCGGCAGAGGCGATTGAAACCGCATTATACAAAAAATACGGGGACCTGTATACTGCGTTTGAAGATATCGTCATGAACGGGGCAGGGGTCGTCGCAGAACTCGGGCTCCCGGAAACGACAGTAGATGCACTGGTTGCTGTTGCCAAAGAGAATGTAAGAATCCCGAAAGTAACGGTGGCCGGAAATATTATTCTCACCTCCCCAAAACCGGATGGTGTTAACATTATTCGCCGGGCCCTCCGCAGTGCCGAACCAAAGATCGCGGACGTGGAGATCGAACTCACCTATATCGGTGCACCTGCCTACCGGATCAAGGTCACCGCCCCGGATTACAAGACCGCTGAGAAGGCAATCGAAAGGGCCGCAAGCGCTGCGATCGGCGTGGTGGAACGGGCAGGCGGCGAAGGTAAGTTCGTTAAGAAACCGAAGTCCGGTAAGAGTTCATGAGTGGGCATATCAGGCGTTGCACTAGGGACAGGACCTATACTCTTACCATGCAGTGTCCTGTCTGCGGTGACGCCACGAGGACTGCACACCCGCCACGTTTTTCACCGGAAGACCGGCTTGGGGAATACCGGAGACGGCTTAAAGAATGGAAGATATAACAGTCCGCTTTCTTGATGCTTTTTCGATGGATGAGGTGGAATCACCCGTTCTTATCGAAGGGCTGCCCGGCATTGGTCATGTTGGAAAACTTGTGGCCGAACATATCATCCATGAGCTCGGCGCGAAAAAGATCGCACAGATCCATTCAATCTATTTTCCACCCCAGGTGATTATCGAAGAGGACAGTGTCATCCGTCTCGCGAATAACGAGATTTTTTTCTACAAGGATGATACCCACCAGATCCTCTTCCTTGTCGGGGATTTCCAGAGCACCTCAAACGAGGGGCATTACCTGCTCGCCGACCAGTACCTGAAAATCGCAGAAGAGTTCGGGGTCAGGCGGATATATACCCTGGGAGGGTTCGGTGTCGGTCACCTTGTGGAAGAACCGAGGGTGCTTGCAGCAGTAAACCGGATTGAATTAAAGGAAGAAGCGGCAGAGGCCGGAGCTGTCTTTGATAATGGTGAACCGGCAGGCGGGATTATCGGGGCAGCAGGACTCCTCCTCGGCCTCAGTGCGTACCATAACATCGATGGGATATGCCTGATGGGGGAGACCTCAGGGTACCTCGTCGACCCTAAAAGCGCTACCAGCCTGTTAAAAGTCCTTTCAAACCTCATTGGTATTACGATCGATTCAACAACACTTGTAGAGCGGGGTGTCGATATGGAGCGGATGGTCCAAAAACTTATCGAGGGCGAACAGGCCGTACATGACGAGGAACTGAGATACATCGGTTAGTTACCGATCCCGGCAGGTGTCCTTCCAGGAAGCAAAAATTGTGTAACTCGGGTTCTCCAGATCTTTTTTTTAAATACATCATTATTGGTGCGTGTTTTATTTAGCAAGGTACATATTTCTGGCTTGTCGGGGGAGTAACACCCCCTTTCAGTTTCAGATCCTGTGTTTAAAAAAATAATATGAGAAGGCGAAAAGAAAAATAATCAATTCCAATAATAATCCCTCTACGTAGAACGACCCCGATATTTTTTTGGCGGATACCGTTACGTGGACTTACATGAAAGTCACTAGCAGGCAGAATGAAACAACCGGCACCAGGATGGATATCACCATGCCATATCGATTGATGGGTTTCACGAGTCCGGGCCGCTTCCAGTCCCACAGGGCAAGATAACATAGTGTAGTGACGATGATGGTGGATGCAAGAAACAGGTATACGGCGATCATATATTTGTCGAATAAATTGAACACATCAAAACTTGGAAGAGCCGCTAACTCTGTAAAATGGTACATTACTGCGGTTATGAACATGGTTGTCGTGAGAACATAACGAAGGTGGACCAGTTCGTTGTGCTCCACTTTGATAAAGAAGGAGAGGAAGGCAATGAAACAAAAGATCAGGGGGGGGATTAATGTCTGGACAATCGCATCAACCCCTTTATTTTCTATCGGAATATTGTAGGAAAATCGCGAATATGGTGAACCCTCTGGGTATGAATAATTTTCTACACGACTCGTTGGTGTGCCAATTTTCCAACCCGGAATTTTAAACCGGATTTCGTTCACTCTTTCCTCCTCGAGCTCGGCGAAGATAAGTTGCGATGCACGGTTTGAGGCATCTTCAATTTCTAATTGCAAAGTTCCTTTTTCAAAAGGAAAATAAGTGGTATCTGTATCTGTTTTTAACTCGGCCCTGACCCTATACCATTCCTCTTTTACCGGCCCGGATGTTTTGTTGTATAATATATCCATGGAATGAGATCCAATTGCCGTTTTACCGTTCATAATCTCGAAATGTGCAGTCGATATGTTTGGATCGGTCCATCGAAAATGGAGGTAAAAGTCCATGTCGTAGGTACCCTTGATATAATCGAGATTATCAACCGAATTTACGTAGACCCCTACCTCCATTTTGGATGGGGTGGAATTCGACGCAGGATCGAGTGATGGTGAAGCTTCCACCGCTGATACGGTGAACATCAATAATTGCGAGGCCATCGCCAGGAATACGAGAATAATCACGATTTTTCGTGGACTGAACCGCATGAGGTGAATGTATCTTTGAAAATATTAAATTATTGCCGCCATCATCAAAACAAGTGGACAATGTTGGCTTTCTGTTTTCTGGATTTTCGGGATATTGAGTTGCAGGCATATAAATATACAAGAAAAAATATGTCCATTGTCACGAAAATATAGAGATCCACCTACTATCCAACATATAGGCAGAGATCGTTCGTGGATGTTGTAAAAAAAATATTGCCTTGGTATAATGCCCCTGGATTAGGAATGTTATCTTATCTATGCACTGATCCTTCCTGCGAGCTGCCCCTGGGGGTTGTAGAGCGAAGCAGTGTCCCCATTCTGGTTCCAGAAATCAGTACCATATGGGTAATAGAGCTCACTGGCCGAAACCATCCCTTCCTTTCCGAAGTATACGGTAATGGTTGAATACGGGTTGAGCACGTATGTGAAGGTTGTTCCACCACCAAGGGGGAAGTCAATAAAGTTAAGGGAATTTCCCTGGCGGTTCGTTATCTTCCAGCCGGTCATAACAACCGGAGTTGACCCCGTGTTTGTAATCCGCAGGTATTTCCCGGGCAGGTTCAGTTCTGCCAGAGATACCCCGGTAATCTGGCCAGGTACCACACCTCCTGAAGTTGGTGAAACGGTCGGAAATGCCGTAGGCATTATTGATGGTACGTAATGGGGGGTAGGCGGAATGGTGATCGGTGCCTGGGTGAGGAATGCCGTAGGCATTGTTGACGGTATATAATATGGTGTAGCCGGCCTCGTAATCGTGGGGTAAACGTAGGTCTGGACCGGTTGGGGCACCTGAGCGGATGTCGGAGTTACCGTCGGGAAGGTCGGAACATAGCCGCCGGGATTGTAATAGGGTTTATAAAGCCTGATCCGGTCTTCCTGGCTGAGTGTCGAAGGATACGTGGTCTGCTCCGAAAGCCTCTTCCCCCATGATATAGCCTGGTCTGGTGGAGCAGGCTGGAACCAGGTAGTGTCGTTGGATGGTACATACGATGGTGTTGTTTCAGGTAATATCAGAGAACTGTCAGTCGGCACAGATGGCACATTCCACGCATTGTGCGTTTGGGAGTTAAACCATGCCATGATATCTTCCAGGGGAGCTGGCTGGAACCAGGAAGTATCATCGCTCGCACAGACTGGAGCGACTAATAGACTAAAGAGGCAGATCCCAACGATCATACCAATATGGGCATTTGTATTTATTTTCAATTGTAAAACCTCGTTTTTTTTCGGAAAGGTCAGAATACAGGCATCCCGGCCGATATTTACCTTTTTGTAACCGCACTACTATAACCCACTTAATATGTCAGTATTTTTGATACGAAAGTTCAGAAATGGGAACAATACATAGTTTTTAATACGGGATGCATTTCCGGAAAAATCTGATCCCGATTATGAGGATTAATGTGTTGACAGGTATTTATTCTGTATAATGCAGGTAAACGCTGACCTCCATATTCATTCCCGTTTTTCCATGGCCACCTCTCCAGAAATAGTCCCCGGGAACCTCATCGATGCCTGCGTAAAGAAAGGGATCTCGGTCCTTGGCAGCGGTGATGCACTCCATCCCGGATGGCCGCTTCTCTGGTCGGATTACCTTGATAACGATGCCGGGGTCCTGGTCATTCCAACAGCAGAGATTGAGGGAGAGGACAGGGTTCACCACCTCATTATTATGCAGGATTTTGAGAGCTTTTCTGAGCTCCGTTCTCTGTTCATCCCGTTAAGCAGGGATATCCTTACCGGGGGAAGACCGCATATACGGCTAGCGGGTAACCGGATTGCAGAGATGGTCCATCAACTCGGGGGCATGATCGGTCCTGCCCATGCATTCACACCATGGACCTCCATTTTTGCTTATTATAACCGGGTACATGAATGTTATGGCGGGGAAACGGTTGACTTTCTTGAACTTGGCCTCTCTGCTGATACCACCTACGGGGAGGCAATTCCTGACATTTGCAATGTTCCCTTTCTCACTAACTCGGATGCCCACAGCTCGGATCCGACGAAATTCGGTCGTGAGTTTACTAGGTTAACCCCAAAAAAGTGTACGGTGCAGGGTATACTCTCGGCGGTAAAGGGCGGGCAGATTGAAATGAATGTCGGGATTTTTCCGGAAGAAGGAAAATACAATCGCACCGCCTGTACCCGGTGCTACGAGCAGTACACCCTTGCACAGGCCGAAGAATTCCGATGGCGGTGCCCGAAAGACCGCGGTTTGATCAAGAAAGGGGTCCGTGACAGGGCCCGGGAGCTCTCCAGCGGTACACCGGTGAAACGACCACCCTACCTCCATATACTGCCACTCGGGGAGATCGTCCGGACGACGGAGAACGCCTCGTCACCCAATACAAAAAAATGCCTTGTGAAGTATTCGCAGCTCATTTCGGCTTTTGGCAACGAGATTGCGATCCTGACAACAACGCCGCTCACGGAGATCAGGGAGGTTGACAACAGGATAGCGGATGCAATTGATGCGTTCCGTAACAACCGGATCTCTCTTCAGCCAGGCGGTGGCGGGCGTTTTGGAACCTTTACCCTGGACCCTCCCGGACATACAGAATAAATCCCTTAACAGTCATACGCGGCATCCCTGGATTCATGAGAGAGGTCCCCTGGAGTACTGGCGACTGAGTAACTATTATTGGAGTTGCAGGACAATTTAATCAGCATGTTGAAGGTTCACCGGGATATCTGTGGCTACTGTGGATGCTGCGTGTCGGTCTGTAAAGAGGGGGCGCTCGAACTGATCGATGCGTACCTCGAAGTGGGACCGGGTTGCACGGATTGTGGTGTCTGCGCAAAGGCATGCCCGGTCGGGGCACTGGAGGTCGAACGCGAATGAAGAAGCATTATGACCTCCTCATGATAGGTGGAGGCCCGGCGGGGGCCATTGCCGCAAGGACTGCTGCAAAAGCAGGACTTTCTGCCTGCATTGTTGAGAAACGACCTGCAATCGGAGCTCCGGTGCGTTGTGCCGAGGGCATCGGAATGGAAAGTCTGCAGGAGTTTGTTGAACCCAAACCCTGTTTCATCTCAGCCGAAATGCAGCGTGCCGCTGTCGTTGCACCTGACGGCACAACCATGATGCTTGACTCAGAGAGTGCCGGCGGAAAAGTTGGTTATGTTCTTGATCGGAAAGTGTTTGACCGTGAACTCGTCTGGCAGGCAGCTGAGGCCGGGGCAGATGTGGCAGTCAAAACACGGGCAAGTGCCCCGATTATGAATGACGGAAAGATCTGCGGGGCGACCCTGGAGTGCGGCGGGACAAAGACCGATGTAATGGCGGACGTGGTAGTGGCAGCCGACGGTGTTGAGTCGAAATTCTCTAAATGGTGCGGGATCGACACAACAGTGCCACTCCGGGAGATCATGTCTTCTGCACAGTACATCGTGACTGATATCGATATCGACCCACACTGCACGGTATTCTGTCTTGGAAATAACGTGGCCCCCCAGGGATATCTCTGGGTATTCCCGAAAGGTGACCGAACGGCAAATGTCGGAATCGGTATCAGCGGGATTAAAAGCGGGAGCGGACACCGGGCAAAGGACTATCTTAACAACTATATGGCCTCAAAATTCCCCAACGGAAAGACAATCGAGTGGATTGTAGGGGGAGTATCGGTCTGCAGGCCGCTTGCCTGTACCGTGGCAGACGGACTCATCATTGCAGGTGATGCCGCTCGTGTTGTAGACCCGCTTACGGGGGGTGGCATTTACAATGCAATGTACACCGGTGACCTCGCTGCAAAGGTCGCAATTGACGCGATCGAAAAGGGGGACACCAGCAAAAAAGCGCTCATGCCCTATGACACGCAGTGGCGGGAATCAAAGATGGGGAAGACCATCGAGAGGAACTACCATATCAAGGAATACATGATCAACCTCACGGACGCAAAACTGAATGCGATCATCCAGACCGCCACATCTATCAACTTAAAAGAGTTCTCCACGCTCCAGCTGGTAAAAGAGCTGATCAAGAGGGACCCAAAACTCCTCTTCGAGCTTGCCATCTTAAAAGACCTTATAAAATAACCATAATCACTGTTTTTCTTATCATTTCCAGCATATTTTGAGGTTTTCAGAAAGCAGCCGCGGTTACCGGAAAGTATGGGTTCGTTTATCCTGCACTTACCTCTACAATTCGTTGGAGTGACTGCCTGTAAATCCCTTCCACCGAAACCACCTAGAATAAATAACATCATATCAGTATTCATGGATTTGATGAAGAAATGGGGCATTCTCCTTAAGGCACTGGTTATAGTCCTTGTTCTCCTCGGTGTGAGGACCGTGATTTTTGTATATGGGTATGACACGGTACCGATAAACCCGCTTCTCGGTGCGTTTATCACCGGCGCGATATTCACCATTGCCATAATTTTCACTGGTACATTCACCGATTTTAAAGAGAGCGAAAAAATTGCGGGGGAAATGGCTGCGGCGCTCAAGGCACTTTATAACGATTCAACCGTTATCCCCCTCGCTGACGAAACCCCACTGGTAACCATGAGAAGTCATATCCGGGCACTCCTGAACACCATCAACGCATGCTTCATGGAAAATAACTTTAATCCGCGTGCAATCAACCACGTGATGGACAAAGTGAACGATGATATCAGAGTCCTGAGCAAACTGAATGTTGCACCCCCGACAATTGCAAAACTCAGGGTTGAGCTGGGTATACTTGACAGGCTGGTCAACCGGGTTGATGTTATTACCCGTACAGATTTTATCCCGGCTGCATATGCCATAGCCGAGATAGCAACTGCCGCAGTTATCCTCGTGATGCTTTTTGTCGAAAATACCCGTTTTCTTGAGGGTTCCCTTATTTTTGTGTTTCTCAGCCTGATGCTGATTGCTCTCGTGATGCTGATCAAAGACATGGACAACCCCTTCGAATTCCAGCAGGGGACAAGTGCTGACGTGGATATTGATACACTTCTCAACCTTGGGACCTACTTCGAAGAAAGGGAAGTAAAACTTGAGAAGGTCTGATAATCTTCCCTTTTTCCCTTTTTCATGCCAGGACGGATAACTACCCCCTGGCATAACAACCCTGACGAATTATGGGAATCCATTGTGTTTGACACGGTGATTGTTCCTGGGTTTGGGTGAGATTCGACATCCATACGATGATCCTGGATATGTCGCTATTCATCCAGCCAGGGCATGCGGCGTACCTAAAAATAGAAGGCCGGATCATTACTGCTTATGCAAGGATACCTGGCACTCCCCTGTTTGCTGATGGCTGCGGCACTTCTCTTTAGTGGATGCGGGATGCTCATAAAAGACCCGGAGATAGAGGTTAAAAATGTTGCATTGGAATCCGCCGACCTTTCCAGTGTAAACCTTCTCGTAACGCTGAGTATTAACAATCCTAACCCGCTGGGTATTAACCTTAAATCCATAGTTTTTGACGTATATTACCAGAAGGGGGATGAATGGAACTTCATTTCACATGGTGAAAAAGGGAGTTTCAATATTAAACCAGGAATGAATGAAGTGACGGTCCCGGTGAGCATAAAAACATCTGCAATTCCGGGTGCCGTTATCAGTGCACTTGCCCAGGGTGAGATTACCCTTCAGATAAAAGGTACCGCATCACCGGATTTATTCGGTATTTCCCCACAAATTCCATTCTCAACCATTACTACAGTCCCATTGAAACTTTGAAGGGTAACCGGTAAATCTATGGTCCGAAAAACCCTCTTTTTAGAATGATATCCGGACTTTTTCTCGCAAAGGGAATTGCAGAATGATGAGATATGCAACCAGCTGGTAACAAAATCAATTTTCCAGAACCCCTGGTACCGGGAAGTTTTATCCCTCCGTTCCATTCCCTTTTTTCGGAACACAGGTGGGATTTTCAACAGGTTAATATTCGATCTGGCGAAATAATTACTAATGACATCCCACCATTCGCCAAAGAAATCAGAAAGTTCATCTCACCTTGAAGAAGAACATGCAAAAACGCATGAGGCCACCCCTTCGGGGATAAGTTCCGGTAACCAGTCAAAAATTGCGGTTGTCATACTTATCATAATGGTCATTACCACAGGAATGATTTTCTTCGGTCTTATCTGAAGGTATCTACCAAATTTATTTTTGTAACTATTTCGTCATCAGGGACGTGCTGATGAAAGGGGTGTAACCCCCATACTATTGTTCAAATATCTTGCTCCCTGTACCTCTGTACTCATGTTCTGCGGGGTGGACGAGGCAGGTAAGGGGGCCGTGCTCGGCCCGATGGTGGTCGCGGCAGTTGGATGCGATCACGAGGACCTCCTCCCTGACATCGGTATTAAGGACTCAAAGCAGTTGTCCCCCCAGAAACGGACCGGGCTCTATGAAGAGATCACAAACACGTGTTCCATTGCGTTGCGGGTAGTAAGCGCAGGGGAAATAGATTCAGGCAGAAAATCCATGACCCTGAACGTTCTGCTCGCCCGCCTGCATGCGGCAGTGATCAACGACCTCTCCCCACACCTCGCCTATGTCGATGCATGCGACGTTATTGCAGAGAGACATGGCCATATGGTGACGAATTTCCTTGGTTGTGAATGCCGCGTGGTGGCGGAACACCACGCCGACGAGTTCTATCCCCTTGTGTCAGCAGCAAGTATCATCGCAAAAGTTGTACGCGACAGGGAAATTGAGGCACTTGCAGAAAAATACGGGGATATCGGGAGCGGTTACCCTTCTGACCAGCGGACTGTCGACTTCCTCTCTGCAGCGATTCAACATTCAGGAAAGCCACCGGTGTTCGCCAGGGCCAGCTGGAAGACGGTTGAAAAGATGATCTCCGAGCGGTCTCAAGCGAGTATTCTGGATTTCTCCTGATTATCCCGGGGAAAAATCCCTTGTTGGCTGGATTCCACATCATTATGTAGCTCGCCAATCCATATGTATAGAATGAACTGGCTGCTGATCCTTATTTTGGTGATCGCCATCTACGCAGTCGTGGCTCTTGTTATCTATACGAAAAAGTTATTTCCGGACCATATTACTTTTTACGGCCCGATAATGGCAATAAAAAGCAGCAAAACTGCATTTTTTGACTGGTTCACCCGTGTTGCCCCGATTTTACGCATTTATGGTTCAATCGGCGTGATCATCGTCGTGGTGGTTTCAGTCCTCATTACATTCCTGCTCATATTCGCACTGCAATATACCCTCGTGCTCCAGCCTGAACCAACCGGGATCTACAAGCCCCAGAACATCCTCCTGCTGCCTGGGATCAATGAGTACGTACCCTCAACCTTTGCAGTCTGGTTTGCATTCGTGCTGACGATCGCTGTCCACGAATTCGGGCACGGGATCCTCTGCCGTGTTGAAAACATCAAGGTAAGGGGTATCGGGGCCCTCATTGCGGTCATCCCGATCGGCTTTTTTGTAGAACCTGATGAAGAGGAACTCGATAAAGCAAAAGGGATGCCGAAAATGAGGATGTTCGGCGCAGGTATCATGAATAACCTTGTCGTAGGTGCGATCTGTTTCGTCCTCCTCATTTTTGTGATGGGGGCAGCAGTGCCAACGAATGCACCGGTTGTTCATGGTGTCTACCAGAACTATTCGGCATATAATGCAGGAATACCACAGGACTCCCTGATTATGGCGGTGAACGGTGTCCCGGTAGCAACGCGTGACGAGGTGAGTGCGATCCTCAACACGAGTCACCCGGGGGATATGACCGTGCTGCAGGTCCAGAAAGACAGCACTATCAAAGATTACACGCTCAATCTTACCGCCTGGCCGGCAGAATTCGGGACACACCCCTCAGGGTTCATGGGGGTTTTCTATTATGACGGGGCTCAGGTAATTGACACCGTCAGGAACATGTTCTCCCCGATCGGGTTCCTCCGTCTCATCAGCGTGCCCTTTGACATGTCAGCGGGAGGCCAGTACCTGAGGGTCCTTGCCTTTGAAACGCCGGACACCGGGTATTATACCGCCCCATACCCCGGAATTTTCTGGGGTGCGGTGCACCTGCTCTTCTGGTGCGGGTGGATTAACATCAACGTGGGTATTTTCAATGCAATCCCGATGGTCCCGCTTGATGGGGGATACATACTAAAAGAAGGTGTCGAGAGATTGTTTAGCGGAAGGAAAATTGAGAAATATGCGCCCTTTGTTGCTACTTCCATCAGCACCATTATGCTCGTAATCCTCGTATCAATAGTAGCGCTGCCTTATCTCCTTCATATCTGATCTCTGAAATCCCGTCCTTTTTTCAGAAAACGACTACCCGGGGTTATAGGGATGAAATACAGGGACATCGGATTCAGGCCCGGTGGGCATCCTTCATAGGTAAAAAAGAAGAGATATGATTGACAAGAGGGGGTTTAACCCCTTCCCTGCCCCATCCCTAATAAGATATTCACTGGGCAAGGGTTCAATTGGGACATTCAAGAGAATTTCAGAGATTTGGAGATCATTCCGTATCCCAACTGTAGTTGCCATAGCGGCAGGATGGAGCCCCCGGGGTGTGAATAAATTATTGAACGACCTAATCTGCAAGATAGAATTAAAGGAAATTTAAAAAAAATCTTTTTCGTGGATATACCCGTCAACAACAAAATAAATTACCTACAAAGTTTCGCAACGAGCGAACCTTTTGGTACCCCGATATCATCTGCAATAGGTTCACACTTGACCGACATGAGATAGGCAACCGGGGGAAGGTCTTTTTCAAGTGAGAGTGACTCGTAATTAGCCATCCCCTTTGATATGATGAGCGTGCAACACCCAAGTGCTTCTTTGAGGACAGTCGGGCAGAGATCGAGCCGCACCCCAAGCTCGGTCCCGCATCCCGTAGTGGTGAGGGTAGTTGCAAAGTCCCGGAGGCCAAATTGTTCAGCTTCTTCCATGGTTGCATCGTTTAAGATCGGTGCGTCCCTTACTACAAGGGTGATCTCCGATCCGTTGTCATGGAGATACTCCAGGAGCAGGCGGTCGAATACGATTTCCCCGCAATTGTCTGTAAAATAGACCACCCGCTTTGTCAGCGGCAGGATCCTGTCCGTGTCATCGATGGTTAAACCCTTTGAAAACATTGTGTTGAAAAATTCATCGAAATTTTCTGTTACCTGGTGGGTTTTTACCCCGTAATCGTACGTGTTACCGATGATGGTTGCGAGGACAAGGTCGCGGAAGCTCCGGAGTGACGGACGCACGCGGTTACAGACAGATACTGCTTCGGCATTGCTCTGATCCTTCAAATCCTTAAAAGGGTCCGGGTTATTAAGCATCCCATATGCATGCCGGTGGACCGCGCTTGCAATCTGCGGGTGGCTTACCGGATCATACCGGATCTTCGACAGGAGGTCTGCACATGAACGGACTGTATCATCAGTCAGGCCTGGTCCCGCAGCCGAGAGCTTACATTCAAGGGCCACCCTGGAGAGAAGGCAGTCAAAACACCGGTCATCAAGTTTCATGTGTAACAACCCTGAGCACGGTTAGAAAATAAAATACATGAGGCCACTGCGATTTGAACGCAGGTCAGAAGACCCCCAGTCTCCTAGGATGCCAGGCTACCCTATGGCCCCGCACTCATACTCATTCGTCAATATCCCATATCTACCTTATTGTCCCCGTGAAGAGTCCTTATCGCCTTTTTACGACAGGACTCCCCGTGTTGCTCAATCCTTGCAACAGCAGGGGGATCAATCGTTGATTTTTTCAACCGTGACACGCACCCTGTCCCCGGCCCTGAGGTTGTGGCCTTTCAGCACATCAATATTGAACCAGAGGCAGGCGGGGTCGGTAGACGTCGCGTCCTGGGACATCAGGCAGTCTTTACATTCATTGATATCAGCAATGAATTCAATGGTTGATTCCAGTTCTGCAACCTTAGTCATAACCTAGAAAAATAGTGTATAATGATTTATTAGTATGCCGACCTCGGCTTAACCATCCAGGTCGTGCTGTTCGAATAGCTCCAGCGTATAATGGATAACTCCTGGCAGATCTCTGATAGAATTGCCATATTAGTGCCGACCTCTTTCGAGGAGAGGCCGAGCTCCTTTGCAATATATTTTGATTTAAAGTAGTGCTTGCCTTTTGTAACACCCGAGTTCAGGCATGCAATAATCCGCGCCTGGGACTCGTTGTACTTATCGGCTATGCGTCTTGTTGAAGACATGAATCTCTCACCTCCAGAGATATTGAGCTATATTTTCATTTCGTATATATAAATAACTATTTTTCTTCGCACCATTTTCCCGTCTTTAATGAACAGCAGTTCGACAAAGGACGAATTATACAGACATTTGCACCTGTCAGGCAGGGAGTCTGTGGGTCGCAATCAACAGGAGTAAACCGTTGCTCCGTACAATAGCAGGGTTGCAGATTCGTGATCTGTAAAACCCGGGAAAAAGAAAAAATTGAAGACCTGGTGATTTATCCACCGGTTGAGGCATCGGCAATCTTTGCCACAAGCGCCTCGAGCACTTCATTTCGCATTCCTTCGACGAACTTGATGCTCCCGACGACAAGGTGGCCCCCGCCGCTGATCCCCCCGCCCTTCAGCTCGTCTCTGAGTTCCCTTACCATTTTAGGGATATTCATCAGGACCCCCCGTGAACGCAGGACCGCAAAGTCAGGGCCAAACCCGATGGTAACAACCGGGCTCCCGACATGCGCCCGGCACAGCCTGTCATGGACCTCTCCGGACGTCTTGCCGGGGGGCGGGAATGTGAACTTATGGGCATGGATCTCGACATCGAGGAGGAAGAGGAGTGCGCCATTTTTCAGCTGCCTCTCCTTCACATGGGGTATACTGGCATTCATCTGGTCCTCGATCATTAAATTTGCCCCTTCAACAAGTCTGGCAATGAGCTTCTTGTGTCGTTCGGGGTTGTTTGTCAGGTTCAGGATGTCCTTGACAAGCTCACGCCCGTCGTTAAACCTGAGCCAGAACTGCTCGTAGTCGAGAGCAAGGGCGATATTCTTGCATTCATCCTCGGTATAGGACTCCTTAACAAGGTCGAGGAACAGTGCACGCTCCGGTGCCTCGCTCCGGTCACCGACACCTGCAATTGCAGGGAGATGCCTGATATTGGGCTCAACCGCAGGATTGATCAGCCTCGCCACCTCGGTCCCGAGCATGCCGGCTGTGATCCCAAAATCCCCTCCGACATGATAGGGGTTCACATGGCCGATAAGGAACTGGTCGACGATTTCGTCCGGGTGGTGGTGGTCAATCACGGCAATCGACAGATCGTAGACCTGTGCCATGCGGTAGGCGGGGAGGTCTTCCTCGGTTGACCCGTTATCAGTCAGGAGGATCAGGGGCATTTTCTGCCCGAACCGGACATGGTCCTTCAGCGAGAAATCAAGGTCACGCGTGATATCCTCTATTTCATAGAACGGAGCTTTTGATGGGGCCCGCTTGAAAAGGTAGTAATCCGAATCGAAATCTCCTCCGGATTCTCTTAACAACGCCGTAACCGCCTGCTCAATTGCCACGGCAGAGCAGATGCCATCAGCGTCCGCGTGGTGGCGGAGAATGATCGGCTGGGACGTGAAAACCGCCCGCCGGATAATCTTTGCAATCTTGCGCATCTCGGGCCTGAGTTTCTCAAGGACCGGGCTTGGGACAAGGAGCGGAATGTCCGCAGGCTCTGAACGCACGTCCAGTGCCTTGTTGATCCGCTCCCTGACGTCCTGGGCATCCGGGCCGGTAAGGACTGCCAGGGAATCAACCTCAATCTGTAACTGGTTGTTCCTCTGCATGACCTCCCCGACGATACGGACAAGGTCGCCAAGCTCTGCCTCAGGGTATGCACGGACTCCTGCCTCTACAAATGCCGCCGCATTTTCAGTACCTGACTCGTCAACTATGGTGAATATCGTCGGTCCGCTGGTCTGCTTGACCTGGGCAATCTCCCCTTCAATCCTGACGGTACGCCCGATTTTCTGGCCAAGTTCTGCAAGAAGTACTGCGGTACTCTTCTTCTCAATGGGACGAACCTGGTATACCGGGATGACAACCTCTTCAAGGTCAATATTGCCATTGCTCCGGATCGCCCTGACATGTACGAGAACCGTTTCGCGCTCCTTATGATCGGTCTTTACATTGCTCTTGTGAACCAGCCCCTTTACCCGTTCATTCAACTGGACAAATGTCCCAAATGTTGCGAATCCCTGCACGCGCCCTGCATATGTCTTTCCTTCTTCCACGTCGCCAAGGTCACATGATGCACCAAGACGGTATACAATTATTTCATTGTTATTTTCCATGCGAAATCCTCGATATTTTAATTCCTGCATATTCCGGTGCAGCTCCGGCGAATTTTTGAATATCTGATTGACCAGGGGGTCTATCCCCTGAATGGTATTTCGAACATATAAAGATCGTCAGGCACGATTACCTTACCACAAAACCTTTTCGTTGCATCCCTGATATGGCTTGCTGTACTAGTGTAACGGGAGCTGATGTGTACCAGTGCCAGCGTGTCTGCCGACAACCTTACTGCAATATCCCCTGCCTCTCCCGAAGTTGAGTGGAATACCTCTCTTGCCCGTTCCAGTGCTGCATCGTCGTAGGTCGCGTCGTGAATGAGGAGGTCAGCGTGGTCCACCACGGCAAGGAGGTCTTTTATCACCGGTCTCGTGTCCCCGGTATACACGACGGTCCGCCCGGGTCGTGCCGGGCCCATCACCTGTTCAGGGGTTATACTGACCGTTACACCATCCTGCACTATGCTCACGGGTTCACCCCGCTGGAGGCGCCCGAAGAGAGGTCCGGGAGGTACTCCAAGTGCAATTGCCCGTTCCCGGTCGAACCGGCCGGGCCTCGGTTCCTCTACCAGGGCGTACCCGAGGCTCTCCATCCCGTGATCGGTCGCAAACGCTTTTACCTGGTACCCTTCAAACGGGATGGACACCCCGTGGACGAGCTCTTCTGAAAGGACCGGGAATTTAACATTAAACCGGCAGAGATGACGCAGTTCCGTGACAAAATCATGCACCCATTCCGGCCCGTAAATAGTGAGCGGTTCCTTCCGCCCGTTGAACGAGAGTGTCTGCACAAGGCCAATGATACCAAGAAAATGATCAGCATGCCAGTGGGTAATGAAAATGGCATCCACGGTAAACCCGGTCCGTGCCCTCATCATCTGCTGCTGGGCACCTTCCCCGCAGTCAAAGAGGATGGTATCAGACCCTCTCCTGATCATGAAGCAGGGGGGGTTCCTCTGCGGGGTAGGAAGGGCCCCGGCAGTACCAAGGAAATATACCTGCAATGTCTCCCCGGCTATACAAACCACCTCTTGTATACAACAAGGCTCTTCTTTCCTTCTTCGGGCGACTTCCCTTCGACTACGACGACACCGGAGTAGTCCTTCCGGACGGCAGGGCCTACGACATCCCACGGTATTGTCCCCATCCCGAGAGCAAGGTGCTCATCTGATACTCCCTTGTTATCATGGATGTGGAGATGCTTTGCATTTTTTAAGAGAGGTAAAAATTCCTTTACCCTTCCAACCGTATTGGCGTGCCCGAAATCGATGGTAATCCCGATTCCCTCTATACCTTCAGTCATCCCAAGGATCTCCTCGGGCCTCTGGCAGAGGAACTCCCTGATACCTATCATGTTTTCAAGGCATGCAAGAACACCGCAATCCGCGGCAACCTGCCCGATCCTTACCAGGGCCTCTTTCTGGAGCTGCCAGGCCTTTTCCGGGAGAAGTTTTCCCACCGGGGACATATAACCAGGGTGGATAGTCACCCGGTCCGTGAATTCAGCCGCATTTGTCACACAGACACATACCTGTCTGATGGACTCCTCCCATATCGGGTGATTCAGGGTGGCGAGGTTCAGGTCCCCATAGGGTGCATGGACCGTTATCCCAAGATCGGTGCTCGCGATCGCTTCATGGATATCCTTCCTGTTGGCCGGGTTATCGAGGCGGTAACGGCCATCTGCGACGATCTCCCACCCACTATACCCGGCATCCGGAATCCCGTACACCCATTCAATGGTATCCCAAACCTTGGCAGACGAGGAGAAATACGGGGTAATGCTCATGGTAACCCCTTCACTTTCTCGAGGAGTGCCATGACATGCCTGATGAATGACTCCAAACTGCCGTCATTATCAATGCGGTAATCTGCTCCCTCGAGGGCTTTTCCAAGGCCCCATGCCTGTTCACGCTCGTCCCTTGCTTTCAGTGCGTTCCCGTCAAGGTTGTCATCAGGTCTCCCCCGGCCGGCAATACGGCTGAGGCGTGTCCCGAACGGTGCATCGATCCTGACCAGGACAAAACCCGGGAAACTATCCCTGAACACCTGGACTTCCGAATCACCCCTGATCCCATCAACAATCACCAGCAGGGCTTGCTGCTTCCTGATCTCCGGAACACAAAGCCTTGCGATCGCGTCCATGCCTTGTTCAGCCCTGATCCGCCCGGCTGTTTCACCAAGGTTCTTATCTGTGAGCGGGCGGCCTGAATCCTCCACGGCCTTCCGGATCACATCTCCCATAACAATCACGGGAATGCCCAACGATAACGCAATCCGTGAGAATTCTCCCTTACCGCTCGCTGGTAATCCAACGATCCCTACTACCTTCATACGAAATCTCACCTCCCTCCCGGGTCCTGATCCTGACCTGCCGGTTGAGCGGGTCTGCGATCTTTTTCAACTCACTGCAGGACAGCGGAGGGATATCTCCCTGCACACCCTGCTGGATAACAAGATCAACGTCACTGCACTCACGGGAGATATACGGGACCTCGTCCTCGTATCCCCGGAACAGGGTGATTACAACCTCGAATTCATGAAGTTTCCCACTCTTTCGGGCGGCCCTGCAGAGCGCCAGTGAGCGCTGGACTTTCCCGACGCAGGGCACTTTCATCAGGTTATCATACCGTTGCCACCGGGCCTTGATATCGAGCGCGATACGGTCAACGAGGTTGTTTTCGATGAGGACTTCGAGGGTATCGGGGTATACGCCATTTGTCTGTACACCAACCAGAAGGCCCATTTTTTTAACAGCACCTGCAAGTGCAACCAGGGCCTCTGCCTGCATGGTTGGTTCACCGCCGGAAAACACAACCCCGCTGATAAGAAGCCGGGACGAGTTGATCATCCCGATGACCTCTTCCACCGGTCTTGGGTCACACCCTGCCAGTATGGACGCATTATGGCAGTACGTGCAACGTACCGGGCACCCCCGCAAAAATACCGTGCATACTGCTTTCCCCCTCCAGTCTACCGTGCTGATAGGGACAAAACCTCCGAAGTTGACATCCATTTTGTGACCAGAAATCAAATCTTTGCTCAGTAGTATTGTGAAGAGTGGTATTCAATGTAGTGAAGTGGCCCGGAGGACATTTTTTCTTCACCAGATCACCATACTTCCGTGAATTATTTTCTCCGAAAGGAAAAAATTATGCCCCCGGAAAGCATCCATTAGAATCGGGAAACGAAAAATGACAAAGAAACATTTTACAACCGAAGATGCAGCAAGAATTGGCAAAGGCCTTGGGATTACCTGGTCTGGGTTTGATGTGGAACAGTTCAGGACGGGCCTAGACGTGGAACTTGAACATGGCCTGGTTGACCCGTCAACCAACGTGACCAATGATGACCCGGTAATGACCGGAAAGATTGCGCTTGCACACCTGAACGAGTTTCCGGACTACTATACCCGGCTTGCAAAAATGGAGAAAGAAGCAGACCTCTTCTGGGGAAAGGAAGATTAATAAATCTCTTTTTATCAATATAGACGTTTTATCAGGGAATAATTCTGCAGGCCACTTCATTTCCCGCGGTTCCGGTAAATAGTAAAGTAATATTGCATAAATGTAAAACAATTTTACTTGATCATTTGACAACCTAAATTTAGTCTGCAATTTTTAAAACAAGCCTTTATCTCGTCAATTCCTCAATTATGAAGGTATGAGTATGATCAACGATGCCAGGGCAGGCATCATTAACGAGGAGATGCGGGCCGTTGCAAAGGCAGAGGGCGTAACCGAAGAATTTGTGATGAGAGGGGTCGCCGGCGGCCACATTGTAATACCGGTATCACCGTACCGGAAGGTCAGGGTGTGCGGTATTGGGGAAGGACTCACGACCAAGGTCAATGCCTCAATCGGGACATCTTCTGACATTATCGATATCGATATGGAAGTGGAAAAGGCCAGACAGGCTGAACTTGCCGGGGCTGACACGCTCATGGAACTCTCAACAGGAGGAGACTTCACCGAGATCAGGAGACGCGTTGTTGCAGCCACCACCCTCTCGGTGGGGAGTGTCCCGCTCTACCAGGCGTTTATCGAGGCAGCAAGGAAAGACGGCGCTGTCGTCCACATGAAAGAAGATGACCTCTTCCGCATCACCGCTGAACAGGCGAAACTGGGGACAAATTTCATGGCGATCCACACCGGTATCAACTTTGAGACCATTAAGCGGCTGAAAAACCAGGGCCGGCATGGAGGACTGGTCTCCCGTGGCGGCGCATTCATGACGGCGTGGATGCTCCACAACGAAAAGGAGAACCCGCTCTATTCTGAGTTCGATTACCTTCTCGAGATCATGAAGGAGCATGAAGTCACCCTGTCGATGGGGAACGGAATGAGGGCCGGTGCAGTCCATGATGCAACTGACCGTGCTGCAGTGCAGGAACTCCTGATAAATGCCGAACTCGCGGACAAGGCCCATGCGGAAGGGGTCCAGACAATCGTCGAAGGGCCCGGGCATATCCCGCTTGATGAGATCGAGGCAAACGTGGTACTGATGAAACGTGTGACGAACAATAAACCGTTCTACATGCTCGGACCCCTTGTCACGGATATTGCCCCGGGTTACGATGACCGTGTTGCTGCCATAGGTGCTGCAATCTCATCGAGCCTTGGTGCAGATTTCATCTGCTACGTCACCCCGGCAGAGCACCTGGCCCTGCCAACAGTGGAAGAGGTCTACGAGGGGGTCATGAGTTCCCGGATTGCAGCACACGTCGGGGACATGATCAAGCTGAAAAAGACCCGTAAGGCTGACCTCGAGATGGGCCATGCCCGGCGTGACCTGGACTGGGGCCGCCAGTTCCAGCTTGCCATGAACCCTGCGCGGGCAAAGGCAATCCGGGACGAGCGTTCACCCGCGGATACCGATGCCTGCACAATGTGCGGGGACTACTGTGCGATTAAAATCGTGAATAAAAATTTCAATTTCTAATTTTTTTGATTTGTATACATTCCTCTAAAATCAATCTTATTGATTAAGATTAACCGGTTACCCCCCAATTTTACGGTTTGCACCTTTTTCCATGGAATTCTTCCCAGCATATATGGCGACATATATTGCCCACTGCTTTGAAGGCATCTTCCAGGTCAGGGAAATTTGGTATCCCTGAATCCTTCAGGATCCGAAGCGGAGTCTTCATGGAATCTCCACCGATCATGCACCCTACGATCATCTTGTGGGTATTCTTCGAGAACCTGACCAGTTCGTTTGCGACTCGAATCGGGTCCGATATTGCGGAGGGAACATTTACTACAAATGCAATGTCCCAGGCATCCTGGTTTTTGATCATCACGTCAAATGTCCGGGCGAACCTGTCAGCCGATGCATCCCCTACCATATCGATAGGGTTGCGGCGGTTCCAGTTTTCCGGCAGGATGACATCAAGTTCCTTAATAATGGCAGGAGAAAAGTCCACGATTTCTATCCCAAAAATCTCCGCGTAATCAGAGGATAACACCGCAAAACCCCCGGCATTGCTGATAACGATAGCACGGGTACCTTTCGGGTATCCTTCGGACGCGAGGAGTTCAGCAGTCTGGAACGCTTCCCGGATGGATCGCACGGGAATAATCCCGGATTGCCAGAATGCAGCCATGTAGACATCAAAACTGCCTGATAATGAACCGGTATGCGATGCGGCCGCTATCTGTCCAATCCTTGATGACCCGGACTTGATAGCAACAACAGGTTTTTTCCGCGTGACCTCCCTTGCAATTTTCATAAAACGTTTTCCATCACGGATTTGCTCAATGTACAGGATAATTGCCCGGGTATTGGGATCTTCTGCTGCATACTGCAGGAAATCTTCAAATGTGAGATCAGCCTGGTTTCCGATGCTGATCACCGCAGAAAAACCGATCTCTTCCGGAAGGCTCCAGTCCACGATGGTAGAGATAATGGCCCCGCTCTGCGAAACAAACGCAATGTTACCTGGTTTTGGAGATATCGGGTCAAACGTTGTATTGATCTCCTGGTGGGGGAGCATAATCCCAAGGCAGTTCGGGCCCAGGATTCGTATGCCATAACTCCTGGCAATTGCAAGTACCTGGTCTTCAAGGACCGAGCCTGCTCCCCCTGTTTCCCGGAAGCCGGATGATATAATGATTATAAGGGGGACACCCTTCTTTCCGGCTTCTTCAACAACCGGCAGGACAGAATGTGACGGGACTACAACCACCGCCATTTCGACGGGATCCGGGATTGACGAAAGGGTGGGATACACGGCCCGCCCGAGAATCTTCGGGTGTTTCGGATTCACGGGATACAGGGAACCAGGAAATGAAAGGAGGTTACGCAAGACTGAATACCCGACCTTATTGGGGTCCGGGGTGGCACCAACAACCGCAATTGACTTCACATTAAGGATCCCTGCAGGCATAGCGGGTTCCAGGTTACCCACAGGTGTTTCCACCTCATCAGTCACATAAAACCGGGCGTCTACAACACAAGCTCCCTTTTCATATAATAAAACAGGGTTCAGATCAAACTCGACAACTTCCGGACTATCCAAGAACAATCGTGCAACAGACTCAATCAATGCAATCAGTGCCGCAACATCACGGGCGGGTTCATTCCGGAACCCCTTGATGAGGCCATATGCGCCCAATTCCTGTATCATTGCGTTGATATCGGAGGAGCTTACCGGGAGCACCCGGATCGAGACATCTTTGATCAATTCGACCAGGGTCCCCCCCATGCCGACCGTTACTATTTTTCCAAATGCCGGGTCAATTCTGCCCCCGATAAGGATCTCAAGTCCCTTTTCCTGCTGCGGTTCAATAATAAAACCCGTAATGGTCGCGGATGGATCGAATGCCTGCACATTGCGGACTATCGCATCAAAAGCTGTTTCAGCTTCGGAAACCGACCGGATACCGGTAATGACACCCCCGGCATCACTCTTATGGACCACCTGGGCAGAGATGACCTTCATGACCAGCGGATACCCAGTTCGTTCTGCGGCTACACCCACATCCTGGCGGGAGCTGACAACCGAAAATTGGGGAACTGGTATCCCATAGTTTTTCAGCAGCCCGTATCCTTCCGCTTCTGAAAGTAACCTGCGAGTCATTTCAACAATTCCATGGTAGGTATACTCGGCTCCGGGTTATGAGGTTTATCAATAACCAGGGCCCACCATGTCAGGTCTTATGACGCTTGTCCATGGACTTTTCATCGGTAGCAGAAAGCCGTTTCCACTCACAGGTCATGGCGTTTTCCCCTGCCCCGGTATCTGCCTGGTGACATTCCCTGCGGACCTCCAGAAAAATCCTGCGATGGATAATCCGCCAGCTGATGATCAGCTGGATCAAATCTACCGCGGTCACATATTCACGGTCCTTGAACATGGATATCGGACGCACGTTCGTCTGGTGTTCAATACTTCGTTCAAGTTTTTGTACGACATGTTCAGAGAGTTCCCCGTCAATAATCAGTTCCCCCATCCGCTGCCCAAACTGAACACCTGTCGCAAATTTAAGTGAGAAATTCCGTTCGGACAGCGAGAGGATCGAATATAGGTCGAGCGAAAGGTCGATATCCTTAATACTGTGTTTCATCCGGTTCTGCGAAAGGGTCACCCGGTAGACATTTCGTTCATCCCCGAGGTGATGGCCGTACTCCGAATAATCAATCCCGATTATTGCATCTGCATATTCTTTCTGGGGTGCAATATAGCGTTCATAATCCGGTTTGCGCACCTCAATATGCCGCTTCACCTCGGCTGCAGAATATCCGCGTTTATTAATGTCCCGCTTTAATTTCCAGTCATACTTGACCTCGGCTGCAGGGTCTACAAACAGCATAAAGTCAAGATTATTACGGAGTGCCGGGGTGAAAAACGTATGCAGGCCTTCAAGGAGGAGGATTTTTTTCGGGATGAACGTGACCGGCGTGTCAAATTTTCCTGTATCATGGTTGTATACCGGTTTATCAATCGGCATTCCCTGTTTCAGCTTGCCAAGGTCCGATTCAAGCTGGTCTATAAGGTTTGCAGCAGGGTTGAGGGCCGTAATTCCCTTATTCTTTCGTTCCTCCCGGTCATGACGGTGGTAATCGTCGAGTGTTATAGTAGAGACGAGATCGTCACCAAAAATACTCCGTATACCATGTGTAAATGTTGTTTTTCCAGAACCGCTGTCCCCTGCAACGCCAATGGTAAAAATATAAGGGGTCGCCGCAATTGTGTCCTTTAAACCCGGAGTGTGCATATGCAATTAATGTCCTTTTGAGTTTTTCAGGCAAAAAAACATCCTGTATTCACCTTGAAATAATTATGGAGTCCTCGGTTGGGCAATAAACCCGCGAATGCTCGACAAATCCAAGGCAGACATTGTAAAAACAAATTCCGGACATGTAATGAAGAGGGTTATGAGGACCTGTGCATGGTAGCTGAATAATAGTCGAACGGGATATTTTTTTGTCCCGGGTAAGAACTTCGATAAATAACCATATAAACCAGGGCTGCGTCATCTGAAATGGAGTTATAACCACGGGACCTGCCCTCAAATCCCCGGCTTCGCCACCCGGGAAGGCGTCCCGTCACCATGACATCTTTTAAGCATCTGTTCCCACAATTTCTTATAACACGTATGCCTCGCGAAGAGAGATCAACCAAGGAGGAGCTCAGGGACAGGGCACGGGTAGTGCGGTCTCGGCTAACTCCTTATGAGTCCAGGACATTCAGCAGGTCAATCTGTGAGGTTCTTTCCAGGGGACTCAATGGTGAGAGGACGGTGATGGTCTATGTACCAAAACCACCGGAGGTTGATACAATGCCGCTTATCAGGCATCTCTTACAACAGGGCGTCCGGGTGGTCGTGCCGATTATCGAACGGGAAACACGGACGCTCCGCCTCTCCTGCCTGGAAGACCCCGACAACCTGGTCATCAGTACGTTTTCGGTCCCAGAACCAATCGGGAAAGAAATTCCGGTATGCGGTGAGGACCTGGAGGTCGTCATTGTCCCACTGCTTGCCTTTGACCGGGCCGGACACCGCCTTGGTTACGGCGCAGGGTACTACGACCGGTTCCTTTCGTTGTATCCACGGGCAAAAAAGATCGGTGCTGCATTTTCATGCCAGGAGATCCGATCGGTCCCTGCTGACGACAACGATGTGGCCATGGACATGATCGTCACAGAACGGGAAACAATCACCTGCCATTGAAATTTTTTATCTCCCCCCGTAAATCCATTAAAAGCCGGTAAACCTGCTTATACAGCCTGGTATGAACGAATCTCCGGGGAGTGGCACTACCTCAATATTTATAATAAAATGAGACTTACTTTTAGTTAGCATTTACCAGGAGTTAGTTCTGATGCCGAATAAAGATTACGCAGAAGTCGGGGTACGGGAAGCCGCCCGCGACGACGCCGGACGTGGAATAGCAAGGGTAAGCATCGATATAATGAGGACACTCGGGCTGGTCAGCGGTGATGTAATAGAAATACAGGGTAAGAAAAAAGCCACTGCAATCGTCTGGCCTGGTTTCCAGCAGGACACCGGTAACAGAGTGATCCGTATTGACGGAACTGTCAGGAGCAATGCCGGAGCTGGTGTCGACGATACGGTTACCATCAGGAAGATCGAACTCGGTTACGCAAAAAAGATAATTATTGCACCCACCCAGCCGATCCGCCTGATTGGAGGGGAACAATACCTCCACCGGGTCCTCTCCGGAAGATCGGTGATGGAGGGACAGAGCGTGCGGGTGGACGTAATCGGAAACCCGATCACTTTTGTCATCTCAAAAGTTGTACCCAAAGGCATCGGTATTGTGACCGATGAGACGGAGATCGAGCTGAAAGAGACAGCCTACAAGCCTGAGGAAGGAAAGCAGGAGGTCTCTGACGTCCACTACGAGGATATCGGCGGGCTCGGGCGCGAGCTCCAGCTCGTTCGTGAGATGATCGAACTGCCACTCAGGCACCCGGAGATCTTCGAACGGCTTGGGATAGAGCCACCGAAGGGGGTGCTCCTCTACGGACCCCCGGGAACAGGAAAGACGCTGATCGCAAAAGCGGTGGCAAATGAAGTAGAAGCTCACTTCATTACCCTTTCCGGCCCGGAGATTATGAGCAAGTACTACGGGGAGAGCGAGGGGAAACTCCGTGAAGTCTTCGAAGAGGCACAGGAGAATGCCCCGACTATCATATTCATCGATGAGATCGACTCGATCGCGCCAAAGAGGGAAGAGACAAAAGGAGAGGTGGAACGCCGGGTTGTGGCACAGCTCCTGTCCCTGATGGACGGCCTGAAGGGCAGGGGACAGGTCATAGTCATCGCTGCCACCAACCTCCCGGACTCGATTGACCCGGCACTCCGCAGGGGTGGCCGGTTCGACCGCGAGATTGAGATCGGTATACCCGACAAGAAAGGGAGGTTTGAGATCTTCCAGGTCCACAGCAGGGGGGTCCCCCTGGCAGAGGATGTGGACCTTCAGGCATACGCCGATACCACCCACGGGTTTGTCGGCGCTGACATCGCACTCCTCGTGAAGGAGGCAGCAATGAGGGCACTCCGGAGGATCATTCCCCTGATTAAACCGGAGGAGGAGATCCCGGCAGAGATCCTCGATGACCTCAGGGTCACCGGGGCAGACTTTGACGAAGCACGGAAACAGGTCGAGCCAAGTGCAATGCGCGAGGTCCTGGTAGAAATCCCGGACATTACCTGGGATGAGGTCGGTGGCCTCGATGATGTGAAGAAAGACCTGCAGGAGGCTGTTGAGTGGCCACTCAGGTATCCCTTCGTATTCGAGCAGCTCCAGACCAGGCCACCGAAAGGTATCCTCCTCTTCGGGCCGCCCGGTACAGGTAAAACCCTTCTCGCAAAGGCGGTTGCACACGAATCAGAATGCAATTTCATCTCGGTGAAAGGGCCTGAGCTGCTCTCCAAATGGGTTGGGGAGTCGGAAAAGGGAGTCCGGGAGATTTTCAGGAAGGCCCGGCAGGCATCTCCCTCGATCATCTTCTTCGATGAGGTTGACGCACTCGTGCCTAGACGGGGTTCCTATGCGGGATCTTCCCATGTCACAGAGAGCGTGGTCTCCCAGATCCTCACGGAACTCGACGGTCTTGAGGAACTGAAAAACGTCACGGTCATCGCAGCAACCAACAGGCCTGACATGATCGACCCTGCACTCCTGCGCCCAGGGAGGCTGGAGCGCCATATCTATGTGCCACCACCTGATGAAGAGGGACGGAAGAAGATCTTTCTGGTATACCTGCGGGATTCAGGGGCGCTCCTTACCAAAGACATCAGTATCGATGACCTTGTTAAGCAGACCGATGGGTACGTAGGTGCTGATATCGAGGCCCTGGTCCGCCAGGCAAAACTTGGTGCAATGCGTGACTTTATCACCGTAATGGCAGATACGAATGAGAAGGAACGGCAGGATGCCGTAGTGAATATCCGGGTTACACGGGCTCACTTCGAAGAAGCCAAAAAAAGAGTCAGGGGATCTCTTGACCAGGACGCGCTTGAGGCAGCCGAACGGCAGGCATGGGAGATGCTCTACAACCATGATCAACGGGCAGTCTTGGAAAATGCTCTTGCTACCCTGAAGCGGGCAGAACTCCGGAAGTCAGTGGATCGCAATACAGGTACCCTCCGGAAAGAGACCTTCAGGACGAACAAAGACTTCAGCAAGATAAAAAAGCTCACCGGCCAGCTGGACGAGCATCTGAAACAGACCACATAACGATTGGGAATACCATTATGACCAGTGCACCTGATGAAAATTTCAGAAACATAGGCGAGATCATCCGGAAGATGCTTGAACAGGCGGGTATGAGCGATCACCCGGCACCTGTCATTTTTAACTTCCGGATCTACGTCAACATGCCAGTATTCCCGGCGGCGCAACAGATCCCGTTCCCAGCCAGGAATGGCACGATTGAGCCTGAAGTAGAGGTACAGCGGATCGGAAACGAGGTTATACTGGTAACTGAAATGCCCGGGGTTTCACCCGAGGATGTCAAGGTGATGTTTTCCGGTTCGACCGTCCACATCAAGGCCGGGGACGGGGACCTGAAATACCATACAACTGCGGATGTGCCTCCCGCAGAGAAGGACTCGGTGTCGGTATCGTTCCGTCATGGTGTACTCGAAGTCACCTACCGGGAGCAGACCGGGGAGCCTGCGCCTTCGATCGAGGATGAATAAACCCTTTTTTATCATCAGGTTTTCCCTTCATGTTAGTTGTTTAACCGGAACTTAGCACGATCGTATCCAGGTCAACCGGTTTTCCAAATTCGCAACAGCTTGTAACACCGGATCACCCGGTGTTAAAAAAATTTCATCCCGGGTAGTCTTTTTTGTTCGTCAAATTCTGCACGCTGTACTATCCATTTTCAACGTCACCAACTAAAATTACAGTCACCAGATCAGAGTCCCATACCACCCCTCGTACCCTTCACAGGGCAGGATAATAATCCTGATAAACCCCGGGATCAAAAGTCTACACGTGATCAGGGAGTCAGGTTGGATATCCCGTGATTTGACGAGCTCTATGGGAGAGGAAGGCGGTAATAAATGATACTCAAAGAATTCCTTGACGGCGCAGGGACCGAAAAAAACCTAGCTGAATTAATCCTCTTTTTCAGTAAAGAAGCCCAGGTGGTGAAGAAGGGATTTTTCTTTTCGGCCAGGAAAACACCGGCAGAGGAAAAGACCCGGAATATGTACGGCGAAGAGCAGATGCCCCTTGATAAATACGCTGATGAGGTCTTCATATCAGGGTTGAAGAGAACACGGCTTGCCCGGTATATCGCCACGGAAGAACAGGATACCATCATCGAAATCAAAGATCCGAAGAACGATTTCGGGGTGGTTATTGACCCGCTTGATGGGTCATCTCTTATTGATGTGAACCTTTGTACCGGATCAATTATAGGAATCTACCCCGGCAAGGTCCTCGAAAAAGGCATAAAAATGGTAGCCGCCCTGTATATCCTCTACGGGCCTCTCACGGTCCTTACACTTACCGTGGGAAAGGGAGTGCATGAATTTGTGCTTGATGAATCCGGTGAATTTGTACTTACGCGCCAGGACATCAGGATCCCGGAAGGAAAAATATATTCTCCCGGTGCGTTGAGGAGGGACTATCTCCCGGCACATGCACGCTTTATTGAGAGTCTCGAGCAGGCAGGTTATAAACTCCGGTTTAGTGGCTGTTTTGTCGCAGATTTTCACCAGATCCTTCGAAAGGGCGGGGTATTTACATATCCCGGGTTCAAAGGCAGGGAAAACGGAAAACTGAGATTATTGTACGAGGCAAATCCCCTGGGAAAGATTATCCAGGAAGCTGGCGGGGCAATTAGCAACGGGAAGTCCAATATCCTGGACATCCTGCCACAGTCAATCGATGAACTCACACCCATCTACGTAGGTGGCAAAAAAGAGATCGCGATGATTGAAAAGTTTATGAATGAAAGGGTTGAGTAATCAGGAGTGAGCAGTCTTATGAAACAGAAAGATTTCGGTCCAATCTCTGGTTCAACAATTTTCAGCGGCATTTCAGGCCGGAAAGCAATCATTATGGCAGCGAATACCCGAATTACCACTGTCGCAAAGGGGATTTTCCAGGCCGCGAAAGATACGGATTCTGCAGTATTTATCGAACTGGCACGTTCTGAATGTGACCTGAAAGGTGGGTATACGGGATTGACACCAGAGCAGTTCTCAGAAAGGATCAACAAGGCCGCGAAGGAGGTGCAGTTTGACGTCTGGGCCCTGCATGCGGATCATATCACGATAAAGAAGGGAGATCCCACGGAGATCGAACAGACCAGGCAGTTGATCGATGCCCAGGTTGCCGCCGGGTACACCTCATTTGCCATTGATGCCTCGCACCTCTTTAATTTTGAAGGAAAGAACGTCAGGGAGGAACTGGAACAGAATATCCAGGTCACAACTGAGCTGGCGCACTATATTAAGGGCAGGATGAAAGGTAAAGAGTTCGGCCTCGAAGTAGAAGTGGGTGAGATCGGCCGGAAAGACGGGCAGGGGATGGTCCTGACCACGCCCGATGAAGCTGTTGAGTTTATCAGGGCCTTACATTCGAACGAGGTATACCCTCACGTGCTTGCGATTGCCAACGGGAGCACGCACGGGCATGTATACGACGATAAAGGGAACGTGGTCGAACAGCTTTCGATCGACATTCCCCAGACAAAAGCGGTCGCGAAAGCGCTGCGGGATAATAACCTGAATATCGGCATCGCCCAGCACGGAATTACCGGTACACCCCGGGAACTCATTAACCAGCATTTCCCGAAAGGAGATATCATTAAGGGAAATGTCGGTACCTTCTGGCAGGATGTTGTTTTCAACACCCTCAAGGTCTATGAACCGGCACTCTACAAGGATATCCAGGAATGGACCCTGGAGAAATACCGGGCTGCAAACCCCGGGAAAAAGGACAGGCAGATAATTGATGGCAACTGCAAGTTTGCAATAAAAGAATTTTTCAGAGAACTTTACGGTGTTGAGGAAGATACAGATAAGGCCATCCAGGCCATGGCATATGCTGAAAGCCTTGTTTTTTTCAAGGCGTTCAGTTCGTACGGGACTGCTTCCCTCGTACGAAAGATAATTGCATAACCATTCACCACAATTTTTTTCTCCTGCAGGGCGATTCTATAGTGTGATTATTTTATGCCCAAAACCACGATTTCCGTTATAAAGGCGGATGTGGGAAGTTTTCCCGGGCACTCCCGGACCCACCCGAAGCTCCTGGAGAAAGCGGCAAGAATGCTCAGGGACCAGGAGGGCACCCTGTTGATCGACTCGTTTGTCACGCACTGCGGTGATGACATTGAACTGATTATGACCCATAACCGTGGTGTGGATAACGAGAATGTCCACAAACTTGCATGGGACGTATTCAAGGAGTGCACGGCGATTGCAAAAAGCATGAAACTCTATGGTGCGGGGCAGGACATGCTCGCAGATGCCTTTTCAGGTACTGTTAAGGGGCTGGGGCCCAGTGTTGCCGAGATGGAGTTCGAGGAGCGGCCCAGTGATCCCGTGCTGGTCTTTATGGCAGACAAAACAGAACCCGGCGCATGGAATTTCTTCCTCTACAAGATCTTTGCCGATCCGTTCAACACGGCCGGGCTTGTCATTGATCCCTCCATGCACAAGGGATTTGTTTTTGAAGTACACGACCTCGTTGAAAAACGAAGGATCATGTTTTCGTGCCCTGATGAGATCTACAGCCTCCTCGTCTACATCGGCGCACCATCCAGGTACGTGATCAAGCATGTATTCACGAGAGGGGGTGAGATCGCGGCATCAACCAGTACCCAGCGCCTGAATATGATGGCCGGCAGGTACATCGGGAAGGATGACCCGGTCATGATCGTCCGTGCCCAGAGCGGGTTCCCTGCTGTCGGGGAGGTTATTGAACCATTCTGTACACCCGTACTGGTGGCCGGATGGATGCGGGGGTCGCACCTTGGGCCTTTTATGCCGGTCGGCCTCTGTGATGCGAACTGTACCAGGTTCGATGGCCCGCCAAGAGTCATATGCCTTGGGTTCCAGCTCTGCAACGGCGAACTGATCGGCCCGGCAGACATGTTTGATGACCCGGCCTTTGACCGCGTCCGGAGCCGGTGCAATGACCTGGCCGATATGATCCGTGCGCATGGACCCTTCGAACCCCACCGGCTCTCTCAGGATGAGATGGAATACACTACCCTTCCTGCAGTAGAGAAAGCGTTAGCGTCGCGGTGGGAGCCGATTCCAAAATAAATTTTTGCTCGATTTTTAGGCATTGATTCAAATATCCTGCGGGTTCCAGGGCGTGAGGATGAAAATGACAGTAAGGCATTCATATAGGGAAGCCGTGGGATTTTTCTGCAGTATGAGAAACTTTAATTACCTGTCGCCCTAAATTAAGGCAGATGGTTAACGGAATCGTACTTCCCATAAAAAAGGTATTTTCTCTTGTTGATTCGAAAATTACCGTAGAAATAAAAGATGATGGGAGAAAATTACAGGGTCGTCTTGTCGCAGTGGATGAGTACCTCAATATCCACATGGAAGAGACAACCGAACTGAATGACAACAACCAGCGGGGAAGAAATCTCGGAACCGTCGTGATTAGGGGCAACAATATCCTTTCAATCTCACCGGTCATCTGATGAGTGAACCTATGAACAACCCGATCGAAGAGGCGCTTAAGGTAATCCAGTCCAAACCTGAAGGTGTTCTCCAAAGCGAGCTCTGGAAGATACTTGAGGTAGACAGCCGTAAATGCTCAAGGATCGTCAAGAAGCTGATAGATACCGGGCTGATAGAACGGACTGAATTTAAAAAAGAGGGGATCAAGACCTACGTCCTCAAGGCGACCAAGCGTCCCCTGGACCCCAGCCAGATCCTCGCCGGAGAAGAACTGATCCCCTGCATTGGTTGTGAAGAAGAATGTAACGTGATCGATTGTCACAGGCTGATGGACTGGATGTACCAGCTTGCGATTGTCGAAGCTGAAGAAATAACCTGATAAATTTCTTCTCTTTCCTGAAATCCGGAGTTTTCTATCCACTTTCAGCCTATTCTTCCTGGTCATCCGGGGACCCTGTTTTTCTCATGCTTTATAAAAAACGCAATTCGTAATAGTTTATTACCTTTTATGCCCAAGGAAAAAGGTAGAGGGGGTCAATAGTGGTTTTCTGCCCGGAATGTGGAAAAGAGATACCTGTGGGTAGCAATTTTTGTCTTTTCTGCGGTTCCAGTCTCGACCGTGTCAGGCGGTTCCTTGAAGAGACCCAGATAACCAGGGACAAGGGGAACCCCCATGCCATGGGAGAGTTGACCGATGCAAACAAGGCCCAGGCTGCTTCATGGGTTGTAAAAGGAGACGGTTACGTTTCAACAGGTGCCGATGAAGATGCCCTGAGGTGCTATACTTCCGCGATCGGTCTTGATCCATCAAGTTACGACGCGTGGAACAGGAAAGCCGGTTTGCTTGTGCGTATGGGGCGGACCATGGAAGCCCGGATATGCGATGAAAATATTATCCACCTGAAATCCACGTCAGGCACCACCTCACTGCCTGAACGATCAACAACCTTTCCTGAAAAAAGGGAGGCTGGAGAGACCTATATCGGTGGACTGTCAAGCCCTTCCATAAAACTTTCGCTCACTGACGGGAAGAGCAAAGACATTGCAGGTGCAATCGGCACAAATGTCGGCGGTTACGGCATCTATGTCACTGACAGGCGGATATTTATCTTAAAAAACCAGAAGCACGTTTTTGGTCACCCGAAGGGTCCGGCAATCGGTGGTTTCGTATACGCGGAGCTGTTCGGAAGGACAATGGACAGCATGAAGCGGACCATAGAGGATATGGAGGTCTACAAGGAGATTGAGATAGATAAGAAAGACCTGCAACAGATTTGCATGAAGAAACCAGTCTTTCTTTCAGGATATATCTTATTTGTGACAACCGGCGGAGAGATATTGAAGATGAATATTGACCATAAGAACGTGTATGAACCAGTCAGGCATTTAATGCTCAAATTCTATCCTGAAAAGGTCAAAATTGTCTGATAATTTCGATTTACTGGCATTCCCTTATTGATATGATATCATAGCGAGGGGGCAGGGGTCTCTTCAAACAAGTCAAAATAACATAAGGAATGCAAAAATCCCGATACCCCTGGGCAGATTCGAACTGCCGTCGCCGGATCCAAAGTCCTGCATGATTGACCACTACACTACAGGGGTGATTCTCGAACACTCTCCCGGAAATTTTTTGATCCGGAAAAAGTCTAGCTTACATATACTCCGTTATCGAATAAGAATTTACACTTTTTACCGTTCAATTGGGCCGTAAAGCAGTATTGGGAATCGCGGCCCAGATACAATGCTATTTTTCGGCACAGTCCGGCAACATTTATCAGGTCAAGTCATGCACATTTTCTACGATGCGACTGTTGTACCCGGACCTGATACTATCAGTCCTTGTTATAATGGCACTTGCCCTCGGCGGGTGTATCACCACAAAGACCACGGAAATGACTGTACCCACAGTAACTCCGGCACCGGGTACCACCTATGTGAATACAAGTGCCACAGCGGTCCAGGTACCGGCTAGACCTAACCTGACGGCAGAGGACATGGCTTTCCTGAAGAATACCATCGACCAGGAAAGTGTTTCGATAAAAATGATTGGAGACACCGTCATCCTGATAAAAAGTGGTCGTTATGAGTCCGCAAAGATACTCGCGGAATCGACAGAAAAAAACCTCAAATCAGAATATAATAATTTATCAGCACAATCAGTATCCCCGGCATTACAACCTGTCAAGGATGAAATCCTGCAAGCAATACAGGACGAGATGAATGGATCGAGGAAACTGAGAAATATTGCAGTTTCTGACAGTGAAGGGATGCTGGGTGCATCAAAAGATTACCGTGATGCAGCGGACGAGTTATTCAGGTCAGCAAATGCGCACCTCAATAACGCGCAAAATAAGCTGAACGGATTGACCGGATAAATAAATCCAGGATGATGCAACAGTCAGTCTTGCCTGGACGCCGGTGAACCCTGCCCTTGCGGGGATAACCGGGCGACTCTCTTTTCAGCGCTGATATGACCACAGAGGGGAAGATTACCATTCGATTCATGATTCTCCATTTATTAAAAACCTACTTTTTGCCTTTATTTTAAAGATTGGGCATAATTCATCTGATTTTGCCAGGCCCTATATGATTAGAACACCCTTTCATACTACTGATCATGCAACACTCAAAACAAAAGATCACCAATAGCGTGGAAAACCAGATCCGGGGGGTGAAATGGGTGATCACAAGCTCAAAAGATCATACTTATACAATATAGCAACATGCGGTTTATATAGATAATCAGAGGTTAATTTACACCTTCTAATGGACATTTTTATCAAAATATAGCCGATTTTTCTGTAATAAATCAATAGTAAATCTTATGCAGTCTCAACATTCCAATCGAAAAAAGGAGTGGGATCTCAATTTACAGGAATTATTGTTTCAAATGGTACCCGGGACCTTCTCCTGCTCCCTACGGAGATCACCTGTGGTTAATATTCTAAAGATTACCCCTGAAAAAAGCATCATATTTGTATGCGCACGGGAAAATGTATTCCTGGCATATACCAGGGCAATAAGGGGTGGATACCCGGATCTTAATGAATTGCACAACTAATGGGATAAATGTCGTTGATTTTCGTTTAATGCCCTTTAAAATAGCCCTTTTTTCGGTAGGTATTTATTGACCTGATTTTCATAATCCCGTTGGAAAACACGATTCAGACACATGATGCCAGACCCCTGCAGGACACGAGGCCTTGTATCCTGATACCCCATACACCGGTATTCAAGTACTGCTACCATACAACCAGGAACTAAGCAAAAGAGTCCTTTTGAATTATTGAATGACCGGCTATGTTGACATCCACGAATATCTACATTACAGTTTGAGGGTTATACTGGGATTCACTCAGGTTTCCAGGGGTCGAACTACATCGATGAACCCAGCTTTTTGGGGGAAAGAGAAATCTGTGGATTGTTTTGGACCTGAAGGAGCCTTCTGGTGAGAATGCCCAAAAACATCCCTTACGAAGATTAAGCCAGGCATGAAGGGAAATCCCCACTTACCCATGCATTTTCGCTTTTTTTATCGTACAAATGATGCCAAAGAGCGAAGCAATAGATTTCGCATATTGAACATGCCTGCTCGATTTTGCTCATTATTCCGATATAGATAACAGTACAAAGACCTGTGAGATCCCCAGATTGTTCGTTCCATCACTCACTTTTGAGGTTGCCCGGTTAACATTCTTTCCCCGCATGTATAACTTGCCTAATTTTTTTGGGGTTTTTGGCCCCCACAACTATCCAGAAGGAAACGGGAGGATTACCGTGGTCGTCTGAAATCATTTTTTTATGGTCCACAATAAGGTTTCTAAAATTTTTGAACAAGTGGGGGTGAGGTATGGGCTTCTTTCGCAGAACCCGGGATATTATTCATATATTCCGTATAAAAAATCAAATGAATTTACTCTGGCGGGCTATCCCGCTCCATGCGATGGCCATCCTGCCCCTGGTCCTTAACACCATCTGTCTTTGGCTCATCCGACAGCGGGAAATATTGCTGGTAGACACGTTTCCGCTCGTCAAGATCTGTATGGAGGTAAATCTCCGTTGTCTTAATCGACGAGTGGCCGAGGTTCTCCTGGACAACACGAAGGTTTTTTGACCGGCGGTAGAGTTCACTTGCGTAACTGTGTCGAATTTTGTGGGGGGTTATACCCGCGGGGGCGTATTTTTCAAACAAGTGCTGGACGGTCCGTGGGGAGATATGGTGCCCCTGCTGCCCGACAAAAAGCGGTCCCTCAATTCTGTTTCCGATGAATGGCTCCATCTCCCGGAGTGTCTCAGGGTCGACGAAAACAGTCCGGATCTTCCCGCCTTTCCCCTTAATCCTGATTGTCTGCTCCTCAAAGTCAATATCCTCGATATTCATGTTGCAGAGCTCGGATATCCTGACTCCCGTGGCGTAAATTGTCCTGACAATCAATTGTTCCCTTGTATCCGGGATCGAGGCGATCAACCTGAGTACCTGGCTGTGTTTCAGGTACCGGAGTTCCTGTTCCTTGATCCTTGGCCGTTCGATCCCAAACAACGGGTTGGAGGCAAGTGCGCCCTGGGTATAGAGGAACCGGTAAAAAGAGGTAAGCGTCGAGATCATCCGGTGGAGTGTTTTGGGTTTGTAATTCCGGACCGAGTTCATGAATGTCAGGAAGTCGTTCAGCATCACGGGCTCTACCTCGACATCAGTATCGAGGCGGGCATTTGCGTAATCCTTCCAGAGGTTCTCAAGCTTCTCGGGGTTACTGTTTCTCCTGAGCCATAGGTAATAGGCGAATTGTTTTACTACCTGCTCATAACTCGTGATGGTCCGGGGTGAATAATTCCGCATTCTGAGGTAGTAACCGTAGCGATTGAGCCACTCGGAGAAATAACCACCCTGCATGGTCTATTCTTTATTCAGGACACATATAAAGGTTATGCGTAGAATACCCATTTTACGCCAGTTGCTTTTTGCAGGAATTGTTTCCGGTGAAAACTGGAAATTATACATAGTGCAGGAATGTGATCTCAGCAACTTGTAATTTTGGCTACCTGTTATGACCATGTTGGACATTCTGCCTGGTGTGAATTCATGTCATGGGGGTTGGAACTACCAAAAAAGTAATGTAAAATAAACGATTATACGGGGCCTTTATCCTCTTAATAACGGCCTTATTCTCGTACCCTCTTATGCAATCCTCATCCACCGGGCGTATCCTGCATTTTAAAGCACCTGCATCGTTTTCCAGATCTTTTTACATCCAGCAGGATCTGAAAAATTGGAATGTGTAACAATCACGTCGTCTACAGACCACCATTATTGAACCTGCACATCCGATTTAAAAATTAAATCAGAATCTTATTCGTCTTGATAGAGCAATCTACACCAGGCACTTTGAGTGAGGGAAGTGATTGAGGTCCTGGCCTGGTCCAACGCTACGAAACATACCGGCAGTAGTAGCTTCGTGGGGATTATAATGAAACACGGTTGCAGCGTGAATTCGTCGATCCGATATTTCGTGCCCTCGGATGGAATCCCAAGGATTTGCCGAGGCTTACAAGGACTTAGTCCATGAGCAGTCCATCAAATTCCGTGGAATGGACACCAACACGAAATTTATCCATTATACCTTCCGTATCGGCGGAGTCATGAAATTTATCGTGGAGGCGAAAAACCCTCAGTTAAGATTGCCGACGATGCAAAATCCGCTCTCCAGGTACGACGGTACGAGTGGAACAAGAAACTCAATCTCAATATCCTTACCAATTTCGAGGAATGGGCTGTCTATTACTGCCGGATCAGGCGCGAAAACATTGATCCTACGACAAAGGGCCGGATAAGATATTTCACCTACAAGGATCTCGCTAAGGAATGGAATTATCTTTCGTCAATAGTTACCAAGTCAGCAATCCAGCATGGATCGTTTGATGCCTACGCCAGTAAAACGAAGGGAATGAAAGGCATGGCGAGCGTTAATGACACCTTCCTCGCCGAGATCGAGAAATGGCGGGACCGTCCTCGCAAAGAACCTCGCCATCCGGAATACCTCGCTATCGATCGATGAACTGAACGATGCGGTCCAGAAGACCATCGACCGGATTATATTCCTCCGGATCTGCGAGGACAGGTGCATCGAGGAGTATGAAACGCTGAAAAAAGTCCTCGATGGCGATGGGACCTACACAAAATTGTGTGCCCTCTTCCTGGATGCAGACGAACGCTATAATTCAGGCCTTTTCCATTTCAGCGATGAGAAGGGGAATCCGGAAACACCAGATAACTACACGCTTACCCTCACGATCGATGACAAGGTCTTGAAAGACCTCATCAAACGGCTCTATTACCCTGATAGCCCGTTTGAATTTTCCGTTATGCCTACGGCGATTCTCGGCCATGTCTACGAGCAGTTTCTCGGCAAAGTAATCAGGCTCACCGACGACCACCAGGAAAAAGTTGAGTACAAGCCGGAAGTGAAAAAGGCTGGCTGAGTCTTCTACACGCTGGAATAGATCGTTGATTACATAGTACAACACACGGTCGGGGAGCGGGTGAAGGACAAAAACCCGAAAGATGTCACAAAGA
>Ga0194039_1000202_pt1 | contig 38235 bp, 22 predicted proteins | sample JunL228m_MetaG_FD_148679 | JGI IMG/M metagenome (GOLD analysis project Ga0194039, IMG submission 148679) | Anoxic zone freshwater microbial communities from boreal shield lake in IISD Experimental Lakes Area, Ontario, Canada - Jun2016-L227-8m | ecosystem: Environmental > Aquatic > Freshwater >...
CATTTTTCAGAGGATTGAAAAACTCGATCGGGGTCTGGAGTTTCTCGCTGAAAAATTCCACCATGTACGGGAGGCTGACGGATCCGCCGCAGAGGAGCACCCGCACCGGCTGGCTGCCCCCTTGGCTCGTCCGGTAAAAGCTGATCGAGCGGGCGATCTCGGAATGGAGGCGGGTCATCGTGTTCCGGACGACCTTCGCGATCCGCGCCTCGGTCTGGTCGGTCGGCTCGGCATACGCCCCGCCCAGGCTCACGCAGCCCTTCTGGATCTTCAACTGCTCGGCCACCGTGATGTCCTGCTTGAATTCCTTGGCCACCGCTGCGCTGATCGTGCTGCCCCCGACCGGGATGCTCCGGCTGAACGCGCGCCCGCTCTCGGCGAAAATCAGGTTCGTCGTCCGCGCGCCGATATCAATGAGAAGCGAGCAGCCGGTCGCCTCGGGGTAGTTGTAGCGGAACGCGTTGAAGACCGCCATCGGCGCCACATCAATGATCGCCGGCGTGAACCCGCCCGCCGCCACCGAGCCGGCCATCTCGGTGAGCTGGTCGGACTTCATCGCCACAAGGACAACATCCCATGCCCCATCGCGCGAAGCCCCCATGATCTGGTAGTCCCAGACCACTTCGTCAATCGGGAAGGGCACGTTCTGCTGGGCCTCGAACGCGATGATCGCGCTGACATCCTCCGGGGTCGTGCCCGGAAGCTTTACGAAGCGCGAGAAAACCGACTGCGCGGGAAGTGAGAAATTCACCGGTTCCCTGGCCCGGATATGAAGCTCCTCCCGCAGCTCCCGCACCGCCTGCTTGATCTGCGCCGGCCGCGTCGCGTCGGCCGTGGGATCCGCGATCAGCCCGCTCTCGCAGAACGCATGCAGGCTCAGCCCCCCGCCGGGAAGCTTGTGGAACTCGGCCAGACTCACCGTCTGCATCCCGAGATCAAGGGCAAATATTCGAATCGGTTTGGCCATTGAGAATCCCGAGGGGTCAGTTGCCGGTTTTTGACTTCACGGGTTCAAAATAGTCCCACGCCAACGGCGCGAACGGGGTCTGGTCTTTGTTGAGAACAAGGCCGGGGACGGTCGTGTAGGCCGCCGGGCTGTCCCACCAGCCCTTGTCTCCTTTGATGTCCTTTGTCTTGAAGCTGGAAATCGCCAGAAGCCCCTCTTTGCCGGAAACTGTCACACCACAGTCAATCAGCGCCAGCGGCAAGGTCGCCGGAACTTTGCCATCAAAAAGTTTGGCGAGCGTCCGCGGGCTCACGAAGGCGACCGCGTGGAGGCCTTTCTCCTGCGGCGTATGCACATGCGTCACCGCGCCGGTCAGGAGGGTCGCCTTTCCGTTTGGCTTGCCGTCGTCGCTCAGCCCGCTGTCATTTTTCAGGAGAATGTAGTAGTTGAACGTCAGTTCGTCGGCGAACTTCGGGACTTTCGCATTCCGGTCAAACACGACTTCGATCTCGAGCCACTTCGGTTGCGGACCCGGGGTGGGTTTCGAATCGCCGACCGATGCGATCTTCGGCGATTCCACGAATGTCGGCTCGATCTTTTTAATCACGATCTCGCTGTTCAACGGTACCTGCTGCGAACGGGCCGACAGGGGAAAGCCCATCAACCCGGCAGCAACGAGCGCAAGCAAGAAACGGGAGAAACGGGAGAAACACATATAAAGAGAGTTGCTTTCTAAATCACCAGCGCCGCGAAGTAAACAAAGAAAAACCGCACCCGCAGAAAAAAGGCGCCCGACGGAGCACCCCGGAGCGCACGCATCCTGCGTGCATGGCCCGGCATCCTGCCGGGCCAATTTTCCCCGGATCAATTTCCCGGCAGACCGATTTCCCTCCGAGTCAATTTCCCGGCAGGATGCCGGAAAAAGCACCCAAGATGGGCGCGCTCCGAAAAGCACCCAGGGGGAGGGATCCCAACGGAAGAAGGGACGGAGTTCGCGATTCCGGCCTTGGGCGTTGGAAAATCCTTGTTGGATATTCTTCCGTCGCTGCGGAGACGCCCGTTTCTCTATATTTTCCTCGAGGGACGGGCTCTCTCCCGCCCGACTTTTTCCATTTCCCATTGAGCTTCGAGATTCCATCCGACGTTCTGGAGTCTGCCCGAATGACTGTTATTGGTTCAGTTGACGAACCCTCACTCGGCGACCACCATCAGATGGGTGTCGAGTCGCGGCACGACGACTTCGGTGAAGCCGTTGGCGACGGTGGTCGGGAGTTCCTGGCGTCCGGGGGCGAGGTAGATCTTGGCGAACGTGCCACGGAGCCTGACCCGGGTATCGATGGCCGGTGCGATGTCTTCGGGCTGACGCCCGGACGGCGTGTAATATTCCCACCAGCGGATGGTGTTGGGCGGATAGCCTTGCGGGCCTGGGGCGTTCAGCAGATGCAGCACGAGGCGTTTCCCTTGACGGAAAAGCGTGGCTTGAACCTGAAGGAGGCCGTCCACCTCGAAGGGTGGCGGGTTGTCGCCGGCCGCCCAGCGCACGGCGTTGGTGAAGAGTCGCCGAACGAAGGGCCAGGTCCAGTGGCTGCTATACTGGAAGCAGAGGTTGGCGGCACAGTAAACCACCCGTCCCTTGCCCACGCGCCGGACGCTCATGACCGGCCAGCGCGTCCCGGGAGTCTGCTCTTGTTCCCACACCACGGCCTCGGTGTCGGCTTCCGCCCGCACTCTGAGGATGTCGAAGGGATTGATATCTTCCGGTTTGTAAAGGTCGCACAACTGCAGATTCTTGGCCGAGGCGAGCGCCTCGGAGGGCAGGGCGAGGTCGAAGTTCTCGGGTCTTCCCCGGCGGTAGGCGTCGATCACCTCCACCATCTTGCTGCCGCGAATCACCGGGTCGTCAACGATCGGGTGCTGCCCGAGCCGCAGGAACTTCATCTTCGCCGATTGGGGGATATCGGTTCCTTCGATGAAATTGTGGCCCCAGGGCAGAATCTGGGTTTCCCTGTCCATCTTGCCGACGAAGTGGACGCCAAGGAGATCGGCGAGCGAGAAGTCGTCTTGGGCGATGCCCTTCTGGTCGAAGAGGCTGGTCCGGAAGCCGGCGACCAGTCCGCCGCCGTTTTCCACGTAAGCGCGGAGACGTTCGGCGGTCTTCGGCGCGATGATGCCGGTGTCCGGAAGGACGATCACCTTGTATCGGGCCAAATCGTCGTGATCCAAGTTGCGGTCGGAGAGGCAGGTTTCTGGGATCTTCTCCTCCAATAACGACTTTACGGCACCGTAGAATGCATAGACCCGATCGTCCTGAAGATTGTTCTCGTAGCAGAGCTGCTCGGAGCGCACGGAGTGGACCACGCCGGCATAAGGCACCGGCTCGGCGTCAATGAGCCATTCGGCGCGTTCCGCCAACTCCTGTGTGACGGTGTTCAGCCTGTCGGGCGGACTGGTGAGCGTGAAGGTGGGCATGCAGCCGCAGGCGATGGAGGTCATGGCCTTGTCGCGCAGCGCCTGGGTCGTCAGGGAGAGAGGGAGGCCGGGGACATATTGGAAGGCGGGAATGTAGTATTCACCCGGCCTGCCGCTGTCGGTCCGAACCAATTGGAGGAAGGCAGTCGGCCATGCCCAATTGGCCTCGATCCAATTCTGGCTGGCGATGCTGGTGCCCGCCTCCCACGCGGTGCAGACGGGAAATCCGGGATGGATGGCGCGGGCCGCATCGATGATTTCGCCGAGATACTTATCCGTCTCCTGGTGTTTGTAGGCGAGCCAGATTTCCCAGTCCTTGGGAGATTTCGTCTTGGAGGCCGGGGCCTCCAGCCCTGTCGCGGCACGGAAGCCGTCGCGACAGTAGCGGCAATAACATTCGGCCGGCACGCCCAGACCGTCGAACCAGAATCCGCCGATCTCGTACCGGGTGGCGAGGTCGCACAGATAATCGACGAGATACTTCCGGTATGGCCCGCTGGGGCAGAGCCGTGGCATGTGGATGTCGGGATTGGGTGAGCCGTCAGCCTCCACCCGGCGCCAGTCGGGGTGTTCCTTCCACGCATTGAGATCGCAGTCGATGGGAATGTAGGGCACGTAAACCATGCCGCGCTTTCGCGCGGCCACGATCATCTCGGCGACGAGGTCGCGGCTGCCGAGCCCGGGATGCTTGAGGGCGAACGGGCTGTCATGAAAGGCATAACTCTGGTTCCTGGCGTCGAAGATCGCCACCTTCGCGCCGGCTGCGGCGGCGACATCCATCAGCGCCTCGCCGGTGATCTCGGAGACTTCGCGGAGGCCTTCCTTGCTGTTGGTCATCGAGAGGTTGTTGAACATCCGCCCGTATGGCCGCCACAGCCAGTCATAGAGAGGGTTCACCGGGGCGGTCTTGTCATCTTGAATTGTCGTTTTTTTCATTTTTTTGTTAATTCTTCAGAAACGTGACCCCGCCTGTTCTTTCCAAGGTTCAAGGCGAAGGCATGGCCAAGGCTTCCCGGGTGGACTTTGACGAGTATTTCATTCTCGCCGTCCTTCAAGTTGGCGGTGAAACGAATCGGGGCCGAGGGAAGCCCGCTGACGCGCTTCAATTCGATCTCTTTGCCATTGAGCCAAAGTCTCGCGAAGTAGTCCAACCGCAAGCCCATCGGCACAGCGGCATCACCATTGCTTTCCAGCTTCAGGCGGGCATAGCAGATGCAAGGTTTTAAGGAGCCATTCCACTTGGCGAAGTCGATGATGCCATCCTCCATTTCGCCGCAAGGCTTCCAAAGTCCCGGTTCAGAAAAGGCTCGCCTGTTCTCGGCGAGACCTTCCTCGGGCTTGAAAACGCTCGTGAGGTCTGGCGCACTGCTTGTTTTGACATTGAACGGGCCGGCCCATTCCCAGCCGGCGAGCGGAACGGGTTCGAAATCCTCCTCGAACTTGCATATCTTGGCCGCCCATTGCGCCTTGAGCGACTTCATTTCCTCGTTCAGGATGATCTCGCGGGAACAGGTCTGGCGTTTGTCGTCGGTAATCCAGTTTCCGTCCGCGTCACGCAGGATGGGCAGACGCTTCACAAGCGGCGGGATAGGACACGCCGCATAGGGCTTGTCCGCATACCAATAGGCCACGCTGGACATCTCGTTCCTCAGGTGATTGCCGTGTCCATGCTCGATGGTGACTTTGATCTCCTTGGTGAAATGGACCGGATTTTCCAGATGATGCACATAGCTTGTCTGGTAGCCGCCGGCGCTGCTATGCACGCCGGGAATCAACGACGAGCCTTTCGCCATGACTTTTGTATGGTTTTCGAAGATCGACGAGCCATTCCGCAAGAAGGCGTTCGACTGCATTCCCCACGCTTGGTTGAGATAATCTTCGCTACCGGTTCCATGGAGGTCCGGCGGCCATTTGTAGCCGTCAACCCAGATCATGTCGTCGCCTTCGCCCCACCAGGTGCCTTGCAAATTGGTGACACTGAGGTTGCAGCCGATATAGTGTCCGCGCCCTTTGGTTTCCAGGATGACGTAATTGTTGTCCCAGGCCAGGCGCTCCGTGTTCACGATGTTACATTCCGGCGTGTTGGTGTTGATTTCATGGCCCCAGCCGCCGAAGGGGTTCTCCCGGCGGAATTCCGCGTGGAAATAACCCATGCCGTCGCCTGGCGCGGAATCGTAGGTCTCGTAATCAACATAAAAATACTGATTATGCTCCGCGTCGGTTTCATTAACCAACTCGACGACGGCGCGTTCCCGGAAAGGCATGGGCGCATAGCAGTTCAACGCGCAGCCGCCGTTGAAGACGTTGTGGGTGTTGGCCGAGGCGCTGAAGAGCAGCGACTGGTAGCTGTTGACGATGCCATGGCCGAGGCCGAAGAAGTCGCCGAGCGGAACCAGAACCGATGGCGCAGGCGCGTTGTCAAACGTGATCTTCACAAGGCATTCGCGGTAGTTCCCGCCTTGCGTCATCCAGATGTGGGTGATGCAGCCGGGCCCCTTGATATCGGCCAGGACACGGGTTTCTCCGGCGGCGATGCGCCAAGCATCGGCGTTTCTTCCACTGCGATCCCAGGAGGAACAACGCGAAGTCTTCGCCCGGCGTAATGTACTTAATGATTCTAACATAAATACTCTTTTATCCGTGATGAAAAAAGCGATTCTTGTGATGATAATTTACCCGCGTCCACCCTCAACGGCCTTGGCGACTGCGAGTTCCGGCTCGCCGGCGGTTTTGACCTCAATTCGAAGAGCGGCTTTACCGCCGCGGGTCATCTGTGAATCGACCGCGATCCGGTTCTTCCCCTGTGCCAGGACGGGGATTGGCCGTGTCAACTTGAGGGTCTTGCACAATTCCCAGGTCCTGGAGTAGATCCGCAACTCGCCTTCCGAGTTCAGCTTCAAAGTCTGGAACGGCTCCAATTTCACCGGGATCTCGAACGGTTCGCCGCCGTTCACCGCAATCGTGAACCGCTCGACCAACGGCCAACTCCCATCGGGAAACAGCATCACGGAGAGCAGCGGCGACTGGGCCTGATAAGGATTGTCAAACTCGAAGTCGGCACGCAACTCCGCACCAGGCAGCCGGTCAATCTGCGCCCGGGCGGCTTTGAAGGGGAACAGCCGCCATTTCTCTTTCCCGGCGGACTCGATATGGAACTCGTGATCCATACGGCGCATGAGCTGTTTCTGTTCGGTGGAAAAGGCGCCGGCCATTCTTGCGGCCTCCCAGTTTTTTATGGCCTCCAATATCTCATCCTTGGCGAAGTTTCGGCGCACGGAGCCCCAATCCGGAGTTTCCTGGCCCAAAAATGCGATATCGAAACCGGCGTCATGTCCGGCGGCACGGGCGCCCACCCATTCGGCATCCTCGACACTCGCGTCAATGTTAACCCGGAACGATCCCAACATGCAGGGAATATAGTTGCGCCGAAAAAAATCCTGGTTCAGCAGCCGCAAGTAGAGCTGGCTCTCGCGGAATCCGGCATACCATGGCTCGCCCCAGTTACAATTGGTTTGCGCATGCCAGTTGAAATGGGTCGGGACGCTGGACTCGCTATGGATTGTCCCTTTCGACTCCGGCTTCAAATTCTCATACCAGATGTTGACCATCCGGTTCAGGGAATATTCGCCCATCCCCGAGGCACCGACCCCCTCGATACCGTCGAAGGCTATACGCTTCATCCCGGTCTCGTTGCAGAAGTGCGCGAGAGTTTTTGCGATCTCATCGTTGAGGCCGGCGTCGCCTAAGAACGTCCAATACCCGTGGTCAATCAATTTCCCGATGGTCTCGCCCTTGGCGTGTGCCGCGGCCCTGGTGCCAAAAGCTCCGCGTGAGCAGCCGGTCAATTTCCAGGGGGCCGCCGTCGAGATTTCCTGGTAGCGGACGATCTCGTCGCCGATCACCGCCGCATGGAAAAGATTGTTTACCGTCTGGTTGAAGAAGTGCGGCGCGGCGATGGGTATCTCCGTCGCCTCCGCGGAGATGTCCGCTGTCAGGACGCTGGAGCCGACTTTCGCCAGGCGTTTGTCGGGCACTGGGGTGACATAGGCGTCGTTGGGCGTGATGAAGTTCGACAGATTATGAGCGCCGACGTCGATTCCGCGCACCCTGGCGGTGTCAACCAATTGTTTCAGGCTCTTCCAGTTTTCGGGGAAAAATTCCCTTTCGAGGATAAAATGCCCCCATGTTTCAAACAAACCCTTGAAATACACGAGCTTCAGTCCCATTTTTTCAGTGAGTTCCAAGCTCTCTTCGAAGCTGTAATCACAGAAGTTTCGAATGCTGACGTAGGACTCGTTCGCCCGGCGCGAGGTTCTGGCCCATTCCCCGTCGATCATCGGATGCGGCAGGCCCTCGGCCAGTTCGATCCGCCCGATGATCGGCAGCGCCTCGTCCGTGGGACAGCCAAAGAGGGCAATTTTTGATCCGACGACCCCGCCGTCATGAAACGCCGGGGCAACCGATGGGTTCTTGCCGCCAACGTCCGGGTTCGTGCCAACGTCCGTAAAGCAGTCAACGAAGCTCTCCTGGTCTGGGTTCTTGCCAACAACCGTATAAGCGTCGACAATCCTCTCCTTGTCGCGGTTGCGGCAGAAACACTGGAGGATGCTCCCAAAATCCCGTTCCTCGGCGGTTCCCCCGCGCAATAAAAAAGAATTTCCCGTAATGACATCGGCCCTGATCGTATCAACCCAGGGGGAAGCCATCAGGAGTTTCTTGTCAAAGTCGCAACGCCAGTCTTGGTCGTGGTTTCGGTCGTTCTCATTGGCGGGATACCCCCCCAGGGTTTTCATGTTGAGCGACTGGATGCCGATGGCAAAACGCTGGTCGCGAACTACCCCAACCAAATCTCCGATGGTCTCTTTGATGATCGTGGGATACGGTCCCCAGAGGATCAGCTCCACCTTGTCGTGATTGCTGATCTTAACCACTTCGAACGAAAGGTAGTCGGCATTGGCAACGGCTTTAATTTCCGCCTCCACCTGGTTCCATGCGAACGACAGTTTGAGGATGTCGCCATTTTGTTCGAGCCGGGAAGGCCGCTCGAACACCCCGCCGCAGCGGACGCTAAGCAATGGCGCGCATTGCCCGACCGGCAGGTATTCCAACCCATCCGCTTTGCTGCGGAGAACCACGATCTCGCCTTTCCCGTCAAGCTCGATCCTCAAAAATGCTGTCTCAAGTGCGAGATTCTTGTCGCTCATATTCCATTTCCTTTGTCGTTTGAGCCTTTTGCAAAGCTCGTTTGTTAGTTAATTATTTGCTCCTCGCTTGAATCCGTGAAGGCTTTCAGCCCTTTACTTTTTTGTTAATTCGTTATGTTCTCTTCTCCGGATTTCACGACGCGTGATTATTTAGTTTCCCCGACCGCACGCCCGCAAGAAAAACAACCGGCTGCCTCGTCTCTCCGCAATCTCAATAGGGAGACCTTTTTCCAAGAGTTCCCGTCCGGCAACTGTTATGACTTCCTTGCTGTCGGCATCTTCCAGCTCGTATGATGTCGTTGAGGTGAGGCCATGCAAATGGAAGCGGACTTTTTCGATCGGGCTGTCTTGTTTGCGAAACGCCAGAAGCATTCCCGCGTTCAAGTCGGGGCGGTGGAACTGATAGGCCGCCCAGGACTTCATGGAATCGGTCTGCTCGAACAGCGGGTAGAAATCACCCGTAAAATACCCTTTGGCCCGGTGATACTCCGCCAGGCGCTCGCGCAGCCACGGATAGGGATAGTCCGCCGCGATCGGACAGTCTTCGTAGGAGAACAGATGGACGTTGATTCCGGCAGCCAGCGTGCTGCGAAAGTGGTAGGTGTCGCCGGCATGATTCTGAGTGCCGAAGGCAAATTGCGGCAGCCAGCAGGCGAGACCCTGTACCTGCTGCTGATTGCGTTCGGTGACGTAGTCGGGGAAGCATTGCATGTCGCTAGCCCAGAGCGGAATACTGTAGCGCATCATCTCGAAGTCGAGCCGGAGGCCCCCACTGGCGCAGTTGTCTATCAGCAGGTTGGGAAAGCGCTGCCGCAGTCGGCCGAGGAAGGTGTAGAGGCCTTCGACGTAGCGGATTTCGCTGATGCCGATGCGGTCCGGCTTGTCATTGACCTGCCAGAACGGCAACGGATCGATATTGAAGTCCTGGCGATAGCAGTCGAGCCCCTGTTCGGCGATCAACCCGGCGATCAGTTCCGTACACCAGCGCCTCGCTTCCGGGTTGCCCAGATTGAGCAGCAGGTTGTTGCCGGGTGTCTTGACTCCGAGGAACCACTCGGGATGTTCCAAGGTAATCGGCCTGCCGCAAATCGCGCGTTCCGGTTCAACCCACAGCAGGAACTTCCTGCCGGTCGCCTGCGCGGCCGCGCTGATCTCCTTGAACCCGTGCGGAAAGGTGTCTCGATTGATGCTCCAGTCGCCAGCCTGAGAAGCCCACTCGGGGGTAAATTCGCTGGCGTTCGGACCGGCCTTGCCATACCAGCCGGCATCGATCCAGTAGTAATCGAGAGGGATTTTTTCCGCGTCGAGATTCTTGATGCGCGCAAGATGGTTGGCGGCGATCATGCCGCCCCAAGTCAGGTTACAGGAGGGCGCCTGGATGGATTTGCCGCTTTCGTCGCGCGGCGCCAGGTTTTCCCGGATGAAATGCCGCAGCAGATTATGTCCGCGAATCGCATCATCGCCCTGCCAGTAAATCATCAGAATGGCCGGTTGCCGGATTGATTCACCGGGCTCCAGAATGGTGTGGATGACTTCCATCCCGGCCTGAAAATGGACTCCGTCCAATACGGAACTGACCTCGGCGTGCCACTGCCCGGTCCATCCTATTCCAAACATCAAGCCATGGTTCTCGCCTTGGAAGTTGAAATAAGGCAGCCAGTCCACTGACGGTCTTCCACCGACCCCCCCCATGACGATTGGGTTTTTCAAGTCATCCTGCGCCATCATGAAGTTGTTGCGGAATCGTTCGCCTCCTGAGCCACCGGCAGCACCGGCACCTCGCGCGCGGTAGAGGCTTTTTTCCCCAATGCATGGCCAGTTCAGATCAAGCGTTTTCACCCGCTCCAGAATCGGGGTCGCGGTTTTGCCCGTGTTGGTGAAACGAACATTCCAGAGGCAGGCAGGAGAATTGGCATATTCCTGCAATTCGACTGAACATTCCAGCCCGGTATCCTGATCGTTGCAGGTGAACCGATGAGTGGTGTAATCCTGCCCTGCGGATTGCGTGTGTTTGACGCCCCATTTCCGCAGCCATTGTTCCGAATCCATGCCGTTATATTTGAACGACAGCGGCAGGGAATTGGCGATGGAAGCCATTTCCGGAGTGCCGATCCGGAGCGTTTCGCCGTCAGCCGTGGTGGCTTCCGGTTCCGCCCAGGCGGCATGCGCGTATTGAAAAGTGTCCCTGGCTTTGACCTTGAGGGTGAACTCCGTGGCATTGTGCATCTCGACCGTCAGGGTCTCCGGCTGGGATTCGACGTTCAAATACTGACTCTGGCTGATGCATCGGCCCTGTGCCCAGACAGAGAACATCATTTCCGCACGGCCGTTGATGCTGTCCTTGTTACGATCGACTCCCACTTCCACGCGGAAGGTTTTCACCGGTTTGATGCAGCGCAATACAACTTCGCTGTCGGCATGGGTTCCCAAACCCCAGCCGTAAGTTTTTCCGGCCAGGCAGAGTGGCGTGTTAATGATCGAACGCCCCGCCCCCAGACTGCCATACCCCTGTTGCACGGAGACGACACCAATTTCCGTCTTGTCCGTGCCGCCAAGCCCGAGGCTGGCGATCCATCTGCCGAGCCCTTGCCGTTCTTCCGCCTTAACAGTAAATCCGCTGTTCATTTCCATAACCCTTGTTCCTTGAACCTCTCCGCTATTCAACCGATTTTTCCGACAGCATCATCAGCGGCCAGAGATGCGGTTTGTAGTCGCAGTGGCTGCCCGGCTCGGTGGCGGTGTCGAGCCCCTTCCAGACGACCTTGCCGTCCTGGATGTCCTTGTCGTGGAGGTAGAGGGCGAAGCCCGCCACGAAGCCTTGGCGCAGCACGATCGGATCGATGTATTTCTGTGCGAGCACGATCGTGTAGCTATAGCCTTTCTCCGTGCGCTGGAAATCGCAGTTGATCCCCTTGGCGGCCTGTTCCTTGGTCGGCATGTTGGCGCCGCCGGCAAGCTGCCAGTTCACCTCGCGATAGCGGTTGACCATTCCCGGGCCGGATTGGCCGTCCTTCCCGAGCGAGAAGTCGTAGCGGTAATCGTCGTTGTCATAGGTCTTGGAGAGGTTGGACCTCCCGTTCGCGCCACAGTCGAAATAGACTTCCAGGCTGCCGTCATGCTCCCAGAGTTGGGTTTCGGCGCCGCCTTTTTCCCATTTCTCCGGGAACGTCAGGAATTGGTCATCCTCGGCCTCGACATGCAGGTAGAGGTTCTCCTTGTCCCAGGCGACTTTGAACGTCGCCTCCAAGTCGCCTTTGTAGCCTGCCTTGATATCCTTACCGACGTGGCGGTTGTGCATGGGGATCGCGGGGATCTTGCCCCAATCCGGCATGCCGTCGCATTTCGGGACGAAGAAATAATCCATTTCCCACTGGCTTTCAAAGAGCGGGCCCTTGGCGGGCCGGATTGTGAAGTCGTTGTTCCAGCGATACATCTTCCCGAACTCGCAACCTTGGTTGGCGCCAGGAATGGAGATCTGCTTCTCCGCGGCGGGGGCGATGTCATAGTCAATCTTCGTCTTCTCAATGGCGAGCGTCCCCTTCTGTTCTTTTCCGGTGAGGTTCTTGACCAGCGCGACAACATTGCCGTCCAGGGCCGGGCCCATGGAGACGGCGAGGGAGGAGCCGGCATCGTCGGTCGTGGCGCTTTGCAGGGCTTTAGCCAGGGCGGCGACATCTTTCGCCTTGATGAAGAGAGGTGCCGGTGTGAGAGGGATATGAGTGACGCCGTTCGGCTCGGGCCGGAGTGAGCGCCGAGCGCCCATCAGGTCGTAAACCTCCACCTTTTGCCCGAAGGTGACATCGAGAATCGGTCCGGTCTTGAGACCATTCTCGACGTCGTTGTTAATGCACCAGACCGGGGCTATGGCTGTCCCGTCCTTCAGTTCGAAGACGTAACCGCGGATCCCGCGCGCCGGGCGGGCGTCGGCGTAGTATTTAACCCACGGCATCAAGTGTCCGATAGTGTTGGCCGCCTTGCACAGCAGGATCGGCGTCAGGTTCAGGTCGATTTGCGGACTGAGCCAAACGTTGGTGGACTGGACTTTGGGCCAATATTTCAGGCAGATGATCCAGAGTCTGGCGGCGCTGGCAGCCTGGATGAACTCGCGGTTCCCGAGGGCGTAGGTCGGCGTGCCGCCCTTGCGGTAGCTGTCGGCCCAGTCGCCCGCACCCCATTCCGGGATCCTCACCCAGGGGACGTTAAACATCTCCGTGAAGAAGATCGGGGTGGAGTCGGGGTAGCCGTTGCGTTTCATCTGTTCGACCAGGCGCGCCGTCTCCTCGTCGAGGTCATTGGCGCTCAAGGTGCCTTTGTCGATGTCCCAGTAAGGGTGCACCGACACTGCGTCATACTTGAATCCGGCCTTGTTCGCGGCCTTCAGGTAGCCTTCCATGGGCTCAAAACCGCGGAGGAGGGAGTAGCCGCTGGTGCCGTTCGTTGGCGTCACGATGGCGTTGGGGTTGGCGCGCTTGGCGCCCTTATAGAAGGCATACTGTGCCTTGCAGTATTCGTCGAAACTGCCGCTCCTCGGAAGGCCGGTACCCTCTTCCTCATTGTGGAGGGCGAAGGAGAACGCGGCCTTCGGGTTCTGCGCTTTCACGAACTCATAGGCGTCCTCCTCGATGATCTTCTCCATTTCCGGCGTCACTTCCTTCCAATTGGCGAGGTCTTTCATGAACGCGGCCTTCGGGGAAGGATTGTATAAGTAGAGGAAATTGGTGACACCGTATTTCAGCCGCAAATCCTCGCTGGCGCCGCTCTTGCCCCAACTCGACGAACCGAAGCCCCATTCCATCATCCGCCGGGCGTAAGCCTCGCTGCGGGAGATATTGCCGTAGGCCATATGGGTTCCGACGACGCGGCGTGTCTCGTGGGTGTTGGCGAGCGGCGCCATTACGGTCAACCGCGCGTATTGGACATAGGGTTTGAAACCGGGGATGGCGAAGTCGGCACGGACCACGAAAATCCCCTCGTCGAGCCGTTTCGGATCGAGCGGCAGTTCGAGCTTCTGCTCGCCGTCCGGCCCGAGTTTCACGGCGAAGGAACCGGTGTAAACCGTCTCGCGGTAGGCATTGCTCATGCTGACATCCAGCTTGCCCTGCGTCCCAGGGGCGCCGCTGAGGAGGTAGCCAGCACCGAGGGGCGTCCCCTTGGCGACCTGGCAGTCCGGATCGGAGGACACGAAGTTCCCTTCGACAGGGGAGCAGACGAAGTCGGTCGCTTTATCTCCCTCCTCAAGTTGGATGCCGTCAATCATGATGTCGGTGCCAGTACTGCCTATCTGCAGATGGATGCCGGCACCGTCCGCCACGAAGGTCCGGGAGAAGCGCGTCCAGTCCTTCCCGACCTTGAACTGCGCCTCCGGCTTGAAATTGTCGCCGTGGAAGTTCCCATACTGCTTGGGGCTGGTGAACTTCCCGCCTGTTGAAACGCTGGAGAGCCCGACCGAGAAATTGACCGGCTCCTTGGCGTCAGGCGCCTTGGCATAAAGGCTCAGGGTGTAGGTGGTGCCACTCTTGAGCGCCAGCGGGAAGGATTTAAGCGGGACCGTGTTCGGCTGGATCGTCCGCAGGATCAGTGCATGTTTTCCGAACTTACCGCCCGGGACGACATCATATTTCATCTCCGACTGGTCGGGCTTGAAATCGGCGGCGCCGCCGTCCGTCCAGAACCAGTAGCGCAGCCCCTGCTCGAAGCTGGGGTTGGGCATGATATTGCGCGTCGGGAAATCCGGAACGTGCAGGGCGTCGAGCTTCCAAAAGTCCATGCCGTTGGTCGGCGGAGGAGGTGAAATCTTGGCGAGCTCGCACTTGCCCAGGTCCACAGTCACCTTGTCCTTGGCAAGGAGCGGCGGATCCATCCGGAACATCGTCCCCTCCACCGAGCCCCTGCGCCCGCCGAGTGAGACTTTGACTGCTGCGTCGGCGACGCCATCCGGCCACAGCTCGAAATCTCCGGACACGGGCACCCGCTTCAATTCCGGATGCGCCTTCTCGCATTCCCGGAAAGTCTCGGAGTATTTCTTCCCTCCGAAAAATGCCGTCCCGTTCTTGAAAGCCATCCAAAGCTGCGCGCCGCCAAAGGTATTGCCATACGCCTTGATCTGCTCCGCCGTGATCCCGAGATCCCAGGCAACCTCGATGTTCCCGTCCTGGTTTGCCGTCACGACATATGAGAAATTGGCGGTATTGCCGTCCGGCAGCAGGTATGGCTTCTGAAAAGAGATCCGTTGTTGTTGCTTGTCGATGGACAGTTTTCCCTTGTTGCCATTGATGTCCTTGAACGGATAGCCGAAACCGCCGTTGGAACCGCTGACCGTCCCCCACCAAGCGAAGGAGACCAGCTCCTTGCCGTTGACGTTGACAAAAACAGTCTGGTCGGCCGTCGGGCGCTTGACATCACCGACAACCCGGACCGCCACCTGCTTGTTTCCCGCGACGAACTCCGCATACTCACAGACCTGCGGGGGCTGTTGGTATGCCTGATACGTGAACTCGCCCGTCGTGAACACAGGCGCGAGGCGCTCCATTTTACCAGCCTCGTAAAGCGCCGGCGGGTTCGGCGGCGGCGGCGAAGACTCCCGCCGTTTGCATCCGGACAGGCAAGCGACGGCCAAGGCCGCCGTCCACGAAACCGCTGATATTAGTTTTACGTTGTACATGGTATTCATATTTTGTGTTCTTCCTAATTGTTAAGGCGTTGGGCCGATCAAGATAATACCCGGCCACTGCTCCGGGTTGTTGTATGGCTCCGAGTCGGGGTCAACGGTGCTGACCAGCCCGCCCTCACGGCCCGCGCCGTCGTTGTCGTTGACGTAGAGCGCCAGCCGCCCGAAACTGCCCGCCTTGAGTTGGAACGGCGACACCGTCCATTTCGGGAAAGCTATCTCGTAGATATAGCCATCGGCGGTGGGTGTCACGGTGGCGGGGATGTCGGTGACCACGGTGTTGGGCATGGCGTTGGCCTGGGCGTCGCCGACTTGCGCTGCGGGGGCGTTCTGGCGCCAGACCCGGGCCTTGCCGGTGGCGGCGTCGCCGGAGACGCAGTAGCTGTAGTCGTTGAAGTCGAAGATCGCCTTGGATTTGCGGTTGGCGTTGTCTCCCAGGGTGTCCAGATAGATTTGCAGGCTGTCGAAAGCCCAGTCGCCGCCGCTGTTGTCGCCCTGGGGGAAGCAGGCCTTGTCGTCCACCACCTTGACGAGCAGGTGGAGGGCATCCTTGTCCCAGCGGGTCTTAAACTCGGCGGCGAAGTCGCCTGCGCCCGAGTCGTTGGCTTTGTTGTAGAGCTTGCGGTTGGTCAGCTTGATCCAGGGGACGGCGTCCCAGTTGGTGGCGTTAGCACTGGAGAAGGCGTAAAGCGAGAAGTCCTTCTCGACGCTCTCTCCGCCGTTCTCGGAGACTTTCAACGGCAGCGACACTTTCCCGATTCGGTCGAAGGGGATGGGGGAGGGCAAGTTGACGGCGAAGGCTTGCTGGGAGCCCTCCGGCAGGGACAACGCGAACTTCTGATCGGCGGCCTGGGCCTCGCCTTTGAAGGGGCGGCTGATCCGGTTGTGAAAGGAGAGCTCGGCGGCGGTCTGCGACAATAGTTTCATATCGACGGCCAAGGCGAAGTCCTTGGTGCCGGAGAGGGTGGCGTTGGCGATCGCGGCGCAGAGGGCGTCGAGCGTCCCCGGCTTGCCGCGGACGAAGAACGGGAAGGGGGTGACGGGCAACTCGAAGGCGCCGTCCTCGGAGCGGGGGGGCGAGACTTGATTCTCCATGAAATTGATGAACTCGGGGGAGGGGCCTTCGAAGCGCATCTTGGCCACGGGGCTGCGCTCCAAGCCGCGGTCAACGTCTGGAATGTGGCTCCAGAGCGCGGCGACGGGGCGACCCTGGGCGTCTTCGAAGACGTAGGCCCGGCAGCCGACGGCGAAGCGGATGTCTTTTTTGAACTTGGCGTCGCCGAGCAGGCGGCAGAGGGTGTTCGGGGCTTTGGCCAAGGCGGAGACGGTGCCGTCGGCGTCGAGGAAGACGAAGCCGTGGTAGGCCCAGGAGACCAGTTGCCGCACCCGGTCGGAATACTTCAAGGCGGCGAGCCAGCAGCGGGCGTTCCAGGCGGCACTGATGCGCTCGGCCCAGCCCATGTGATAACTGAACCAGCCGCAGCGATACTGGTCGCAGAAGCCCAGATTCAAACCCCATTCCGGGACGACCCAGGGGCAGTGGTAGCTGCCTTCGTTCCAATAGACCGGCTCGGTTTTGTAGCCATGGCGCGCCAGCATTTTTAGGTAGGTGTCAGCGTCGACGTCGAGGTCGGGGTTTTCCGGCGTGGGACGGTAGGGGTGGATGGCGAAGGCGTCGAAGCGGACGCCCGGGGCGACTTCCCCAGCGGCCGTCAGCCACTTGTCGTAGGATTCGATGCCGCCGCCGGGGGACATGTTGGAGGGGCCGCCCTCGAACATGAACTTCAAGGTCGGGTCGGCCTTTAACACGCCCTCGCGGGCGGCGAGGATCAGTTTGGTGTAGCCCGCGTAGTCGCCGTCAACCTCGCATTTGAACTTGCGGCAGTTGGATTCGGCTTGCAGGAACCATGTGCGTATCCACGGGTAGGCCTTGGCCATCTCATAAGAGATCCGCCGTACGTCGTCGCGGAGGCTGTCGCTGTAGGGCTCCTTCTCGAGGCGTCCGGGGAGGGCTGGGCGGTCTTTCACCACGCAGGCGGAAAAGGCTCCCGGTCCGTAGTCGGAGGTGCCGCAGCCGCTGTTGAGGATGCCATGGCGGACCGACACCTTGTCAACCGCCTCTTTGGAGGTGTAGCAGCAGGAGCCGATGCCCAAGTAGGAAAAACGGGCGGCTTGGAAGTCGGAACGGCTCGTCAGATCCATGTCCGCGCCGAAAATGCTCTTGTTAGGACAACTGGCCGGGGCCGGGTCGATCACGGAGACGCGGTGGAACTCGGTGAACGTCGCCGCGTCCGCCATTTTTACATCCGTCCGGACGGAGAAAACGCCCCGGCCGAACTTGCCCTCCAGCGGCAGCTTGACGACGGCCTCGCCATCGGCTCCGGTGGTGAACTCGAAGGTGCCGGCGTAGGGTTTAGCATAGAAGAAGTCGGTGATCTCGCAGGCCAGAGTGCCTTTGGTGTTGGGCGCGGCGTTGATGCGGATGCGGGCGTTCACGGGGTCGGACGAGGAGAGGAAATTGCCTTCCTTCGAGGTCAGCAGCGTGGCGGCGACGGGGGGCTCGATGTAGGCGCTGGCCTGGTCGGCTTCCTCCAGTTGCAGGCCGTCAACCCAGGCGGTGGCGATGTCGGCGTCGCCGTTGTTGGCAACGTTGAACATCATGCAGAGGGTGGCGTTGGGTGCGGTGAAGGTCGTCTCGTAGCGTTTCCAGTCGTTGGTGAGCTCAAAGCTGGGAAAGCCCGGGAAGGTGCCCCAGGCACCGGTGACTATCCGGCCCTTCAGCAGCAGTTTGGGGGAATCGGCCTTGGCGTAAAAGCTGAAGGTGTATTTCTTGCCCGGGACTGCCGGAATCGCGAAGGTGGCCAGCACCGAGGGATCTTTGCAGTCCTTCCAAGCCTTCACCTTCAAACTGCGCTTGCCGGAGAAAGCGACTTTGTCGTCAATGGTGTAGACGTCGCGGTCGACGCCGGGATACGTGGCCCACCCGAAATCCTTGTAGTAGCGGAGGTCCTCCTCGAAGGAGGGGTTCTGGAGCAGGTTGCGGGAGCCGGCGAAGTTCGGGACGTGGAGGCGGTCGTGTTTCCAGAAGTCGATGCCGAGGAAACTGTCGGCGGTCTTGCCGTCCTTGGGCGCGCTAAGCCCGCGGGGCTCCGGGGTGGCCTTGGCCGGTTCCCCGGCAGCAAACGGCGCGGGGGGCGCCGTCAGCAAAGGGATGTCAGTCGCATATCCCAGAAGCGGCATGGATACTATTAGTCCTAATAAAGCCCGTGCAGTTTGTTTCATCTTCTCCGTGTTTGATTTCGTGAAGGCTTTGCAGGCCTTCGCCTTTTTGTCAATTCTTTACTCTTGCTGTCAATTTCCTTGTGCTGAAGCCTAACCCGATCACGGTGAGATATTGCAGCTTAATGCCGGGGAGCCGGTCTATTCAGGCGGTATTGTGTAGGGCAGACCCCGGTCTGTTTCTTAAAAAGACGCGAAAAATAGTAAGGATCCTCGTAGCCGACACGGAGGCCGATTTCGCCGAGCGTCATGCGTGTCTCGGTCAGCAGCGCGCAGGCCAGGGCGATTCGTTTCTGGATGACGCAGCTCATGGGACTCAACCCCAGGCATTGTTTAAAGAGCCGGGTGAAATGGGAGGAGGAAAGATGGGCTTGGCTTGCGAGGGTTTCCGTGGTGAGGGGATCGGCAAGATGGTGGTGGATGTAGATCTGCAGGCGCTGGACATCCAAAGAACCGCTCCCGGTCACCGGTGAGCTGTGCGCCTTGCGTTCGAGCCGGCTGAGGATGAGTCCCAGCAAACCGCAAAGTGAGGTGTTCCCATACATCTCGCTGCCCGATCCTCCGATGCTCTGCGCGGCGACCAGGCCCACCCAGCGGTCATACAGATCGGCGTTAAATCCGAATTCCAAGCACGCGCCGCCGAAGCTGCGGATCTGCTCAAGAAACCCTTCTGCCAATCGACCTTGAAGATGTAGCCAAAGGATGTCCCAGGGATCCTGTGGGTCGGTCCCGTAGCTCTGAGGCTTGCCTGGCATGAACGTGAGGAGATGGCCCGGGGCGGCTTCAACACGGAGCCCTTCGGTCTCGGCAAATCCATGCCCGCTGAGAACCCAGATAATCAGGAAATCCATTGGTTTGTTCCGTGTGATCTCATGGTGTGGAATCTTGACATAGTGCCCGGATGAGACGAGCTGGAGGTATTTTCCAAACATAGAATGTGTGAAGATAATTCGAAAAAGCAGGATTGTCCATCATTTTGGCCGTTTTCTCCATTGTTGTGGAACGTGGAATAACCGAGGATGTCTTGCATGGATAACGAAATGAACTGGCAGGTGTCAGCGGAAGAACGCGGTTACCTTCGCGGGTTGGCTCAAAAGCAGTCCGACTATGCCGCATCGGATGTCATGCGGCAACGCAAACAGATGTGGTTTGACCTGAACGACGGGCGGATGGGCGGGCGTCCTCCGGTGGTGATCGAGACTTGGACATTCGCCGGCGATTTCCTGCCGGAGAGCGTCTTCCACTGCACGTCAAAGACGGGCCGGGAGATCGAGCGGCGGCTGCTCGAAAACATCCGCAATTATGAACTGATTAATGATGACAAGGTGATGCCGGATACCTTCGACATCGCTTGGTTTATCGACATTGATCAATTCGGCCCAAACATCAAGATCGGGCAAGAGGTTGCCAAAGATGCGGAAGGCAGGGAGACGGGGTGTCATTACATTCATCCCATTACGGACTTGGAACGTGACATCCACTTGCTCAAGCCGCCGACTTGTCGGGTTGATCGGGAACGAACCTTCGCGTGGAGAGCATTTTTGGACGACCTTTTTGGCGATTTGCTTCCGGTGCGAATTCGGGGCGGCACTTATGGGAATACGATGCTGACCCAAAAGGTGATCCAATTAATGGGGATGGAGCCATTTTTCATGGCACTGTATGACACGCCGGACGCCGTGCACCAGTTGATGGCGTATCTGCGCGATAATGTTCTCAGCATCATGCGGTGGGTCGAAGCCGAGGGGTTGCTGTCCGTCAACAATGAGAACCAGACGAGCTTCGGTTCCAGCTATAACTTTACGACCCGCCTCGCCGCCAGTGGCTCCGCGCAGCTTAGTGACATGTGGGGCGCGAGCAACAGCCAGGAAACCGTGGGAATTTCCCCGGAGCAATTCCGGGAATTTTGCGCCCCGTATTACCGGACGGTTTGCGAGCCGTTCGGGCTGCTCTATTATGGCTGCTGTGAACCGGCGCATCCGTTTTGGGAGGACATTCGGCAAATGCCTCACCTCAAGAAAGTTTCCATCAACCGCTGGACCGACCAGCAGTTTATGGGGGAGGCGTTGCGAGGCAGCGATATCGTGTTTTCCCGCAAGCCCGATCCGAATTTTCTGGGAGTAGATGTGTCGCTCAAGGAGGATGCGTGGTCGGCCCATATCGGCGAGACGCTGGATGCCACCCGCGGTGTCTTCACAGAGATCATCGTCCGGGATGTTTACACGGTTCATGGAAACCTGAACAAGGTGCGCAGGGCGGTCGAACTTGCCTGCAAGGAAATCGACAAGCGGTTTTCTTAGGCCTGGCAGATGGCAACTCGATTCTAAACAAAACAGCTTTCACAACGACCTCTTATAGCTACCCAACACAAAACACATCAAAGACGGGGTCGCCGAGCCTTCGCGCTGGGATGAGAAATCGTGCGGCGGCTTCCATCAATCGCTGCCCGCCGATCCCGGTCTCACGTTCGCGTATTCCTGGAAAAGCGAGCGCCTGCTCGCGCTGGCAACCGGTTGAGGACCAGCTGCCGCCCTACAGCACGATCGATGCCCCCAACCCGTGGAACCCCGCTGAAACACGCCACATGGCATATGGCCATATGGGACGGCCAGGATCTTGATGAGAAGAGCCACCGGCACCACTCGGCGCTTGCGGGGATTTCCCCCTTCAAAGGCACCCGGATCGACCTCCTCCACGGGCTGGGCGACGCCTGGACCGAAAACGGCGCGCATCGCACCGGCGCCGCGCTTTCCCGGGCCACCGGAGCCGGTGAACGGATCGTTCTATGCCCCGCATAGCGCAAATAAAATGCTGCGTAGAAACCATACCGTGGCATGGGCATCCTGCCCATGTCTTACTGGATTTGTTACGCATGGGCAAGATCCCATGTCACGGGAATTGGTCGAACGGGCATCTTGGAGAGAATGGTTTTTACGGAGCACCAACAAAAGCAAAGAACTAACAAATAAGTTTAGGTCTGAAAAGCCCTCACGGAATCTGAAAACAAACAACAACACAGAAAACAAAGAATTATGCTAAAGCACGAAATCACTCAGACTCTTGGAGCCATGGAACAACGTCTCGACCGGCAAAACAAGAAACTCGAATACGCGCCGGTCACCAACTACGCGTCGAAGTTCGTCCGGCGGCAGCAGTTCGGACGGAACATCGCCATCTGGTCGGATGCGATCAATGCCGCGCTGGCCGAGACCGGCGGCGTCTATTTCCCGGCATCCGAGGAGCCTATTACATTGACCGTCCGATCATTCTGGACAGCGGCATGCACATCAAGGCCGACACCGGCGCTACGATCCGGTTGGTTTACGACGCCAAGGTTTTCATGGTGCGCAACCGGAACCTGGCGGTCGTCCGCGAACTCGCTCCCGGAGACGTTCCGCCATCCGGCAACCGCGACCATGGATATAGCTGGCGTGACGCACGACGACTTCGTCGCCCTGCTCAGTTACCGCGGAGAGACGAGCGAGGGCGCGATCGACCACGCCTGGATCGCCGACGTGTCAGGGCTGAATGAGCGCACTAATTATTGCAATATCCCGAATCCATTGACGCCGATTTGTCCCGCCGAGGATCCAGACATTGTTAGTGATCCCAAGATGCGCCTTATTGCTCAGAACACCATCCGTGTGGGCTGGACGACTGACGTCTGGCGGGAGACGATGGCGATGATCCGCCTCGGTATGCAACGGGAGGTTTGGCAGAACCTGACGAAGAAATTTGAACAGACTCGTCCGTGGTGTGCCTTCGGATTAGCAGAGGCAAGCGGGAATCACGGCGCGCTCATGGTCAAAAAAATGCTGGTTACGGCCTGGGACGGGATCGTGCGGGTGTTCCCCTGCTGGCCGCTGACTTTCAACTGGCATTCAGCAGTTCTGCCAGCGGGACGGCCTGGACATTTTTTGCCAGCGAGTAGCGTTTATCGCCGGGATAGACGACGAGCAGTTCGTCGAGTTTCAGATCCTCGAGGGCGATGCGCATGGAGGGGGTGAGCGTGGGGGCGTCCGCGCGTTTGCACTCGATGCCGATGCGCCGTCTGCGGCGGAAGAGCACGAGGTCGATCTCCGCCCCGTTGTGCGTGCCCCAGAAGTAGGCTTCGTCGGGTCGCTGAGCCTTGAGGATTTCTTCGACCGCGTAGCCTTCCCAGGAGGCCCCCACTTTCGGATGGTGTTCGAGGTCGCGTTGAGTTGCGATGCCCAACAGGGCGTGGAGCAGGCCGCTGTCGCGCACATAAATCTTCGGGGCCTTGACCTGGCGCTTGCCGAGGTTTTCAAACCATGGCGGCAGTTGCCGAATCATGAACACGCCGGTCATCAGGTCGAGGTATCGGCGCACGGTGGATTCGTTGACGGCGAGGGCGCGGGCGAGTTCGGCCGCATTCCAAATCTGGCCGTGGTAATGGGCGAGCATGATCCAGAAACGCCGGAGGGCGATCGCGGGAATCGTCACGCCCAGTTGCGGCATGTCCCGCTCCAGAAAGGTTGCAAGGAACTGCCGCCGCCACGCCAGCGAATCGGCCTCCGTGCGCGCCGTGTAGGACAGGGGGAACCCGCCGCGCAGCCAGTGCCGGGCCGGCGCGGACGCCCCGAGATCGGCCAGGCGAAAGCCTTCGAGCGGGATCGTTTCCATCCGTCCGGAGAGGGTTTCCGAGGATTGCCTGAGCAAATCCGGCGCGGCGCTGCCGAGAATGAGGAACCGGGCGCTCAACGGCCGGCGGTCGGCCAGCACGCGCAGCAGCGGGAAAAGATCCGGGCGGCGCTGAATTTCGTCAATGACCACCAACCCTTTGAGCGGGCGGAGGGCCAGTTCGGGTTCGGTGAGACGGGCGAGGCTTCCCGGATCTTCGAGATCAAAATAATTGAGCGATCCGGCGGGGACGAACTGGCGGGCCAGCGTGGTCTTGCCGCATTGGCGCGGGCCGAGCAGAGCAACCACCCGGCTGCGTTTCAAAGCGGAACGAATCAGGCCGGCCTCTATTTTGCGCGCGATCACAGTGGGACTGTTGACCATGAATATCCCTCAGTCAATGCCGTATTTACTTGATGGCAAAAAAATTGGACTCACGACAGGATGCTCATTCATACTCACCCCTCACACCAACACCATGTCGCCCCGCCAACGTTTTTTAGCCTGTCTCGACCGCCAGCCCATCACCGGGCGTGTGCCGACGTTTGAACTTGCATTTTACCTCACGATGGAGGCGTTCGGCACGGTGCATCCCTGCCACCGCCTCTACGATCAATGGATGCAAATGCGCCTGGAGGAGCAACGCCTGCACCGGCGGGACGTGGCGTCCGTGCTGATCAAGACCGCCGAGCGTTATGAGCACAGCGCGATCTGCCTGCATCCGCGCCCGGAGATGGAACAGGAAATCCTGGCCGCCATCACCGCCACGCGGGAGCTGTGCGGGGACAAATATGCGATCTTTTACCACGGGGATGCCACGTTCGCGATTCCGGATGGCTCGACGATGGAGGGATTTTCCGTGCGCATGGTGGAGGAGCCGGAATCGCTGAAGCGCGAGGCGCAGGCCAAGGTGGATGCGGCATTGCGCCGGGCCGAGGCGATCCATCGCCACGGCGGGCTCGACGGTTTTGTCATGTGCTCGGACTACTGTTTCAACCGGGCCCCGTTTTTCTCCCGCAACATGTTCGCGGAGTTTGTCGCGCCGTATCTTGAACAATTGATCCGCGCTTATCGCGGGATGGGATTTTATACGATCAAGCATACCGACGGCGCGGTCATGCCTATTCTGGATATGATCGTGGAGTGCGCCCCCCATGCGATCCACTCGCTCGACCCGCAGGGAGGCGTGGATCTGGCCGAGGTGAAAAGACTTTACGGAAACCGCGTCGCGCTTTGCGGCAATGTGAACTGCTCGCTGCTCGACACGGGCACCAGGGATCAAATCGAAGCCGATGCGCGAAGGGCGCTGCGCCAGGGGATGCCTGGCGGCGGCTTCATCTTTTGCACGAGCAACACCGCCTACACCGGAATGCCGCTCAAGAATTACGAGGCCATGATCGAGCTGTGGCGAAACGAAGGGAATTACCCTCTGTAAGCACTCACTTCGCCATCGGGAGCAGGCGGCGGAATGCGCGCGGAGAATGCCCGGTGATTTGCTTGAACCGGCGGGAAAAATAAAACTCATCGCAAAACCCGAGTTCCTCGGCGATTTGTTTGTCGGCAAGCCGTCGCTCCTGCATGAGCACACACGCGCGATCGACAAGCCGGCCCGTCCGGTAGCGGGCGGGCGGATGCCCGACGAGCCGCGTGAAACGCTTGCGAAAAGCCTCCGGGGTCGTGCCGAGATAACGCGCGATGGATTCCCAATCGGGCACCGAGGCGAGAGTCGCGTCAATCCGCGCACAGGCCCGCGACGCCCAGCGCAGATCCTCCTGATAGGCCGTTTGCCGCCCGGTGCCGGTGACAATTTCCGCAAGCAGGGTCTGGAGCCGGCAGACTTCGAGCAGCGGCGGGGCGTAGCCGGTTTGACGCGGCGCGCCGAGAATGGAATCGAACCGGCGAAACCACACATCCACCGGTTCGAGATGATGCACCGGCCGGCGATCATCGAGCAATCCCTGCTCCCGCCACAAATCAAAGATTTTCCCGTTGAAACTGAGCCACAAAGTGGTCCAGCCCCCGCCGCCTTTTGGTCCGTAAGCGTGCGCGAGGTCGGGAAAAACCAGGATCATGTCCCCGGGGCCGATATCCTGTCGCGCCCCGTGGGCGTCGGAGTAAAACGCTTTCCCGTCGAGCACGTAAACCACGGCGTATTGCCCGAAAACCCGCGCTGGCCCGACCCCGCTCGGCGAGTCGTCCACGAATCCTGCGGACGTGATGCTGCCGAGGGAGGAGGCCACGGCGCTGTTGAAGCGCCAGCCTCCGGGCGGGCAAGGGAACGGGGTGCTGCGGGGCTGAGACATGCCGTGAAAACATAGCGGACGGTTCATCCAAAAAACACAAGTTATTTTCCAAAACCTTCATTCCACGCGCTTCGATTCGGAAGTATGGTTCTCGGATGAACACAAGTCATTCCCTCGCTTCGCCTGGTGGCGCGCTCGATCCGCGCGGCACTGAGCCCGTGCGCCTCTCCGACGATATTCCAGCGGATGGCGTCCATGCCCTGGCGCCGCGCGAGGCCTCGACCGATGCCGCCCGGCTGCGGCGGGAGACCTATGCCATCACTCCCGGCGCGCCATTTCTCAAAACCGAGTTCGGCTTTTACTGCTGGGACGAATGGAAACAGCAGGGGATGCCCGACATCGCAATCAATTCGCCCGAAATGGCCGAGCTTTTCGATTACGACGATTCCGGCAGTCACGGTCTCGGGGGGCTGGGCTGGTGCGAGCCGGAGTATGTGCCGCAGTTCGAGGTCAAAATTCTCGAGGACCGGGGAGACACGGAAGTCGAGCAAGACTTTGCTGGCCGGGGCGTTCTTTATTTCAAAGGGCGGCGGGGGGGGTTCATGCCAGAATATATTACCCATCCGGTCAAGGATCTCGAATCGTGGAAGGCCAACGCGGAGTGGCGGCTTGATCCCCGGGATCCCCGCCGCCTGGAAGGACTGGAGCAAAGGATGGATGCGGCCCGCGCCGCCGCGGCACGGGGAGAGATGATCACACAGCATGTGGCCGGATCGTTCATGTTCCTGCGGGCGATGCTCGGGCCGGAGGAACTCCTCTACGCATTTTACGACCAACCCAAACTCATCGAAACCGCCATGGAACGCTGGCTGGAACTCAGCGACGCCATCACCGCCGCCCACCAGCGCCATGTCACATTCGACGAAATCTTTTTTGCCGAGGACAATTGCTACAACAGCGGGCCGCTGGTCTCGCCGGGCATGATCCGCTCCATGCTGCATCCCTTTTACAAGGAACTTTTGAAACGGGTGCGCGCGCGCCAGATCGACCGGTCGCGGCACCTCTACCTCCAGATTGACACCGACGGCGACTGCACCTCGCTGATCCCGGTTTACATGGAGGACCTCGGCATGGACGCGATGTCCCCGTTCGAGGTCGCCAGCGGGTGCGATGTCGTCAAAATCGGACGGGAATACCCGCACCTGTGCATGCGCGGCGGGATCGACAAGCGCGTCCTGGCGGCCGGTCCGGCTGCGATTGACGCGATGGTCGAACGCATCTTTCCGGCCATGCGGGAGCGCGGAGGATACATCCCGTGCTGCGACCACGGCGTCCCTGCCGAGGTCTCCTATGCCAATTACCTCCACTACCGCCGCCGCTGCGTCGAGCTCGGCGGGTAATGCTTTCCCAGATGGTGTGCCGGGGAGGGATATTCACGGGTGGTCGAGGCGGACCGACAGATTTCCGAAATGTCGGGATGGGCCTCCGAATGTGCAGGTGTTGTTGGTAAAAACAATCGGAAATGATAAAAAGGAATCGGGAATTCTATTTCTTTGGCAGACGCAAGCTGGCAGAGTTTGGCCTATGAAATCAAGCATCTCCCCCAAGACCGTGAATATTGGCCTGATCGGATGCGGCGCACGCCTCAGCGCCGTGGTGAAAGCCATTTTCGACAATGATCCTGAAAACCGGATTCGCGTCGTGTCTGCTTATGATCCAAGTGCCGCTTCGCTTAAGGCGGCCCGTGAGCAATTTGGTGCGGGCTGTCGTATCTGCTCCTCCGAAGAAGATCTCGTGGCCGATCCGGAAATCGAGTGGATATTTATCGGCTCATGGAATTGCCACCACGCACGCCAGGCAGTCCTTGCGCTCAACGCGGGCAAAAATGTGTTTTGCGAAAAGCCGTTGGCCACCACGCTCGACGGCTGCTTGGAGATCCGGGAAGCCGTGCGGAAATCGGGCAAGGTCTTCGCCTTCGGCCTTGTCCTGCGGTACTCCCCGCATTACCAGCGGATCATGGAGGTGATCACCTCCGGAGCAATCGGAAGGATCATTTCTTTTGAGTTCAATGAGACTCTTGGCTTCAACCACGGCGGGTATATCTTTGCCAACTGGCGTCGGGAACGCAAAAATGCGGGGACCCATCTTCTCGAAAAATGCTGCCACGATATTGATTTGGCGAACTGGATCGTCGGCTCATTGCCGGTGCGTGCCGCCAGCTTTGGCGGGCGTGACTTTTTTACGCCAGAGAATGCCGGCCATGTCGATCGAATCGGCCCGGACGAAAATGGGGAAGCCGCCTATAGCGCCTGGCCCGATCCGCAGCCAAACCGCCCGAGCCCCTTTGATGGCAAAGCCGATATCTTCGACAACCAGGTCGCCATTCTCGAATACGCAAACGGAGTGCGCGGAACGTTCCATACGAACTGCAATGCCGGAACGCCTGAGCGCCGCTTTTATGTCTGCGGCACCGAAGGGACCTTGCGTGCCGATCTGGTTGCCAGCACGATTGAAATTCAACGGATCGGATGGAATTCGAAAGTCGAAAAGCTCGATACCAATGTGGCGGACGGACATGGAGGCGGAGATGAGGCCATGGGCAAGGCGATGGTCGAAACGCTGTTGCGCGGATTGGCTCCGCTGGCTTCCTGTGAAGATGGCATCAAATCCGCCGTTGTCGCATTTGGAATCGACCGGGCCGCCGACGAGGGACGAGTGGTCGACCTCAAGTCAATGTGGGATCAGGCGGGAATAGATCTAAAATAGAAAACCACACACCATGAACCTATATAAAAAACCTCACGGCGTTCAGACTCGCTGGAGCAGCTTCGAAAATCTCACCGCAGGCCGAGACTGCGCCGGCTTGGAAAACAAGGGCCACAAAGGACACGCATCGGATCTCTTGCTGGCCGGTGAGACCAAGACCTTGCTGGACGTTCAGGAGAGCGGCATCATCAACCGGATCTGGTTTACGATCATGGACCGCAGCCCCAAAATGCTCCGGAGCCTGCGCATGGAAATGTTTTGGGACGACGCGGAAAAACCGGCGGTTTCCTGTCCGTTCGGGGACTTCTTTGGTGTGGGCCTGGGCCGCCGGACCGCGTTTGAGACGGCGCTATTTTCCGATCCCGAGGGAAGAAGTTTCAACGGCTTTATCCAGATGCCGTTCAGGAAATCCGCACGCGTCACCCTCACCAACGAATCGGAGGATGCTCTCAACGGCCTTTTCTTCGACATCGATCTTCTGACGAATGTCGAACATTGTTCCGAGACGCTTTACTTCCATGCCGGCTGGCGGAGGGAATCGCCCAATGCGCTCGGCAACGATTTTGACATCCTGCCCTACATCAAAGGCAACGGGCGGTTTTTAGGCTGCAATATCGGCGTCATGGCCGACCCGAGATATGCCAAAGCTTGGTGGGGCGAGGGCGAGGTCAAGGTCTGGCTCGGGAACGATCAGAATCCGACCCTGTGCGGCACCGGAACTGAGGACTATATCGGCACGGCGTGGGGCCAGAAGTTTTTCAACCACCGAACCCAGGGCTGCCTGATCGCCGATGAGGAAAAAGATCACTGGGCATTTTATCGGTATCACATCGACGATCCTGTTTTCTTCAATGATGGGTGCAAGGTCTCGATTCAGACGATTGGAGGGGCCGCCAAGGAGAAAGTCCTTCGCATGCAATGCGAGGGAGTGCCGACTATTCCTGTTTCCGTTTATCCGAGCGGGCAAAATCCGATTCTTCTCCTGGATTTGGAGCAGCCGATCGATCTGCAATCGCCCTCGGCCCCGGACGGCTGGTGCAACTTCCGGCGCCAGGATGATTGGTCAGCAACCGCCTATTTCTATCTGGATGCCCCGGGCGGCGTCCTGCCCCCGCTCGCCCCGGTGGCCGAGCGAATCAGTGGACTGTAATTTATTTTTGATCGCTGGACAATTGGCGGAAATATCACTTTAACAAATTCAAGAATGAAATCACCCCTTGCGCGATCCCTCCATACTCTCGTGGCATGGATTGCTCTTGCCGCCGCGCTTTCGGGAAACCTCCGGGCCGCCGACAAGTTTGGTGGTGATCTGGAGTTTCTCCGCAAGCACGCCGAGGTGGTCGTGCTGACGGACAAATCCGGCAGCGCTCAAGTTGCAGTGGCACCGACCTGGCAGGGCCGGGTGATGACCAGCACTGCCAGCGGACCAAACGGAACCAGCTTCGGCTGGGTGAACCGCGCGCTCATCGCCTCGGGAAAAATCCAGCCGCACATGAATGCGTTTGGCGGCGAGGATCGGTTCTGGCTCGGGCCGGAAGGCGGGCAGTTTTCGATTTTCTTTGCCAAGGGCGTGCCGTTTGATTTGAAGCATTGGTTCACCCCCGCTTCGCTCGACACCGAGCCATTCCATGTCGCCGACAAAACGGCCAGCAGCGTGGTTTGCAAACGGACGATCGCCCTCTCGAACTACTCTGGCACCCCGTTCAGCCTGGAAGTCACACGCAAGATCCGCTTGGTGAATCCCGACTCCCCCCTCTCGAAACACGGAATCAAGCGGTCGCCGGAAACTCAATCGGTCGCATTCGAGTCGGTGAACACCATCAAAAATACCGGCAAGCAGGCGTGGGTGAAGGAAACCGGCCTCCTTTCCATCTGGATCCTCGGCATGTTCAACGCCTCTCCGAATGCCGTCATCATCGTTCCGTTTGAGAAAGGCCCGAAGTCCGAACGCGGCCCGATTGTCAACGACGCCTACTTTGGCAAGGTCCCGGCGGATCGGCTCGTGGTCAAAGATAACGTCCTGTTCTTCCGCGCCGATGCCGATTATCGGAGCAAAATCGGCATCTCCTCCCGCCGGGTCAAACCCCTGCTGGGCAGCTATGATTCCACCACCCGCACCCTGACACTCGTCGAGTTCACCTATTCATCGCACGCGGCGGATTATGTCAATTCGATGTGGAAGCTGCAGGCTCACCCGTTTGGCGGAGATGTGTTGAACAGCTATAACGATGGCCCGCAAAAGCCGGGCGGCGAGCGCATGGGGAAATTCTTTGAAATGGAAAGCTCGTCACCCGCCCTCGCGCTCAAGCCCGGCGCAACGGCCGCCCACGTCCACCGCACGATCCACCTCCAAGGCAGCGAAAAGGATCTCGACGCCATCGCCCGCGCCACGCTGGGCGTGAGCTTGGCTCAGATCAAGAGCGCATTTAACAAGTAGCTCAGAGTCGGGCGCATGCCGGTCAACGCCCGCGAAATCCGAGAAGCTGTTTCAGATTATGAATACCAAAAAGCAAAGCATGTTTGTCCTTCCTGATGGCAGGAACGTGTTGGTCACGTTTCTTCTCGTCAGCTCGCTCTTCCTTTTGTGGGGGTTTTGCAACGGGATGATCGACGTGATGGACAAGCATTTCCAGACCCAGCTCAAGCTGTCGCTGGCCCAGTCCGCGTGGGTCCAGTTCGCCCACTACCTCGGGTATTTTCTGATGGCGCTGCCGGCCGGATGGCTTTCGACGAAGCTGGGCTACAAGGGCGGCATTATCGCAGGGTTGCTGATGGTCGCCGCCGGCGGGTTCTGGTTCATTCCGGCGACGCACATCGCCTCGTTCTGGGCGTTCCTTCTCGGTGTCTGCGTGATCGCAGCCGGGCTGACGTTTCTCGAGACGATCGCCAACCCCTATACCACCGTGCTGGGCGACCCGCGTTATGCCGCGACGCGCATCAACCTCGCGCAGTCGTGCAACGGGATCGGTTGGATCTTCGGTCCGATTGCCGGCGCCGCATTTTTCTACGGGAAGGATGCCAGCGGTGCGGGCAATGGTGCGGAGACGCTCTGGATCCCCTACGCGGCTGTGGGCGCGGTCGTGCTCGTCCTGACCGTGATCTTTTTCTTTTCCCCCATGCCCGACGTCAAGATGGAGGACGACTACCACCTCGACGACTCCCAGCCGGAGGTCAAGCATTCCATCTGGAGCCAGCCGCACTTCGTCATGGCGGTGCTGGCGCAATTCCTCTATGTGGCGGCCCAGGCGGGGATCTTCAGTTTCTTCATCAACTACATGACCACCCAAACCCCGCCGGTCCCGGACGCCTGGACCTCCGGCATTCTGAAGTCCTGGTTCGAGGCGGGCAAGAGCGGGGCGCTGGCATTGAGCGATCAAGGTGCCGCCCAGCTCGCATCCCTCGGATTTATCTTCTTCTTGGCCGGCCGGTTCAGCGGTGCGGTGATCCTCAAGAAATGTGCCGCTCACAAGGTGCTGGGTCTCTTCGGGCTGCTCAACGTGGCCATCTGCCTGCTTGTGGTTCTCAAGATCGGATGGCTCTCGGTCGCCTGCGTATTCCTGAGCTACTTCTTCATGTCGATCATGTTTCCGACGATCTTCGCATTAGGCATCCACGGCTTGGGCGCGAGGGCCAAGCAAGCCTCCTCGTTCATCGTCATGGCGATCATGGGCGGGGCGATCCTGCCCAAGCTCATGGGCCACGTCGGCGATCTCCATGGCATGTCCGTCGCGTTCATCGTCCCGCTCGGCTGCTTCGCCTTCGTGTCGTTCTACGGCTATGCCTGGCCCCGGCTCAGCAAGTCGGATTCGCTTGTCCGCGCCGGCGCGGAGCATTAAGCCACATACCAACCGCTATACCATCATACCAATGAAATCGCCCGTTTTCCCATTTACTCATCACAAAATCTCCCAAACCGCCATGCCTCTGGGAGGGATTGGCGCAGGCTGCATCTGCCTGAACGGCTACGGCGGACTGCAGGATTTTTCCATCCGCAACCGTCCGGCTACGACCGCGCTTTCCGACGGACACGTTCACGGGGGTGACGCCGGTTTTGCGCTGTTGCACATCAAAGGAGCCCAGCCGGTCACACGGTTGATCGAAGGCCCCTTGCCGGCCGAAAAGATTTACGACCAGGGGTTGCAGGCCCAGGGATACCGGCATGGCGGCTACGAAGGTCTTCCCCGTTTCAGCCGGAGCCATTTCAAAAGCGGATATCCATTTGGGCAGGTTGAGCTGTCCAATCCGGGAATCCCTGTGGAGGTTCAGATCAAAGGTTGGAGCCCCTTTGTTCCGTTGGACGAAGTCGCCTCCAGCCTTCCGTGCGCCATTTTGGAATACACATTGAAAAACACCTCACGGAAACCCGTCGAGTGCGAGTTTTCCTACCATCTTGCCCATTTGGCAGAGGGAGCGACGACCCGTTCGGAGGGAACTCGCAACGAGGTCATCCCGGGCCGCGGAGTTTTCTTTACCAACACCGAACCATCCGGCGAGGAATCCTATGGCAGCGCGAGCGTGACGGTGATCGGACAGCGCCCGAAGATCAAGGGCACATGGATTCGAGGCGGGTGGTTCGATGCGGTTTCCGCGTTGTGGCGGGAGGTTGAGACGGGGCGCTTCACCGTCAACAGCGGGAAGGAAGACGCCGGAAAATCGGGCCGCAACGGAGGCTCCGTGCTGGTGAAGGCCACGCTTGCCCCTGGGGAACAAGTGACGATCCCTGTCGTCATTGCCTGGCATTTCCCAAACAGCAACCAATCCCATGGAGTTGTGACGCCAGAGTGCCAGGGCGGCGATTGCTGCGCTTCCCCGAAATGGAAGACGTTCTATTCCTCGCTGTGGAAAGATGCCCGGGACGTGGCCGGCTATGTCCACAGCCATTATGGAACGCTTCGCGAAAGAACCGTGGCATTCCAGACCGCTCTCCTCGGATCCTCTCTCCCGATTGAAGCGCTGGATGCGATCTCAGCCAATCTCGCCATCCTCAAATCGCCGACCCTTTTGCGCCAGGCCAACGGGAATCTTTGGGGATGGGAAGGTTGTTTTACAACGGGGGGCTGCTGCAACGGGAGCTGCACGCATGTGTGGAATTATGCCCAGTCGCTCCCGCACCTTTTTCCCGGAATCGAACGCACTTTGCGTGAGCAGGAGCTGGAACGCTCGATGGACGATGCGGGCCACATCAATTTCCGCTCGGCCCTTCCCGACGGACCGGTCACGCACGGCGGGCATGCGGCTGCGGATGGCCAGCTTGGCGGCCTGATGAAGCTCTATCGCGACTGGCAGATCTCGGGTGACATCGAATGGCTCAAAAAGCTCTACCCCCTGGCTAAACGCAGCTTGGAATACGGCATCAGCACCTGGGATCCCGACCGCAAAGGAACATTGTCCGAGCCGCATCATAACACTTACGATATCGAATTCTGGGGGCCGGATGGCATGTGCACCACGGTTTATATCGGCGCACTTTCCGCCATGAGCGCGATGGCTGAAGCGTTGGGCAAAAAGAAAGACCACCAAGAGTATCTCGAACTGGCGAAGCGCGGAGCCAGCTTTATTGAAAAGGAACTTTTTAACGGGGAGTATTTTGAGCAAAAGGTCCAGTATCGCGGGCTGAGGAATAAGTCGTTTCTCGACCTGATCGAGAACAACCCAAACAATCAAAGCCCAGCTCTCATTCGGCTCCTGAAAAAAGAGGGGCCCAAGTATCAATACGGCACTGGCTGTCTTTCGGACGGGGTCATCGGTGCCTGGATGGCCTCGATTTACGGGATTGAGACGCCGATTGATCGGGAACTGGTTTGCAAGAATCTGCTTTCCATCCACCGCTATAACTTCCGCTACAGTTTGGCTGACCATGCGAATTGCCAGCGCCCGGGCTATGCGGTGGGGGATGAGCCCGGACTGCTGGTTTGTTCGTGGCCGCGCGGGGGGAAGCCGACCCTGCCGTTTGTTTATAGCGACGAGGTCTGGACCGGGATCGAATATCAGGTTGCCTCGCATCTCATCGCCGAAGGGCTCGTTCGCGAGGGGCTTGAAATCGTCAAAGCCGCTCGGAGCCGCTATGATGGCTCGGTCCGAAACCCATGGAACGAATACGAATGCGGCAGCTATTACGTGCGGGCCATGTCCAGCTTCGCCTTGCTCGGCACCCTCTCCGGCTTCCGGTATTCTGCGATGGATCAGACCCTGCACTTCGGGCCGAAGCTCAAGAAACGGCCGTTCGTGAGCTTTTTCTCCGCGGCGACCGGCTACGGCACCATTTCCCTGGACAAAACATCCCTCGTCGTTTCGGTGCTCGAAGGCCAACTGGCGATCAAACAGGTTCTCCTCGACCTGGGCAATGGCCCGTTGGCCCTCGCTGCCGATGCGGTGGCCAAACCCGGGCATCCGGCGAAAATCTCCATTCCAAAATCACAACCTGCAAAAACACGGAAGTAGCACCCCATGAACCCATCCTCATTTCCAGGTCTCGCCCACTCGTTTGGCAACCTTCCCTTCCTCAGCCGCTCGCGGACGCGATCTGTGTCGCCAGAAAACGTCTATGGCGAAAAAGGCAAAGGCGGGATGGCCGATGTCTCGGCTGCCCCGCAGCCGGAAGTCGTCAAAATCGGACAGCATTGGCAGGAAAACTACGGGCCGGCCCGCGACCTTGGGCTCGGATGGAAAGTGCGCCCCTGCATTAAGATCGCCAAGCAAACCACTGCGACAATCATGGATGTCGAAGGTCCCGGCGTGATCCAGCAGATCTGGATGACGCCGACCGGCAACTGGCGGTTCTCTATCATCCGGGTTTATTGGGACGGCAGCGAACAGCCCTCCATCGAATGCCCGGCGGGTGATTTCTTTGCGTGCGGGTGGGGGAAATATGCTCCGGTGGTTTCCCAGGCCGTCTGCGTGAACCCGGGCAGTGCTTTCAATTGCTACTGGCCGATGCCGTTCCGCAAGCGCTGCCGGATCACCTTCGAGAACATCGCGGACGACGAGATGACCCTCTACTACCAAATCAACTATGCCTTGCAGGAAGTTCCGGAGGATGCCGCCTATTTTCATGCGCAATTCCGCCGGGTCAACCCCGTTCCCTACAAGGAGGTTTACACCATCCTCGATGGGGTCAAAGGCTGGGGGCACTACGTCGGCACCTACATGTGCTGGGGCGTGAACAATAGCGGGTGGTGGGGCGAGGGAGAAATTAAGTTTTTTATGGATGGCGACCGCGAGTTTCCCACGATCTGCGGCACCGGCACCGAGGACTACTTTTGCGGATCCTATAACTTTGAAACCCCGAACCCCAGGAAGTATGAGGAATTCAATACCCCCTATGCGGGCCTGCCCCAGGTCATCCGTCCCGATGGGCTCTACCAATCGCAAACACGATTCGGGATGTATCGCTGGCACATCATGGATCCGATCCGCTTTGAAAAGGATTTGCGCGTCACCATCCAGGCGCTCGGCTGGAGAAGCGGCGGCCGCTATTTACCCCTTCAGGACGACATCTCGTCGGTCGCCTTCTGGTATCAGGCACCCCAAGCCAAAGAGTTCCCCAAACTCCCGTCGCGGGATCAATTGGAGATCCAATAATAACAAACACCTCCCTGGCCGGGGCGAAGGCCAGTTATTTCCAAGAGATGGCACTTATTTCCCGGGGGCGGAGACGGCGTCCTTCTCCGCGCCGGACGGCGATTTAAGAAACTGCTCCACGAGCCGTGTGCGGGCCTGCTGGAAGAGCTGCAGCACTTGGTCGTGCTGGAGCGCGGTGAGCCCCTCGCCGGCATTGGCCAGGAGCTGGATGCGGTAGGTGGCGTTCTCGTCCTCCGCCTGCTGGAGGAACGGGATTTCCTGCTTCCGCCCGAGAAGGCGCTGCGCCAGACCGCCCTCGCCTTCGGCACCTCCTTCGCCGGAGTAGAAGACGCGCTTCGAGTCATCCACCCACCGCCCGCGCTCATCCACGGTGCTGTAGAGGAGAAGCCCCTTCATGTTGCCCTTCTTGAGCAGGGAGACCTCCATGCAGGGGACGGAGTCGTCCGCGATGCCGAACGGAAGCATGCGGCTCTTCACGATGTTCCAGCCGTTGTAGTGGTAGCAGATGCGGACATCGTGGTAGCCGAAGAACGGGTAATCGAGGGCGAGCGATGTCACGACGCCTTCCCTCTCATACTGCCAGATGTGCGAGTAAACCCCGTCCTCAAAGGCCGTGCGGACAGGCGTCGGGGCCGGGGAAGAAACGAGCCGCCAGCCTCCGATCTCCGCGGGCAGGGAAAACCTCGCCGACCCGTCCATTTCCTTGGGATTGACGTGGCTGCGGGAAGCCATGCTGGACTGCCGCTGCGCGAAAAACAAAATCTGGGTCGCGCCCATGAGAGCCAGCGCCACGGCCGCGAGGCGGATCCCGCCCCCGAACGTGCGCCCTTTCAGCAGCACCTCCTCGCTCTCCCGCCAGGGCCTCGTGGCGGACGGCACCGCCGCCTTCCTCCTCGGGATCATGGCCTCGGCGAACACGATGAAAAGCAGGTAGGCCAGCATGAACACGATGCCGAGCGTGTCGTGCTTCCAGCCCTTGAAGAGATTGATCTGGTGGCTGTGGAGCAGCCACGCGCAGGCGGTGATGCGGAGCGCGTTGCCGGTCAGGACGCAGATGATCGTGAGCCCGTAGAGGACAACCAGCCCGGGGAGCGAGCGCCGCCGCCACATCGCGTAGAAGACGCAGGCGGACGTCATGAAGGTCACCGAGATGATGCCGCTGCAGGCTTCGTCCACCAGCAGGAGGTAGCCGGGGATCTCGATCACGTTGCCGCTGAGCACGTGCGGCACCCCGAGCAGGGCGAGCGCCCGGCTGCTCCCGGCGACCGCGCACGCCTGAAGCGACAGCGCCAGCCGCGCATCCAGGTTGAGCGGCAGCGGGACGATCGTCGCGAGCAGGATCCACGCGGGGAAGGTCGCGCCCGCCAGCGTCCACCCGCCCAGGCTCCACGCCGCCGTCGCGATCGCCAGCAGCAGCGCCATCATCCCGATCCACGGCGACCACGAGAAGGCCGCCAGAAAAAGGAGCGCGAGCACCACCAGCATGAGCGGCAGCGTGAGAAGCCAGCTCCCCGGCTTGAGCGGGGGCTTCAACTCGCTGAAGGCCCGCCAGGCCAGCAGCCCGGTCCCGACGAGCGCCAGCGGAAAAAACTGCCGGGCATCCATCCGCCATTGATTCGCAAAAAACTGGACGAGCAGCGGACCGAATCCCGCCAGCCCCATGAGCCCGAGCATCCAGAGCCGCAGGGGACGCGCCCCCGGGCCGGACAGGCTCGGCGCGTCTTCGTTCATGGATTGAGGTTGGTGAAGAAAAACGGGAGGATCTCCGGGCGCGATTGGTGGCGGGCGATCACCGGGTTCATGAGCATCTGCGCGAAGACGTGCGGGGGCACGGATTTTTTTGCGCGCGCGAGCAGGCTGGCCGCCTTCCGGTAGTCGCCATTCTCCAGGGCCATCCCGCAGAACCCGAAGATCCACCCGCCGGCCGATCCGCCGCGGTCGCTCAGCGCTTTCATCTCCGCGCCGGCACGGTCTTTGCTGCCCATCTGGATCAGCAGGAGAAGCCGGTCGTTCGTGAACACGATGTTCTCGGGCGACAGCGCCACCGCGCGATCCAGATCCTCGAGCGCCCGCGGAAAATCCTCGTCCCCGCGCCGCAGCAGCGCCCGACGGTAATAAATCCCGGCCGACGGCGCCAGCACAAGCCCCCGCGAATAACAATCCTCGGCGGACCTCTTGTCGCCCCCGAACTCTTTCAGCAGGCCCGCCACTTCCCACGCGGGCGCCGAAGCGGCTCTCGAAAGATCCACTCCCGCAAGTTGCGTGCGGGCGGTCTCCCGGTCGCCGGACTGATACGCCGCGACCGCCGCCTGGATCCGCTCGCGCGAATTATCCGGGACGGCCGGCACGGGAACCGGCAGGGTGGGGACGCGGATCGGCCCGGGCGTCGCCATCCCGACCGGCGGGACGACGGGAGTGAAGTTCGGCGCCGCTCCGGGC